>Ga0102851_10001965_pt1 | contig 12149 bp, 7 predicted proteins | sample Mud3Dept3metaG_FD_79558 | JGI IMG/M metagenome (GOLD analysis project Ga0102851, IMG submission 79558) | Freshwater wetland microbial communities from Ohio, USA, analyzing the effect of biotic and abiotic controls - Mud 3 Core 4 Depth 3... | ecosystem: Environmental > Aquatic > Freshwater >... | reverse complement strand
TTAAGAGTTTCAAAATAGTCCATAACCCCTCCTATCCTCCCCTTATCTTAAGGGGAGGGATACCCCCTCTTAGCTTAAGAGGGGGTGAGCGGGCGTTACTGCTATTGACTGCAAGTTAAAGTTCAAGGGATGTCAGTCCTATTTTGAAATTGTTAATTAAGTGAACGCCTCCCTGCCGGAGGCAAGTGTGACGTTTGTCTCCAGAAAGACTGTCTCTCTTTCTCATGCAGTGGGTGGGGGTTTCATGGGAGGCTTTTTGTAGCCCGGTAAGGTTGAATCGTTATTGGAGTAAGGCACATAACCCATTCGATCCGGGGGAAATCCCATTGTTAATGGACATGCAATAACTGCTGGAGATTGGGCATAGGAATCGTCGTAGATGTCGCATTTGCACTTGCTAACCGCCGACGCGTCACAAGAATTTTCCAGGGTTCGACAGCAATAACAGGGCCATTCTCGACACCCACATTGACAGTCAACATTGAACTTCTTGATGGAAAAAGGCGTTAGGCAATGGACGACCACGAGGAGCAGCATCGTGCTTTTGCGAATCATTCTGTAAGGTTACCCCTTCTTTCATTGCTCAGATTACCGGGTTACCGTCGAAAAGGAAATCAGGTGAAGACGGTATTTTCAGAGAAAAAAAGCAGTATATTCAGGTTTCGCCTTTTGGCAGCCTCGGGAGGCAAGCGGGCTGTTAGCCAAATACAGTCTTTTTGTTCTCAAAATACATAGTTTTCAGTATTTACCTTCCACCGTGCTCGTGGTTAGATATCTCTGTAAGAGTGGTATCGACTTTCTTTTTATATTGGGGTATCGGCGATGAGAAGACTGCTTTTATTTTCTCTGATTGTGTTGTTCATGGTGGGCATCGCTTACGGGAAGAGCTATGAGGTAAAGAGAAAAGCAAGCGAATACGAGGCTCAAGTGAAAATGGATAAGTATCCTCCCACGCTGGGAGATAACCATATCGAGATCGAGATTAAAGATGGGGCAGGCCAATCTGTCACCGATGCAAAGGTCCTGGTGAATTATTACATGCCGCCTATGCCAAGAATGGCGCCCATGAATTACAGGACAGATGCCAAATTAAAGGGTGAGAAGTATAAGGCGACAATGAACTTTATCATGTCCGGTCCGTGGGTCATCGCCATCAAAATTACCCGGGGCGAAAAGACGTCCACAGCGAAGTTGAATGTCGATGCGCAATGACACTGCATAAGAAATCTCCAATGCCTCCAATAAACAATGTCTCTCGGATTCCTATTATTGTTTGACCTGCCTTTCAAAAAATCTCCCCAAACAAGCACCTAATACAAACGCATTAATTGAAATGACTTCACCCCCAGCCTAACCCTCCCCCGTTGGAGAGGGTGTCGTAATGGTGCGGACGGGACAGAGAGCCAGCCTCGGGAGCTTTAGGCAAAAAGAGAAAAAGTGGAAAACTTTCTCCTACATAGTTTTACGTATAGTTAAATGGCTATTTCTGAGGATTGATTCAATTTCAGTATTGAAATAAGAATGAGATAAAGAAGTCCTAACAACCCTATTCAACCGACCGGATTAAGGGGGAGCAGAAAATACAATATCTTCTTTAAAAAAAACAGTCATTCCACCATTGATTCAAAATTGATTGCCCTGACGTGAAGATCTCTATGAGGAACATCTCTAAAATCCGGGGAAATCTTATCCAAGGATGGTGGCTCCCAAAGCCCTTTCTATTTCTCTTCATATTAGTTGTTTTCTCAATCGTGACGATATCCTATGCAAGGGACCTTGAGGTAACAAGGAGAGTAGGCGAGTATGAGGCCCAGTTCAGGATTAACAGATACCCTCCTGTTCTTGGGGACAACCATATCCAAATTGAAGTAAAAGATGCCCGAGGTAAACCTGTCACAGATGCAAAAGTCCTGGTGAACTATTACATGCCACCCATCCCCAGAATGGCACCTATGAATTACACGGCAGATGCGAAGTTAAAAGGGGAGAAATACAAGGCAAAGATGAATTTCATCATGTCAGGTCCCTGGATCATCGCGATCAAGATAAACCTGGGAGGGAAGATATCCACGGCCAAGTTCAATGTGGATGCCCAGTAGAAACCTATTCCCTCACTTTCCCTCTCCCCGCTTGGGAGAGGGAAGGGGTGAGGAGGAGCTCACTAATGAATCTCGAAAGATAAGGAGGTGATGGAGAAAACGGAAGAAGTTGGAGAATATATTTCCGGAAAAGTGGCTGATATGGTTTTGCTGATTCCGTTTTTCAAACGAGGAGAATTTACCGCCATTAAAAGAATGAGGAGGAAACAATTATGAAAATAACAAGACGACAATTTTTGAAAGGCGCTATGATAGCAGGTGCAGGACTTGCTCTGCCTGCCCTCCCCGTGAAGTGGAACGCGGGGACTGCCCATGCCTTCGCTCAGAGCCCTGCGATCCCACTCTTCGGCACCACTTTGCGCGGTGTCGGCCCCGGGGGGATTCCGGTTGCGCTGCCGGGTATCTTGAAAGCACCCGTCACAGGAGTGACACATTACCAGATGGGTATTATTCAATTCCAGGACCAGATTGTGCCGCCTTCGACGGGTTTGGGCAAGACGGCTTTGTGGGGCTTTGCGCCCACCAGAGGACTCGGAGGGAACATCAAGCCAACCCATTTGAGCGGACTCATCGTGGCCCAGAAAGGCGTGCCGATCCAGATCACTTTCCATAACCTGCTCTTCGTGAATAAACACATCATCCCCGTCGATACCACCATACCGGGTGCGAACCAGGCGATCAACCGGACAGCCGTACATATGCACGGCGGACTGGTCCCCTGGATCAGTGACGGCGGCCCGTTCGACTGGTTTGGCCCCCTCGGGACCCACGGGCTGAGCTTTTTGAACAACAAGGTTCTGAATCCTTTCCATCTTCCCGGCGCCGCCGAGTACTACTACCCCATGAACCAGAGCGCCCGTTTCCTTTGGTACCATGACCATGCCTACGGCATCACCCGGATCAATGCCTATGCCGGAATTGCCTCCGGAGTCCTACTCCGGGACACATTTGAAGCAGGTCTCATCAACCAGGGCCTACCTAACTACATCGAGGCAGGCGGTAACGAAATCCCGCTCGTCATCCAGGACAAAGTCTTCGTCGGCCCGGACATCAATACCGCTGATCCACTCTGGAGCAGCCTCGTTCAAGATACTGCAAGAGACCCAGGCAGCCTCTGGTATGCCCACACGTACGATTCTGCCCGCTGGGAGCTTGCGCCAGGAGGGCTTCCCCTTCCTGATCCATCATGTGTCCCCGAGTTCTTCGGCGACACCATGCTGGTCAACGGCACAACCTTCCCACAGGCAACAGTCGAGGCGCGGCGCTACCGGCTGCGGCTCCTCAACGCGTGCAACGCCCGGTTCCTAAACCTTCAGCTCTATGTCGATGACGGCTCCCCCAACAGTATCACCCTGGATGCGAGTGGCGTCCCGACGAATACGGCGTTCGTGAATGCCGCTACGGGAGACGAATCCTGGCTGCAGATTGGCACTGAGGGAGGTTTCCTCTCGAAGCCGGCGAAAATCCCAAGCAACCTTTCATTCATCTATACGAACGGCCCACTTGAAGATCAGAAATCCCTGGTCGTTGCGCCAGCTGAGCGGCCCGATGTTATCGTCGACTTCAGCGGATATGCAGGTAAGAGCGTGATCCTTTACAACGACGGGCCCGCCCCATCGCCAAGTGGGGACCCTCTCTACGACTTCTTCCCGGGCTTAAATGTTACCGACAACCCGGTTAACGGGACCACGACGCCCGGCAATGGACCCAACACCCGGGTGCTCATGCGGTTCAATGTAGTTACAGCACAAGGCACGGACTCAACATTGGCCATTGACACGAATACCGACCTGACACCCGGTATCGATCATTTTCTGACCCCGTGGGGAGTAACCACTCCGCCTCCGCTCATCCCGCGCGTCCTGACTCTGAACGAGGCCTTCGACGTTTACGGCCGGCTCATTCAGATTATCGGCGACGAAAAGGAGCCCTTCGGCTCACCCTTGGAATCAACGGCCGATTATCTCGTATATGGTCCAACGGCTGCGCCTCAGACGGTGGGGGCCACTGAGCAGCGTGTCAAGGCCGGCGACATTGAAGTTTGGGAGATCTACAACGCCACCGGCGACGTGCACCCGATGCACTTCCACCTGGTGAACGTCCAGCTCATCAATCGACAAGCGGTTAACATTAGCAGCTACCCCTATTTGCCTACAGGCGCCCCCATCCCGCCGGAACCGAACGAGCTGGGATGGAAGGAAACAGTGCCAATGTACCCAGGCACAGTGACCCGGGTCATCATGAAGTTTGACCTACCGGTAATCGTAAACGCCAAAGGAAAACCCGTCGACTTAAGATTTGCAGGCGGGGGGAAGTTTGGAACTCCTCCGCCAAGCCCGCGCACCGGCGGCAACGAGTTTGTGTGGCACTGCCACATCCTGGAGCATGAAGAACACGACATGATGCATTCGCTGGTCGTCGAGTAAATAGTCAGGCCGAAGGAATGCATCGCAGCACATTTGAGTCCATTTGCCCCGGCGCTTCGGCGCCGGGCTCAATCAAGTGAAAGCCCCGCTCAGCACGGGCGGGGCTTTTTATTGCGCGCAGCGAATATTTTCCAACGGCATATACTGCGTTTTCCTGCGGTAGAAATACCGTGTTTTAGTACTTGAAATACAGTGAAGACCTAATTCACTTGCTGAAGGAAGAGTAGTATTTAACCTTACGTAGAAAATAGGCAAGGGATTATGAAGAGGCCCAAAGGTTGCCTCCTCTGAGGGGAGGAGGATGATGAAAGGGGGAAAGTGGTGCCTTTCATGAGGAAAATTACACTCACGGTTTTTCTCCTTGTACTACTGGTTGGGTCGTTTCTGCTAGGCTCCTGGTACAGCCGGCAGCGAACCGAAAAAGGCAATCCTCAAGGCGCAAAATCATCAGCAGTTGTCGTCGGCAACAACCCTGACACTCACACTCACACTAACACTGCCACTGACACTAGTTCGTTGCCCCCAGGCACCGTGAACGTAAGCCCAGAGAAGCAGCAGTTGATCGGCGTCAAGATAGCGACAGTGGAGAAGGCTTCCTGGAACCCCACTCTCAGGCTTCTGGGACGGGTCGCTCCCGACGAGAACCACATCTACCGGATCAATTCCGCCACCGACGGATGGGTCAAAAAGATCCTCCCGGTCACCACCGGCAGCCTGGTCAAGAAGGACGAACTGCTGGCCACCTTCTTTTCCCCGGAGTTTTTCTCGGGGATTAAGGCCTACCTATTCGGCCTACGATCGTTGGACCGGTTCGAGGCGAGCCGCAAGGAGACCAAGGAGCAACTCGAGCAAACCGGTGCAAACATCGAGAATTACCGGAACGCTCTCCGCAACCTGGGGATGACCGAGTACCAGTTGGATGAGATTATGCGCACCAGGCAGGGAGCGGACAACATCGAGATCCGGGCGCCGGCGGCGGGCTTCATCCTTGCTCGGAACTTGTCGCCCGGCCAGCGCTTCGAGAAGGGAACCGAGCTCTTTCGGATTGCGGATCTTTCGAAGGTCTGGATCGTGGCCGATATGTTTGAGAACGAGGCTCAATATCTTCCTCAAGGCAGAAGTGTGAAAGTCTCTCTCCCTCACCAGAAGAAGATCTTTCAAGCGAAGGTGAGCAACGTTTTGCCCCAATTCGATGAAGCCACGCGCACCTTAAAGGTTCGCCTGGAAGCAGACAATCCGGACTACACCCTCAGGCCAAACATGTTTGTGGACGTAGAACTTCCGATTAGCCTGCCTCCGGCAATTGCCGTCCCCGCTGATGCGGTACTCGATTCCGGGCTGAAGAAGACCGTCTTCGTCGATCACGGAAAAGGAATCTTTGAGCCGAGGGAAGTGGAAACCGGCTGGCGCATTGGCAATCGGGTCGAGATCATCAATGGACTCAAACCCGGGGAACAGATCGTCCTTTCGGGTAACTTCCTCATCGATTCTGAGACGCGGCTGGAACTGGCTGCCGCCGGAATGGTTGGGACGCTGAGCAGGGACCCGGTGTGCGGCACGGACGTTTCCGTGAGCAAAGCAGAGAAAGCGGGAAGAAGAATCAAATTTGATGAGGTCACCTATTATTTCTGCTCCGATGAATGCAAGGAGCAGTTTAACAAAAAACCGGCATATTACGTGAAAAAACCGAAGTGACAGTGTCAGTGTGAGTGTAAGTATCAGGAAAAAAGGCAATCACTTCATTCTTTATGGCTGGACGTCCCATAAAAGACACAACGAATAACAGACTTTTCCAAAATGTTGTTCCTGTTCCGACGCCTACACTTTCACTTATACTCATACTTGGTCTGACACTGACACTTACACTAATACTGGGGTGGTCACAATGATTAACCGCATCATCGATTTTTCGGTAAACAACAAGTTCATTGTTCTTGCCCTGGTCGCTGCAGCCTGTGTGGCAGGCTGGTGGTCGATGAAGCATGTGTCCCTCGACGCCATCCCGGACCTGAGCGATACCCAGGTCATTGTTTACTCCCGGTGGGACCGGAGCCCGGACATTATTGAGGACCAGGTGACTTACCCGATTGTGACGGCGATGCTCGGTGCACCGAAGGTCAAGGCCGTACGCGGGTTCTCCGACTTTGGGTACTCCTATGTTTATGTGATCTTCGAGGATGGCACGGACATCTACTGGGCGAGGTCACGAACCTTAGAATACCTTTCTGCCGTGCTGTCGAGCCTTCCCAGGGGCGTCAAGACCGAACTGGGTCCCGACGCGACCGGCCTTGGATGGGTCTTCCAGTATGCACTGGTGGACAAGTCGGGAAAGCACAGTCTGGCTGAGTTACGCTCCTACCAGGATTGGTACCTCCGTTACTACCTGAAGGCTGTCCCCGGGGTCGCGGAAGTAGCACCCGTTGGAGGATTCGGGAAACAGTATCAGGTGAATGTCGACCCGAACAGGCTCCAGGCCTATGGGATCGCAATCAATCGTGTTGCAGAGGCGATACGGCAGGGAAACACCGAGGCCGCAGGCCGGCTGATTGAGTTCGGCGGGACCGAATACAATATCCGGGGCCGAGGCTATGCCCGGTCCATTAAGGATTTTGAGGATATCGTCCTTGCGGCCAGTGATAGCGGTACTCCGATCCGGATCAAGGACGTCGGGCAGGTGGTGCTCGGCCCGGACATCCGGCGGGGGATTGCCGATCTCGACGGCGAAGGGGAGGTCGTTTCGGGGATCGTTGTCATGAGGCAGGGGCAGAATGCCCTCGATGTGATTGAGCGGGTAAAAGCAAAAATAAAGGAGATTGAGCCCGGACTGCCCTCCGGTATAAAAATCATTCCGGTCTACGATCGCTCTGACCTGATTCTTCGCTCCATCGACAACCTGAAGTCCACTCTCATCGAAGTGATCCTCACGGTTTCGGTCATCGTCCTGCTCTTCCTCTGGCACATCCCGAGCGCCCTCATTCCGATCATCACCATTCCCGTTGCGGTCCTGCTCTCCTTCATCCCTTTCCGCATGATGGGGGTCACGGCCAACATCATGTCCCTGGGAGGCATTGCCATCGCCATCGGGGCCCTCGTCGATGCCGCGATCGTTGTCGTTGAACAGACGCACAAGAGCCTGGAACAATGGGACCGGACAGGCCGCAAGGAAGATTACAAGACCGTTGTCGTCAATGCTGTCAAGCAGGTCGCAGGTCCAAGTTTTTTTGCTTTGCTCGTAATTGCAGTCTCTTTCCTCCCCGTGCTCACCCTGGAGGGTCAGGAAGGCCGTCTTTTCAAGCCTCTTGCCTACACGAAAAATCTCTCCATGATCATTGCGGCCGTGCTGGCCATCACTCTGGACCCGGCTCTCCGGTTGTTGCTTACCCACATGAAAAATTTCAATTTCCGGCCGGCCTGGCTCTGCAACGCAACGAACGCCGTTGTCGTGGGCACGATCCATCCCGAGGAAAAACATCCGATCAGTCGTGTCTTAACCCGTCTCTATGAGCCGGTTGCCTCATGGACGCTGCGGTGGAAGTGGGCGGTGATTGGGATGGCTGTGGCCTTGGTCATTGTTACCATTCCCGTCTATTTCAAGCTCGGCTCGGAATTCATGCCTCCCCTGGAAGAAGGGTCCATCCTGTATATGCCCACCACCATGCCGGGTATCTCCATCACCGAGGCTCAAAAGCTGCTCCAGGTGACGGGCCGGATCATCAAACAGTTTCCCGAGGTGGACCGCGTTCTCGGCAAGGCGGGCCGCGCCGATACTTCGACGGATCCGGCACCTTTATCGATGCTGGAGACGGTCATCATTCTCAAGCCCAAGTCCCAGTGGCGAAAGGCGGAGACCTGGTACTCCTCATGGGCTCCGGGATGGCTTCAGTCCGGTCTCCGCCACATCACACCGGATCATTTATCTCAGGAAACAATCATCAGCCAGATGAATGATGCCCTGGGGATTCCTGGGGTGTCCAATAGCTGGACGATGCCCATCAAAGGCCGGATTGAAATGCTGAGCACGGGTTTGCGCACTCCCGTGGGCCTCAAAATCTCAGGCGCGGACCTGGACACGATTGAAGAGATCGGAGCGCAAATTGAGTCCTTTCTTCCCTCCGTGAAAGGGACTCGCAGCGTTTTTGCGGAACGAACCGGCAGCGGCTATTTTCTCGATTTTGAATGGAACCGCGAGGCTCTGGCCCGTTATGGCCTGAGCGTTGAGGAGGCGCAGGAGGTTGTCTCGAAGGCGATCGGCGGGGAGAACGTGACCACGACGGTTGAAGGACGGGAAAGGTATCCGGTGAATGTTCGCTACATGCGGGATTTCAGGGCTGACATTGGGGCACTGAGCCGCGTTCTCGTCCCGGCCGCGGGAGGTCAGAGGCAGATTCCGCTTTCACAGCTTGCAACGGTGAACGTGGCCAGTGGGCCCTCGATGATCCGTGACGAGGACGGCCTGCTGACGGGTTATGTCTATGTGGATGTCGCAGGTCGGGACCAAAATGGCTATATCGAGGAAGCTACTCATCTTCTCAGAGAGAAAGTAAAGCTTCCTGCCGGCTATGCCATCTCGTGGAGCGGCCAGTACGAAGCTACGCAGCGAGTGAAGGAGCGATTGATTGTGGTCGTGCCCCTGACACTGTTTCTGGTCTTATTTCTCCTCTACCTGAATACCCGGTCGATCACGAAGACTTGTATTGTTTTACTTGCCGTACCTTTCTCTGCCATCGGCGCCTTCTGGTTCCTTTACCTGCTTGACTATAACATGAGCATCGGGGTCTGGGTTGGGCTGATTGCTCTGCTGGGGGTGGATGCCGAGACCGGCGTCTTCATGCTTCTCTATCTTGATCTGGCATACGAACAGGCAAAAAAAGAAGGGCGCCTTCGGTCCTTGGCTGACCTCCAGGAAGCGATCCGCTACGGCGCAGTCAGGCGCCTCAGGCCGAAGTTCATGACCGTGGCGACCACGTTCTTCGGACTCGTTCCGATCATGTGGTCGATCGGGGCAGGGTCCGACGTCATGAAAAGGATTGCCGCGCCCATGGTGGGAGGGATCTTCACATCCTTTCTTCTGGAGTTGCTGGTTTATCCCGCGATCTATCAGATCTGGAAATGGAATTCCGAGCTAAAGAAGAAGATAGTGTAAGCGTCAGTGTCAGTGTCGGTATGCAAAAAACGTTAGAGAAAAGTCTCTCATTCTTTGTGTCTTTCATAGATCTCCTGGCGGGGCGATGATAGGAGATCTGTGATTTGTCTGGAAAAAAAAATACCATTGTCGTTGCTGTTAATCACTGACACCGACACTGTCACCTGTTGTTTTAGAAGGAAGGAGAAGAAATGAACTTTAAAAGGCTAAGCGGAATCATCTTAGCTCTCTCGATTGTCACCCTGGTTGCCTGTCCGGGGATTGCTCAGAAGCCTCAGGAACAAACCCCCGAAGGCAATGCATCCGAATCATCGCCGATTTTTGTCATTGGTTGGGTCGAGTATCTTCAATCCCAAGGCGGCTATTTTATTCGGGGAGATCATCCTTATGGGAAAATATTCAGGATTGCCAATCAAAAGCCCGAATTGTTGGAACCGTTGCGAAAGAGCGGCAGCAAACATGTCAATATCGAAGGGCGTTTGGAAACAGGGACGAATATCGTGTTCATCGAAAAAATTGGTGGCAAGCCATATTAAAATAGGAACAGAACCCATTTTTAAGGATTCCTTGATGAGAAGCGACAATTTCCAGCCGTCACCAAAGTCCGGATGCTCAGTCCGAAAAAAAAGGATGTGTTCCTATTTTTAAAGAAAGGAGATTGAGATGAAGCATGTCCTTGCGACAATCCTCAGCATTAGCTTTTTGTTCAGTATCTGTTATGCGGGTGAGAAACTGGAACTGAAGGATCAGAAGGATAAGGAGAGCTACAGCCTGGGGTATCAGTTTGGCCAAAACCTGAAGGCCCAGGATGTGGAGATCAACCTGGATGTCTATATTTCTGGAATCCGGGACTCCCTGGGTGGAAAGGATTCTCTGATGAGCCAAGAAGAGACTCGTACCACCCTTTCGGATCTGCAAAAAAGAATTGCGGCTGTCAGGCAGAAAGAATTGAAGGAGAAGGCTGAAAAGAACCTTTCGGAAAGTAAGGCCTTCTTGGCTGAGAACGGAAAGAAGGAAGGGATCAAGACCCTGCTCAGTGGCTTGCAGTATAAGGTCCTCGCGGAAGGCTCTGGGAAAATGCCGAAGGCAGAGGATACGGTCACGGTTCACTACAAGGGGACGTTAATTGACGGCAGAGAATTCGACGCTTCGTACAAAAGAGGCCAGCCAGCAACCTTTAAGGTCAATGGAGTGATTAAAGGCTGGAGCGAGGCGCTGCAATTGATGAAAGAAGGCTCCAAATGGCAGCTTTACATTCCTCCAGACCTGGCTTACGGCGAACGTGCGATGGGGCCGCAGATTCCCCCAAACAGTGCCCTCATTTTTGAAGTGGAACTGATTTCCGTCAAGTAAACCACGTGGGAAAACGCCGCTGCAGAGCAGCGAGGCATTATTTCTAACGGGGTAAATCCATCCTGTTTTATCAACGGGTTCTCCCTCACTGGGGTTCTGGGATTTTGACAGAACCCCTTTTTCTTGTTAAAAATAGTTGATCAGCCTCTGTTGCACGACAGCCTATTTGTTATAGAAAGCCAGAACGGAGCAGGCATAAACGATGCCCACCTATTCTCACTCACAACTTTCGGCCTATGAAACGTGTCCCCACCAATACAAGCTCGCCTATATCGACAAGATTGAGGTTGAGACGGAAGGCGTTGAAGCGTTCATGGGTTCAAGGGTCCACGATGCCCTGGAGAAGGTCTACCGGGATCTGAAAGTGACCAAACTCAATACCCTGGAAGAGATCCTCAGTTTCTACCATCAGGATTGGGAAAAGAACTGGAATGAGATGATCCGGATTGTGCGAAAGGATTACAGCGCCGAGGACTACCGCCGTCTCGGGGAGAAATGCATCACGGACTATTACAAGCGGTATCATCCCTTTGATCAAGGGAAAACGTTAGGCCTCGAAGAGTACATCAGCTTCCCCCTGGAGGAAGAAAAGGACTATTGGATTCGAGGTTATATCGACCGCGTAACCTTGGTGAATAGCTCTGTCCTAGAAATCCACGATTACAAGACCTCGAACAGGCTCCCAACCCAGAAAGACGTCAATTCAGACCGGCAATTGGCTTTCTATCAATTGGGGGTTTCGGAAAAGTGGCAGGGCGTCCAGGAGGTCAAACTCATCTGGCATTACCTCACCTTCGATACGGAAATACAATCTTCAAGAACACCCGACGAGCTCCGTCAACTTCGCGAGACGACTTTAGAACTCATCCGGAGGATTGAAACGGACAGACACTTCTTTCCGAAAGAGGGGCCTCTTTGTAATTGGTGCGATTATCAAGGATTCTGCCCCAAGAGAAAGCATTTCATCGCAGTAGGGAGCCTTCCGCCGAATGAGTATTTGAACGAAGAGGGAGTGGTCTTGGTGAAGCAATATGTGGAGATGAAGGAAAGGAAAAGGCTCTTGAATGAGGAGATCGACGTCGAGTTAGCCAAGATGGAGGAGGCGCTTTATGCCTATGCCCGGAGAGA
>Ga0102851_10001963_pt1 | contig 12153 bp, 11 predicted proteins | sample Mud3Dept3metaG_FD_79558 | JGI IMG/M metagenome (GOLD analysis project Ga0102851, IMG submission 79558) | Freshwater wetland microbial communities from Ohio, USA, analyzing the effect of biotic and abiotic controls - Mud 3 Core 4 Depth 3... | ecosystem: Environmental > Aquatic > Freshwater >... | reverse complement strand
CGAAGTCAAGTGGACCGGCACACGTGTCGATCTCATCTTCGGTTCGAACTCCCAGCTCCGGGCTCTGGCCGAGGTCTACGGAAGCGTGGACGCGCAGAAGAAGTTTGTCCAGGACTTCGTGGCGGCCTGGACCAAGGTGATGAACCTTGATCGCTTCGACCTCGCATGATCGGAGCATAAACGTCTTCAAGGGCTTCTGAATTGAAATGCAACGACGCGATGGCTCGCTGACGCTTTACATTCAGCACAAGGCACCGGAAGGCGGGAAACGGGCAAACTGATTCCCTGCACCGCCGGGCCATTCTTCATGGCGGGCCGTTTCTGCGGCCCGGGAGCTTCGCTGATCGATGTTTCATACAAGACTCCCGAATGCAAGCGGGTACCGTGACAGAAACAGGGCGGCGAAAGAACGGTCAGCTAACAATTGATTCCAACGGACGGCGCTTGGTGCGCCGCCGCTGAACCTTGTCGTTCAACCCATAACCCATAACCCATAACCCTTAACCATCAAATCTATGTCCGACCGCACCTTTGTATGTGTACTGGTTGTTTTCCGGTGCATGAATCGGCTATTTTCTTTGACAATTCAAGGACCTAAAAAGCTTTGATTTACGAATCATTCATTCAATAATGAAGGAAATTCGGCGGTTACGTGTAGACTCTTCTATTTTTCCTCTTGACTCCCCGAAAGGGATGGCTCCGGTAACTTACCATTCCTAGCCCATACGATATTCCTATTGACTTTATCGCTTAACATCTGTAGGTTTTTATCAAACCATAAGGACATTAATCAACCTCACGACCTACCGTGAACCTTTGGGAGCAAACTGGAGTATGTGAGAAGAAAAGTTTCTGCTATTTTTAAGTGCAAATCGAATGCATTAAAAATGAGTTATAAGTTCATAACGCTCATCCAGCCAGAGAGGGGGTTGTTGTGCTTGTAAATTCTGTTCTGGAGGCAATCGGGAATACACCTTTGATCAGACTTAGAAAAATCTCTTCAGGAAATGTTTTTGCCAAGGCTGATTTTTTGAATCCGGGTGGAAGTATCAAAGATCGGGTAGCGAAACATATTATTGACTCGGCAGAAAAAGAAGGAAAATTGACGTCCGGAATTACTATTATAGAAGCCACTTCCGGGAATACGGGAATCGGATTAACACTGGTGGGGGTGCAGAAAGGCTACCGGGTCGTCTGCGTCATGCCTGAAAATATGAGCGAAGAACGGAAGAAAATTATTAAAGCTTTTGGAGGAGAAATCATTTTTAGTCCTGCCGAAGAAAGTTTGACCGGAAGCCTGAAAAAGATGAAAGAATTGACTGGTGCAGACCCAGAAAGATATTTTGTGGCCAACCAGTTTGCCAACCCTCATAATCCTGAAATTCATTATGATCAAACTGCTCCTGAGATATGGCGTGACACAAAAGGGGAAATAGATATTTTTGTAGCAGGAGTAGGGAGTGGAGGAACGCTTCAGGGGATTGGGAAATTTTTGAAGGAGAAAAAATCAGGAATCAAGATCGTAGCCGTGGAACCCAAAAACAGTGCTGCCCTACTGGGAAGAGAGCCGGGCCTCCACCAAATCCAGGGGATTGGGGACGGTTTCGTCCCTGACGTCTTGGATGTGAATCTTGTCGATATGGTATTTACTGTCTCTGACGAGGAAGCTGTCGAAACGACTCGCCGACTTTCCCGTGAAGAAGGGTTACTTGTAGGAACCTCATCTGGGGCCAATGTCTTTGCGGCTCTTCATATGGATAATGGGCGTAACCATGTGGTGACAATATTGCCCGACCGAGCAGAGAGATATTTCAGTACAGCTCTTCTGTAGGGTGAAGCTTTTGTTTGATGATGAAATAGAAAAGGTTTCTTACTTTCGTGGAAACAACAGCATCTCACCTGTGCGTGATTATAACCAGTAATCCTCGACAATCGAGCTATCTAAAATGTGTGTATAAGGAGATGTGCCAGCTTTTTTTGAAAGGTGCACGAATCTGCTATTTTACCCAAAAATCCGGGGACCTAAAAAGCTATGATCTGCAAACCATCTATGCAATTCCGGTGGACTTTTCAGAGGTTATGACCCTGGCACGCTTCGTTCACTTTTTGCAGTTCCAGGGTACCCCCAAGATATAGCAGATCTACGTTACGCCGCCTATTTAAAATCAGAGGTTTTTCTTCATTTCAGACCGGCCCTTCGCATACCTTCTATGAGTTGCTCCACATGCTTCGGATCTTGGTAGAAAGTATGCTTGGCCCACCAGTTTCGAACATTCTCCAGGGAAAATTCACCTGCGGCCTTTGGCCATAATTTCTGGCCTTCATTCATCTGTACCCGGGCGTCTTCGTTCCTACCAAGCATACCGAAGCAACTGGCCGATAAAAGTCGCGCGAACATAGGAATAGGGCCCCTCACATCGTGCGTACGGCGAATGACTTCTTGATAGGCAGCATTGGCCTCTTCATACCGCCCTGAAAGATAAAGTGAACCGCCAAGCGTCGTCAGGTACCAGGGTGGATAGTAGGGATGGAGGCGCATTGCTTTTTGGATCAGTTCAATCGATTCCTCGAACCTTCCGACGAAAAGGAAGGTCATGCCCAAGAGAACCAGGTTTTCCGCGTTATTAGGGCCGAGGGCGACGGACCTCTCTCCCGCAGCCACGGCCTCTGGGTACTGACGTTGAAAGAGATGAATCCCACCCAGCAACGCATGGACATCGGGATCTTTTTCCGAAAGTTTCAGCGATTTTTGGGCGAGTTCAACCGCGCGTTTGAAAGATTCCTCCTTTGCCTTTGATTGGGTGAAATATCTGGTATCGATCCAATGGGTCCAGGCTAGAAACGTCCAGGCCCAGGCATAATTGGGATCCAACTCTACAGCGCGCTCAAAAAGCTCCCGCGCCTTAGCGTTATCCTCCTTTGTATACCGCTCGAAAAAGCAATAGGCTCTGATCGCATGGCCCCAGGCCTCCAAATTTTTCGTCGACCGATGGCGGACAAGTGCTTGTTCCCCTTCCGTAAGCTTCACACGCAGGGCAAGAACGATCTCGCGGGTCATCTCATCCTGCAGGGCAAAAAGTTCCTTCATTTTTCGATCGTAACGGTCGGCCCAAACATGATGCCCCGTGAGCGCATCGACCAATTGGGCGGTGACCCGAACCCGGTCGGCAGACTTTTGAACACTTCCCCCCAGGACATACCGCACACCCAGTTCCTCGCTTACCTGTTTCATTTTTACGGGCTTCCCCTTGTAGGTAAACGTGGAGTTTCGGGCAATCACAAACAATTCCGGAATCCCAGAGAGAGTGGTGATAATGGTTTCGGTCATTCCATCGCTGAAGAACTCCTGGTTTGGATCTCCGCTCATGTTCTCAAAGGGTAGAACTGCAATAGATGGTTTTTCAGGAAGCGGGAAAGCCATCTTTTCTTTGGAGGCAACTTCTCCAATTATTATTCCCTTAGCAGGTACACCTGTCGAAGAAGTCACCTCGGGTGGAGGAGCATGGCGGATGTAAAGTCCCCAGATCGCAATAGCGGCGGCTCCCGCAACCACCCCAATTGCGGCAATCAGTGCCGCCCACCGATACCGGCTTGGCCAGCCAATTTTCCATTTTCTCGGGGGGGGGACTTGAACCAAAGGTTCTTGCTGAGTCTCATCGGTCTCCTCTTTTTCAGGTTCGACTTTCACTTTATCTCTGAGACTTGAGATAAACCTCTCCCAGGCGTCGCCGTTTATAGAATCCTCATAGATAATATGAACATCGCCTAAGCCCGCTCCTATCCTATCGATGGCAAACTTCAGACGGACATTCTCTTCGCTCCCCTTGTACTCAAAAAGATTTGCCCAACTCGCTTTTTCATTTTCGGTAAAGGGATAGGTCTTACCGCTTCCTTCATCATATTCTTTTTTTCTTCCAAGGACTTTGAAAAGGGGAGCAGCTTCCAGATCCGGTAGGGCATATTGCCATTTCCGGTAGATTCTCGGCAGCAGGTTCTCCCTATCCGAAGACCCAGCAGAATCTCCAACCGTGTCGTTGAGCAAGGCAAGAAGATCCAGGTGCCCCCCCAGAGGGATGGATGTTATTTTCCCCAAACTTTTCATCTCGTTAACGACAAATGCAATCAGGGATAGGTAAAACCTTCTGGAAGGCGAGTTGAAATGAAAGGTCGATTCAGTTCCCTTTTTGAGGGCAATATGGAGCTTGAACTCATTCAGGTCGATTGATATGAAGCGTTCCTTGGATTTTTCAATCACTTTTGAATTCTCATAACTTATTGATAATACTGCTGTTTTTATTTGTTTCAAATAGATGAAAAAAACTTACGGGAATTACCGTCAGAACTCTCCCTTTCGTAGCATACATATTTCATCTGCGGTGTCAATAAAAAACTACGACGAATTTAGGAGACATTAAACCAAAAAGGGAAAGGCTGGTGAACATCAAAATGAATGCAAATGTAATTCGAATGAATTTGATAAGTAGCGATAATTTGGATTTTGACCAACCCCCTCTTTTTAATTGCAGCCTATCTTTCTTGAATAGATCATGAGAAAAAGATTCCTAAAATAGCCCTTAAATAACGCTGATAGAAAGCTACGGCTTAATGCAGCTCCCAGTCAGATTTCAATCAAAGTCTTAACCCCGGACAGGAAAGGAGGGGGGACAATGAACAGGAAATGGATGATTGGCGCAGTTTTACTTTTTGGCTTGGCGATATCTTTCACCTTTCCTATCCCGGCCCAAACTGCACCGCTCGAGGTGATCACTTTAAAATACTGTGAGGTCCGACCTATTACCTGCTAAATTTCAAAAGCGAACAGGAAAACATGAAGAAATAGAAATCGTATGAGAGATTTTAATACCTTGGTGGCATCATTGTCCTAAGGTACCTGAGCACGCAAACACCCTGACCTTGTACTTCGGGGGATTTATGAAATGGATTTTACAAAAGATGCCAATAGGAAGGCTCCAAGGGGCTTTAGATTTTCCCCTTGGGGCCTTTTTTCTTGCGTTTTTGGATAGGTAATAATAACGATCACTATCTCGCTTGCCTTTTCAGGGCGCTCATTTCCGCCGCTTACAAATGAATCGATTTTTTGATCACCCTTAATAGGAGGATGAAAATGAAAAACTTTCGTAAGAGAGTAAACAGTTGGTTCCTTGCCGCCTTACTTATTCTTGGAGTCGGCCTCGCCTCTGGACAGTTATTCCTCATCCACGCCGCTGATGGGATTGTTTGCAAAGATTACTTTGTTAATCACAAAAGTATTGAACCCTTCTATGGACAGTACAAAATGGATCCCAATGTTTTAATCCGTGTTCGTGAAATAGTCCTTGCAGGAGGGGAGCTCACCGCGACTTCGCAAGGGAAGATCCTTTTATTTGTCCATGGAAATGGGTTACCGGGTACCGTCTCTTTTGACCTTGACCATGCTAATTGCTCAATGATGCGCTATTTTGCACGTGAAGGCTGGGATACTTTCGCGCTGGACTTTGAAGGGCTCGGGCTGTCCTCAAGGCCTCCCATAATGGACTATCCCTTGGCGTTTCCAGAGGCCAAGGCACCCATTCATTCCGATGTGACGGTGAACAATGTGGAACGGATAGTAGATTTTATAAGCAATCTCCGAGGAATTAAAAAAGTGCATTTATTGGGTTGGCCTATGGGCGCATCGCGGGAAACGCCAATCTATACCATCCAAAACCAAGATAAGGTGGGTAAGCTGGTGTTATATGCTCCTACATACATGAACGTGGGATTCTCGGAAGGAGACCGGAAGAAAGCAGATTTATTCGATACAAAGGTAAGAATTCTGCCTTCTCGCCCTCTTTGGAGTTCTGGTATCTATTCGGAACCAAGGATGAAACGATCATCCCGGGGGCTTTTGAGACTTGTAGAAATGCAATGCTTGCATCAGATCCAAAATCGGGCGAATTGGGGGGTATGGTGCGGGTCCCGGCAGGCCGCTATGTGGATTTGTTGCGCGCCAAGAAACAGTTTGAGGCATCAAAGATTAAAGTACCGACGCTCGTCGTGCGGGGAGCTATGGATACCTGGTCGACCCAAGCAGACAGCCAGTTGCTGACGACGGATTTAGGGAGTGAAGTGAAACAGTATGTGGAAATTCCGAACTCTAGTCATTTTATCCAATACCAGAAGGCAAACACTCAGTTTTTAAAAGTTATTAAAGACTTTCTTGAAGCTAAAATAGAAGCAAAGAAATAAACTCAACCCCAAAAAGGACAAGACCAGAAATGGCCTTGCCTTTTTGGGTATCCCCAACATATAGGGGTTCAAGCATTTTAGAAAAAGCTGTGTTACCTGCTATTTACCTTGAAAAACCAAAGACTTAAAAAGCTTTGATATGCAACCCATCTATGCTAAAATCGGGCTGACTTACTGATTATTCGAATTGGCAGGATCAAGAGGAGAAGGGACATGAAAAAGGTCATTTTTACTTTGCTGAGCATTATGTTTCTGTCCCTTCCGATGTCGGGGGCTGTCTTCGCCAAAGACGGAGATGCCGAAGGCGCCAAGGATCATGCCTTGTTCAACCGGATGCCGGGGTTTTCCATTCAGCGTTATGAAGAGAAACAGTTTGACTCCCATTCTTTCCGAGACGCCAAATTAAACGAGTTGATGGTGGAGGGGAAGTTTTATGAGATTCGCTACTCGATTCAGTCGGGGGCGAAGGAGCCCAGCCGGATTCAGGTTCTCCGGAATTACGAGAACGCCGTGACCAAAATTGGCGGGATCGTCCTCAAAAGTGATTGGGACGGGAACTCATATATGAAGGTGGTAAGGGATGGGAAAGAAATTTGGGCGCATGTCGCCGCTGGGATAGCCTCTGAGTTCAGCCTTTTTATAATCGAAAAAGGAGCGATGGCCCAGGACATCGTCGCGAACGCTGAGGCTTTCTCTAATGACATTAAAACGACTGGACACACGGCCATCTACGGAATTTATTTCGACACGGGTAAGTCGGTGATTAAGCCTGAATCGGACGCAGCTCTGGCGGAGATCGCCAAACTCCTGAAAGGGGATGCCAAGCTGAAAGTGAATGTGGTCGGCCATACCGACAGTGTCGGGGGGATAGAATCCAATATGAAACTTTCCCACGACAGAGCCAACGCCGTGGTGCAATCACTTACCGGAAAGTATGGAATCGAGACTATTCGATTGAAGGCCTACGGGGTTGGCCCGCTCTGTCCTGTTGCTTCAAATGACACGGAAGAAGGAAAGGCTAAGAACCGTCGAGTAGAGCTGGTAAAGCAGTAAAAGACCCAAAGGTATTCCATGCCCCAGGGATGGTTCGCTCCCGATTTTTTCCTGGAAGTCCTCTTCGGATGGATCGTTTTCAAAATTTGCTATTTCTTCTATTTCCGTTGAATTTTCAAAGATTTGAAAACCTTTGATATACAAATCATTTATGCAATAATGTGGGCAAATGTGGCGGTTTGTGGTTTGGCATGATAGCTTGAATGTGGAACACTTCCTGTTGTCCTGGGAGGAAGTCCTGATAATCCTTGGAAAACAGATTCTCATTTTATTCAGTGACTGCATCACACCGGGATCGAAAACATAACACGGCTTCTTTAGGGGGAAAACCCCACCCAAAACCGGTTTCCCCCTTGATTTACTCTCCGCCTTCTAATAAAATGCCCGAAAATTGAGACGTTGCAAAAAAAAGTTAGGCCTGATGGATATAAATGATGGGCTGCTTTAAACTAGAGGAGGTGACACATTAGAATCATGCGATTTCAAGAACGGATAACAGTGATCCCTGGTGTGCGAAGTGGCAAGCCGTGCATCCGAGGGACTCGGATCACAGTTTATGATGTCCTCGAATATCTGGCGGGGGGCATGACGGAAGGCGAGATCTTAACCGATTTCCCTAGCCTCAGTCGGGAAGACATTCTTGCTTGCCTGGAGTTTGCGGCTGCGCGAGAGCGCCGGCTCGCATCGGCGTTGCAGACGTGAAACTATTGCTCGATGAGAACCTCAGTCCGCGGCTTTTGACCCGCATCCGGCGTTTCTATCCAGGGAGCCGGCATGTAGAACAGGTGGGCCTCAAAGGAAAATCGGACAGGGTGATTTGGGAGTATGCCCGCCAGAGGGACTTTATTATTGCATCGAAGGACAACGACTTCCGTCAGAGAAGTTTTCTGTATGGGCCGCCACCAAAGGTGATCTGGCTTGCAGTCGGAAATGCAGGGACAGAGGCCATCGCTACGCTCCTTACAGAAGAGGTACAGACCGTTCGGGAGTTCCTGGCTCACCCCGAAGAGGGATTGCTTATACTGGGGAAAACCGGTTCATCTGCCTAACAGGTCGCTCCACCTGACCGTTATTCCGCTGCGCTCCATGGCGGCATTTGGGCTTTATCGTTATGAAACTTTCGTTATCTACTATATTTATTGAATCAGGATGTATTATTCCTACCCGTACCGAGCAATCCTTCTTGCAACCCTTGGCTGAACGGTGGTAGGTGAATTTGCCGTTTGGCGATGTAGATCCAGTTCCCCATTCCCACGCCCCATTTTGGTTTTTGCTGGTTTATCCCAATTTCGGGGGGATCAGGGTGAATCGGTGGGTTTGTTTGAGACGACAGAGCGAAAGATCGCCTCTTCCGCCTCCTTGCTTGCCCAGAAGACCCTGAATCAGATCATAAGGGCGGCGTGGCTCTTCGGGACGCCATAGCCGCAGCGCCGATGAGGCCGGCGTCGTTGCCGAGCTGGGCCAGGAGGACTTGGGATTTGCGGTAGAGGTTGGGCCAGGTGAAAGATGGCAGGTGCTTTCGGACCGCATCCAGGAGGGGTTGGCCGGCTTCGGATATCCCCCCGCCGATGATGCAGGCTTCCAGGTTGAGGAGATTGATCATGATGCCGAAGGCCTGGGCGATGTATCGGCCTACCCCGTCGATGGCCAAACGGGCCGATTCGTTTCCCTCAGCGGCCAATCGGAAAATATCCCGCGGGGTGACCTGAGTTGCAGCATTCCCGACCAGAGACCAGTAGAGATCGATTAAGCCCGAGGCGGAGGCCAGGCGTTCAAAAGTCCCCGGGACCCCGCTGTAGTTCACCGGGCCGTCCGGGTCGAGGCAGATGGCGCCGATCTCCGGCGGCTGCCCGTCCCGACCGGTCACCGGCTTGCGATTGATCACCACTCCCCCCCCGATCCCCGTGCCAAGGGTGATGAGCACGAAACTCTGAAAGTCCCGGCCGGCGCCGTACAGGAGTTCCCCCGTGGCCGCGCAGGTTCCGTCGTTATCAATAAAGGCGGGAAGTCCTAGAAGCCTCCCCAGAGCGCCGGGAAGGGAATGCCCCTGCAGGGCGGGAACGTTGTTTGCTCCATCGATGAGGATGCCCGTGGTAGGGTCTGCGTAACCGGGGGTGGAAATGCCGATCGCTTTCAACTCAACCCTTGCGGAGGAAAGAAGGGATTGGAGGGAAAGGCAGACCGATTCGACGAAACCTTCAAAAGACTTTCGGGGATCGTAGGGAATGCTGGTTTTTGAGAGGACGGCCCCTTCTTCGGAGATCAATCCAATTTTGATCGCTGTCCCGCCGATGTCGATACCTGCGATGGCATTCATGATTTTACCCAACACTCTTACTTCCCCCCTGGCGGGAGGGTAGGCGCGAAAAAAATCCATTCCCTCCCTCCACCCTGTCCCTCCCCCGTCGAGGGAGAGGGAATTCGAGAGAGGGTAAGGTGTGGGGGAATATTTCACAGCTTCCCTTGTCAAAGGGGCCTGCTGGTTTTGATTCCGAGCTTCTGTGAAAGACCCGGGTATCTCATTTTTTCCGGGACGATCCCTCTCTCCTTCGCCAGGTGCCAGGCCAGGAACTGGAACGGGATGATGGCGCCCAAAAGGTCCAGTTCGGGCAACAGGTCGTTCGCCGGCCAGGGCATATGGCAATCGAAGGCGGAGGAATGCCCACGCCCGAGGTTCAAGATGTGCACCCCGACGCCCAGCCGGGAGAGAACCTCTGCGCCGCCGGCGGCCATCTCCTGCTGATCCGGCGCAGCGGTTACGAACAGGGCCAGGCTTTTCCCGCTGAGTCCGTGGAAACGGCCGTGAAAAGCCTCCTCGGTTTCGAAGCCGGCCGCAGGGATCCCGCTCATCTCGGTGATCTTGAGGGATCCCTCGAGCGCCGTGGCATAGTGCCGCCCCTGGCCCATAACCATCACGAAATCCGTTCCCCGAAAAGTCCTGGCCATCTCTTCGCAGGCCATTTTGCAATGGTCGATCAAACCGGAGAGTTCGGCCGAAAAGCCCGGAATCCGGATCTCCCGCCCGGATGGCCCAAGAACCAACAAGAGAAGCGCCAGGACACTGGCCATATATCCCTTGGTTTTGGGCCCAACTGTCTCCGGTCCAACCGGGACGACCAGCATTTCCGGGGATACCCGGGCGATGGGGCTATCCTTTTCCGCGGTCACCGTGATCACCCGCATGCCCAATCGACGGGCATGCTCAACCGCCTGGACCGTGGTGGTGCTGGTTCCGGTTTGAGAAAGGATGATGGCCAGGGAACTTGGTCCTTTCTCCAAATTTGGGTCTGCCAGAAAAGCCATGGGCCCCCGGATGCGCACCCGGGGAATTCTGATTCCGGCGAGGGAGGGTTCCACGGCGATAAGCGCATTCATCGAGGTCCCCGAACCCACAAGGTAAACGGTGCCGCCCGATGAAATGGGGTTCACTCCGGCGAGCCCTCGCGGGATTTCTTCGAAAACACGTTCCAGGACTTTCGGCTGTTCCTGAATGTAGGTTAGAATATCCATCTTCTCGTCTCTTTCCTTTTCCTTTCCCCCAATCTTGACCTTAGCCTCAACCTTTAATGCTCCCCTCTCCCCTCCCCTGCCGGAAATACCTCTGCATGAACGCAAAGGGGAAAATAACCGGAAGGCTGAGCAATACGGCCGCGGCCATTAGCCGTCCATAGTCAATCTGGTGCTGCCCGAGGTAGTAGAAGAGGAGGACCGGCGCAGTCTGGGCTGCCGTGGTGGTGGTGTACAGGAGGGCGAAGATATACTCTTGCCAGGCCAGCACGAAGGCAAAAAGGCCGGCGGTGAGGATCCCGGGCAAAGACATGCGCAGCACCACCTCGAAAATGGTCTTGATATCCCCGCATCCATCCACCCGGGCGGCCTCCTCCAGCTCCCGGGGGATATTTCGGAACGTGGTGGCCACCATCCAGGTGCAGATGGGCAGGGTCACCGAAAGGTATGCGAAGACGAGACCGGGAATCGTATTCAGCAGCCTGAATTGGGAGAGGATGATGTAAAAGGGCACGAAAAAGATCATGGGGGGGAAGAACTGGGAGCTCAGGATTCCCACCAGAACGGATTTCCCCCCCGGGGCGCGCAGCCGGGTCAACCCATAGGCCGCGGGGATGGAAAGGATCAGGCTGAGCGCGGTGACGATGGAAGAGACGAGAAGGCTGTTCCACAAGGAGGCCAGGAATTTCGGGTCTTCCAAAACCCCCGCGTACTGCGCCAGCGTCCAGTTCTTGGTAAACCATTGCAGGGGGTAGGTGAAGAACTCCTCGATGGGCTTGAAGCTGCTCAGGGCCATCCATAGGTAGGGGAAAATCACGATGGCCGAGGCCATAACCAGGAAAATGTAGACGAATCCCTTGGCCAGTCTTCTGCGTGCCCGTTTCGAGGTCATCAGGGACATTTCAATCTCTTTCCACCACTTTCAGGTACAGCACGATGACGATCATGATCTGGATGAACAGGACCAGCGACGCGGCCGCCGCCGCGCCAAAATCGAAAGCGTCAAAAGCCAGTTTGAAAATATGCAGCCCGAAAATCTCCGTGGCCCGCAGGGGGCCTCCCCCGGTCATGACGATCGGCAGGGTGAACGAGTTGTATGCCCAGATGGTGGAAAGGAGAACACCGGTGGAGATACTCGGCAAAATGGTGGGGAAGATGACCATCCGGAAGGTCCCCAGCCAGTTCGCGCCGTCCACCTGGGTCGCCTCCACAAGCTCCGGGGATACGTCTTGCAGGCCGGCCAGCAGGGTGATCATCACCAGGGGAAAGAATTTCCAGGTGTTGGCCACGATCAGGGAGGCCTGGGCGAGCTGGGGGGAAGCCAGCCAGGCAACCGGCTTTTCGATCAGGCCCATGCGCAGCAGG
>Ga0102851_10001959_pt1 | contig 12159 bp, 5 predicted proteins | sample Mud3Dept3metaG_FD_79558 | JGI IMG/M metagenome (GOLD analysis project Ga0102851, IMG submission 79558) | Freshwater wetland microbial communities from Ohio, USA, analyzing the effect of biotic and abiotic controls - Mud 3 Core 4 Depth 3... | ecosystem: Environmental > Aquatic > Freshwater >... | reverse complement strand
GCCCCGGACGCCGGCAGGAGGTCGGCGGCATCGAAGATCTTGCCGCGCACCAGTCCGGTCTGATCTGCGACACCCAGCGCCACGTTGCCACCGAGTGTCACCTGATTGGGCTGCGCACTCGCAACGATACTCGCCGCGGTGTAACCACTCTTGCTTGCACTGATCGTGTACGTCCCGGCCGGCAGGCCGGTAAAGATGAAGTAGCCGTCGGCGTTGCTCAGCACCGAAATGCCTGGCAGTTCCTTCAACGTCACGGTCGCACCCGCAATCGGTTCGGTGCTGCCGGACTTGATCACGTAGCCGCTGATCGAGCCGTTCTGAACGAGGCCCGTGCCCTGGCGCAACTCGTAAAGCCGCAGCGCCTGCAGTGCCAGCGCGGTGGTGTAGGCGTCGTCATTCCAGCTGCCATTGCCAAGCTGGCCGCCCTGGAGCTTCGCGACCGCGCCCTGAATTGCTGACAGGTCGCTGACCTGCGGGATGAGCGCCATCAGCGCCAGCGCGGTATCGAAGTTCTCGCCCCAGGCCCCGTCAATGCCCTGCTTCGACAGCAGGAAATTCTGCGCCTTGCCGAGGGTCGCGCTCACACCGACGTAACTGTTTCGATACGACCACAAGCCCCGCAGGGCCAGAGCGGTGAGATGGACCGACGGTTCGTTATTGCCGTCCACCCAGCCCCCCGCCGCCGCCTGCCGGTTGACGAGGAATCCGACCGCCGCAGCCACCTGCGGGCTGCTGGCATATCCGGCCGCCGCGAGCCCGTGCAGCGCGAAAGCGGTATCGAGGATGGCGCTGCTTTGACCGGCCTGATTGCCGAACCCGCCATCGGCGTTCTGGTTTCTGGTCAAGGCCGTAATCAGAGCGGCCACGTCATTTCCGGCTGCGGCATTGACCACGATCTTGCGAACGAGGAATTCGGTATTCGCCTCGGAATCACCATTGAGGTACCCGAGCGCATTGACGAAAGCCGGCAGCCCCTGCTGGCCGAGCGCTGCATAGGTGCGCAGCACTTCCGCGGTGGATTGAACGGGGGTCGCAAGCGAGGTGGCGGTGTTGCCGAAGCTGTGGTCGGCGTTCTGCTGGATGGAAAGCCACGCCGTGCCCTCCGGGATGCCGGCGAAAGAATAGAACGGCAGCGCGAGCAGCGCCCAGAGCACTACTACTCCGAGCCGCAGAATTCGTTTGCTTGATTGCCGATCGTCCACTCTGCCCCCTTCCCCTTCTTGTTACCTACTTAGACATTGATATTCGATACGGCCATAAACTCTTCGAGAAATAGATCTGTCCCGGTTTTGTGACTTTTTTGTTTTCTATCCCGTTTTTGGCCGTTTTCTGGTCCCGCGAACCCCCATCTGTTCCGGCTATCTAGTCATGCCGTCGCTCACGACAGCTTCTTCAGTTGATTCTCTGCAATTTCTCTATAAAACCTTGAGGAGCACGACAGCAGAAAGCGCTCATAAACCTCTTTGGCCTTGCCACGCTGCTGTTTATCGAGCCAATCAGACGCTTCCAGAATTGCCTGCCCCAGGAGCCGGGAACCAGTCTGATAGCGCCTTCGCATCTCGCGTACCGTCGAGACAAAATTGTTGCGACTAACAGATATCTCGTTACCTTTTTTCTCGTCGCTAAGCAGCGAGACTACACCTTGCAAAAAGGCGATCGAATCATCTGAGACAACCCCTTTCAGTTCGTCATCCGACAATAAAGCCCACTCATTCAGTACGTCGAATTCGTGACTCTGGATAGCCATATAGATCGGGTCACCTACCGGCAAAACTTCTTGTCCGGAGAATAATGCTCAAAGGGCCACTCTTGGTTGATCCCGGTACAGTAGAACTGACAGTCACCGCAGGACCAATCGCCCCCCCACCGTTCTTGTATGCATCGGACATAAAGTCGCGTGCAGTGTGCAACATTATCGTCACCGGCCGCCGCTTCCGCGCTCACGAGCCCCATGAGGCTTGCCGCAGCAACCGCTCGGAAAGCTAGAGGTAGCGCTGTCACTGCTGCGGAAATATAGGCTGCAATAGAGGCAGTCATTTCAACAACAAATGCCCCTGCGGCCGCCAATGCAGGCAAACCTCCAAGCAAGACGGCAATCAAAGCCGCCAAGAGCGCTATTATCACAATAGCAACGATTGCGATCACAACAACGTCACACCATGATGTTGTACCTCCGTTTGCTCCGCCTGTGATTTTGTAGGCACCGGCACCCGTAACGGGGTCAAACATGATGTAACCTTCGCCAGTCCAGCCTGTAACTGTAACTCTGTCCGTGTGCGCGATAACTTCTTTGCCGGCAGCAAGTGCCGAGACAATCTCCTGCATGGCCAACCCATCAAGATGCAAGTTCGGCAAAACCTGAGCCTGATTGGCAGATGTGATGTGGTAAACACGCTGACCTTGGCTCGCGGCAATCTGCAGTGCCTTGACCGCGCTGACACCTTCGACTGTGACGCCTTCGACGGGATACGTTGTTACACTGAACATCTGTTCCGGTATTGCATGCTCAAGCGCCGAGCTAAGCATACCCACTCGCAGCTGGAAACTCCTTCGCTTGTCCGTGTCGCCGTTAGAACTTGCATTCACGTCGGCGACCCAAATGTTGACCGCCACTCCGCCAGTTTTTATTGCTCGCGGGAATCCGAAGAAGTAATCGACGTTGGGTTCGTAGCCGAGGCTCCCGAATCCGGAAGCGAGGTTGTGCCTAGTACCATCGGCAAGAGATATGATCCGCGCAAATTCGATGTACTGGCTCCAATACTCGAGTGTGCCAACATGCAACATGTCGCCAAGCACATCCTCTCTTGAGAGCGAGCCGATCAGCGCGGGGTCATTCGACTCAAGTTTGGTCTTTGTACGGATGAGCTCTGCGCGTAGCGCCCGCAAGCCCGGCAGAGAGACGCTACCCTGATTTGCAGAAAGGCTCAGATAACTCCCCGCCGGTACTTCGTAGGTCTTGACCAAGGGACTGCTATTGACCAGCGACACTTGGAACACAAGCTGCAGGTCTTCACCAAGCCGCATCGGCGTCCCCTGCGCGACCACCTGCCCCTCAAGCGCAATCTCCGGCGTCACCGAGATCAGGTACGACGGAATGCTCGACGGCAACTGACTCGGATCGGTAATCGGCCCTTCCGGCAACAACGAGGCCAGCGCCTGCTCGTCCGCAGCCGTGCTCGGCCTGAAGGACAGCGTGAGCTTGTGGTTGTTCACCCTGGCCAGCGGGAAGCTCGCGGCCACGTTCACATCGCCCAGGACGTCGATGCCGAAACCGAGGGCATAGGTATTCTGGAGCGCGGCAGGAATCTTGCCGTAGCGCGCACCCAAAATAAGGCTGCGATAGGGCAGCGCTGCCGGCAGCACCGACGCGGTCTGCGCGATGATCTTCTTGCCGCCGATGACGTCCCCGACCGTGGGGTTCGTCATGTTGTTCTTGATGTAGCTCTCCAGCGCCGTCTGCGCCTGGGTCTGGGCATTCTGGAGAATGGTCGGGTTCAGGTTCTGGACCCACCCCTCGGCCTCGTTGACGGTGCCGCTCGAGGCAAACGACTGCGCCAGCGCTGTCGGGTCGAGACCGGAGATCGCGACCACATCGAGGCCTTGCAGGAACTCGTACTGCTTGTAGCTCGGATCGAGCTGCACCCAGGTGTCGGCCGCCTTGTTGATCGCGCCGCGCGAGGGCCGGAAGTCGATGGCCGCTTCGACCCACACGTGCTCCATCTGCACCTTGGTGATCTTGCCACCCGACACGACCCCGGCGATCGGGATGCCCCCTGACGAGGCGTAATCGGCCGCAGCACTGATGCTGTTGAAGCCGCCCGCCCAGTTGCGGAACTTGTCTTCGGGCACTTCGATGGCGCCGTGCACGTAACGCGCCGGGATGCCCGAGGCGCGCAGCAGAGCGACTGTCAGGCTCGCGATGTCGAAAGAGTTGCCGCGCCGACTGCCGAGTGTGACGTCGGCGTCCTGCGCCGAGCCGAACGTCGGCAGCCATTCGACGTTGTTGCGCACCCACTGGTAGATCTTCACCGGATCGTGGCCGAGCTCCAGGGCCTTGGCCTTGATCGCATCGGTGAGCACCACCTCGGTCGTGGTGGCGAGATAGGCCGGGTCGGAGGCACCCGGCAGGCGGTCGTAGGTGAAGTCCCCCAGTGCCGCAACCTGCACGCTCGGGTTGCTGAACAGCGCGGCGCGCTCGAACTCCTCTTTCTTGAGCTTGGGCTTGTTCTTCGGGTTCGCCTCGAGGCGCTTGTTCGGCAGGTCGTTCGGATCGAACCTGGTCTTCGGTGCGCGCTTCTTCTGCTTCGCCTTGAGGTGCTCTTTGGCCTTCTTGGCCTTGAGCTTGCGGTCCTCGTCCTTCGGCGCCGTCTCGATGTCATCGACATTGGCCTTGAGCGCTTCCATCTCGGCCTTGTAGGTCGCTACCGCCTCGGCATGGCGGTCGAGGATGACCTTGGGGAGATTCTTGTCTTTGAGATGCTTGCCGATCTTCTCGAAGTCGGCGAGCGCCTGGCGGTCGAGGTCATCGAGATTCTGGCGCAGGCGCTTGAGCTCGTCCTTTTCCCGGGTGGCATCTTCCTTGCGGGCCAACCGGTCCTCGAACTTCCCGAGTCGGTCTTCGATGCTCTCGAGCGTGCGGGCAAGTTTTTCCTCGTTCGACGCCGGGGCCGGCTTGGCGGCGGGCGCGGCCGGCGGCAGCTGGGCGGCGACTGCCAGCGGCTGGAGGTAAAGGCTGACGAACGCCACGAGTACGACCGCGGCGATGGACTTCATGAACCCGTGCTGGCGACGCAGGACGTGCGTGACGGGAAGGGTTTTCCCTTCCATGGTGTTTGCCTCCCCGAGGGCGTTCTTGTTATGTATTTGGTGCGAACCGCGCGAGACAGCCGCGGCACACGAACTGGGCAAACGTTAACGGCGATTCACAATTGCCGTCAAGCGGGGGTGACGAAATTTCTGCGCCCACCCGGGAGCGAGATTTCAATTCCCGTAGGTTTTATCCGTTAATGCTACCGGAACACTTGCGAGCAAGTGGTTGATTTGGCTTGGGCCGGGCATATCCCGAAACCAACTGGTTACCCCACCAGTTCCCAGGTCCCCGACCACTCGCGCCAGCCACCGAGCAGGGGGAAATAAAGCCCGAGCCGGATCGGGCACGGATCGAGCTTGCCCAGCACCTGCGCGTAGCGTTCGAGCTGGGCGCGGTAGCGGTTCTGAGCCAAGCCGTGCCTTCCGGTATACCGGCGAAAGCGATGCTGGCTTGCGCCGAAATTACAGGGTCGCAGGATGGATTCAGGGAAATGCACTCGCTGATGCAGCGCCGAGGTGAGGGCATCGGCATCGCGGCGAGGGCGCCGCTCCTACAGGTACTGGATGAGCGAAGAAATCGCCGCGGGCGATTTAATTTTAGAACCTGGATTCCGGCTTTCGCCGGAATGACGGCCGGACAGCCCCTCATTGATACTAACTCCCCGACCACTCGCGCCAGCCGCTGAGCAGCGGGAAATAAAGCCCGAGCCGGATCGGGCGCGGGTCGAGATTGCCCAGCACCTGCGCGTAACGCTGGAGCTGGGCGCGGTAGCGCTCCTGTTCGCGATCGAGGAACTCCTCGCGCCCGCCACCTTCGTGGGTGCTGGTCTTGTAGTCGATGATCCAGCGCACGCCCTTGGCATCGACGAAGGTGCGGTCGATGACGGCGGTGACGACACGGCCGCGCTCCGGGAGCGTCAGCGCATACTCGCTGCGCGCATCCTGGTGTCCGGCGTCGAACAGCCAGGCGCCGCGCGGATCGGTGAAGGTGCGGTGCAACGCCTCGCGCACCCGTGCGACAGCGTCATCGAGCTTGGCCTCGGGCACACCGCGCCGCGCCAGTGCCACGCGCGCGCCGGGGGCGAGCGCGTCGATGCGTGCCACCGGCCAGTGCGGCAGGCCTTCGCGCCCGATCCGCTGCAGGGTCTGGTGCACGATAGTGCCGACGTGGCGGATGGTCTCGCTCGCCCAATCGAACTCGACCTCGGGCATGGCGTCCGGCACCGGCAGCGCGGCGCCGGCTGCCCACGCGACACCGGCGGGCAACGGCGGCAACTGCCAGCCCGCAACCAGGCGGCGCAGATTACCCAGCTCCGGTACCGGCGCGGCCGGCAATTCCGGCGGCACCGCGTTGACATGATCGACCGTGAATTCATCGCACACCACCGGCCACAACAGCGCCAGCAGCGAGTCGGCCGGCGGACTTTTCACCGCGCCGTCGTCGTCGGCTTTCACCGTGCCGAGCAGATGCAGGGTGCGCCTGGCGCGCGTGGCCGCGACGTACAGCAGCCGGCCGGCCTCGAAGCGACTCTTGTCCTTTTCCAGGCGGGTCAGATAGCGGTACAGCAGATCGTGTTCGCCGCCGGTTTCGCGAATCGGCGCGAGCAGCAGGTCGGCCGGGTGGCCGGCGCCGGTGGCGTGCGGCGTTTCCATCCAGCGCAGCAGCGGCGGATCGTCGTGGCGCGGGCGATCACCCAGCCCGGGCAGGATCACGGTATCGAACTCCAGGCCCTTGGCCTTGTGGATGGTCATGAGCTGCAGCGCATCGCTGGCACCGACATCCGGCAGCGCGTACAACTCGCTCACCTGCTCGGCGAGGCGCGCGGAGTCGGTAATGTCGCCACCCGCTTCCAGCCCGTCGAGCAGATCGAGGTAGATGCGTGCGTCTTCGAGGTCGGTCGGCGCCTCCACGCAGGCCGGGCCGCCGAGCGCCAGCCACGCGCCTTCCACGATCGGGCGCAGGCGGCTGCGGCCGCGCGCCTGGAGCGCGCCGGCCAGCACCGCGCGGGTCCGCGCGAGCCGGGCCCGGCCATCGTCGCTCAGGCGCGCAGCGCGCGCCTCGTCCTGCACCAGTGCCCACACGCTCCCGCCGTCATCGTCGCCGGCGAGCGCCACCAGGTCGGCGAGCGTCAGCCCGCACCACGGTGCGCGCAGCACCGCGAGCCACGCGGCGCGATCGGCCAGGTGGCTGAGCGCGCGCGTGAGCGCGAGCAGGTCCTGCACCACCGGGCGCTCGGCGAGCGGTTCGATCTCGACCGCGCGGAACGCATGCCCGGCCTGCTTGAGACGCGGGGCGATGCGCGCCAGCGGCGCGCGCGAGCGCACCAGGATCGCGATCTTGCCCTCGGGATCACGGGCGCGCGCCGCTGTGACCAGTTCGACCACGCGCTGCGCCTCGGCATCCGGATCGGTATCGATGAACGCGTGGATGTGCACCGCCATTCCTTCCTCGGCCGGATGGTGCGCGACCGCTGCCGCATAGGGCACGGCGCCGGCCGCGATGTTCTCCTCGGCCGGCAACACCTGCGCGAAACTGGTGTTCACCCAGTCGACGACGCCCTGCTGCGACCGGAAATTGACCGTGAGCGTGAGCGGCTCGAGGCGCACACCGCCGATACCCTCGTGGCGCGCGCGCAGATACAGTCCCACCTCGGCCTGGCGGAAGCGGTAAATGGACTGCATCGGGTCGCCGACCACGAACAGCGTGCGCCCGTCACCGGCCTGCCAGCCGGCGGTGAGCAGTTGCAGCAGCTCGTACTGGCTGACCGAGGTATCCTGGAACTCGTCCACCAGCAGGTGGCGGATGCGGTAGTCGAGATGCAGCGCCAGATCGGTGGGCGTGTCGCTCGCGCCGAGCGCACGCAGCGCCCCCTGCGCAATCTCGGTGAAGTCGGCCTCGCCGCGGCGGGTGAATTCCAGCTTGAGCTCCGCGACCGCCAGCATCAGCACTTCGCACAGCGCCTCGACCACTTCCCACGAGGCCTCGTCGTACCGCGGCAGTGGCAGCAACGGCAGCCCGGCGAGCGCGACGCGCAAGGTCTCGTGTTCACGCAGGCTGTCGAGCAGCGCGGTCATGCGTTGCTTCATCTCTTCGCGTCGGTCGTTCTCAGCCTTGTTGCCGTTTTTTTCTTTGGCCGGGAAACCGGTCTTGACGTTCACCGCCTTGCGCCACTCGCCCTTGTCGGTGAGCAGCAGCGCCGCCAGGCCCTGCCAGGCGACACGCTGTTCCAGCACGCTACCCGGCCAGGCGGCGAGCGTCGCGCAGGCATGCACCGGATGATCCGGTTGACCCCCAAGCTGGCTGCTCGCGTAGCGCACCAGTGCTGCCACCTCCGCGGATAGCGCCGCCGGCGCCAGTTTCACCAGGCGCGCGAGCGCATCACGGTTGATGCCGACCAGGGTCGCTTCGAGGCGCGCGCGGCGTCCGGCATGATCGCGGCCGTCGGCCAGATGACGCAGCCACTGGTCGCGGCGCGCCAGCATCTGCGCAATCAGCTCGACCGCCTTGGGGTGGTTGTTGTCCAGGTGCCGCAGCAGGCGCTCGACCGCCGCCGACCATGGGCCCTGTTCCTCGAGATGCGCGAGCGTATTGCGGGCAGCCTCGCGCAGCAGGCGTTCGGCGTCCCCGGTTGCAACCGGCGGCGCGCCGAAACGCGACAGGTACGGCATCTGCCGGGTGAGCGAGGCACAGAACGAATCGATGGTGTGGATACGCAGGCGGCTGGGGTTGGTGGACAGCTGCCAGCCGAGCGCGATGTCGCGCTCGATGACGGTGCGCGCCAAATCCCAGCGGTTGGCCTGGTGCGCACCATCCGGACGCGGCGCGCTGCGCGCCGCGTCGAGTGCGGCGAGCACACGCTCGCGCATCTCGTTGGCGGCCTTGCGCGTGAACGTGATCGCGACCACCTCTTCCGGGTGCGCGGCCTGCGCCAGCAGCACCAGGGTGCGCCGGGTCAGCAGTTCGGTCTTTCCGGAGCCGGCCGGCGCCTGTACGATGAACGACTCGCGCGGGTCGAGCGCGCGCTGGCGGGCAACGGCATCGGCGATCGTCTGCGGCTCAGTCATCGCCGGCACCGCCTTCATCCGCGACCTGCGGCTGGCGTTCGTGCACGCGACACAGCGCCTGCAAACCGCAGTGTTTGCAGGTGTGCGGGAACTCCTTGGGGTCGACGCGCGCATCACCGGCGCGGAACGCCTCGGCCAGGTTCGTAAGCGTTGCTTGCCAGGCATCGAGCTGGGCCTGCCAGGCACCCTCGCCGTCTCCGGCCGGTTTCACCTTCGGCGCGATGCCGTCGCGCACGGCGAGGCCGTTGAAACCAAGCTCGCCGGCGCGCAGCTGCGCGAATAGTGCCGCTGCCACCGGCTGGCGCCGGCGCATGTCGACGGCGTAGAGCGGCAGCTGCGGCTCGTCCGGGCGTTCGCCCTCCCAGCTCCTGATGCTGGTCTTGCCGGTCTTGTAATCGAGGATCACGCGCGCGCCGTCATCCAGCTCGTCGACGCGGTCCATCCTCCCCTTGAGCACCAGGTTACCGAGACGGATGACGGCTTCCTGCTCGGCCGCCACGACCCGGAATGGCGCGCGCGCCTTTTCCTGTTCGAGCCAGACGCGCATGAGGAGCGCCAGCCGGCGCGCCTCGATCTCGCGGAACCGGCCGGTGAGCGTCTGGCTGCGGTCGCGCGCCAGCTCCTCCAGCGCCAGCTGCACCGCCGCGTGGATCGCGGCCATGAGCGCGTCCTCCGCCATGCCGCACAACGCCGCGTGGCTGCCGAGCGAATTCCACAACGACTCAAGGGCGCGATGCAGCAGCATGCCGCGCGCCATGGCATCGAGACCGGGCTCGGGTTCTTCCGGCGCGCGCGCATCAAGTCGCAATACCGCAAACGCACGGAACGGACAGGCGGCCTGGAACTGAAACAGGCGCGTGCCGCCCCGCACTTCGCTGCCCGGGGCCAGCACCGGCGCCTGTTCGTCGCGCAGCGCTTCGACACGGCGCGCATCGTACCAGTGCGAACTGAGGCCGGGTTGCACTGCCGGAAGGTCGGCCGACCGCAGCTCCGGGAACGAGTGCAGTAACGGGCTGGCACGACGCACTTCATCACCGGCATTGAGCGGGTGGCTGAATACCACATCGTCCGCGGAGACGGCGAGCCGCTCGGTCAGGCGGCGCGCGAATTCCAGCTCGCGCTCGGCCGAGGCATGCGGCAGGCCGTGACGACGCTGCAGCTCGAGCGGCAGGAACGGATTGGGACGCGGGCTCGGTGGCCAGCTCTCGTCGTCGAGGCCCATGACCCAGAGACTGTCGAAGTCCAAACCGCTCGCCTCCAGCAGGCCCAGCACCTGCACCGGCGCGGCCGGGGTCTGCGGCTGGAACACGCGCTCGGACGCCATGCGCCGCAGGCCGGCCAGCGCCTCAGCATAGCCGAGGCGTGCGCTCACCAGATCCTGGGCGGCGTACGACGACAAGAGCTCGCGCCATGCCATAACCGCCTGATGACTGTCGCTGTCGAGCGGACCGTCGCCCGGCCAGCCGGCAAGCTTCAGCAGGCGCGCGAACAGCTCCGACCAGGCGCTTGGCAGGAGCCGCTGCGAGCGCGCCGGGAGCGCGTCACGCCATGCGCGCCACTGCGTGTGGAGTTGCGGTGCAGCCGCGTGCGGTGTGGACAGCGCGGCTTGTGCGCGCCGCAGCAGCGTGGAGATCGAGACGGTATCCTCACCGGCGCGGCGCAGCAGCACATCAAGCCCGGCGCGCGCGCCGGCCTCGCTGGCGGCGCCGGCCAGAAATGGGGAGCGCAGCAGCGTGCTGAGCTGCGTGACCGGCAGCGACCCGGTGCCGAACTCGAGCGCCAGCAGCGCGGTGTGGATCACCGGGCTGGCGGCCAGCGGTTCGCCGAGCGAAACATTGTAGGGTCGCACCACCCCGGCACCGGGAAGCAGCGCGCCCGGCGCCAGGGCGTCGTCGAATTCGCGCACGACCGCGGCGCGCGCCGCGGCCAGATCCGGAACGACGATTCCGACGCGCCCGGCACCGGATTCGAGCGCGGCGCGTGCAAACGCCGCCGCCGCCCGGATTTCGCCACGGCGGTCGGCACAGCCGATGCGGGCTACGCGCGCTTCACGCATTGGAGACGTCAGCGATTCCACCGTCACCCCGGCGGCGCGCAGGTCGTCGAGCAGCTCGCGCTGCTGCGGCGCGAGTTCATCGAAGCCGGCAATCAGCAGCGCCCGCGGCCGCAGCAGGCGCCCGGCGGCGAAGGCACTGCGCACCGCATCCGGGAGGCGTGCACGGTCGAGCCAGCGCGCCGTGCTGCAACGCTTGCGGTAGCGCTCGGCCCACAAGCTGAAGGCGGCGACATCCTCGCTGCGCGCCTCGTCGGCGCGCGGCAGCCGCAGACGGTAGGCCTGCAGCAGCTGCCAGGCCTCGCGCGCGGCACGCGCCGCCGCCGGCACCTGCAGCAGCGGCTCGGTGTCGGCGCTGCGGATCACCGCTTCCCACAGCGCCAGCTCCTGGGCGTCGGTGAGCAGCGGCTGCGGAGTGTCCGAGTCGAGTTGCCCGAGACATTCCTGCCAGAAGCGCTCCAGCCATTGCGGCCAGGGCAGGATGTCAGGCGCTTCCCATACCGCCGCGCCCTCGCGCTCGCGCGCGGCCGCGTAGCCGGCGGCCAGATGGCGCGCGAGCCGCTGGTTGGCGGTCACGAGCGTGGCGCCGGCGGCGAGTGCCGCCATCACGGATTGCTGCATGGGAAGCCGTCCTCCGCCGGCGATTCTAGCACTCGCTGTGCAGGAATCGGCCGCGGAAAGCGCGGATTTCCACGCTGGCGATTCCTGCACAAAAGCTGTCGTTGAGTTTCGGCGCCAACGGCGCGCACCATGCATTCAGGGAGTTCATCACAAGGAGGTCGCCATGAAACGACGTCTCTATTTCCTGTTTTCGGATACCGCGGCGGCGCGGCGTGCGGTCGCGGATCTCGGCACCAATGGTGTCGCCACCGGTCAGATCCACACGGTCGCGCGCGACGGCGTGGACGTGAGCGGTCTGCCGCCGGCCACGGCGCCGCAGCGCCGCGATACCCTGCGCCGGCTCGATCGCGGGCTGTGGTACGGCAACCTGGTGGTGTTCACGCTGGCACTGGCGACCCTGATCGCCGGCTGGGCGCTCGGCAACACGCTTGCGTGGGTGCTGGCGCTGGCGGTCATGCTGTTCACGCTTGGCGGCGGTGCGCTGTTCGCCATGCGCCTGCCGAGCGTCCACCTCGACGAGTTCCGCGCCGCCCCCGGGCATGGCGAGACCCTGCTGATGGTCGACGTGTCGAGCGCCCGCGTGGAATCGATCGAGGAGCTGCTGCATCGGG
>Ga0102851_10001958_pt1 | contig 12166 bp, 7 predicted proteins | sample Mud3Dept3metaG_FD_79558 | JGI IMG/M metagenome (GOLD analysis project Ga0102851, IMG submission 79558) | Freshwater wetland microbial communities from Ohio, USA, analyzing the effect of biotic and abiotic controls - Mud 3 Core 4 Depth 3... | ecosystem: Environmental > Aquatic > Freshwater >... | reverse complement strand
GTTGCCGGAGCGTCCGCCGACGGGGCGAGAGCCGGAACGTGGCTCTTCCCTTCGAAGGAGAAACCGGCGGGCAGAGGGCGGGCGAGAACGGTGTCCTCGCCGTTTCCGGGGACGCCGCAGGCGTAGCAATGCCCCCACTTGCAGTCCTCCGTCTCGCCTTCCGCGAGAGCCTTCTTCCACTCGACGACGAGGAAGGGCTTCCGGATGAAGGCGTCGACGATGTCCCACGGAAGCGTCTCCTTCAGGTCCTTCGCGCGGAGGTGGCGCTGCTTCGGGATCCCGGCCGCCTCAAGCGCCTCGTTCCACCTCTCCCACGAGAAGTGCTCGGACCAGCCGTCGAACCTCCCGCCGCGTCTCCAGACTTCGAGAAGGGCCTTCGACATCCGGCGGTCTCCGAGGGAGAGAAGCGCCTCGATCTCGGCCTCCTTCGGAGCGTGCCACTTCAGTTTCGCCCCCCTGACCGTCCGGAACTTCTCTTTCAGGTACGAGAGCTTCCGTTCCAGCCTCTCGACGCCGTCGAAGGGGGACCACTGGAACGGCGTGAAGCTCTTCGGGACGAACGATCCGATGGAGACGTGGACGGTGGGGCGGATGCCGTGCTTCCGCCCCCGGGCGAGGAGGTCGCGGACGAGCGTCACCAGCTCGTCGAGGTCCGCGTCGGTCTCCGTCGGGAGGCCGATCATCGTGTAGACCTTGATCAGGTCCCAGCCGCGGGAGAAGGCGACGTCGGCGGCCTGCACCATGTCGGCGTTCGTAAAGGTCTTGTTGATGACGCGGCGAAGGCGGTCGGAGCCCGTCTCCGGAGCGAAGGTGAAGCCCGACTTCCTCACTTCCGAGACCGCGTCGGCCAGGGCGACGGAGAACGCCTCGGCGCGGAGAGAGGGAAGCGAGATGGAGACCTTCGTCTTCGCCAGCTCCGGCGCGAGGCAGGCGACGAGCGGCTCGATCTGCGAATAGTCGGCGGACGAGAGAGAGAGGAGCCCGACCTCGCTCCAGCCGGCCTCGTCGATGAAGGCCTTCGTGGCGCGGGCCACGTCGGCCGGATCGAGCTCGCGGACCGGGCGGTACCAGTAGCCGGCCTGACAGAAGCGGCACCCCTGCGTGCAGCCCCGCATGATCTCGAGGCCGAGCCGGTCCTGGACGATCTCGACCGACGGGACCATCGGCTTCTCGGCGTAGACGCCGGCCGAGAGCCTCTCGACCCAGACGCGCGAGGCCCGCTCCGGAACGTCGGGGGTGTTCGGCCGGCACGAGACGATCCGGTCGCCGTCGCCGGTCGGGCCGTCGTAGGTCACGTCGTAGAGCGACGGGACGTAGATTCCGGGAATCCCCGCGAGACGGACGAGGTGCTCTCTCCGCGGCAGGCCCTTCGTCCGCTCGACCTCCTCGAGGAGGCGCGGGAAGGCCTCCTCACCGTCGCCGATGAGGAAGAGGTCGAAGAAGTCCGCGACGGGCTCCGGATTCGCGACGCACGGTCCGCCGCCCGCGACGAGCGGGTCGCCCTCCCCCCGCTCCGCGGCCAGGAGGGGGATTCCCGCCAGGTCGAGCAGGTTCGGCACGTTCGTGTAGTTCAGCTCGCTCTGGAGGGAGAAGCCGACGACGTCGAAGTCGCGAACGGGGGCAAACGACTCGACGGCAAAGAGCGGAATCGCCTCGCGGCGGAGGACGGCCTCGAAGTCGACCCACGGGGCGTAGGTCCGCTCGCAGGCCCACCCGTCCCGCCGGTTCACGATCTCGTAGAGGATCTTCGTCCCCGTGTGGCTCATCCCGATCTCGTAGGTGTCGGGGAACGCGAGGCAGACGGTGACGGCGCGGGACGGGAGGTCCTTCCGCGTCACGTTCCGCTCGAGGCCGAGGTAACGCCCCGGCCGCTCCACGGAGAGGAGGAACGGCTCGAAGCGGGGGCGGAGGGAGGCGAAGCGCGGGGCGGTCACCGGAGGGCCGAGTCTAGAGCCGATCTCAACGGGAAGCGAAGCGGGGGATTCTACTCCCGCCGCGCGCCCCCGGGCGCACGTTCGCGCCGGGAACATGCGCCGGGGTTTGACTCGGCCGAGCGGACGGACCTACAGTCGCCGCGAGATGGCGATCGACGAACGGGTCCGCGTGCACCTTCGCGAACTCGGGGCCGCACTCAACGAGGCGGTCTCGGCTTCGGCGAAGGTCCACGAGATCCTCGCGAAGGTGAAGGCCGAGGGATACGACGCCTACCTCGTCCTCGACGCGACCGTTGCGCTCGACCGCCGCGGCCGGCGCTCCTCCGCGGCGCTCCCGTCGATCCGGCGGGGAGCGCCGCCGGGCGCACGGAGCGACGGCGAGTCGGCGACGTTCAAGATCGACGTCAAGGACCTGAACCTCCTCCGCTCGCTCGGCATCGATCCGACCCGCCCTGTCCGGGCGCGGCGTCAGCCTCCCGCGACGCTCACGATCCGCTCCACCGTCTCCCGCAAGGGCTGAGGGGAGCGCGAGGCGCCGCCCCCCGATAATCGAGGGGTGCCGGACGTTCTCGGGCTCCCCCTCCCCGATCTCTCCCGGGCGATCCGCGACGTGGCGCCGGAGGGCTACCGCGCCGCCCAGATCGCGCGCTGGATCTGGGATCGGCGCGCCGGCTCCTTCGCCGAGATGACCGACCTGCCAAGGGAGCTCCGCGCCTCCCTCGCAGACCGGTTCACGATCGACCTGCCGCGGGTGGTGTCCCGATCCCCGGCCTCGGACGGTGCGGAGAAGTTCCTTCTCGAGTTGGCCGACGGCGTCCGCGTGGAGGCGGTCTATCTCGTCGACTCGAAGAGGAGGCCCGCCGCGGAAGCCGCCGGGAGCGCGCCCGGGACGCGGATCACGATCTGCGTCTCCTCGCAGGCGGGCTGCGCCGTCGACTGCGCCTTCTGCGTCACGGGGCGGCTGGGGGCGGGGCGGAACCTGACGGCGGGGGAGATCGTCGGGCAGTACCTCGTCCTCGCGCGCGAGAAGCGCTTCGGCCCGCGCGAGGCGAACGTCGTCTTCATGGGGATGGGCGAGCCCCTCCTCAACGTCGCGAACGTCTCGGTCGCGCTCGACCTTCTTTCCCGGGAGGTCTCGCCCCGGAGGACGACCCTCTCGACGGCCGGGATCGTGCCCGGGATCGAGGCCCTGGCCCTCCGGCCGGAGCGCCCGAACCTCGCCGTCTCGCTCTCGGCCGCCGACGACGCGACGCGGAGCCGGCTCATGCCCGTCAACAGGACCCACCCTCTCGCGGAGCTCTTCGCCGCCCTGAAGAAGTGGCCGCTCGAGAAGGGGAGGCGGATCACCTTCGAGTGGGTCCTGATCGCGGGGGTGAACGACTCCCCCGAGATGGCGAAGCGGCTGGCGGCGCTCGTGAAGCAGGTCCCGTCGAAGGTGAACGTCATCCCTCTCAACGAATCCGACGAGTGGCTGCCCGGCCTGAAGCGCCCCTCTCCCGGGGCCGTCGACGCGTTCGCGCGCGCCCTCGCCGCGGCGAAGGTCGACGTGACGGTCCGGTGGTCGAAGGGGCTTCAGGCCGACGCGGCCTGCGGGCAACTCAAGGGCCGGAGGTCGCCGTCCCGTCCGCCCGCGAAGAGATAGTCCGGGACGGCGGAACCTACGCGACCGGCTGCCGGACGATCCCCGTCACGATCCGGCCGGCCCCTTTCCCGTCGCGGCGGTAGGACGGAAAGAGATCGGGGCGCTCCGCCGTGCAGAGCGCTGCGTCGAGGACCCGGTCGGGCGGGACGCCGCGCCAGACGAGGAGCGCCCGGTTGAACGCCGCGACGTCGAGCCAGGCCCGGTTGCCCCGCCCGGGCCGGACGGCGCCGAACGGAACGGCGACGTCGCCGTGGACACGGATCAGCTCCTCGACGACCTCGGGACCCACCTCGTACCGGTCGCGGGAGATACGCGGTCCGATGGCCGCGAAGAGGCGAGAGGCGGAGACGCCGCTCTCTTCCAGGAGGTCGAGGACGGCGTCGAGAATCCGGGCGGCGGTGCCGCGCCATCCGGCGTGAACGGCGGCGATCCACGGTCCTCCCGCCTCCGCGAGGAGGATCGGGACGCAGTCGGCCGACTGGATCCCGAGGAGCACCCCCGTCTCCCGCGTGACAAGAGCGTCGCCGGTCCCCACCACTCCATCTGCCGGAATGGCCGCGCCGGCGTCGACTCGGAGAACGCCCCGGCCGTGGACCTGTCGGGCGAGGGCGATCCGGGCGGAGGAAACGCCGAGGGCCCGGCCGAGTTCCCGGGCCAGCCGCGGCGCCGCCTCTCGCCCGCCGTTCATCCCGGTCGTGAAACCCGCCGAGACTCCCTCGGGCAGGCCCCTGAAGAGCCCGAAATCCCCTTCGAAGGAGAAGCAGTCCTCTGCCTGGTCCACGGCATCATTCTAGGGAGGCATCTAGAATCCGCCCTTCATGGCGAAGGCGAAGGCCGATCGAGAGGGAAACGCGGGGCGCGGCTGGTCTTCGGAGGAACGGCGGCTTCTCGCGAAGCTGTCGACCCCGGAGAAGATCCAGCGCTTTCTCGACGAGGAGCTCGCGTACAACCATGAGCGGGACGGCGAGACCTGCCGCTCGCCGCGTGCCGTCCTTCGGGATCGAACGGCCCACTGCGGCGAGGGCTCGATCTTCGCGGCCTCCGCGCTCCGGTTCCATGGGCGGCCGCCGCTCGTGATCCAGCTGCGGGCCGTGCGCGACACGGACCACGTCGTCGCCCTCTTCACGGCACCCGACGGCCGGGGGAGGCGGTCGTGGGGCGCCGTTGCGAAGTCGAACTATGCGGGGCTCCGGTACCGGTCTCCGATCTACCGGACCGTCCGCGACCTGGCCCTCTCCTATTTCGAGGACTACTACAGCCCGTCCGGCGAGTTGACCCTCCGCACCCACACCCGGCCGGTGAACCTGTCGCGGTTCGACGCGGACGGCTGGGAGACGGCGGAGGGGAACATCTGCGACGTCGCCGACTGGATCGCGACGCGGCCCTTCCACCCGCTTCTGACGCGGGCGCAGGTGCGGCACCTCGCGCGCGTCGACGCCCGCCTCTACCATTCGGGGCTTGTCGGAGCGGACCAGATCGAAGCGAGGGGTCGGTATCGGCGCCATGGACGTTGATGCGCGGCCGCCGCGCGGCCTCGGTCCCGCGTACGCTCTCTCGGGCGCATGCGCTCTCGTCTACCAGGTCGTCTGGACGCACCTCTTCACGGAGGAGCTCGGCGCCTCGGGCACGACCTTCCTCGTGGTCCTCTGCGCCTTCATCGGGGGGCTCGGCCTCGGCGCCGTCGCGTCGAACCGCGTCTACCGTGCCGTGGAGGCGCGCTTCGGCGGCCGGGGACTCAGGAACTACGGGAGGACGGAGCTCCTGATCGGCCTCGTCTCGGTGGCGCTCTCCCTCCTGACGCGCCTGCCCGTCGGACGGCTCCTGGGACCCTTCCCTTACCGGATGAGCGTCGTGGAAGGCGTCCCCCTCTTCCTCCCGACACTCTCCTATCTCGCGCTGAAGCTGGGGCTCGCCGTCCTCGCCGTCGGCGTCCCCTGCTTCCTGATGGGGCTCACGTTCCCCTACCTCTGCTCGCTCTTTCCGTCGGACACACGCCTCCCGAGCCGGCTTTACGCCGCCAACACCTTCGGTGCGAGCGTCGCGGTGCTGGCGACGGAGTTCTGGGGTCTGGGCGCGATCGGGTACCTCGGGTGCCTCGGGGTGGCGACGGCCGGAACCCTCGGGCTCGGCTTCTGGTTCGTGCGCGTGGCGCCTTCGCCCGGCGCTCCCCGGCGCGCGGAGGATCCGGCACTCCCGGCGGCCGAGCCTCCTCTCTCCGTCTATCCCGCCGTCCTGAGCGGCGTCCTCTGTGGCGGCGTGCAGTCGCTCGCGTTCGTCCTCCTGAAGCTGACGCTCGGCCCGACGCGCGGTGCGTTCGCCCTTCTGGCCTTCTTCTCGATCCTCGGCATCTGGATCGCGTCCGCGGCCGTCCACCGGTCGCCGCCGACGGTCGGTGCGCTGAAGATCGCCGGCTGGCTCGGCCTGGTCGCGGCCGTCGCGGTGTGGGTCCGGCAACCCGCCCTCTCCGAGTCGCTGGTCCGCTGGGGAATCGGGGCCGCGCCGTTCGAGTCGCCGGACGCGGCGGCCGTGGCCGTGTCCGTCCTCGCCACCGGCCTGCTGCTCTTCCTCCCGTATACCCTCTGGTCCACGCTTCTGCCGGCCCTCTGCGATCGAAAACAGGCGCGAGGCGAGAACCTGTCGCTGACCTACGGCGCGAACACCCTCGGCTTCCTGGCCGGCGTGCTCGTCTTCGGATGGGCCCTTCCGTACGTGAACTTCTTCTTCGCGGCGCGGGTCTTCGCCGTGGTGGCGGCCTCCGGGCTCGTGCTCCTCTCTGCCGCTCCGGAAGGCGGCCGTCCCGGCCTCCGCCTCGGGAGCGTCGTCGCGGTCGCGGCCGTCGTTCTCTCGGCAGGCGTCGTGTCGCGCCGGCCCGACATGTCGAAGATCGGCGGGCAGCAGGGAGTCGGCGCGATTCCCGGCGTCTATCGAAGCACTCCCCAGCACTTCTTCTGGGTGCGCGAGGACCGGTCCTCCGGAAGCCGGTCTCTGATGTTCGACGGCCATTCCATGTCTGCTACGGGCGCGGACGGACAGGTCTACATGCGGACCATGGCGCACCTGCCGCTTCTTCTGCACCCCCGGCCGGGGAATGCGCTTCTGATCTGCTTCGGGGTCGGCATCACAGCCGATGCGATTCGCACGCACGCCGATGTGGCGCGCATCGACGTCGTGGACCTGAATCCCGACGTCTACCTGCTGAACCGGTGGTTCGCGGCCGAGAACTCGGACGTCCTGTCGGACTCACGGCTCCGCCTCTTCTGCGACGACGGCCGGCAGTACCTCAGGCTGACGCGCGAGACCTACGATTTCGTCACGATGGAGCCGCCGCCGCCCCTCCAGCCCGGGATCTCGCGCCTCTACTCCTTCGAGTTCTACGAGGCGATCCGCCGGCGCCTGGCACCCGGCGGGCTCGTCAGCCAGTGGCTCCCGGAAGCGCAGATGGGGACCGACGGGGTCGACCTGATCGTGGCGACGTTCCTCCGCTCGTTCCGGCACGTCTTCCTGTTCACGGGATTCGGACGGGACCTGATCCTCGTCGGGAGCGACTCCCCGTTCGACTTCGGAGGGGCCGTGACGCGGCTGTCGCGGCAGGGGGCGGTGCGCGGGGCCCTCGCGCGGATCGGGTTCGAAGACGCCCCGCACCTCTTCGCTACGATCCTGCGGTCGCAGGAGAGCCTGCAACGAACCTGGGGCGCGGGCCCGGTGATCCGTGACGGCGTCCGCAGCCTCGAGGCCCTCCAGGTCAACGCCCCCGTGCAGCGGCTGCACCCGAGAAGCACGTGGACGGTTCCGAAGGAGAGCATCGTCTTCGACGAGCCGGACGTTCTTCGGACCCTCAGGGCGAGCGCACCCGACGCCGCCGCGGAGGTCGAGAAGCTGTGGGCGGACCCGGCTTCCCTTGCGCGCACGATCCCCCCCTGGTACTTCCGGACCTCAGCGCGCCACTAGGAAGTGCGCGATGGAGTTGGCGTAGTAGGTGAGAAGCGCGATCTCGGCCGGGTTGGCGCGGAGGAGCCCGTCCTCCTCCAGAAGGAGGTGCCGGCGCCGGAGCGCGTTCAGGCCGAAGCCGATGGCGTAGTCGAGGTCCTGTCGCGGAACGTAGGCGCGGGCGCCGCGCGCCTCGAGCCGCGTCAGGAGGTCGAGGGCGGAGGCCTTCAGCTCGAGCTCGGAGCAGCGCCGCTCCGGGTCGGAGGCGAGGACGGAGGCGACGAGGGCGACAGGTAGGACGGGGATGACGCGCCCGACCTCCCCCATCAGCTCCTCGGCCAGCTCCCCGGCGCGGGCGATCCGGGCCTCCTTCGGGAGGGCGCGGGGGTCGAGGCCCCGGAGCCGGCACCATCCCCGGAGGGAGAGGGGGGGACCGATCTGGATGCAGGCGTAGCCGAATCGGTGCCAGCGGTTCTCGACGGCGAGAAGGAGATTGCGGCCGGCGAACCGGGCCGTCGTCGCGATCGTGGAGGCCAGCCCCTTCTTCGGCACGGCGGGGTCGATGTCGGCGAGGAGCGTCCGGTCCTCGAGCGTCCGGTCGAGGTTGATCCCGACGGGGATGAAGACGAGATCGCGGGGTCCGTCCGGGTCGAAGGCCCGGAGCATGTAGTCGAGGAGGCCGAGCTTCGGCGGGCGGAGGGCTCCGTCGCGTGAGAGTCCCCCTTCGGGGAAGAAGGCCTGCGTGACCCCTCCCTCGACGGCCATGGCGACATACCGCTCGAGAACCTTCCGGTAGAGCGGGTTCTTCGAGTCGCGCCGGACGAAGTAGGCCCCCATCGCCCGGAAGAGGGTCTGGAGGGGCCAGACGCGCGCCCACTCGCCGACCGCATAGGAGAGGGCGGTCTTCTCGGCGGTCAGGTAGGCCACGAGGATGTAGTCGATGTTCGAACGGTGGTTCATCACGAAGACGACCGTGGCGCCGGGGGGCAGGTTCTCGAGCGCACCCCGGTCGGCCCATCCGAGCCGGACGCGGAAGAGCGTCCGGGCGAGCGCCCGGGCGAGACCGTAGCCGATGCGGAAGTAGGCGTAGGCGTTGAACGCCGGGACGATCTCACGGGCGTACGTCTTCACCCGCGAGAGGACGACCTCCTGCGGGGCCCCCTCGGCGCGCGCCTCGGCCTCGGCGGCGGCCTGGACCTGCGGGTCCCAGACGAGTCGCTCGACGAGGACCTCGCGCTTCGTCAGCTTGAACGGCTCGATCCGGATCCGGAACCGCTTCTCCAGCTTCTCCATCAGCCGCCGCGCGCGCCGGCGGAGGAACCAGCGGGCGCCGGGAACGAGAAGGCGGTCGAGGAGGGCCCACGCCGTGAGGAGCGCGGCGGCGGCGGCGAGCCAGAGCGGGACGGCGACCGTCTCGGACATCATGCTTTCGCGGGAGGGACGGCGGAGAGCATCGCTCAGCGGGCGAGCGCCCGGGCCAGTCGCGCCGCTCCCTCGCGGAAGAGAGGCGGCTTCGGAAGAAGGCTCAGGACGAGGAAGGCCTCCGCGGGGAAGTCGAAGAAGTAGCCGGGGTGGACGAGCAGGTCGTGCTCCGAGAGGAGCCGGAGGACGAGCTCCTCCTCCGGCTCGACGGCCGGGACCCGGAGGACGGCCGACCAGCCCCCGCGAAGCGGCTCCAGGGAGACGACTCCGCCGGGAGGGAAGGCCCGTGCCAGCGCCGCATGGTTCCCGAGAACCCGCTCCCGGATGGCGGCAGCCGCCGTCTCGCCCCACGAGAGGAGCCTCGGCAGGCCAACCTGCACCGGAGTGGAGACGGAGAGGTACGCGTCGGCGATCCACTCGATTCGCCCGAGCGCCTCGGTCGCGAGCCGGCCGTCGCCGCCGACGAGGATCCACCCGAGCTTGAGCTGTGGAAGAGCCGCCGACTTCGAGAGGCCACCGAGTGAGACGACGAGGACGCCGCTCCCGTCTTCGCGGGCGGCGGCAACGGGAACCTCTCCCGGACCGGAGGCGAACCGGTAGTCGAGGAAGACTTCGTCGGAGATGACGGCGAAGCCGTGCGTCCGGGCGAGTGAGAAGAGAGCGTCGAGCTCGCCCTCGGCCACGCCGGAGCCGGTCGGGTTGTTCGGATTCACGAGGACGACGGCGCCGACGCGGCTCCCCGCCGCCGCGAGGCGGGCGACTTCGCGACCGACGGCTTCGGCGTGGAGGGTCCAGCCCCCTGCGGGATCGAGCGGATAGCGGCCGACGCGAACGCTCTCGAGGCCCGCGAGGGCGTCGAGAAGGGGATAGCTGGGTGCCGGGACGAGGACGGCGTCCCCCGGGTCACAGAGGAGCTTGAAGAGCCAGCCGTACGCCTCGCTCGAGGAGGCCGAGAGGACGATCCGGGAAGGGTCTGCCGGGACTCCGCGGGCCGCGTAGTAGTCCGCGACGGCCTCGCGCGCCGCCGGCGACCCCATCGGCTCGGGAGCGTAGAGGCGCCCCTCCTCCGCTGCGAGGGCGCCGAGCGGGGCGCCCGGGACATCGAGCCCGACCGCGGTCGGATTCGTGACGGTCAGGTCGAGCGGCGGCGCGGCGCGGGCGGCGAGCGCCCGCGTCAGCCGGTTCGTCTCATGCGTGGTCGGCGTCCGCCCCGAGAACACCGCCTCACTTCTTTTCCGGGGCGGGCGCGTCCCAGACGGTCCCGGCCGCCATCGCCTTCGGGTCCCACGGCGACGGCGCGCCGCCGAGGTACCGGTGGAACCAGTCGAGGTGCGCGGCGTAGTAGAGCGCCATCTCCTGCCAGGAAGGCCAGTGCCCGGCCTTCTCGAAGACGACGAGGCGCGACGGCACCTTCATCAGCTGGAGGTCGGTGAAGAACATGAGGGACTGCGAGTAGGGGACGCGGAAGTCTCTCTGCCCGGTCAGGACGAGCGTCGGGGTCTTGAAGCTCTTCACATACTCCGACGGCGACTGCTTCCGGTACCCCTCGCGGTTCTCCCAGGGGGCCCCCTTGAGGTCCCAGTCGGGAAACCAGAGCTCCTCGGTGGCGCTGTGCATCGACCGGAGGTCGTAGACCCCCATCATCGAGGCGGCCGCCTTGTAGCGCGTCGTGTGGCCGGCGAGCCACATGACGGCGTAGCCCCCCCAGGACCACCCCATGACGCCGATCCGCTCCTTGTCGACGTAGGGGAGCTTCTCGAGGGCGTCGGTCACCTTCGCGACGTCGGTCATCACCTTCCCGTCCCAGTCTCCCGAGATGGCCGACGTGTAGGCCTGGCCGAAGCCGAAGGAGCCGTGCGGGTTCGGGAAGGCGACGACGTAGCCGGCCGCCGGGTAGACCTGCCAGTCGCCGCGGAACGAGTCGGCCCACTGCGACTGCGGGCCTCCGTGGACGTTCAGGATGAGCGGGTACTTCTTGGAGGGGTCGAAGCCGTGGGGCTTGACGATCCATGTCTGGACCGGCTTCCCGTCGGCTCCGGCGAAGAAATGCTCCTCGGCGGGACGAATGTCGGTCTCGGCTTCGAGGGCCGCGTTGTGCGTCGTCAGGCGCGTCCCTTCGGCGTCCGGCTTCGTCCCGGCGTCGATCCTCCAGAGCTCGGTCGGCTGGTGGGCGCGCCGCCGGGCGATGACGGCGAAGGAGCCGTCCCTGGCGACGGTGAAGGCGTCGAGGTATCCGATGCCCGTGAGGACCCGGATCTTCCCCGTGGCGACCTCCAGCTCGTGGAGCGGCGTCCGCCCCTTCACGTCGGCCGTGAAGAAGATCCGCTTCGAGTCGGAGGACCAGGCGAACTCGTTGATCGTGTTGTCGAAGTCGTCGGTCAGGCTCTTCTCGGCCCCGGTGGCCCGGTCGATCAGGACGATCCGGAACCGGTCGGCCTCGTATCGCGGCGTCACCTGCCGCCGGAAGGCGAGCCACTTCCCGTCGGGGGAGTAGCGCGGCGTCCCGTCCCAGCCGGCGTTCTTCGCCGTCAGGTTCCTCGGCGCCTTCAACGCCCCGGCGCCGCCGTCGAGACGGACGCCGAAGAGGTCGGCGTTCGTGTTCGTGGCCGGGTCGGCCGTCCGGTTCGAGGCGAAGGCCAGCTCCTTTCCGTCGGGCGAGAGATCGAAGGCGCGCCCTCCGCCGGCTGAGAAGAGCGGGGGGGTATCGAAGTCGCCCGGCGTCAGGTCCATAGCCGCCCCCGAGGCAACGTCGAAGAGGAAGACGTGTGTCCGCTTCCCCTCTCGCCACGAGTCCCAGTGCCGGTAGAAGAGGGCGTCCTCGACCCAGGCCTTCAGCTTCGTCTTCTCGCGGGCTTCGATCGAGGCCTTGTTGCAGGCGGCGTCGGCGCCGCAGGCGGGGTCGACCTCCGCCGTGAAGAGGACCTTCGTACCGTCGGCCGAGAAGACGGGGTCGGAGATCCCGCCGGGGACGTCGGTCTTCTTCTCGGCCTCGCCGCCGGCGAGCGGCAGGAAGAAGAGCTGAGGGTCCCCCGCGCGGGTCGAGACGAAGGCGAGCGTCCTCCCGTCGGGCGAGAAGACGGGCGAAGTGTCCCGGGCCTCGGAAAACGTCAGGCGGCGGCCGTTCCTTCCGTCGGCGTCGACGCGCCAGAGGGCCGTCGTCCGCTTTCCGGCCTTCACGTCCCCCGTCGTGACGGCGTAGACGACAGTCTTCCCGTCGGGGGAGAGAGCCGGCTCACCGACC
>Ga0102851_10001956_pt1 | contig 12167 bp, 9 predicted proteins | sample Mud3Dept3metaG_FD_79558 | JGI IMG/M metagenome (GOLD analysis project Ga0102851, IMG submission 79558) | Freshwater wetland microbial communities from Ohio, USA, analyzing the effect of biotic and abiotic controls - Mud 3 Core 4 Depth 3... | ecosystem: Environmental > Aquatic > Freshwater >... | reverse complement strand
TCGGGGCGTGGCGCAGACCGGCTAGCGCGCTTGCATGGGGTGCAAGAGGTCGGAGGTTCAAATCCTCTCGCCCCGACTAATATTTTAACTTCAATCTATAGATAGTGCGAGGTTATTCCGAGCTTGTTATTAAAAACGAACGCCCGAGTGAGGGGGGCACCCGGACGTTCGTTTAAACTATACTAGCACAATTCTCACAAAATTGCAAGAGGGGTTTTGAGAGATATTTTTTTAGTAGTATCATAGTGTTCAAAGTATAGAATATCAACAAAATAGTTTGAAAAATTAAAGCGTTCAAATCATATTAGTTTGAAATGGATGAGAAATCATTAACCACCCTTGAGTTTATCAAAATACTGGATCGGCTGGCTGAGTATTGTTCTTTCAATGCATCTATAGAACTAGCCCATAACTGGCGCCCAACCGGGGATATCGAGGTTGCAAGGCGTAGATTATCAGAAACGAGTGAGGCCAGACAATTATTGGCTGGAAACTCCGAGTTGTCGATGGGAGGTATAAGAGATGTCCGTGTAACGGTGGATTTAGCAAAACACGGTGCAACCTTATCTCCAGGCGAGCTCCTGGATATCAAGTTTACATTAATATCAGCTCGCAATATTAGACGCTTCTTCGAAAAGTATGGAAATCAATTTATGATGCTAGGAGAGATCGCTCTCCAATTACCGCTTCCAATCGGGATCATCGATGCAATCACTCTGGCAATTTCAGAAAGAGGCGAGATATTAGACACAGCATCCCAAAAACTTGAATCGATTCGTCATGATTTACGCATTTCCCATGATCGTTTATTGAGCAAGCTGGAGCACATGGTTAATGACCCAAGAGTGACTCCTTACTTACAAGAAACTCTTGTCACGCAGCGTGATGGGCGCTACGTCTTGCCTCTCCGCGCAGAATTTAAGGGACGAATTCGATCAATTGTACATGACCAATCTTCCTCAGGTGCGACTCTATTTGTGGAGCCTTTATCTGTTGTGGAATTGAATAACCTATACCGTGAGAATCAGCTGGCAGAACGCGACGAGGAAAGACGTATCCTTGCTGAGCTTTCAGATGTAGTAGGGCTCCATGCAAGTGAAATAGACCGTATAGTGAGCTTATTGGCAGACCTCGACTTGGCAATGGCTCGAGGCAAATATGCTAATGAAATAAACGCTTCACTACCCATTCTACAACCGATTCGAGAGCGTTCTGACCACCCTGGGACAACTATTCGCTTGTACAATGCACGACACCCTTTATTGGATGCAAATATTGTAGTGCCAATTGATGTGGAATTGGATGAACATACTTTCGGAATGGTAATTACAGGTCCGAACACGGGTGGTAAGACAGTTACTCTGAAAACAATCGGTCTGCTTGTATTGATGGCGCAATCTGGTCTACATATTCCAGCAACGTCTGGTTCTGAAATCAGCATATTTTCAAATGTTTATGCAGATATTGGTGATGAACAGTCAATTGAGCAATCTCTATCCACTTTTTCAAGTCATATTACTAACATAATACGGATTTTAGAGAAGGCTGATGCCGATTCTCTGGTTATATTGGATGAGCTGGGTGCTGGAACCGATCCTCAGGAAGGTGCTGCATTGGCACGGGCTATCCTGACATATCTGCTCGAGCGTCGGATCACCATACTTGTTACTACTCATCATCCGGAACTAAAAGCATATGCTCATGCAACTCCGGGTATTGTTAATGCTTGCGTTGAGTTCGATTTAGTAACATTGCAACCGACCTATCATTTAACCATTGGATTGCCAGGCAGATCGAATGCATTGGAAATTGCCAGGCGGATCGGTTTGCCTGCTTCAATTATTGAAAATGCTCGCAAAGAACTCAAACCTGAGGATCTACATGCTGAAGATTTACTCAATGAGATCTTCCAACAAAAAGAATTTGCACGAGAAGCTCGCTTTGCCGCGGAAAATGCCCAAGAAGAGTCGGAATTACTACGGCGTGAATTACTCAAGAGACTTGATGATATCGATGATGAGAGAAGGGAGATTCTTGAAGAAGCACGTTTAGAGGCTGAGGAACAATTACGCCAGATTAATACAGAAATTGGGGAGATACGCAGACAGCTAATCAGAGCCAAACAACCATTGGATCCGCTCCAGTTAGTAAGTGAAAAAATTGAGGAAATAGAAGAAGTTATTGAAAAACCAATCATCCGTTCTGCGGAGGAGATTCAGCGTCCAATACTACGAGAAATTCGTCTGGGAGATCGCGTTCGATTACGTAATCTTAATACCCAGGGGACGGTTATTGGCTTTTCAGAAGAGGAGGTCGAAATTCAGGTGGGAGGTTTACGTGTGCGATCTCGCCTGAGCGATGTAGAGATTGTCGAAATAAGTGGAAAATCTGGAGCTTCTGAGAGTCCAAGTATTGGACAAACGACGGCAAAGAAAAGAGAACAGTTGTATTCAGCTTCGCCAGGTTTAGAGTTGAATTTACGCGGGCAACACGCTGAGGAAGCTATCGAGAATCTCGAGCGATATTTAGATGCAGCCTTTCTCGCTGGATTGCCATTTGTGCGTATCATTCATGGCAAAGGTACGGGAAAACTCCGTCAAATTGTACGTGAAACTTTGTCCCAACATCCCCATGTATTAACATTTGAGGTTGGTCGTGCTCAGGAAGGCGGTGAAGGAGTCACAGTCGCAAAACTGATCAATGAGTAATCCCTCATGAATAAATCGAGCTGGTTTCATGAGGCGTTGACTGCTGATGTTCTTATGGTTGTATGATTTGTCTTAATTAATATAGTCTAAGGGATTTACCTTAACCCCATTAAAGGCGAGCTCAAAATGCAAGTGAGAGCCAGAAGAATTTCCTGTGTTTCCCACAGCACCAATGTAACCTCCCTGATATACACTCTGACCACAGGTTACCGCTACTGCGCTGAGATGGGCATATGCTGATTGCACGCCATTTCCATGGTCAACAACAATCAAGTAACCATAACCATAATTACTCCATCCAGCATAAACCACCACACCGCTATCGGTGGCAAAAACCGCATTTCCTTCTGCTCCGGTGAGATCTGCTGCAGGATGAACATTAGGATCGTAACCATACCCTGATACTCCACGTGCGGAGGTAGGCCATACATAAGACCCTGTACCGTAGGCTCCTTCATAGACCTGGCCACATGACCCCTCACCATAGTAACGTGCTGAAGCAGGATTCTGGCGGCTGATTGCAGGTGGCCCCCAATCTTTAATTTCACGCTTACCACCAGGGATAATCAATTGTGTACCAGGTTCTAAGCTCAGTTCTCCCTTCTGGGCATCAATCAGGTCGATGTGGTTACCGGGGAAATTAATAATATCTTTCTTATCGACCTGGAAAAATGAAGCAATCGAGTCCAATTTATCCCCACTTTTCCACTTATAGTAGGTTCCGTTAACTGGCAGGATATTTAATACCTGCTTGGGCGCCAGAATATGGGGATTATCTTGCAAAACATCGAAATTACCCCAGAGCAGCGTTTCCGGTTTCAAGTTGTATTTTTCGGCAATACTGAAAAGCGTATCACCTGCTTCTACAGTGTATGTGATGACTTCAACCCGGGGACGAGTTGGGATGATCGTTTTAAAGTCGATTTTACGTTCGATTCCTTGTGAAAGGGAGGGAACGGGTGGAGCTAACTTTGATAATGCTAATCCAGAAACCTGCTCTAGTTCTTCTGAGGTGGCGAGGGGATTGGATTGCTGGATAGCTGATTCAGAATTAATTGAGCTGGCTATTCCTTGGTTTGGTGAAAATCTTTGCCAAACCAGGAATGCTACTAATCCAATTAATCCCAATGCCAAGAGGTTTACTCCAACCCGTTGAATAACTGCACCAATATTTCGAAGTTCGGATTTTCTCTTTGACTTTTTTGACTTTTTTGAATTGACTTTCTTGATCGGCTTAGAAGATTTTAAAGGCTCACCCGCTATAGTAGGTTCTTTAACATCGTTTATTTGTGAAGACTCGTTTTCTATGGACATAGTATTAGATAAAATATCTATCATTATAGCTGACAGATAATCTTAGCTTTTATTAGATTGCCCGCCAATTATAACCTGTTTAGGAATGTGCCTAGAAGGTAAAGAAAATCTCATTAAGATTTGGGAAAGCAATTTTATTCGTTCAATCAAATTTAGATATCTGATGCTAAAATTACCTTTGAACTCGTTCATATTTTGGAATTTCTAATAGGAAAATTAATCCCCTGATGTGCAAGTATTATTGTGTCTTTTTCTTGATTGCTTTATTTGTTTTCTTCAATTCTGTTGCTTGTTCAATGTTAATTCGAGATATACCTGCAACTACAACAGTCGAGTTGGCGGCGACAGGCACACCTATACCAACACCTTCTTTGCCTCCTACACAAATCCCTACCTTCATTCCAACGGCAACAATTACACCAACCAGTACGCCTACTCCAACGAGCACGGTCTATGTTTTACCGGGGACAGAACTGCCAATCACTTTTCCTGCAATAACAATAAATAATGCAAATCTTGTTTCAGGTTTGGCAACTTGGCAAGAAAATACTGTGACCAGTGTCGCTTGGCCTCCGGATGGTGAAGCGTTGGCTATCGCAAATCAAGAGGAGATCAATTTTTATAATCCGGCCACACGTGAGATATTACGTACGCTATATCCCAGGTCAAAGGAGATTATTGAAATTGCCTTCAGTCCGGATGGCAAGTGGTTAGTATCTGCAAACCGTCGTGGAGAAGAAGGGAGCGGTTTTGGAAGTAGTTTAGAGCTATGGCTGGGGCCAGATTGGATGCCGATGGGAATACTCTACGGGGCACCAAGAGCACTTTCTACTGTTGCCTTCTCGCCGGACAGCAAGTTGTTTTTTACTGCTTATGCCAGTCCTGAATACCAGGATAATTCAGTGGATTTTTGGAATACTGCTTCCTGGAGGATTACGGATACACTGATGACCGGAACTGTCCTTCAGATAGCAATTTCCCCGAATAACAAGTTGTTGGCGGTTTCACCCAACCGTTATGCGATAAAAATCCGAGATATGGAAGGAGATGAGTGGCTTTACAATTTTCACACATCTTTCACCGGGGCAGTGAACACCATGACTTTCTCCCCAGATGGACGCACATTGGCTACCGGTCATTATGATGGTTTAATTCGTCTATGGGACATGAATACGGGTCAGAAAATACGAGAGATAGAGACCGGATCTGTAGTACAGAGCCTGGCATTCAATCGAGATGGCAGATTGCTGGCGAGTGGAGGGAGTTTTGAGGATAGCCGGATTCGAATTTGGGACATCGTGAATGCCAACATGTTGCGTGAATTGACAGGACATGAAAATGGGATCGACCACCTGGTGTTTTCTCCAAATGACCAGTATCTTGTCTCAGCATCATATGATGGCTCGATTTGGATGTGGGGGATTCGACCTTGATAAGGCGTTCTCAGCTAGTCATATTGTTCGTTTTTACCTCAGCTTTCTTGTCCCGGACTTCAGTTGCACAGTCTCAAAGAACGCCTGAAAAGATTTCCCTTTCGAATGCACAATCGCTGATGCAGTTAGATGAAATCACCTTCAACCCTTGGGAGCTTGTGACCTCAATCGCCTGGTCGCCCGATAGTAAATGGATTGCACTTTCTGCGGGTGATTTTATTAGGTTGTATCAATTTCCTGGATTTGTAGAGTTACTTAGTTTTAACATTGGTGCACTCACGCACGGATTAGAATTCAGTTCCGATGGAAGATTCCTTTCTGCAGGTAGCAGGGATGGCTATTTGCGAATTTGGGATATCAATGATCCAGTTCACCGATCGGATAAAAATACCCAACCTAAATTGACAATTAATGCTCATCGAAAAGGTGTAAACAATCTGGCATTTCACCCAGCGAAGCCAATTCTAGCGTCAGGAGGTAATGACGCAGTTGCCAGATTTTGGGATGTGGAAACGGGTGAAAACTTGGGAATGATGATTGGCGGAACTTTTGCTGTTCCGGCTATCGCGTTTTCTCCTGATGGAAACACGCTGGCAGTAGTGAATGGCGATGTGGTTCGATTAAGGGAAGTTGGTTCGGAGCGGATCATTGGCACATTTCTAGCGAAAAATCCTCTATACAGTATTGCGTATAGCCATAATGGGAAACAAATTATGACCGGTAGCATTGAGAATGTTATTTATTTATGGGATGCACGAGAAGCATACAGAACAGGGGTAGAAGTTTATCCCACCCCAATAGAATTACATGGGCATCAAGGGAATCCTGGAAGATTTTCCGCCCTTATCTGGCAAGTCGCCTACAATTCTAACGATGAAATCGTAGCTTCAGCAGGTGTAGATTCAAGAATCGGATTGTGGGAAAGCCAGGGTGGTGGATTGATCAAAATGTTAAATGGACACAACAAGGGGGTTACTTCAGTTGCATTTAGCCCTGACGGTTTGTACCTGGCTTCAGGGGGATTGGATGGCACGTTGCGATTGTGGGGGATTAAACCTTAAGCTTTTACCTATTTCCCTTTATTTGCCATTGCGGTTAATTGAATACGGAACTGCTCTGCTCCATAGGTTGCAGTTGCATTCAGTGTTTGTAATGAATATTGATTTGCTACTTCGCTTTGATTATCATTCAAAGCACCAATAATACTTATAAAGCCATAATCTTCAGAGAGAATACAAGAGAATATCACTAGGCTAAGTAAAAGTAATACTAATAGAATTCTGGCTGTTGTTTTACCCATACGTGGAACGCTTTCTCTGATAGCAATGACGTTATTCTTGTTGCCAGAATCGTGCCAAATGACCTCGTGTATGGAACAGTTCTTGTAACGAGAAAGGGGGAAAGGAGAAATCCTGTTATGCCTGCAACAGTATATGTAAATAATGATGATCCTAAATACTTCTCAATCCATTATTTAGACCATGGTGATCCTAACAAGAGATCTATATTGGAAAACCGTTGGAAACATTTCAATCGAACTGATCCCAGCACTAGGGATGTTTTTAAGATCCTTATTCGGTTATCTAATTATCTTAATGAGGTGATGGTTGATCATCATCTGCCGGAAGGGTTGGAAGCGGGTCTTTACCGGGTGGAGACATTCGTACCTGGAAAGAATGCGACCACCAAAAAAGCGATGTTTACTGTTGCGCACAACATTGAATTGTCGTCCAGCGGGGAATCACATCTAATTGAAGCGTTATCGATTATCAATATGAGTGATCTGTATGATGTGTGGGTGACACTTGGAGTTTATTATCTCGACCCTTCCAGGCACCCAGAGATTGGGCGCGTTCGCCAATATGAAATAACTCAAGAGGAACCGCCAACACAAATCTCTTTTGGACCTGTACGCTGGATTCCAGTGGTTCGTCGCAGCAGTGATGGTCTGCCGTATGATCCCCCTATTGGCGCTCCAGAGGAGCGAATGGAGGGTTTTCCATCAGGAAGGGTGATGTTTGGCAGATTTCCTGTATGGATTGGTGAGTGGTTTGATTTCAATCCATTCATGAGTTGGTACGCATTTGGGTACCATACTGGGGCAGATCTAAACCTCCCTGGCAGCAGTGGTGCAGATAAGGGTAAGCCGATCTATGCGATAGCCGAGGGTCAGGTTACTTATGCAGGCAAGGCAGGAAGCTGGGGGAATATTATAGTTATTGAACATCCAGACGCAATCGTTACCTATCCGGATGGGCATTCGGAAAAGCAACCTGTTTATAGCCGCTATGGGCATGTGGATAATCAGATCCTGGTGAAGGCAGGAGAGATCACGAAACGAGGACAAAACATTGGTTATATCGGTTTGGCGGCAGGAGCGACAGCTGGTTGGCACCTTCATTTTGATATCAGCCATTCAGATATACTCAAGCGCAGACCCGCGCATTGGCCAAATTTGACTTTATTGAGGCGGTTGAGAGATGAGGGCTATGATGATAACGGCTATGGCTACAATAGCTTACGAGCGGCTATAATGAGGGAAATCCTTTCGCATTTTGTTGATCCATTACGATTTATCCAAGATAATCACTCAGGGTAATATTTCTAAATTAAGGCTGGATTTCTACTATCACACCTTCTTCAGCCCATTCGTATAACCATTCGGATGGTTTCATATCCAAGATGATGCATCCATAAGATGCTGGTCTTCCGAGAATATTCCCCCACAACCTTTGTCCACTAGAGAGGGTTGGCAAACCATGGATACCGTTCATGAAACCAGGCCAAGCTTCATAGATGCCTAAAAAGTTCGGCATGTGTAAATCCCAAACTGAAGCGTAGGCGTTAGGTTTATGGGTTTGCACCTGGAAAATACCAGGCTGCGTGGGAGATTTATCAACACCAGTGCTGATCAGGTAGGTTTGAATTAATTCCTTGTCTTGATAGACACGTAATCTTTGCTGTCCAAGGTCGATAATGATGCGTTTATTCGGGATTATAGGTAAAGGTATGAGCTCATCTTTAGAAGGAATTAATAATTCTGTTCCGATAGATAATTTATCTGGATCGAGCTCTGGATTAGCCTCTAATATTTTCCAGGCAGGAACCCCAATTTTCCAGGCAATTCTTAAGAGCGTGTCTCCCGGTTGTATCTGGTAGGATGTTGGATGATGATTCAAGATGATCAGAGGAGGCTCTTTGTTCTGGAAAGCTTCAGTGACCGGCTCACGATATACATCTGCATTTATCCATCTTTCTGGACCGATTTCATTACTTAATTGCGATAAGTAAGCACCGATAAGATTTTCGTCCAATTTCACTATTAGCCCGTCTTCACCAGCGGTGATGCTCATCCAACTGGCAATCGATTCTTTCGGAATGGTGAGATCTAGATATTCATCGAGAATAGGATCATAGGTTTTTAAGATAATTTCTGTATCAAGGTATTTCTGGGCAACCGACATCACCTGTGAAACATCGTTAACTTGAGGTATCAGGGGTTTAAGTTGAAGCAATATCTGCTTTTCATTGATTACTTTTCTAGGATTTTCTAAAATAGGTGTTAGCGTTTCTTCTATGTTTATTGTATAGCCCATCTCGCCTGGTATCGGGATAAGCTCGGTCGCTTCTAATTTGACAGTTGCATTTTTGGCTGGCTGGCTGAATTGGGATGACAGTTTACTTAATCCATTACGAGCGATCTCTTTATCAAAGATAACAACTGGCTGAACTATCCAACCATTTTGATAACTTTGCAGGATATCTCTATAATCATAAGCAATGTTGCCACTTCGTCCGACATTATATGAAAGTAGGGCAGATTGTATAGGATCTATCCTTAACCCCAGTTGTTGAATAGGGACACTCACCTGATGAATTCCATCTGAAATAACGATTTCCCGATCGAGATTCCACTCCTGATGCAATTTTATTGCGGCATCATTGATATTTAATCCTTCTATATGAGTGTCCCCCACCTTTATACCTGGAAGGATGCGATCTGAATATTGAATGGTTTCATACAAACCAAAAACTAAAAGTGCACCCAAAATAGCTAATCCTAACAACCCAATACCAATTGAAGAAACCACGAGCCAACGAATAGAACGTTTAGCGCTCACATTTGTATATGTTGTTGAGGCATTTACTCTCATACTATTTTGGGAAGAAATCCTCCCGGATTTTGAAATATTGAAAAAGCGTGAATCCTTATCCATCATGGTAAATGGACTCGCATTTACGCATAAAAGTTCCATATATTTGATAAGACTATTTCAGTATACACTTAAAATGCAAATGATGTGCCACACTCACAGTTTGTAAGGCGCATCAAGAACAATCCATAATTTAGAATATTGATAAGTATCTCTAATTTCTATCACGACAATAGCGAAGTGTATCGCGGTATAATTCTATAGGAAAATATTTCTGATCCCCAACTTGTATTTCGATTTCTTCAACGGTATCTGAACTGCTGGAAGGATTTGATGAGCGAACGCAGAATCCGTGTATTGATAGCTAAACCTGGATTAGATGGACATGATCGCGGGGCGAAGGTTGTGGCTCGGGCTTTGCGCGATGCTGGGATGGAAGTAATATATACGGGATTAAGGCAGACGCCTGAAATGATCGCGGAAAGTGCTCTCCAGGAAGACGTAGATGTTATTGGGTTGTCAATTCTTTCTGGCGCTCACATGGCATTGGTGCCACGTGTATTCGACCTTTTGAAACAAAACAAACAGGAAGATGTGAAAGTATTTGTCGGCGGCATAATTCCCGATGAGGATGTATCGAAGCTCTTGGAGATGGGTGTAGTGGGTGTTTATGGACCTGGCACTTTAACCGATGATATTGTGAAAGATATTGAGCAGAAAGTCCGGAGTAGATCAAAAACAAACTGAACCATGTCATTAACAGCATCCGTATTGGAAGGCAACCGGCTGGCGCTTGCCCGCTTGCTTACCCAAGTGGAGAATAATACTCCGGAAGGCCGAGAAGCTCTTTCCGAACTTTTCCCTTATACAGGCAAAGCTCACTTAATAGGTGTGACAGGAGCTCCTGGAACTGGGAAATCCTCCTTAGTGAACCAATTAGCACGATTTTTCCGCCAACAAGAAGAAGATACTCAATCTACAGATTTAACACGCCGCGTTGGGATTGTTGCTGTTGATCCTTCCAGCCCATTCACTGGAGGTGCAATACTGGGAGATCGTGTTCGGATGAGGGATTTAGTTGGGGATTCCGGGGTGTTTATTCGTTCGATGGCTTCAAGAGGCTCCTTAGGTGGCTTAGCTCACACAACAGGCGGGATCGTCCAGGCTTTAGATGCGGCTGGATTTGAGGTGATACTGATAGAAACAGTAGGAGCCGGGCAGGCCGAAGTTGACATTGCACGTTTAGCGCACACCACACTGGTGGTTGAGGCTCCAGGTTTAGGCGATGATATTCAAGCCATAAAAGCTGGTATATTGGAAATTGCAGATATTCTCGTGATAAACAAAGCAGATCGACCAGGTGTGGAATCAACGGAACGAGCTCTGAGGAGTATGCTGCAATTAGCCTATCCCGTTTCTCATATATTTCTGAACCATGAAAAATTGCATCATGGATTGAATCCAGAATTTACAAACCAATCAGGTGAAACCATAATCACTGATAAAATGATCTGGAATCCACCAATTGTAAAGACTATTGCCACAGAAGGAAACGGTGTCCGGGATCTAGCAAGTTTGATCTCTCAACATTATGAATTTCTTCAGAAAACAGGCGAGTGGGAACGCCGAGAGCTGGCGCGCTTACAATCTGAGTTGAATTCGTTATTGCAGGAAACTCTTGTTGATCGCTGGAAATCCTCTATCGCCCCAGAAGAATATGAATTGGTTTTGCAAAGTCTTTTCCGACACGATATCTCACCTTGGCAAGCGGTTGAGGTATTATTATCAGGGATGAAGAAGTAATACCTTCAAGTTCAACATTAAGCAATCGTTACAAGGAAGGAGTGAGGAGACAATGCCCGTTCAAATAATAACTCGTCATGATCATATCATGTACGGTGGTATAAAGTTATTCTCTGGTTCTGCCTCCCCTGAGCTTGCAGGAAAAATTGCGGAATTTTTGGGGGAACCTTTGAGTGGGGTTGATATAACGGAATTTCCCAATGAAAATCTCTTTATACGTTTGCATAGAAGCGTGCGTGGGCAGGATGTATTTATAATTCAATCAACCGCATCGCCTGTTCATCGCAATATCATGGAGTTATTAATATTGCTACAGACCATGCGCCTTGATTCAGCAGCGCGTATTACAGCTGTAATCCCTTACCTGGCTTATGCTCGCTCGGATAAAAAAGATACCCCCCGTGTTCCTATCACTGCCAGATTAATTGCTGATATGGTAGAAGTAGCCGGGGCAGATCGATACATCACGCTTGATCTACACGCAGGACAAATACAAGGTTTCTTTTCTATACCTGGAGATGTGCTCACGGCTTTTCATCTCATTACAGATTACATTCTTAAGAAAGTACCAGAAATGCTTGATCCTGTGGTTGTGGCTGCTGATCTTGGTTTTGCAAAGAAAGGTCGAAATTTTGCCGAAAAACTTGGAGCACCGATTGCATTTGTTGAGAAGCGAAGAACAGAGAAATCAGGCACAGAAGCTTTGTCGCTGATTGGATCAGTTGCTGGACGTGATGTTATTATCGTTGATGATG
>Ga0102851_10001952_pt1 | contig 12176 bp, 8 predicted proteins | sample Mud3Dept3metaG_FD_79558 | JGI IMG/M metagenome (GOLD analysis project Ga0102851, IMG submission 79558) | Freshwater wetland microbial communities from Ohio, USA, analyzing the effect of biotic and abiotic controls - Mud 3 Core 4 Depth 3... | ecosystem: Environmental > Aquatic > Freshwater >... | reverse complement strand
GGGCGGCTTGCAAGCGGAGCGCGCAGCGAGCCAAAGGCGAGCGAAGCCCATCAGGATGGATGCGCGTCCAGACGCGGGGAGGCAGTCTTGGGTCAGTCTCCTAGCGCCGCCCTCCAGCGCGGCGCGGGCCCCGCAACGCCAGCGCCGGGTCGAACCAGGTCAGCATGGCGTCGTTCTCGTCGCGCGGGTAGGTGTGCGACAGGTCTTCGATCTCGCGATACACCAGATCGGCGCAGGCGCGTTCGAGTTCGTCACGCGCAAGGCGCGCCAGCGCGATCGGGAACAGCCAGTCGAGCGCGCCGTGCGACAGGTGGATCCGACGGCCGCGCGCGCGACCGAGATTCCCATTGCCGAGGTTCGCCGGATGCAGCACTCCCGACACCGGCGCGAGGGCGCTGTACGGCGCGCCCTCGAGCAGACCGGCGAGCAGGGTAAAGGTGGCGCCGTCCGAGAGGCCCGTGAGCAGGATGCGCGCGCGATCGACTGGCCAGCGCTGCGCGACGAACTCCACCATCGACGCGAGGCGCGGCGCGTCGATGCCGGGCGCGTCGAGCGACCAGGTCGAGCCGAGCGAAGTCGGTGCGAGCAGCAGGAAACCGCGGCTGCGCGCCTCGCGCAGCCAGCTCCACAGGAAGTCGCGGCCGTGTCCGGAGCCTCCGTGCAGCGCGACGACCAGCGGCCACGGCGTCGTGCCGTCGCACCACTCGGGTACGTAGAGCGAGAAGCCGCCGCGATCGCCCTGCGCAGCCGGTGCCTCCATCACGCCGACGCGCAGCCCAGCGGGCGGCTCGGGATCGAAACACAACGCGCGCTCGCGCACTGCGGGCTCGACGAAGTAGTGGCCGAGCGCCGGCAACATCGCGCGCAGCGGATACAGCGTCGCCTGGGCGCGGCGATAGCGTGCGAGGCTCCCGAGCACGCGCGTGGTGGCTTCGTGGGGCGCGCCGGGATCGACGAAGAGCGCCAAAGCGCCAAGCGCCTCGCCGGCGCCCTGGGCAAGGCGATCGTGGAAGCTACGCAGCAACGCGTCGTCTGGCGCGATTGCCGCGTATGCCTCGAGCGCGGCTTCGAGACGGTCGCGCGGGACGGCGAGCAGCTCGCGCAGCCGCGGGATCTGCGGCGGATGCAGCTGGCGCTCGGCGACCTCCATGCCTTCGAGCGCGGCCAGCGCCGCGGCGCCGACGCGGGCGACGGCGCTCCGATACGCGTCGGACAGCGCCGCGTCGTCCATCTACGTGCTCCGCTCGACCGGCTCACTCGGGATCTTCGGCAATTCGGGGCTGCGCGCTAGCAAGGCGTCCCGCACGGCCGGATGTGCGATCGCGACGAGCGCCCCCACGCGCTCCGCCGCGGTCTTGCCCGCGAGTTCCGCGGCGCCGTACTCGGTCACGACGACGTCCACCTGATGGCGCGGCGTGGTGATGCAGGTGCCGAGCGGGAACTCGGTGACCAGGCGCGAGATGCAGCCCTGCGGCGTGGTCGCGGTGGAGGGCAGGCAGATCAGGGCGCGACCGCCTTCCGAGAACGCCGCGCCCGTCACGAAGTCCTCGTGGCCACCGATGCCCGAGTGCTCGCGCTCGCCGATCCGGTCGGCCACCACCTGCCCCACCAGATCGATCGAGAGCGCACCGTTGATCGAGATCAGGCGGCGGTTGCGCGCGATCAGGCTGGGCTCGTTCACCTGATCGACCGGCAGGAATCGCACGGCCTCGTTGCCGTCGAGCCAGTCGTAGAGTGCGCGCGTGCCCAGCGCGAAGGTGGCGATCGAAACGCCGTCGTGCAGACCTTTGCGATTGCTGACCTTGCCCGCGCGCTGCAGATGCATCAGTCCATCGGTGAACATCTCGGAGTGGATGCCGTAGTCGCCACCCGGGCCGTCGGCCAGCATCTGTGCAATCAGGCTGGGGACACCGCCGATCCCGGTCTGCAGCGTGGCGCCGTCGGGAATGAAGGCGTGCGCGTGTTCGGCAATGCGACGCTCTACGGCGTCGGGAGGCGCCTCGGGCAGCGCGATCACCGGCCGCTCGCTCTCGACGACCACGTCCACCTCGTCGACGTGCAGCGCGTGCGGAAACGCGGGCGGGAGTCCGAACGTACGCGGCAGGTTGCGATTCACTTCCACCACCAGCACGCGCCGCGGATCGCGACCGCAGCGGTGCAACTCGTCGACGGTGGCGCCCGCGTGCAGCGACAGACTCATGAAACCCTGCGCATCCGGCGGCGCGGCGGCGGTGCCCATCACGCGCGGCGCCATGCTGCGCGCCAGCTTCGCGAAGCGGCGGAAGTCGGACGGGACGAAGTAGACCGCGTGACCGCCCGCGACCAGCATGCGCTCCACGGGTCCGAAGAACCCCGAGAGCAGCCGCACGCCCTTGCGGGTGAAGAGCGGGAAGAAATCGACGAGCAGCGCGGCGAACACCGAGAGATCGACCCAGTCGTCGCGCTCGCCGAGCGCGTGGAGGAAGGCGCTCGGCTGCCCGGGACCGAGCGGGACGGCGAGCGTGTCGGTCGGACGCACGAGCTCGGCGGCTGCGGTTGCTGAGAGGCGTTGCATGCCGGCTCCCGATCGGATGGCGGAAGGAAATGATTGCATCGGATGACCCCGGCCGCCGTTCCCCGCGGCGGCCTTTCGCCGGAAAGGTCTGCGGCTATTCTCCGCCGCCCGGAGGTATCCATGAAGACCAGTTGCATGTTCGGGCTCGCCGCAGCGATCGTGATCACGGCCGCGGCATCGCCCGCCCGAAGCGCGGAACCCACGCTCCAGACCGAGGACCAGAAGACCGTCTACGCGATGGGCTACTCGCTCGCGGGCAGTCTCGACCGCTTCGCGCTCTCCCCCGCCGAGATCGATCTGTTGATCGCAGGGCTGCGCGACGCTGCCAGCGGCACGGCCGCCAAGGTGTCCATCGACGAGTTCGCCCCCAAGATCAGCGCCTTCGGCCAGGCGCGCTCGGCGGTCGCTGCGGGAGTGGAGAAGAAGTCGGCAGACGAATTCCTCGCCAAGGAAGCTGCCGCCGAGGGTGCCAACAAGACCGCTTCGGGCCTCGTGAAGCGCGTCGTCAAGGAAGGCAGTGGCGCCACGCCGAAGCCCGAGGACACCGTGAAGGTCCACTACCACGGCACGCTGCGTGACGGCACCGTTTTCGATTCGTCCATCGAGCGCAAGGAGCCCGCCGAGTTCCCGCTGAATCGCGTGATCCCGTGCTGGACGGAAGCCGTCCAGACCATGAAGGTCGGCGAGAAGGCGCACATCACCTGCCCGTCCGAGATCGCGTACGGCGACCGCGGCTTCCCGCCCAAGATCAAGGGCGGTGCGGCGCTCGCGTTCGACGTCGAGCTGCTGGAGATCGTGAAGGCCCCCGCCGAGACGCCCGTGCCCGCGCCTACACCGACGCCCTGAGCGCCGCCGGCGGAAACGGTCTGCGGAGGAACGCGTGGCGCACGAGACGCTCCGCTACGGGATCATCGGCACGGGGATGATGGGCTGCGAGCACATCCGCAACCTCGCGCTGCTGCCCGGCGTCGAGGTCACCGCGATCGCCGACTCGGATGCGGCGAGCCGTAACTGGGGTCGCCTCGCGATCGGACGCGACGTCGAAGTCTACGAGGACTACCGCGAGCTGCTGCGCCACGCGCATGTCGACGCGGTGGTGGTCGCGACGCCCAACTTCACCCACCATGAAGTGCTGCGCGCGCTCTTCGAGACGCGCCTGCACGCGCTCGTCGAGAAGCCGCTTTGCACCGAGATCGAGCAGTGCCAGTGGGTGGTGGACGCGGCCGAGAAGCATCCGGGGATCGTGTGGGTCGGCATGGAGTACCGCTACATGCGGCCCGTGGAGAGGTTGATCGAAGAGGTGCACGGCGGCGCCGTCGGCCGCCTCGTGATGCTGGCGATCCGCGAACACCGCTTTCCGTTCTTGAAGAAAGTCGCCAACTGGAATCGCTTCAACCGCAACACCGGCGGCACGCTGGTCGAGAAGTGCTGTCACTTCTTCGATCTGATGAACGTGATCGTCCGCCAGCGACCGCTGCGCGTCTACGCCTCCGGCGCCGCCGACGTGAACCACCAGGACGAACGCTACGGCGGCGAGCGACCCGACATCCTCGACAACGCCTTCGCCGTGGTGGACTTCGCGGGCGGCGCCCGCGCGCTGCTCGATCTGTGCATGTTCGCGGAACACTCGACGAACGAGATGGAGATCGCCGCGACCGGCGACCGTGGCAAGCTGGAGGCGTTCGTCACGGCGCACCGGCTCGTCGTGACCCGCCGCGATCGCAACGAACCCGCGACGATCACGTTCCCGGTCGACGCGAACCTCGCGCAGGCCGGTGCCCATCACGGCTCGACCTTCTTCGAGCACCTCGCCTTCCGCGACGCGATCCGGAGCGGGGGCAAGCCGGTGGTCTCGGTGTTCGACGGCGCGCTCGCCGTCGCGATGGGTCTCGCGGGCGAGCGCTCGGCGCGCCTCGGGCGCCCCGTCGATCTCGCTGAGCTCGGATTCTGAGCGGAGCCCCGGAGCACATGAAGACGCTGTTCCTGCTGCGCCACGCAAAATCGAGCTGGAACGACCCGGGCCAGAGCGATCACGACCGCACGCTCACCCCGCGTGGGCGCCGGGCCGCGGAACTCGTGGGCCTCTATCTGGCCCAGCGCGGCGATCTGCCGTCGCTCGTGCTCTGCTCGTCGGCGCAGCGCGCGCTCGACACACTGGAGCCGCTCCTCCGTCGCGTTGGCGTTCGCTTCGAAGCGCGACGTGAGCTCTACCTCGCCGACCCGGACGCGCTGCTCGCGTCGCTCGCGCAGATCGACGATCGCGAGAGCAGCGTGCTCGTGATCGGCCACAACCCGGGCCTCCACGAACTCGCACTGCTGCTCGTGCGTCACGGTGACGACGCGGCGCGCGCTCGCCTTCGCGAGGGCTTCCCGACCGCCGCGCTCGCCATCCTCGAACTCGCCATCGCGCGCTGGGACGAGATCCGCGCGGGCTGCGGAACGCTCGTCGAGCTGCGCGTTCCGCGCGATCTCGTCTAGCGGGCTGCCAGCAGGGCGTCGACGGCCTCTAGTTGCAGTCCGCCGAGGTGCCCACGCAGATCGGCAGTTCGTTGCTGAGCGGGCCCGATGGGTTCTGCAGCTGCACCAGGTTGAGTCCCGTCGGCGGCTTCACGGCGAGATCGAGCGAGACGTTGCCGTTGTTGCAGAAGCTGCCCGTCATGCCCGCGCCGCATCCGATCGTACCGGTCGCGGGACTGCCGTTCACGAAAAGGGCCGCGTCGCTGCGCACGTCGGTGCCGACCACCGTGAAGGCGGGGGGATCGCCCGCCCCGATCGTGAAGTTCGGCAGCGCGGGGTCGCCGGTCGTCGCCGAGCAACCGCTGACGCAGGCCCCGAGCAGCGGCTGCGGGGCCGCTCCAAACTTCGATCGGAGCGCCCCGGTCAGAGTCATGATCGTCGTGCCCGCCTGCGCAGCCGCCACCAACTGCGCGTGCGTGAGCGACAGGCTCTGCGGGGCGTTCTTGTAGGTGCCGTCGCTCCGGTACGAGAGCGTCTGCGGGATGAAACCGGCCCCGGCGTCGCGCACGCCCACCGCCCGCAGGTTCACCAGCCCGCGCGTGTCGGCGAGTTCGAGCGCCGCCATCAGCGTCTCGGTCTGCGCGAGTCCCCCCCCCGACGTGGTGCGCGTGTTGAGCTGCACCTGCCGCGCTTGCGCACCCGAGAAGCCGGTGCTCGCCTCCTCGAACATCTGCCAGATGTCGAGCGGCCGCGTGTTGTACACGGGCTGGAAGATCGCGAACGCCCCGCCGAACGTGGTGATCTCGCGCGCTCCCTGGCTGGCCGACCATTGAAGCGGCGCCTCGAGCGGCGCGACGCCGATCACGCCGATCCCCGCGTTCGCCTGCAGCTCCAACTCGCGGACGAAAGTGGGACCGAGCGAGAACTGCAAGAACCGATCCGTCATTCCGCGCATGGTCGGGATGTCGAACCCGTTGAGCGTCGAGGAATTGGTGCCCGCCGTCAGCGGAAGCACATGGCACCCGGCCGTCGAGTCCGCGCAGGTGTCCGGATCCCCCACTCCCCCACCCTGGTTGGTGAAGAAATCCTGGAAACCCTTGAGCGCGTTTGCGGAGAAGGCGCTCGCGCTGCCATCGCCATTCGGGACGTTCACCGGCGCCGCCGGATTCGAAAGCGTGTCGTCGATGCGGCGCGAGCGCGGCGGCGGATAGGAAACCGCAGCTAGGAAGAACGCCAGGTCGTCGCGCTCTTGGAGCGTCAGCATGCCCGGCGCGCCTGACGGGCCGCTCGCACACGACGGTGTCTGGTTGCACATCACGCCACGCAAGCTGGCGGGTACCAGATCGGCGAAGCAGTCGTGGTCGCCGTCGACACCTCCGAGCGAGCAGTCGGTGCCACCCGCGCCGCCGAAGCCGACATCGCCGTTGCCGCCACCGAAGGGATCGCCGAGGTTTCCAGCCCAGTGCAGCGGCAGCGTGTTCTTGAGGCCGCGAATCGGCATCGTCGAGCGCGGCTCGTCCTCGCCAGCCACGCAGCCGGCGAGGAAGCACTCGGCGCCGATCCGCCACATCAACTGGTCGGTGTTGCCGTCAGGATGGCAGCTTCCGCACGAGAACGAGCCGTTGCTCGACGCAAAGCCGCTGTTGAACGCGATGCGCCCGCGCCGCACAGCCGCGGGCGTCGGGTCGTTGCCGACCGCGAACTGCGTGGTTTCGGCGATGGCGTCCGGGTTCGACACGTCGATCACGGACACGGTGTTCTCGAAGCTGTTCAGCACGTAGGCAGTCCGCGGCGCGCCGCCGGCGCTGGACGCGAGCGCGACGCCGCGCGGCATCTGCTGGCCGAAATCGCCGTTCGCGACCGACCCGAGGTCGATGCGCGAGCGGATCGCCATCGTCGCGGCGTTCACGGTGAACACGCGGCTCGATCCCATCGCCGTCACGACCAGCGTGGTGTCGTCGCCGGAGATCGCCACGCCATAGGGTGTCGCGAGCGCCGTGTTCGGCGTCGGGCTCGCGCCCTCCAGATCCGTGATGGTGACGGCGCCACAGCCGGCGGTGGTACAGGTCGTCGCGCCGATCTCGTTGGTGAACAGCCGGTTCGCGAGGTCTTTCAGGTTCACCTTTCCGTCGCCGTTGACGTCCTGGCGACTGCCGGCCGGAGCCACGATCCCGTTCACGGAGTTGCGGGCGTCCGTCTGGGTGATGAAGACACGGCCCGTGCTCGACACCGTGAGGCCGTAGAGGAGCGTTCCAATCCCGGACACGGCGGCGACTTCGGCGTTCGTGTCGGTGCGGAATACGAAGAGATCGCGGTCCGGGTTCCCGCCATCGACCACGATGTTCTTCTGCTCGCCGGGAATGTTCGGGTTGGTCGCGAACGTCTGCAGGTCGGTGAGCCCGAGCGTGCACTGGGCGTTGGCATCGTTCTCGGTCGGGCAGATCCCGCTCTCGGTCTGGTTGTGCCCTTCGAAGGCCGCCACGAAGAGCAGACCGTTGCGCACCGCGATCGCGCGCGGATCCTGCGCGCGCACGTTCAGGCGCGCGGTGACCGCGCGCGTCGCCGCGTCGATCACCGCAATCTGATTGCGCGACGAGAGCGCCACGTACGCCTTGCCGCCGGTCGGCGTGAAGGCGATCCCGACGGGCTCGTCGAATTCCGTGACGCCGTCCGCGTTCAGCGCCTGGATGGTGTCGATGACGCGGTTCTCGGTCGGGCTGCCGGGCGCGATGTCGATGATGCTGACGGTGTCCGAGACGTGATTCGAGACCCAGAGTTCGTTCGCAGTGGGTCGGACCGCCAACGAGACCGGGTCGAGCCCGACCGCGGTCGTGACGATGCCGAAGCTGGTGCTGGTATCGATCACGGACACCGAGTTGCTCGTCGTGTTCGCGACGTAGAGCCGAGTCCCGGCCTCGTTGAGGACGAGCGGGTTCACCTGCGGGCTCTCGAAGAGTTGGAAGCCAACGGCCTCGTGGGATCCGCGTGCGCGCGCCGCGAACGCGGGATCCGCTGCGAACGCCAGCAGCGACGCCGCGAGCACGACGCCTGCAAGAGTCCGGCTACGGAGCTGATTCCACGTGAGCTCGAGACGGAGCTGACGCAACGAGGGCATGCCCGGTCCTCCAGATTCCGTCCAGATTCGGGGCATTCTCGCATAGAGAGAGAGAGCTGCGCGAGAAAAGTGCGCTCGCTGGCCCCTCGGGGTCGGACTGCGCGACTATTGCGGCTGTCTGAACAGCTCGTTCAGGTACTCGACCAGCAGCCGTTCGCGCATCTTCACCGGCAGCGCGTTCAGCACCTCGTTCACCTCGGCCATGCGGCCCGGCAGCGCGCTGCCCTGCACGCCGGCCATCGCGAGCAGGCCCTGGAAGGTGTCGTCGCCGAGCGAACTCGGATCGAGGTCACCAAACGCCGCCCGGATCTTCCCGGCGACTTCGCCCGAGGGCATCGACTTCGCCTTCGCGACGCAGACGTCGAGATCGGCGAGCAGCGCATCCACCCAGCGCACGCTCGCCGGGTTGATCGAGAGGTGGATGTTCTCCTTCGAGTCGCCGTAGCCGAGCTGGGGCTGGATGTACCAACCGCGCGTCTTCATCTCGTCGATCACGTGGAAGACGCTCACGGTGTCCGAGGTGAACGCGACCAGGTTCATTTCGGGTCGTCCGAGCAGGCGCAGGTCCGGACTCGCGTCGACGTGCTCGGCGATGCGCCGCGTCGCGCCGAGCACCTGGCGCGCGATCTCGAGATAGCCGGCGTCGCCGATGAAATGCAGCGCGGCCCACGCGGCCGCGACGGGTCCCGCCGACTTGGTGCTCTGCACGGTCGGGTTGATCACCGTGTAGCCGGTCCAGTTCGAGCACGCGTAGATCTGGTAGCGCCGCAGTTCCTTGTTGCGATGCAGGATCACCGACGCGCCCTTCGCCGCGAAGGCGTATTTGTGGAAGTCCATCGAGATCGAGGTGACGCCAGGCACGTCGAACTCGAAGCGCGGCACCGGCGCACCCGCGCGGCGCAGGTACGGCAGCAGGAAACCGCCCATGCAGCCGTCGACGTGGAACAGCAGATTCTTCTCGAGCGCGAGCTGGCCGAGTTCCTCGATCGGATCGACGACGCCGTGCGCGTACGAGACGGCCGAGCCCACCAGCAGGATCGTGTTCGGTGTGATCGCGGCGCGTACCGCCGCCACGTCCGCCTTGAAGGTCTTCGGGTCGACCGGTGCCAGCACGACCTTCACGTCGAGGTAGTGCGCGGCCTTGTGGAACGCCGCGTGCGCCGTCGTTGGCAGCAGGATCTCGGGCTCGCGGATCTCGGGATGCAGCGCGCGGGCGCGGTCGCGCGCGGTCTTGACCGCGAGGATGATGCTCTCGGTGCCGCCGCTGGTGAAGTTGCCGACCACCTGCTCGTCGCCGGACAGATGCGCCGCCGCCATCGCGATCAGCTCGTTCTCCATCCGCAGCGTGCTCGGGAACACGGTCGGGTCGAGCGCGTTCTCGCTGAGGTACATCGTGAAGGCCCGCTTGATGACCTCCTCGGCTTCGGGTCCGGGATCGTAGACATACGCCCAGGTGCGTCCGTCGCGCCACGGCATGTCGCCCGCACGGAACTGCTCGAGCGCCTCGAAGATCTGTTCCTTCGACCAACCCTGAGCCGGAATTCTCATCGCGTTCCTCCCCCGCGCGGCTCGGCGACGGCGAGCTTCAGCGCGAACGTGAGCAGCAGGTCGGTGCCGGCGCGGGCAGCGAGCGACTTACGGCGGCGGAGGCGGCACCGTCTGCATCTGGCTCCACTGCTCGTCGCTGAGTTGCCAGCCGCCGCCGAGCGCGCGGTACAACGTCACGACCGTCAGCAGCTGGTTCAGCTGCACCTGCGCGAGCGTGATCTCCGCCGGGAAGAGCTGCTGCTGGGCGTCGAGCACTTCGAAGTAGCCCGCCAGCCCCGAGTCGTAGCGGATCCGCGAGAGGCGGACCGCTTCCTGGTAGGCGCGCACCGCGACTTCCTGCGCGGTGCGCACCTCGGCGAACTTGGTCTGCGCCGTCAGAGTGTTCGATACCTCGGCAAATGCGGTGATCACCGTCTGCTCGTAGCTTGCGCGCGTCTCCTCCCAGAACTCCTTCTGCCCGCGCCACTGCTGGTACAGCGAGAAGCCCTGGAAGAGCGGGCCCGCGACGTTGCCCGCGACGTTCCAGATGCTGAAGGCTCCCTTTGCGATGTCGGAGAGCTCGGTGCTCTGGCCGCCGTAGAGCGCGGTGAGCCCGATGCGCGGGAAGAAATTCGCGACTGCGACGCCGACCTGCGCGTTCGCGCTCGCCATCTCGTGCTCCGCTTGCAGGATGTCGGGACGGCGCTCGAGCAGCGCGGACGGAAGACCCGGCGGCGTCGCCGGCGGCGCGTCGCGATCGACCAGCGCCGTACCGCGCGGGATCGGTCCCGGGTTGCGTCCGAGCAGCACGCTGATCGCGTTCTCCTGGACGACGATGCGGCGCTCGAGGTCCGGGATCTGCGCCTGCGTCAGCGCGAGCGCCGCCTGGGCTCGCGCCACCTGGAGCTTGTTGCCGACGCCGCCCTCGAAGCGCCGCGTGAACAGGTCGAGCGTCTCCTGGAACGACGCGGTCGTCGCGATGGCGATCTCCAGCTCGCGGTCGAGCTCGAGCAGCGACAGGTACGCCTCGGCCACGCCGGTGGCGAGCGAGAGCAGCACGCCGCGGCGGAACTCCTCGGTCGCGAACAGCGCCTCCTGCGCCGCTTCGCTCGAACGCCGGATGCGGCCCCAGACGTCGAGCTCCCAGGCCAGCGAGAAGGCGCCGTAGAAGAGGTCGTAGGTGGCCCCCGGCGTGTCGAGCAGCTCGGGCGTTCGCTGGCGTCCCGCGGCGCCTCCGTAGTCGATCTGCGGATAGAACGGCGAGCGCGCGACACCGAGCAGCGCCTTCGCCTGCAGCACGCGGTGCGCCGCGATCTTCAGGTCGTAGTTGGCCGCGAGCGCTTCCGTGACGAGCTGCTGCAGGACGGGGTCGTCGAAGACCTCCCACCACGGGAGATCGGCGATCGAGGTGGCCTCGAGCACGGCGACCTGGCCGCGATAGTCGTCGGGCGCCGCGATCGGCGGCCGCACGTACTTCGGTCCGACCGCGCAGGCGGTGCCGAAGGCGAGCGCGACGAGCGCGGCGACGGGGCGGCGCACGCGCATCAGTGACCGCCCTCCCCTGGCTTTGGCGCGGACGCGCCCGGCGCCGTGGGCGGTGTCGCAGCGTGCTCGCCGCCGCCCGCGAAACGCTCGACGAGCACGAAGAGCACGGGCACGATGAAGATCGCGATGCCGGTCGCGGCGAGCATGCCGGCGATCACGGTCGTGCCGATGCTCTGGCGCGAGATCGCGCCGGAGCCCGAGGCGGTCCACAGTGGCACGCAGCCGAGGATGAACGCGAAGCTCGTCATCAGGATCGGACGCAGGCGGCTCTTGGCGCCGGCCAGCGCAGCGTCGGTCGCGGTCTTGCCGCCGGCCTCGAGCTCCGCCTTTGCGAACTCGACGATCAGGATTGCGTTCTTCGCGATGAGGCCGATCAACATCACCAGACCGATCTGCGCGAACACGTCGTTGTCGAGGTCGCGCGCCCAGATCCCCAGGAACGCGCCGAAGATCGCGATCGGCGTCGTGAGCAACACGCTCCAAGGCAGCGACCAGCTCTCGTAGAGCCCGGCGAGGATCAGGAAAACGAAGACCAGCGACAGCGCGAAGACGGCACCGGCGCCCCCTGCGTTGGCTTCCTGGTACGACATGTTCGTCCACTCGAAGGTGATGTCGGCCGGCAGCACCTCCTTCGCGACTTCCTCGACCGCCGCCATCGCCTCACCGGAGCTGTAGCCCTCCGCCGGCGAGCCCAGCACTTCGATGCTGCGAAAGAGGTTGTAACGATTCGTGAACGCGGGTCCCACGGACGGGTCGGCCTTCACGAGCGTGGAAAGCGGGACCATCTCCTGGTCCTTGTTCCGCACGTAGAAGCTGCCGATGTCCCCGGCCTTCACGCGGAACTCCGGCTCCGCCTGCAGGAAGACCTTCCAGATCCGCCCGAAGCGGTTGAACTGGTTCACATAGGCGGAGCCGAGCAGCGCCTGCAGAGTCGTGTACACGTCGGTGGCGTCGACGCCGAGCTTGTAGACCTTGTCG
>Ga0102851_10001951_pt1 | contig 12177 bp, 7 predicted proteins | sample Mud3Dept3metaG_FD_79558 | JGI IMG/M metagenome (GOLD analysis project Ga0102851, IMG submission 79558) | Freshwater wetland microbial communities from Ohio, USA, analyzing the effect of biotic and abiotic controls - Mud 3 Core 4 Depth 3... | ecosystem: Environmental > Aquatic > Freshwater >... | reverse complement strand
TCGCGTCCTCGGGCGGGACGAGCGTTTCGTGGACCAGCACGAGCACACGCAGCTTTTTCATAGGGCGAAGTTCTCCCGGTCGCGCACCAGCATCTGCAGCATGAGCCGCTCGTGCAGGACGAGCGCGTCGCGCTGCGTCTGGCGCCGTCCGCCCCGGACCCTGAGTCCGAGGACGCGGGCGCGCTGCGTTGCCGTGCGCATCACGTGGTCGACGATGTAGGGGTGCATGCGGGCGCGCCGCACCAGCAGGCGCCGCAGCTGCGGCCGCATCTCGCGCAGCAGGCCGCTGGCGAGCCGCCCGTGCGGCCGTTCCGTACGCGGCACGAACACGCGCAGCAGAGCCCGGTCGTACGCGCGCGTGGTGTCGAGCTGGTAGTGGGCGCTCTTGCGGCGGAAGTGCTCGCGCAGCGTCCGCTCGTTATCCGCCAGCGGTTCGATGACGCTGCGGTCGAGGTTCGTGGCGCGGCGGCCCGCGAGTTCGCGCATGGTGCGGTCGACGTACTCGAGCTTGGCGAGCGCCGGCCAGCCCGCGTACTGGCTGCGCCAGCGCGCGCGCTGCGGCAGCCACACCGCGAAGGTCTCGGCGAAGTCCTCGGTCGGGTGGCTCTGCGCGTACCAGTGTCCCAGGTGCAGCACGTAGTGGCGGCTGCCCGGGCGGGTCGAGTAGCGGGTCGGGTACGGGCGCGAGGCCCTGCCGAACGCCTCGCGCCAGGACTTGCGGCGCCGCAGGCCGAACGCAGTGTCGATCGCGTGGCCCGTCTCGTGGCGCAGGATGCGCATCAGCCACTTGTCGTTGCCGCCCTCGACCTCGTGCATGAAACGCCGCTCGAGGCGCATCAGGCGCGGGTGGGCAAGGTAGAACGGAATTGCGATGCCGGGCACGCCGTCGGGCGAAAACCACTCTTCGGCGAGCCACACGTGCGGACGAAAACGAATGCCCTTGGCCGCGAGCTCGGCGTACAGGCGCCGCACGCTGCCCTCGAGCGGGGTACCCGCCATGCTCAGCCGCAGGTCGCAGAACCGCAGGTCGAGCAGCCGCTCGTCGTCGAGTCGCGTCCACGCCGGCTGGCGCCGCGCGACCGCGCGCAACCCCGTCCGGCGCTTCACGGACGCGCCCGTCCGGGCGGCGGCAGCAAGCGCTGCCGCTCGACCAATCGGGCCGCGAGGCGCTCGAGGACATCGACGCGCGCCAGCATCGCGATGCGAGCGGCGGGCAGCGCAGCTGCACCCCACAGCGCGCCACCGAGCGCACCCGCCAGCGCTCCGTCGACCGCGGGCTCACGGCCCGCACGGATCGCCCGCTGGACGGCGTCTTCGGGGCCGTCGGCCGCGGCGACTGCCGCGCGGGCGTTGGCGACCGCATGTACGACGTCGGCCGGTCGGGCGTGATGGTGCAGTGCCGGTGGAGTGCGCGGCGACGCGAGCGCCGATGCGAGTTCGGCCTTGAGCGGTTTGCTCTTCCACAGGCCGGGCACGGGCTCGTAGATGCCCGAGAACAGCACCGCGGGTTCCTCGCCGCGCAGGGCGCCGACCAGCAACGCCGCAAGACAGCGGCAGGCATCGAGCACGATCGGCGACTGGTGAGTCGTGCGCGAGCACTCGACGGCGAGCGCCACGGCTGCCGCCGGGTCGGCGACCGCAAAGGCCGCCGCGCTCACGACCCGTGACAGGCTGGAAGGCGCGCGGTCAGCGGGATCGTGCGAGCCCGCCATCGGCAGGCGCCGCCACCGGTACGTCGCGAGCGCACGCGCCACGTCGGCCGTCGCCTGTCCCGGCCGGCCGTCCGCCGACAGGTGTCCGTCCCGCTGCCAGGCGAGGTAACGCTCGATCTGGTCGCGGGCATTGCAGCCACCGGTCTCCAGCAGGCTCTCGGCGAGGCAGAGCGCCAGTGCGGTCTGCTGCGTCCACGCGCCGGCCCACTGCCCCGCGTCGCCCAAGGACGCGCCGCTCGCGTCGCCGAACGCCAGTCCGAGCACTGCGCCCCGGATCCGGTCCTCGAGGCTGGGCGCCAGCGGCGTCGCACGCTGCGCAGCCGCGCGGTCACGGCGCGACCAGTCGCGCACGAACTCCGCCTGCTCGTCCGTCTCGGGCACCCACGGCCAGCGGCGCGAGCGCTCCGACTGCTGCCAGAGCACCTGCAGTGCCTCGAGCGCATCCGGCGTGGCACCCCGATCGGCGAGCCAGCACGCCGCTACGGTGGCGCTGCGGCCGATGCCGGCACGGCAGTGCAGGTACACCACGTGCCCCGCCTCGAGCGCGGCGTCGATCATCGCAAGGACGCGCGCCACCGTCTCCCGTCCGGACGGCACGCCGTGGTCGCGAATCGGTTCGCGCAGGTACTCGACGCGTCGCCCCTCGGGCGTGGCGAACGGCAGCAACGCCTCGTACGACGGCAGCTCTTGCGGCTCGGTGAGGTCGATGAAGCAGGTGACGCCGGCGACCAGGAAGCGGCGCAGCCGGTCCATGGCCTCGGCGCGCGACTTCGACCCCGGGTATTCGCCGACGAGGAAGCGCCCGGGCACGACCCAGTAGGTCGCCGGCAACGGGCGCGGCGGTAACGAGGCGTCGAGATCGCCGGGGACTTCGGCCATGCGCCAATGATACGGCACCTGCCCTCCGGGGCTGCGGACCGGCGCACGCGTGTGAGAGACTTGCCGGACACACGCCCCGGGGGGTTCGAAGTGCTGAAACAACTCGCGGCCCGCAAGTCGGTCGCCGCCATCGCGCGCGAGATCGAGACCGGGCCACGCCTGAAGCGCGTGCTCAGCGCCCGGACGCTCACGTCCATCGGCCTGGGCTCGATGATCGGCAGCGGCATTTTCGTGCTCACCGGCACCGTCGCGGCGAACCACACCGGCCCGGCCGTGACGCTCGCCTTCCTGGTCGCGGCGATCGGCTGCGGCCTGGCGGCCATCTGCTACGCGGAACTCGCCTCCCTGATCCCGGTGTCGGGCAGCGCCTACAGCTACACGTACGCGACCCTCGGCGAGGGCGTGGCGTGGTTCGTGGGCTGGAACCTGGCCCTCGAATACATGATGTCCGCGGCGACCGTGGCGGTCGGGTGGTCCGGTTACGTCGTCAACCTGCTCGAGGAACTCGGGCTGCACCTGCCCGCGGCACTCACCAGCGCGCCGGTCGCGAAGGCGGCCGACCACTCGCTGGTGGCGACGGGCGCCATCGTCAACCTGCCGGCGGTACTGATCGTCGCCGTGCTCGCCTGGGTCTGCTACCGGGGCATCCGCGAGTCCGCGTCGATGAACAACGTGATGGTCGTGATCAAGGTGGCGATCATCGTGCTGTTCATCGTGGCGGGCACGGCGTTCGTCGACACCTCGAACTGGCGCCCCTACCTGCCCGAGAACACCGGCGAGTTCGGGCACTTCGGCTTCAGCGGCGTGATGATGGGCGCGGCGATCATCTACTTCGCCTACATCGGCTTCGACACCGCGGCCACCACCGCCCAGGAAGCCCGCGACCCGCAGCGCGACGTGCCGGCCGGCATCCTCGGCGCGCTGGTGATCTCGACGGTGCTGTACATCTCGATGGCGGCCGTGATGACCGGCATGGTCAGCTACGAGAAGCTCGACGTGGCGGCGCCGGTCGCGGTGGCGCTCGACGAGCACCCGTCGCTGTTCTGGCTTGGCTTGCCGGTGAAGATCGGCGCGATCGTGGGCATGACCTCGGTGATCCTGATGTCGATCCTCGGTCAGCCGCGCATCTTCATGGCCATGTCGCGCGACGGCCTGCTGCCGCAGAAACTGCAGCAGGTCCACCCGAAGTACCAGACGCCGCACGTCGGCACGCTCATCACGGGCCTCGTCGCCTGCTTCTTCGCCGGCGTGTTCCCGATCGACGTGCTCGGCGAACTGGTGTCGATCGGCATCCTGCTCGCCTTCACGGCCGTGTGCGCCGGCGTGCTGGTGCTGCGCTACACGATGCCCGAAACCCCGCGGCCCTTCCGCGTGCCGTTCGCGCCGCTCACCTGCACGGCCGGCGTCGCCATGTGCCTGGGGCTCACGTTCTTCCTGCCCCACGACACGTGGGTCCGCCTGGCGATCTGGACCGCGATCGGCTTCGCGATCTACTTCGTCTACGGCTACCGCAACAGCAAGCTGCACGCACGCGCCTAGCGCGCTACGGCTCCTGCCACGGCTCGGCGCTGCTCTCCTCGCCGCCGGCCGGCCGGCGCTGCGCGTCGATTCCCGCGAAGTCGAACGCCCCAGGGTCCGCGAGGTGCGAGGCGCTGACGTTGCGCAGCGCCGAGAAGATGGTCTCGGTGCGGCCGGGGTGCTCGCGCTCCCACTCCGCGAGCATCTTCTTCACCTGCACGCGCTGCAGGTTCTCCTGCGAGCCGCACAGCTTGCACGGGATGATCGGGAAACGACGCGCGCGGGCGTAGCGGTCGATCTCACGCTCCGGCACGTAGGCGAGCGGCCGGATCACGACGTGCCGCCCGTCCTCCGACAGCAGCTTCGGCGGCATGGCCTTCATGCGCCCGCCGAAGAACATGTTCAGGAACAGCGTCTCGACGATGTCGTCGCGGTGGTGGCCGAGCGCGATCTTGGTGATGCCGTTCTCGGCGGCGTAGCGGTACAGCCGCCCGCGCCGCAGCCGCGAGCACAGGCCGCACATCGTGCGCCCCTCCGGCACCACGCGCTTCACGACGCTGTAGGTGTCCTGCTCCAGGATCTCGAACGGCACGCCGAGCCCCGCCAGGTACTCGGGCAGCACGTGCACCGGGAATCCCGGCTGCTTCTGGTCGAGGTTGACCGCGACGATCTCGAACTCCACCGGCGCGCTGCGCTGCAGGGACAGCAGCACGTCGAGCAGCGTGTAGGAATCCTTGCCGCCCGACAGGCACACCATCACCCGGTCACCCGCCACGATCATCGAGTAGTCGTCGATCGCCTTGCCGACCTGGCCGCGGATGCGCGCCTGCAGGCGCTTGAAGGTCGCGGACGAGCGCGGCGCGCTCGGGTGCGAGGGGACGGGGGGCAGGGGACAGGGGACAGGAGAAGACATGCAGATTTCGGGAGTGGTTGGCAACGGAATCATGGGGATGCGCGAGGAGCAGAACCGGAGGTGAGCGGGGCACGGACCCTCTTACTGTCCCCTGTCCCCTGTCCCCTATCCCCTATCCCCTATCCCCTTCCTCCTCCAGGTACTTCGCCTCCGCATAGCGCAGCCACGGCGCGGCGGAGAGCTTCTTGCCGGTGGCCCGCTCGATCAGCTGCTGTGAGCTCAGGCTCGCGCCGACGCCGTGCACGTTTTCGCGCAACCAGCCGATCAGCCCGCCGAAGCGGCCCGCGGCGATGTCGGCATCGAACTCGCTCAAGTCGCTGCGCAGCGTCTCGTACAGCTGGGCGGCGATCAGGCCACCGAGCACGTAGGAGGGGAAGTACCCGAACGATCCGACCGCCCAATGCACGTCCTGCAGGCAACCCTCGGCATCGTTGGCCGGGCGGATGCCGAGACGCTCGTCGATGCCTTCGCTCCACGCCGCCGGCAGGTCGCGCACGCGCAGCTTGCCGTCGAAGATGCGCTTCTCGAGCTCGTAGCGCAGCATGATGTGCACGGGGTAGGTGAGCTCGTCGGCGTCGACGCGGATCGCCGCGCGTCGCACGCGGATCAGCGTGCGGTACAGATTGTCGGCCTCCCACTCCGGGCCGCTGACGCCGAAGTGCTTCTCGAGCAGCGGACGCAGGTAGGCCAGGAACGGCCGGCTGCGGCCGATGATCATCTCGAGCAGCAGCGACTGGCTCTCCTCGAGCGCCATGCCTCGGTCGCGGCCGACCGGCTGGTCGCGCCACTCCTCCGGCAGGCCGAGGTCGTAGAGCGCCTGGCCGGTCTCGTGCAGTGCGCCCATCAGGCCGGTGAACGGCTCGGTCGGCACGAACCGGGTGGTGACCCGGACGTCGCCATTGACGCCTTCGGTGAACGGGTGATCGCTCTCGTCGAGGCGGCCGCGATCGAACGGGAACCCGAGGGCGCGCATCACCTCGATGGCCAGCGCCCGCTGCTTCGACGGGCTCACCTTGCCACCGATCGGCAGCGGCGGCCGGCGGGACTGCAGCTCGATCGCCTCGCGAATCAGCTCGGGCAGCCGGCGCGACAGCGCCCGGAACAACTGGTCGATCTCGGCACTGAGGAATCCCGGGCTGAAGCCGTCGATCAGCGAATCGTAGGGCGCCAGCCCGAGGGCCTGCGACAGCACCTGCGACTTGTCGCGCGTCAGGGCCACCACTTCCTCGAGGTGCGGCGCGAAGAGCTCGAAGTTGCTCTCCTGCTTGGCCTCCAGCCAGCGCACCTCGGCCACCGCCGTGGCCCGCGCCAGTCGACTCACCAGCGAGTTCGGGGTGGCGATGGCGCGGTCGCGCTCGCGGCGCATCTCGCGCAGGTTGGCGAGCTGCCAATCCTCGAGCTGCGTCTCCATCGCCTGCGCCCGCTCGAGCAGCCGCGACAACCGCGGCGAAGTGAGCAGCGTGTGGCACTCGGAATCGAGCGTCGCCAGCTGTTCGCCGCGCACGCTGGCGCTGCCCCGCGGCATCATCACGGCAGCGTCCCATCGCAGGAGACTCGCTGCGCCGCGAAAGGCGTGCAGGCGACGGAATTCCTGTTCGAGCTGCTGGTAAGGCGTGAGTGCCATGGGAAACAACTGCCGCCGGCCCGCAGGGTGCGCGGGTCGTCGGCCGGGATTCTAGCAACAGGCCGGGCGACCGCCGCCTCGACGACGAACCGAGCCGATCTAAAAAATAATTAAATCAATACGTTATGAAGCTATTTTAATTCTGTTCCACGGCCCCCGTGGACTGCCCGGACTCAGTGTTGCGAGCCGGCGAGCCACGCAGGCGCTCGATGAGCGTGGCGATCGTCCGGGGCGACTTGGTGTTCTTCGCCACCAGCGTGTAGACGGCCGGCACCACCGCGAGGGTCAGCACCACGGAGATGATCACGCCGTAGAACACCGACACGCCAATGGCCTGCCGCGCCTCGGCTCCCGCCCCGCTCGCGAGCATCAGCGGGATGGCGCCGAACGCGGTGCACAGGCTGGTCATCAGCACGGGTCGCAGCCGGATCGCGGCCGCTTCGATCACGGCCTCGCGGTACTCCACGCCGCGATCGCGCAGCTGGTTGGCGAACTCGACGATCAGGATGCCGTTCTTGGCCGCCAGCCCCACCAGCATGATCGCCGCGATCTGGCTGAACACGTTGATGGACATTCCGTACATCCACAGGCCGACCAGCGCGCCGATCACGGCGAGCGGCACGGTGGTCATGATGACGAACGGATGCACGAAGCTCTCGAACTGCGCGGCGAGTACCAGGAACACCACGACCAGCGTCAGCATGAACATGAAGTACATCTGGTTGCCGGAGTTCCTGAACTCGCGCGACTCGCCGTCGAAGTTGAGGCGCGCTGCCGCCGGCAGCTCCTTCTCGACCACGCCCTCGACGAACTGGAGCGCCTCGCCGAGCGGGTAACCCGGATTGAGGGCCGCGCTGATCGTGATCGCTCGCAGCCGGTCGAAGCGGTTGAGGCGCGTCGGGCCCGCCTCTTCCGTGAGTTGCACCAGGTTCGACAGCGGGATCAACTCGCCAGTGCGGTCGGAGCGCACGTACAGGTTGTCGAGGTCGGACGGCGTGGCGCGATCCTGCGCCTTGCCCTGCAGGATCACGTTGTACTCGCGATCGCGGTCGATGAAGGTCGTGACGATGCGCGACCCGAGCACGGTCTCGAGGGTCCGCCCGACCGTCTGCAACGACACGCCGAGGTCAGCGGCGCGGTTGCGGTCGACCGACACCTTGACCTGCGGCTTGCGCTCCTCGTAATTCGACTGGACGTTGGAGAGCCCCGGGTTCTCCTGCATTCGTTCCATGACGATGTCGCGCCACTGCACGAGTTCCCTGTAGTCGGTGCCGCCGATCACGACCTGCACCGGCGAGCCTCCGCCGCGCACCCAGCCACCCGGTGTGCCCACGAACGCGCGGACGCCGGCGATCTGGTTCATCTGTGAGCGCACACCCTGCGCGATCTGCTCCGCGCTGCGTTCGCGCTCGCCCCACGGCGCCAGCACCACGAAGCCGCGCGCCTGGTTCATCTCGCTCGCGCCGCCGAAGCCGCCCGGGATGCGCATGTTGGCGCGGACCACCTCGCCGCCCTCCACCTCGCGCATCATGATGTCCTCGACCATGCGCGCGTGGCGGTCCATGTACTCGAGCGAGGCGCCCTCCGGGCCCGTCAGGCCAACGAACATCATGCCCCGGTCCTCCGGCGGCGTGAGCTCGCTCGGCAGCGCGCGGAACAACAGCGCCGCCACCACCATCGCGCCGAGCGTGGTGCCGATCACCAGCCAGGGCCTGCGCATGAGCCGGCGCAGCAGGCGGTCATAGCCGGCCGATAGCCTGTGGAAGAACGCGTCGACCAGGTTCGACAGCGGCGAGCGCGTGGCCCCGCCGGCGAGCAGCTTCGAGGCCATCATCGGCGTCAGCGTGAGCGCGACGAGCATCGAGAACAGCACCGCCGCCGCCACCGTGATGCCGAACTCGCGGAACAGCTTGCCGACGCTGCCCTGCAGGAACGAGATGGGCAGGAACACGGCCACCAGCACCAGCGTGGTCGCGACCACGGCGAAGCCGATCTCGCGGCTGCCGTCCACCGCGGCGATCAGCGGCGGCTCACCGCCCTCCATGCGCCGGTAGATGTTCTCGAGCACGACGATCGCGTCGTCCACCACGAGGCCGATGGCGAGCACCAGGCCAAGCAGCGTGAGCACGTTGATCGAGAAACCGAGCCACGCCATCACCAGGAACGACCCGATGATCGAGACCGGGATGGTCACGGCCGGGATCAGCGTGGCGCGTACGTTGCCGAGGAACAGGTAGATCACTGCCAGCACCAGCAGCACGGCGATCACCATGGCGATTTCCACTTCCCTCATCGACTCCTCGATGAAGGCCGAGCGGTCCATGTTCACCTCGAGGATCGTGCCCGGCGGCAGCTGCGGCCGCAGCCGTTCCATCTCCTCGCGCACCGCCCGGGCCACCTCGAGCGTGTTCGCCTTCGAGATCTGCTCGACGCCGACGCTGATGCCGGGCACGCCGTTCGAGCGGGAGAAGCTGCGCTCGTTCTCCGCGGCGAGGCGCACGTCGGCGACCTCGTGCAGGCGTACCAGGTAGCCGTCGGCGCCGCGGCCGATCACCAGCTCGCGGAAGTCGTCCTCGCTGTTGAGGCCCGTCTCGGTACGCAGCGTGAACTCGCGTTGCGTGGACTCGAGGCGGCCCGCCGGCAACTGCACGTTCTCACGACGCAGCGCGTTTTCGATGTCGGTGACGGTGAGCTGGCGCGCGGCGAGAGCCTCGCGGTCGATCCACACGCGCATCGCGTAGCGCCGCGCGCCGCCCATGCGTACGCGCGCCACGCCCGGCAGCACGCCGAGACGCTCGGCGAGGACACGCTCGGCGTAGTCGGTGAGCTCGAGCACGTTGAGCGTGCTGCTCGAGAGGTTCAGCCAGATGACCGGCTCCGCGTTGAAGTCGACCTTGCCGATCTCGGGCGGGTCGGCCTCGGGCGGAAGGTCGTCGGCCACCCGGGAAACACGGTCGCGCACGTCGTTGGCGGCCTCGTCCACGTTGCGCTCGGGCACGAACTCGAGGTTGATGCTCGAGCGCCCGTCGATGCTCTGCGAGGTGATCTTGGTGACGCCCTCCAGGCCCGAGACGCGCTCCTCGATCACCTGGGTGATCTTGGTCTCGACCACGTCGGCCGCGGCGCCGCGGTAGGTGGTCTCGATCGAGACGACGGGTGACTCGACCTCGGGCAGCTCGCGTACCGAGAGACGCGTGAAGGCCAGCAGGCCCAGGATCACGAGCAGCAGGCTGACGACGGTCGCGAAGACCGGTCGCTGCACCGAGACCGTGGAAATCTTCATGGCACCTTGGCCTCCGCGGCGACCGGAGCCGGCGGCGCTTCCTGCAGGGTGACGGCTGCGCCGTTGCGCAGCTTCTGCGTGCCCTCGGTCACGACCAGCTCACCGGAGGCGAGCCCCTCCACCACCTGCACGTCGCCGACGCGCCGCTCGCCGATACGGATGCGCCGCTTCTCGGCGACGCCGTCCTTCGCGACGAACACGAACATCTCGCCGCCCTCCGGCACCAGCGCCTGCTCGGGGACGAGCAGTGCGTCGATCGCGCCGCGCGACAACCGCGTCGTGAGGAACATGCCGGGTTTCAGCAACCCCTCCGGGTTCGGCAGGAGCGCGCGCACCGTCACGGAGCGCGTGGCCGGATCCACCCGGGAATCGACGCTGCTCACCTTGCCGGCGAAGCTCGCATCCGGATAAGCGATGCTGCGCGCCGCGATCTCGAGGCCCGGCTTGACGACCGGCACGAACGTCTCGGGCACGGTGAAGTCGAGCTTGATCGTGCTGGTGTCATCGAGCGTCGTGATCACCGTCCCCGGGCTGATCAAGCTGCCCACGCTCACGCGGCGCAGGCCGATCCGGCCCGCAAACGGCGCGCGGACCACCGTGTCGTTCACGCGAGCCCGGGCCGACGCGACCCGCGCTTCGTTGGCCTTGAAGGTTGCCTCGATCTGCTCGAGCTGCGAATCGGACAGGATCTTGGTGGTGTAGAGCTCGCGGCTGCGCTTGTACTGGCTGCGGCTCTCGGCGAGTGCCGCCTCGGCGGCCGCCAGGTCGGCACGCAACTGCTCGCTGTCGAGCTCGACGAGCACCGCGCCCTTCGCGACCTGCTGGCCCTCGATGAAGCGCACGGCGGTCACCTGGTTGACGACCTTGGCCGTGATCTCGACGGACTCGTTGGCCCGTGTGGTGCCGAGCGCCTCGATCTCGAACGAGATCTGCTCGGACTTCACTGGCACGGCCAGGACGCCGATCGGCATTGAGCTGAACCCGCCGGGACCACCCGGCGGCCCGCCGGCTGGGCGCCCGGCCGCCGCCGCGGGGGGGCCACCCTTGGCAGAAGGGTCGCGCTTGGCGCGCTCACTGCTGATGTGGCTGTAGAACACCACGAGCAACGCGCCGGCAACGGCGCCGAGCAGCACCTTTCTCAGGGTATCGGACATACTGGAACGCCGCCTCGGCGAAGGTCTCGACCAAACGGCCGCGGATTATCCCACTTGTTCGGGGCCGGCACGAGGACAGATGCACCGAGTCTGCCGAGGACCGCAGCCCCCGTCAGCCAGGCAAGCGGCATCGCAACCTGGGCTCAGGGCTCCGGGTCGGACCCCTCGGCGATGCCTTCGAACAGCGGCGTCGACATGTACCGCTCGCCGGTGTCGGGCAACATCGCCAGGATCACCGAGCCCGAGGGCGCCCGCTCGGCCACCTTGAGCGCGGCGGCAAAGGTACCGCCCGCCGAGATCCCGCAGAAGATGCCATCGTTGCGTGCCAGCGAACGCGATGCGGCGATCGACTCCTCGTCGGTGACCGGCACGATCTGGTGCGGCACCGAACGGTTCAACACCTTCGGCACGAAGTCGGGTGTCCAGCCCTGGATCTTGTGCGGCTTCCACTCGCCGCCGGCGAGCAGCGATGCCCCCGCCGGTTCGGTCGCCACGATCTGCACCTCCGGGCGCGCCACGCGAATCGTCTCGCCGGCGCCGGTGAGCGTTCCGCCCGTACCCCAGCCGGTCACGAAGAAGTCGAGCCGTCGGCCCGCGAAGTCGCTCAGGATCTCGGGACCGGTGGTCTGGCGGTGGTAGGCGGGGTTCGCCGGGTTCTCGAACTGGCGCGCAAGGAACCAGCCGTGCTTCTGCGCCAGTTCTTCGGCCTTGCGCACCATGCCGCTGCCGCGCTCCGCCGCTGGCGTGAGAATGACCTTGGCGCCGAGCATGCGCATGATCTTGCGGCGCTCGACCGAGAACGTCTCGACCATGATGGCGACGAACGGATAGCCCTTGGCGGCGCAGACCATCGCGAGCGCGATGCCCGTGTTGCCCGAAGTCGCCTCGACGACCGTCTGGCCGGGCTGCAGCGCGCCCGAGCGTTCGGCGTCCTCGATGATCGCGATCGCCAGGCGGTCCTTCACCGACGAGAGCGGGTTGAAGTACTCGCACTTGACGTACATCTCTACGTGCGCGGGTGCGCTGCGGTGAACGCGGACGATCGGCGTGCGGCCGATCGTGTGCAGGATGCTGTCGTAGATCATGGTGCCCCC
>Ga0102851_10001949_pt1 | contig 12192 bp, 13 predicted proteins | sample Mud3Dept3metaG_FD_79558 | JGI IMG/M metagenome (GOLD analysis project Ga0102851, IMG submission 79558) | Freshwater wetland microbial communities from Ohio, USA, analyzing the effect of biotic and abiotic controls - Mud 3 Core 4 Depth 3... | ecosystem: Environmental > Aquatic > Freshwater >... | reverse complement strand
TTCGACCGGGAGACGCGGCCCCTCGTGGCGCACTACCGGCAGCGGCCGAGGTTCTTCACGGTCGACGGCCACACGGCGCCCAGCGAGGTGGCCGGCCGGATCCGGGCGCTGATCGAGTCGGGCGCGTCGGCGGCGGTCGCGACGCGGAGCGGAGGGGCGTGATCGTCCAGCTGTCGGCGCGTGAGCTCGATCGCGTGCGGGCCGCGAGCCAGGTGCTCGCGGGCATCCTCGAGGAGCTGCGCGCGATGGTCAGGCCGGGGATCACCACGGCCGACCTCGATGCGCACGCCGAGGCGCGGGTGAGGGCCGAGGGGGGCGTGCCGGCGTTCAAGGGCTATCGGGGATTCCCGGCAACCCTGTGCACGTCGGTGAACAGCGAGGTGATTCACGGAATCCCGTCGCCGACGCGCGTGCTGCGCGATGGCGACATCATCTCCATCGACATGGGGGTGAAGCTGGACGGTTTCTTCGGCGACGCGGCGATCACGGTGCCCGTGGGGCGGGTGCCAGAGTCGGTCGCGACGCTGCTGCGGGTGACGCACGAGGCGCTGTGGCTCGCGATAGCCAGGGCCAGGGTCGGGGGGCGCGTGTCGGACATCGGCCACGCCGTGCAGGTGCACGTCGAGGCAGCGGGGTTTTCGGTCGTGCGTGAATTCGTGGGGCACGGCGTGGGGCCGTCGCTGCACACCGAGCCCCAGGTGCCCAACTACGGTGCGCCCGGCCGGGGGCCGCGGTTGAAAGAGGGCATGGTGCTGGCCATCGAGCCGATGGTCAACATGGGCGGACCGGCGGTGAAGGTCTTGCGCGACGGGTGGACGGCCGTGACGGCGGACGGGAGCCTGTCGGCGCACTTCGAGCACACGGTGGCGGTCACGGCCGACGGGCCGGTGGCCCTGTCGGCGTCGAGCTCGGAGCGCGACGCGAGCGCGGCGGTCGCGAGCCGCACGGCGTAGGGCACGACGGGTGCCCGGCCATGCCGCGACACGAACCGGTGCGGGTGGAGGGTGTGGTGGTCGAATTGCTGCCACGGGCCATGTATCGGGTTGGCCTCGACGGGGGCCGGCACGTGCTGGCGCACCTCACCGGGAGCCCGCAGCGGAATTTCGTGCGGATTCTCGTGGGCGACCGGGTCACCGTGGAGCTCACGCCGCACGACCTGGGACGCGGGCGGATCGTGCGACGCGTCGGGACGTGAGGAAGGACGAGGCGATGAAGGTACGAGCGTCGGTCAAACGGATTTGCGCCAAGTGCAAGATCGTGCGCCGCCAGGGGGTGGTGCGCGTGATCTGCGTCAACACCAAGCACAAGCAGCGACAGGGATAGAACGAAATGGCACGCATTGCAGGCGTTGATCTGCCCCGAACCAAGCGAATCGAGATCGGCCTCACGTACATCTTCGGCGTCGGCCGGAAGCGCGCGGGGGACATCCTGACCGCGGCGGAGGTCAGCCCGGACATTCGGGTGAAGGATCTCACCGAGGACGACGTGCGCCGGATCAGCCGCGTCATCGAGGAGCAGGGTGGGGTGGAAGGCGACCTCCGCAAGGAGGTCTCGATGAACATCAAGCGGCTGATGGAAATCGGCTGCTACCGAGGGCTCCGGCATCGCCGGGCACTCCCCGTCCGGGGACAGCGGACCCGGACCAACGCCCGGACGCGCAAGGGTCCGCGCCGCGGCGCAGTGGCGAAGAAGAAGACGGTGTAAACGATGGCCAAGACGGACACACAGGCGGCTGAGAAGCCCGTACGCAAGAAGGTCTTCAAGAAGCGGGGCGAGAAGCGGGTCGTGCATCACGGCTACGCCTATATCCGCGCCTCCTTCAACAACACGATGATCTCGATCACCGACGCCGAGGGGAACCTCGTGGCCTGGTCGAGCGCCGGCGCCATCGGCTTCAAGGGTTCGCGCAAGGGGACACCGTTTGCCGCGACCCAGGCGGCCATCTCCGCCGGCAACGCGGCCAAGTCGGTCGGGATGCGCAGTCTCGAGGTGCGGGTCAAGGGGCCGGGGGCCGGCCGGGAGTCGGCGGTCCGCGCGCTGCAGACCATCGGCCTCGACGTCAGGTCGATCCGCGACGTGACACCGATTCCGCACAACGGCTGCCGCCCGCCGAAGCGGCGGCGCGTCTAGGGCCCCTCGACCGAGGACAAGGAGATCCTGCATGGCTCGATACATCGGTCCCGTCTGCCGCCTGTGCCGGCGCGAGGGGATGAAGCTGTTCATCAAGGGTGAGCGCTGCTACACCGAGAAGTGCGCCATCGAGAAGCGAAACGTGCCGCCCGGGCAGCACGCGCGCGCGCGACGGGCGAAGCTGGCCGGCTACGGGCTTCAGCTGCGCGAGAAGCAGAAGGTCAAGCGCATCTACGGCGTGCTCGAGAACCAGTTCCGCCGCTACTTCGAGGTGGCAGAGCGTCAGCGCGGCATCACGGGCGAGACCCTGCTGCAGCTGCTCGAGCGCCGGCTCGACAACGTCGTCTACCGCCTCGGGTTTGCGACGTCGCGGGCACAGGGGCGTCAACTCGTGCGCCACGGGCACTTCATGGTCAACGGTCGGAAGGTCGACATCCCGTCCTACTCCGTGAAGGCCAACGACGTGATCAGCGTGCGCTCGGCGAGCACCAAGGTGCCGGCGATCGCGCACGCAATGGACGAGGTCAAGGGGCGCGGGATCCCCGAGTGGTTGAATCTGGATCCCGAGAAACTGGCGGGCCGCATCGTGTCGTTGCCGACCCGCGAGCAGATCAACCTGCCCGTGCAGGAGCAGTTGATCGTGGAGCTGTACTCGAAGTAGGCGGCATCAGCCGGCGGCCACCGGCCTTCCATGTCCCGGGTCGTCCGGGCGCTCCCGTCGAGGGAGGCCCGGGTCGAGCGGGGTGAGGGCGCCGCGGGCCGAGACCGGGGCGCTGGAGTCAGGAAAGGACATAACGATGCTCTGGAAAGGTTTGCAGCTTCCGAACCGGCTGGAGTTCGAGCGTGAGACCGCGACCGACAAGTTCGGGCGCTTTTCGGCCCAGCCGTTCGAGCGGGGGTTCGGCACCACGATCGGCAACGCGCTCCGGCGCGTGCTGCTGTCGACGATCGAGGGCGCAGCCGTCACCGCCGTCAAGATCGACGGCGTGCTCCACGAGTTCTCGCCCATACCGGGCGTCGTCGAGGATGCCACCGACATCATCCTCAACCTCAAGCAGATCCCACTCGAGTTCCACGGGGCCGACGATGCGAAGACGGTGTACCTGCGGGTCGACAAGCCTGGTGAAGTGACCGCTCGGGCGGTCGAGACCGATGCCGATCTGCTGATCCTCGAGCCTGACGCCCACATCGCCACGGTGTCGGACGGCGGTCGCCTGCACATGGAGTTGCGGATCAAGCAGGCCAGGGGCTACGTGTCGGCCGACAAGAACTTCGACGAGGACCTCGGCATCGGGTGGATCCCGGTCGACTCGGTGCACTCGCCGGTGAAGAAGGTCAACTACCTCGTCGAGGCTGCGCGCGTCGGGCAGGCCACGGACTACGACAAGCTGACCCTGGAGATCCACACCAACGGCGCCATCTCACCGGCCGACGCTCTGGCCGAGGCCGCGCGGACCCTGCAGCGCCACCTCAGCATCTTCATGAGCGCCGACGAGACCGAGCAGCCGTCGGAGGGCCACGCGCAGGATGCACCGTCCTGGGGCGAGCACCTCGACAAGAGCGTCGAGGAACTCGAGCTCTCGGTGCGCTCATACAACTGCCTGAAGAACGCCAACATCAAGACGATCCGCGAGCTGGTCACGAAGTCCGAGGCCGAGATGCTGAAGACCAAGAACTTCGGCCGCAAGTCGCTCAGCGAGATCAAGGACATCCTCACGTCGATGGGACTCAGCCTGGGCATGAAGTTCGACCAGCCTGCGCCCACGGCTCAGGAGTAGCCGAACCGCCATGCGTCACCGAGTCGCCCACCGCAAGCTTGGCCGCGTCACCGAGCACCGCATCGCGATGCTTCGTGGCCAGGCCCAGGCGCTCATCCGCCACGAGCGCATCGAGACCACCGTACCCCGGGCCAAGGAGTTGCGGCCCTTCGTCGAGCGCCTCATCACGGTCGCCAAGCGCGGCATCAGTGAGGGTGGCCGCACGACGAAGGCGCTCAACGCCCGCCGCCTCGTGGCCCAGGACCTGCAAGACAAGGCCGTGGTCACCAAGCTGTTCGACACGATCGCGCCGCGCTTCCAGGCGCGACCGGGTGGCTACACCCGCATCCTGCGGGTGGGCTTCCGCCGCGGCGACAGCGCCGAGGTCGCGCAGATCGAGCTGGTCGGCAGCGAGTACAACCCGAATCTCGAGGCCGAAACGGCGCAGACCGACACCGCGGCCCCGGTGAAGGGCGTGGGTGGCCGTCTGAAGGCCGCGGCGAGCCGCCTGCGAGGCAAGAAGACCGAGGCTGCCACCGACGCGGCGGTCGAGGGCAAGACGAAGAAGGGCGCCCCGAAAGGCGCCCGTGCGAAGAAGAAGACCGAAGACGAGTAGCGGCCCGCCGCTACTCGTCGTCCTCCGCCACCTCGCCGCGCTCGGCCTTCGAGGCGGCGATGATCTTGCTCTGCAGGTGGCTGGGCACTTCCTCGTAGTGCGAGTACTCCATCTGATACGAGCCACGGCCGCCCGTGGCCGATGTCAGCTGCTGCTCGTACGTCAACATCTCCGCCATCGGCACCTGGGCCCGGATCACGGTGGTGGCACCCCGTGAGTCCATCCCCGAAATGCGCCCCCGGCGCCCGTTGATGTCGCCCATGAGATCGCCGGCGAACTCGCTGGGGGCATACACCTCGACGTTCATGATCGGCTCGAGCAGCGTCGGCCTCGCGCGCGTCATGGCATCCTTCAACGCGAGGCGGCCCGCCATCTTGAACGAGAGCTCGTTCGAGTCGACCGGGTGGAACTGCCCGTCGTGGAGCACGACCCTGAAGTCCACGAGAGGATAGCCGGCGAGGAATCCTCGCTGCCGGGCGTCCTGGATCCCCTTCTCGACCGCCGGGATGAACTGCCGCGGGATCGACCCCCCGAAGATCTCGTCGACGAACTCGAAATCGCTGCCCCGCGGCAGCGGCTCCACCCGGATCTTGCAGTCGCCGAACTGACCGTGCCCGCCCGTCTGCTTCTTGTGACGGCCGTGCGCCTCGGTCGAGGCGTTGATCGTCTCGCGATAGGGCACCCGGGGCAGCTTGAGGTTGACGTCGACGCCGAAGCGCCGCTTCAGCTTCGCCACCGTCACCTCGATGTGCAGCTGGCCCTGGCCGGAGAGCAGCAGCTCCTTCGTCTGCGGGTCGCGCGAGAAGTGAATCGTCGGGTCCTCCTCGTGGATTCGCTGGAGGGCTGTGCTGATCTTCTCCTCGTCGGCCCGGCTCTTCGGCTCGATCGCGTAGGAGAGCAGCGGCGACGCGAACGTGGTGGGCGGAAAGACGAACGTGCTCGTCTTCTCGGCGAGCGTGTCGCCGGTCTGCGTCTCCTTGAGCTTGGCCACGGCACCGAGGTCGCCCGCCTTCAGCTCGGGTACGGTCGACTGCCCCTTGCCCTGCATCACCAGGAGGCTGCCCAGCCGCTCTTGTGTGTCCTTCGTGAGGTTGTAGATCGTCGAGTCGGACTTGAGCGTGCCGTTCACCACCCTGAACAGCGTGATGCGACCGGCAAACGGGTCGGCGATGGTCTTCCAGACGAATGCCGCGTAGGGCGCCGTCTCCGATGGGGAGACCGCCACGGCCGCGCCGCCATTCCGGGCTTCTGCGGGGAAGGGTCGATCGACGGGCGAGGGCACGTACGACACGACGGCGTCGAGCAACTGGGCGATCCCGACGTTGAGCGTGGCCGACGTGCAGAACAGCGGGAACACCTTGCCCGACCGCACTGCCTTCCGGAGGCCGCCCGCCAGTTCCTCCTCGGTGAGTCCCCCTTCCTCGAAAAAGCGCTCCATCAGCGTGTCGTCGGCTTCGGCGACGAGCTCGACCAGGGCCTCACGCGCCGCCGTCGCCGCCGGGGCCATGGCCGCGGGCACAGGACCTTCGCTGAACGTTCCGCTGCCATCGGTCTTGTACGCGTAGGCCTTCATGGAGGTGAGGTCGACGATGCCCGAGAACCCGGCTTCCTCGCCGATCGGCAAGCAGAGGGGCACGACGGCGCGGCCGAACACCGCGCGAAGCGACTCCAGCGTCCGGTCGAGGCTCGCCCGTTCACGGTCGAGCCGGTTGAGAACGACGAGGCGGGGCAGATCGAACTCCGAGGCGATGGCCCAGACTTTCTCGGTCTGCACTTCCACCCCTGACACCGCGTCGACGACCACCACGGCCGCCTCAGCCACCCGCAGCGCCGCGCGCGCATCGCTCAGGAAATTGCCGAAGCCCGGCGTGTCGATGAGGTTGACCTTGGCCTTCTGCCACTCCGCGTGGGCCAGGCTCGCCGCCAGCGTGTGCTTGCGCGCGATCTCCTCCTCGTCGAAGTCGGTGACCGTCGTCCCATCGTCGACCCTGCCGAGACGGTTCACGGCTCCCGCGCTGAAGAGCATCGCCGAGACCAGCTGGGTCTTGCCCGCCCCGCCGTGCCCGACCACGGCGACGTTGCGGATGGTGGTGGTGTCGTAGACCTTCATAGCGGGGTAGCCCTCCCTGAGGATCCGAGCACGAACACGAAGCCCCTAAGTCTATCAGTCTCTCAGGCCGTCAGTCACGTCGCGACGGTCCGCCATTCGCGAGTGCCAGCGCGTGCCCCGGTGCTGTCGCCGACTGTCGGTCGCGCGGCCTGGCCGGAGGGGACTCGTCGTGCGAGGCGCCCGGCGGCTCCCTTCGTGGCTGGCGGCGGCGTGGTCGATGCGTGCGAGCCGTGTGGGGTTGTGGAGCGTGCCAGATCTGGCGCCGAGTCCCGAGCCGCGAGCCTCACTCGTACCTGAGCGCCTCGATCGGGTCCAGCCGGGCAGCCTTGAAGGCGGGGTACATGCCGAAGAAAATGCCGACGAGTGCCGAGAAGCCGACGCCGAGAGCGAACGACCACCAGGGAAGCGAGGTCGGGAACCCCGCCATCCAGTTCACGGTGAGCCCGATGGCGCTGCCGAGCACGATGCCGAGCAGGCCGCCGACGGACGTCAGCACCACGGCCTCGATCAGGAACTGCCAGAGCACCTCGCGGCGCTTGGCGCCCATCGCCTTCCGGACACCGATCTCCCTGGTTCGCTCGGTCACCGAGATCGTCATGATCGCCATCACCCCGATGCCGCCGACCATCAGCGCAATCGAGGAGATCACGACCAGGGCCAGCACCACGGCCCTGGTCAGCTGATCGACGATGCCGATGAGCGAGTCCGAGGTGAGGATGTCGAAGTCGTTCTCGTCGTCGAGTTTCAGACGGTGGCGCGCCCTGAGGATCTCCTCGACCTCCCTCCTCAGCTGATCGCGCGACGCGCCCTCGCGGGCCACCACGCCGATCACGAGGAAGCGCAGGAGGTAGCCTCGCAGGCGGGGGGTCTCGAATGTCTTGTCGAAGGTCGTGGCCGGGATGACCGCGAAGCCGTTGCTGTCGCCCCCGAGCGGGGTCGGCCGCTCGGCGAGCACGCCGACCACCGTGTACTCGTTCTGGCCGATGCGCACGCTCTTGCCGATGGGGTCCATCGCCGGGAACAGAACCTTGGCCGGCGAGGCGCCGAGGACGACCACGTTGCGCTTCCGCTGGACCTCGAAGTCGCTGATGAAACGGCCCTGCGCCATCTTCAGGAAATTGGTGTCCATCCAGCGCGACGACACGCCGATGATGCCCACCGCCTTGGTGGCCTGGCTCCTGTAGGTGATGCGGAGGGCCTGTCCCCCGGGCCCCTCGCCGAGGTGGTAGGCGACGGCACCGGCCGACGGCGCGCCCTCCTGGATGGCCTTCGCGTCCGCTTCCGTGAGGTCTGGGCGCTTCATCAGATCCCAGAAGTCCCTGCCGCTCGAGATGCTTTCGATGCTCATCTTCGACACGAACACCGACTCGGACCCGAGTTCGCGGATGAGGCCGTAGATTTGCTCGCCGAAGCCGCGGATGAGCGCCGTCATGGCGACGATCGACGTGACCCCAATCACCACGCCCAGGATCGTCAGCGTGGATCTCAGCTTGTTGGCGCGCAGCGTGTCGAGCGCCATCCCGATGATCTCGCCGAGCAGGGCAGCGCGGGCGGCCACGGTCACTCCCTCCGGAGGGCCTCGATCGGGTCGAGGTTGGCCGCACGAATGGCTGGGTACAGCCCGAAGAACAGGCCAACGACGGCCGTCATCCCGATGCCGAGGACGACAGACCACGGCTTGATGTCGGCAGGAAGCGGGCTGAACGCCTCGACGAGCAGCGCGGCCACGAAGCCGAGCGTCGTGCCGAGGATGCCGCCGACGGTCGACAGGGTGGTCGACTCGGTCAGCACCTGCCACACGATGTCGCGCTTGCGGGCGCCGAGGGCCTTCCGCAAGCCGATCTCCCGCGTCCGCTCCGACACCACCATGAGCATGATGTTCATGATGACGATGCCGCCGACGAGCAGCGAGAGCGAGACGATGCCCACGAGCACCGAGAAGGCGCCTTTCGAGAAGTCACGCCACAGGCCCATGAGCGTGTCGGACGTATAGAGGCCGAAGTTGTCGTCCTCTTTGGCGCGCAGCTTGCGCTGCACCCGCATCGCCACGCGGGCCTCGTCCATGGCGTCGGTCAGCAGCGCGGGGTCGGGCGGCTTCACGGTCAGCTCCAGCGACCGGCGGGAACCGAAGAGCTGCTGGAACCTCCCGAGCGGGATCACGACGAAGTCGTCCTGTGACTGGCCGAACAACGAGCCCTTCCTCTCGTTGACGCCCACCACGCGGAAGTGGACGCCGGCCACCTTGATCGCCTGGTCGATCGGGTTGCGATCCTTGAACAGCTTCTCCGCCGTGTCGGCGCCGATGAGCGCGACGGGGCGGTTGCGGGCCACCTCGAGCTCGCTCGGCAGGCGCCCCCGGTCGGTGGAGTAGTTGCTGAACTCCTGGTACTCGGACGACACGCCGCGGACGCGCACGTTCTCGAGCGTCACGTCGCGGTAGGCGATGTTCGTGCGGCTGAAGCCCTCGGCCATGACGGTGTCGGTCATCGGGCTGAAGGACCGGACCGCGCGCAGGTCAGCGAGGCTGACGTCCGGGTTCCGCCGCCACGCCTCCTCCTGCTCCTCCTCGTCGGTGATCACGCCGGTCTTGTCGATGCGGAACGTGCCCAGGCCCACGTCGCGCATGATGGCGTCGCCGACGTAGGAGTTCATGCCCTGGATGAGCGACACCACCGCGATGATCGACATCACGGCCACGATGTTGCCGAGCACCATCATGAACGAGCGGAGCTTGTTCGCCCAGATGGAGCGCAGCGCGATCCCGATGGCGTCGAGCAGCGCGTACATCAGCTCTTCTTCGGCTCGGCCTTCTTCTCGAGCTTCACCTTGTCGCCGTCGGCCAGTTCGCGTACCGACGCAAACGGGCCCGTGATGATCTGGTCGCCTTCCTTGAGCCCCTCGAGCACCTCGAAGTACTTGTCGCCCGCGATGCCGGTCTTCACCGGCGTGAAGACCGCCTGCCCGTCACGGAACACGAACACGCCCTCGGTTTCCTTGCGCGTCTGGCCCGCCGGCAGCTCCTCGGCCGACGCCGTGCCGGGCGCCTGGCGCCTGGGGCGCTTCTCGTCCTTCGGCGGCCGCACGATCTTGCCGTCCTTGTCGAAGACGAGCTCCCGGGCGGCCATCGCCTGGATGGGCACGGCCAGCGCCTTCTCACGGGTTGCCGTCGTGATCTCGGCCGTGCAGGTGAAGCCAGGCCGCACCTCGGGGATCTGACCGTCGAGGGTGACGACCACCTTGAAGTTGGTTGCCTGCTGACCCGCCTGCGCGCTCGTCGTCTGAATCGGGCTGTTGCCGATCTCGGTGACCTTGCCCGTGAAGCTCTTGTCGGGCATGGCGTCGATCGTGATCTTCGTGGTCTGGCCCATGCGAATCGACGGGATGTCGGTCTCGTCGACCTCGATCTCGGCCTCGATGACCGACATGTCGGCGATCGTCAGCATCACCGTTCCGGGGTTGTTCATCGTGCCGATGACCACCATCTCGCCCAGCTCGATCGCCCGGCGGGTGACGAGGCCGTCGATGGGCGACTCGATGCGCACCTTGCTGAGGTTGTAGCGGGCGTTGGCCAGGCCCGCCCGCTCCTGGCGGATCCGCTGGTCCTGCGTCCGGAGCTGCTGCTCGGCCTGCCGCACCTCGGATTCGCGCACCTTCACGTCGGTCTCGGCACGGTCGAGCGACTCCCGCGTCGTGAGCTCCTGCCGCCAGAGGTCGCGCTGCCGCTTCAGGTTCTCCTGTGCCAGCGAGAGGTTCTCGCGCGCCGTGATCACGGCCGACCGCTGCTGCTCGAGCAGCGACTCGGCCGCTGCCAGCGATGCCTGGCCCTGCTGCAGCTGGCTCTCGAGGTTTCGCGGGTCGATCTGGAGCAGGAACTGGCCCCTCTTGACGGTCTCGCCCTCGTTGACGGCCAGGTCCGTGACGCGGCCCATCACGTCGGCGCTGATGTTCACCGAGCGTTTGGGCTGGATCTTGCCGGAGGCCGACACGACCGACGTCAGGTCGCGCGTCTTCAGGGCCTCGACCGCGACTTCCTTCCCCTGCTCCTTCCTGAACCGGAAGTTCGCAAAGACGACCGCTGCGCCGACGAGGACGACGGCCAGCGTGATCAGGACTTTCTTCCGAGTGATCTTCATGAACCCCCCATGGCCGCTTTGACGCCCGCGATGGCCAGGGCTATGACCGCGTAGATGATGAGCAAGCCAATCAGCATGCCGCGAGTCGGGCGCCGGTACAGCACCGAGAGACCAATGGCCATCACGGCGACCCACCACAGCAGGAAGAGATCGATGGTCCCGAGCAGGCTGCCGAAGAAGCCCTCATCCGACACCATCGGGAAGAAGACGCTCAGGTTGGTCGGGCTGCTCGCCGACCCCCGCATGTAGTTGATGGGGAGGCTGAACAGCTGCTGCACCACCGACACGGGACCTGCATGGGCGACCACCGCGAGCATCTTCTTGAACGACGCGTCGCCGCCGAGTGCCGCGTTGAAGATTCCCAACAGGATGCCCGCGATGATCGCGGCCATGATTGGCGAGACCACGAGAATCGTGGCGGGGTTGATGTACTTCGCATACTGGGCCTGCCGCTCGATCGCTGCGTACGCCTCGTCGTTCACCTGGCGACCGAAGCTTTCCATCGTCGAGACCTGCTGGTCGACAACGGCTTGCTGGCCGACCTCCGTGCTCAGGAACAGGAACATGCCCAGGGCCGTGATCACCGCGGTCAGAGCCACCATGCCAAACCACTTCGGGTTGGCGACGACCGCGGTGAACATCTCGCGGGGCGAGAACAGGATTCCGAAGAACCGAGCCGGAAGCGATGGCAGGGAAGCGGCTGGGGCTTGTGGCGTCTCGGTCATGGCGATTGTGGTGCTTGGGGGGGCGATGGTGGACGCTCCAGCGGACCGTCGTGGCCAGCTGAGCCGGCCGATTCTATCTCAACAGGACTAATACGTTTACGGGCGGGCCGGGGTTCCGCCCGGAGGGGTGCGATTTGGGCCGGTACGGTAAGCTGGCGGCCATGCCGCGATGGCGTCACGCCTGGCTGGTCGCCCGTGCCCTGGGGGTCTGGGTGCTGGCCCTGGCCGCTTCGGGGACAGGCCTCGCCCAGGTCACGCCCGGGCCCGGAGCGCGGGCCGCCGGCATGGCGGGTGCCTTCGTCGCCGTGGCCGACGACGCGACGGCGATCTACTGGAACCCGGCCGGGCTCGCCACGGGCCCGTTCTTCAGTGGCGTGGTCGACTGGACGAGTCACGAATCGGGTCCCAGGGGCGACAGCCCTGAGGCGACTCCCGCCCAGATGGGACGACCGTGGTTCGTGGGAGCTGCCACCCTGCCCGTGGGACTGGCGTACTACGAATTGGAGTCCCGAACCGCCGAGCCACAGGGCACAGGGGCGACCGGCCGCGTCACGCGCCTCGAGACCCGGCAGTTCGCGGCCACCCTGGTGCAGTCGCTCACCCCGCAGGTGGCGGTCGCGACCTCGCTACGCTTCGTCCGCGGGCTGGTCGCCGAAGGGGAGGTTTCAGGGACGCCACCGGAGCGCCTGGATTTGGCCGGAGACCTGGACGAGCGAGGCCG
>Ga0102851_10001948_pt1 | contig 12194 bp, 10 predicted proteins | sample Mud3Dept3metaG_FD_79558 | JGI IMG/M metagenome (GOLD analysis project Ga0102851, IMG submission 79558) | Freshwater wetland microbial communities from Ohio, USA, analyzing the effect of biotic and abiotic controls - Mud 3 Core 4 Depth 3... | ecosystem: Environmental > Aquatic > Freshwater >... | reverse complement strand
TGTGCGCAGCGATGTCCTGCAGGTTTGGAGATTCTATTCGGCCCGACTCCTTGGCATCCCGGGCGAAGGCACGGCAACGAGAGACCGTGCGCACGGGTCAGGCTCGATGTCGTGCTGGGCACACGGCAATCGTGCCCCCTCCCTTGATTTGGTTACTCCGATCCGCTTTACTTTTCCAAGGGCGCTTGCCGGGATGCTCGGGTCGTCCGGCGAGAACGTTTCGGAGACGAAACCCGTTCGGGATGAGGTATTGCAGGGAGCAACAGGCGGGTGCGTCCCCCGGCCGACACGCCTCCCGGCGCCGTCAGGCGACAGCTGGAGAAGGTTTTCACGAGCAAGATCGTCTGCCAGTCCGCCAGATTTTCGCGTTTCCTGCGCTTTACAGTTGAGCGGTCTCTCGGCGGGGACGGCCCCGGCTGCGGGAGCACGAGATCGGATTGGAGGTCTTCGACAAGCCGGCCGCATTGAACCGAGGATAGATTCGATCGTGCGCGTCGAGGCGGGCCGCCTGCGGTCCAGACTCCGGCAATATTGCAAAACCGAAGACCGATCGGATCCGATCCTGATAGAATATCCGAATCTGAAGGCATTCAGGATTTGCGTCTGTTAACTGGCTGACGCAGCACCAGCAGGCCATGCACCGGACTTGCCGACCATCGAGGAGTGAATGCCATGAGCATTTTGATGCATAAGACCTTGGGTATCCTGCTTGCCGGCGGCGCAGGGGAGCGCCTCTATCCGCTCACGAGGCACCGGGCGAAGCCGGCGGTCGCGTTTGGAGGGTGCTACCGGATTGTGGATGTCACCCTCAGCAATTGCATTAACTCCGGCCTGCGCAAAGTGTTCGTCCTCACTCAATACAAATCCCTGTCGCTCCACCGGCATATCCGCAACGGCTGGTACAACGTCGTGGCCAAGGACCTCGACGAATTCATAGAAGTGATCCCCCCGCAGATGCGCGTAGGCGACAGTTGGTACATGGGTACTGCCGACGCGGTCTGGCAGAACTTGTATTCCATCAAGGGAGTCGAGCGGATCAATTTCGTAATGATTCTCTCGGGTGACCACATTTACAAGATGAACTACTACCGCATGCTGAAGCAGCACATCGACACGCAGGCAGACGCCACGATTGCGGGTATCGAAGTCCCGGTGGAAAAAGCCTGCCAGTTCGGAGTCATTCAGGCCGACGACTCCAGACAGGTTCGCGGATTCCTCGAAAAACCGACAACAGCCGCGCAGCTTGACTCTGCCTCCGGGAAGGTGCTTGCCTCCATGGGGATCTATGTCTTCAACAAGTCGTTGCTGATTCAAGCCCTCGAGACGGACGCCCGGGACCCGACCTCAACCCACGACTTCGGCCGCGACATCCTGCCGCGGCTGATCCACACCCACAATGTCCACGTGCACCTCTTTTACGACGAAAACAAGAAGGAATCCCAGTACTGGATGGATGTGGGGACGATCGAGGCCTATTACGAAGCGAACATGGACCTGGTAGCGGTCAGTCCGCAATTCAATCTTTACGACAAAGAGTGGCCGATCCGCACCTATCAACCGCAGAACCCGCCGGCCAAGTTCGTTTTTGCCCAGAAGGATCTGCGCATGGGGATCGCGCTCGACTCCATCGTCTCGGGAGGCTGCATCATCAGCGGCGGCAGGGTGGTGAATTCGATTCTCTCTCCGGGCGTGCGCATCCACAGCTACTGCGAAGTGGACCGGAGCATCCTCTTCCCGCACGTCGAAGTGGGGCGTCATTCCAGGATCACACGGGCGATCATCGACCGGGGGACGCATGTTCCGGAGGGGACGATGATCGGATTCGATCCGGAGGAAGACCGGGAGCGGTTCAACGCGACTGCGAGCGGCATCGTGGTGGTGTCACCTGAGGATTTCGGTCAGATGAGCGTGGAGCAGGCCGAAGAGCTGCGCAGCTTCGACAATATGGCCCAGTAACAGGGGGGGTCACAGCCAGGTAATCTTGAAGCCGCCAACGCCGGTCTTTATGGTCACGGAAACCCGGACCTTGCTCTTGCTGTAATTCTCGCTGTAGTAATCGTCGCCACCTTCCCGGCGGAAGCCGTCGAGTTGAAATCCGCTCAGGAAGTGCTTTTCCGCCTTAACCCGGACACCGATGTCGCGCGGCATTCGGGCGGTCACCCCCCCGATGCCCACCTGGATGCTGATTTCGGCATCCTGTTTCCATTCGCCTGAGAAATCCAGCATCGCGCCGCCGATGCCCCCCTCGAAATCGAGCCGGCGGAAATTGAGGTTTCCGAGACCGATGGCGTCCAGGCTGCCCACGCCGTTGCGCAGGCGGATTTCCTCACACATCACCGGATTCGGCTCGTAGGCGGAAATCCTTGCACCGCCGACTCCGGATTCCAGATCAAGGTTGGTCAGCCGCAGCCGGGACAGGGTCAGGCGCGCGTCACCGACGCCAGCTCTGACCTGTAGGCTCACGGGAATCGCATCGGTAAGGTTCAACCGCATCCGGTTGGAATGCCGCTCGCTCCGGATCCCTCCTCTGCGGGAGCTCTCCAGCTTGAGCGACAGGAAACCCTGGCCGCCGGCGGCCGGTTCGTAATTGATATCGGGTTGGTAGCTGGCCTTGTCGTACTCAAGGTCCAACGAGTACAGCCTGGAAGCGACTTCACTGGAAACCTCGAGCGCGCCGATATCGAGCCGGACCTCCGCTTTCAGCGAAGTTTCACTCCCCACGGGCTGGCTCTCTTCCAGCGCCGTCATCTCGACGGGCACTCTCTGGTCCAGAGTGCAGCCGCCAAGCGGGAAAGCCGCCGCGATGCCTGCCAACCACAGTAACTTCTTCATGCGATTCCTCCCAGGACTCAGCGGTTGCGAGTGGCCGCGGACTCGACTTCCCGTGTTCGGATGCGAATGTCGCTGTAATCGGTCTCCAGCGTTATTTTCGGTCCGCCGGTCTTCACTGCGGATTTGAGCGTGGGCGATTCGCTCTCCTCGGGAGCGACCTCGAGACCGCGAAAGTCCGATGAGATGCGGCCGTTGCGCGCTGTCGCCTCCATCTGAAACGCAGCATCCGGCGGCAGGAAGAGCGTAATGTCCCCGTTGCGGTTTTTAACGGTGATGTCCTCTTTTCCCAGCGGCAGCGCGGACAGGGTAACATCACCGTTTTCGTTGGTCACCCGGCACCCCTTGCTGAAGTCCTTCACCACCACGTCTTTTAAGGTCGTGGTGATTTCCACAGGGCCGGCCACCGAGTTCGCACGCACCGACGATCCTTGTGCCGATGCGATGATGTAACCCCCGATCTCTTCCAGGGTGATGCGGTCGGAGTTGGACTTGATGTCCACATTCCCCTGGATTTTCTTCAGCACCGCAGTTGCGTAACCGCTCGAGAGAACGACGCCCGCCTTCACGTCGGTGACCTCGACGCGGCGATGGCTGCTGGAAATTCTGACGCCGTCCTCCAGATTGCTTACGGTTACCTGAGTGCCCGGCGCTTCGATAGTCACGAGTTGTGTGATGTGGTCGACGACGATGCTGCCCCCGTCCGTGTTCTGGACCAGGAGCGTTCCTTCGACGTTGCTGACGACCACCGGCGACCCGTCTTCACGGACCTCGACATTCCCTTTCACCTCGTCCACCGTTACCCTCCCGCGACGGGCGACCACGGAAAGGTTCCCGGTCAGGTTGCTCAACCTGGATACCCCATAGCGGTTTTCGAGGATGAAGCCTCCGCTGCAGTCGTGCACTTCCAGCGGCTGATGGCTTGTCTGCGCCTTCAACTGGCAGTCCAGGTTCGAGACGTTGACGCCCCCGAAGGAGTTGTTGATCTCCAGCCGCACCTGCTTTGGAACGAAGATGTCCATGTCCGTGTTGAAGCGATAGCCTTTCGCCGACAGTTCGTCCCTGTTGGTTCTGAGCACGAAGGCGGTTGCTTCCGCCTTCCCCTCCTCGCCCCCCAGGATTTGGATTTCGCCGGCAATTTCCTTTGCGCGCACCTCCTCGTTTTCGAACACAACCTTGCGCAGCCGCACGCGGATTTCCCCGTCGATTCCCGGCGTCACGCTGACCTGGCCGTTGGTGTTCTCCACGCGGACCATGAGTCCGGGAGAAAGCGGATAGGAGCTTTCCTGGGTGTAGCCGTAGGAGGTGCCCAGATTCACATCGGCGCCCCCGATGTGGATCGGCGACATGAAAATGTCGCGCAGCGCGCTGTTGGGAATCCTGGAGATTGCCAGGCCGATGATGAAGACGAGCAGCAGGCCGAAGACCTCGCCGAACTTCGCGGAGATCCCCTCTTTCTGGCGGTAGTAGTCGACCACCTTGCCGAGGCCGAGCAGGATCAACAGGATTGGCCAATACCGGCCTGCCAAAACCCACAGATCGGGCCCGATGCCGAGATTTCTGAGGAGGAAGAGAACGCCCAGTGCCAGCCAGAGCAGCCCTCCCAGGAGCGAGGGGCGACGCCGGAGAGAGCGCCCTGCCGGCGCTTCGGGGGCCGCGGCATCCTCCTTCCAGGCGGCATACCCATAGAGCTTTCTGATTCCGATCAGCATGGGGAGAAGCGGCCAGTATCGGACGATCAACTGCCCCGGGCTGATGTTCGGAATCCAGTTCGCGAGCAGAAAGACCAGACCGATGGCGATCAGGATCAGCCCGAAGACCAAGACGCCTTTCCGGGAACCAGCTGACATGACATCCTCCCGAGCCTAATCCTTGGGCTCGCTCAAAGCGTTCGCATTTCCGGCTACCCCCGCCTCGTTCCGGTCGCTGATGGCCCGATAGACGAGGTACCCGCCCAGCACGATGAAGGCCAGCGGCCACAACCGGTTGATGAACTGGTAGGGAATGATGTTTTTGAGCAGGAAGAGAATCCCGAGGCCGATCAGGAAAATCCCCCAGGCGGCAACGGACCTGTCTTTGGCCGGGCGTTGCTGCAGGGGCCTCGATTCCAGGCGGGCGCGCATGTTGGCTTCCGCCGTGCGATAGGAATCGAACAGGGTCGAGATCAGGAAGACAAAGGCGCCAAATCCGAATACACCGTTGATTTCATCCCCCATGATTACCAGGGCGGCGAAGACCGCGAACTGGGTGATCGCCTTCAGATATTCCCCGTTGTATACGGCTCCCATGCCGGGTATCAATGATAGCGCTGCCGCGCGCTTCGGCGCATCCGATGGAATGCGGAGGTCCTTGACTGCCGCAGCCCATTCGGCGCCACGCACGAGGCAATCCTGGCAGTAAACCTTCCCTTTGATCTGATGGGCGCACTCCGTGCACAGTGCCTTGCTGCAGGTGCCGCAGTAATCCTGGGAATCCGCCGATGGATGATATGCGCATTTCATCTGTCATCTCCTTCCGGGGCTTTCCGCCTTACGCATTCAGGCGGGGAACAACGATACGCTGCTCTTCTGCTTGGGGCCTTTTTCCGGCTGCTTCGGCCCGGCAGGCTTCTTCTGCGTTTCCACCGGGACATCCAACTGCTCAATCATGAATCCGAGCCTTCTGAAGACATCGTTCTTATAAAACGTGAACCGGGCCTGCCAATCGTTCTTGGTGTCGTTGAGCTTCAACCCTTCGCTGTAAATCTTCTGCACCCCCCGGTCCATCTGTCGCAGCATTTCGCCCGGCGACAGCACGGCGGCGATCCCGCCGATCCGCGGCGCCATCAGGTCGATGGCCAGAGCCACGAAGAGCAGCACCAGGCCTGCGCCCGCCGCGAAACGGGGAGTCAGTATGGGCTGCAGGAAGTAGGTCCGGATGCGTTCCCGCAGTGTGCGCGTCCTGGGTTTGCCGGAAGTCCGGATCAGAATCCGGTCGATCAGCGCCGTGTCAACCTCCAGGGAAGGAAATGCCTGGCAGGTGACAAGGATCGATCGAATCTCTTCCATCAGATTCAAACAGCCGGGACATTCCTGAAGGTGCTCTGCCACCTCCACCATTTCCTGGTGCGGCAGGCTGCGCTCGACATATCCGCTCAACCGTTCTTCAATGTGTGCGCACTCCATATATGCTCCCTAGGCCTGCATGCCCAGCTGCAGCCGCCGTTTGGAAAGCAGCCTGGCCAGCTCCAGTCGCGCCCGGTTGATCCGGCTCTTGACCGTGCCCTCCGGTATGGCCAGGAGCTCTGCGATCTCCATATATGCCATTCCCTCCAGGTCCCGGAGAATGATGGCTTCCTTCAACTCCGGAGGCAGCGCCTGCAGGCCATCGCTGAGAAACCGGGAAGCTTCCGATTGCTCGACGGACCTATGGGGGCTGGGCAACGTGTCGTCCTTGAGGTTCATGGTTTCCATTTCCTCAGTCCCTGCAACCTGCTGAAAGCGTCGCGTCCTCCGGAAGTGATCGATGATCAAATTGCGTCCGACCCTCATGATCCAACTCTGAAAGCTGCCCGATTCGGTGCGGAAGCTCTTCAGGTTCTGATACACTCGAATGAAAATCTCCTGCGTCAGATCTTCCGCGTCATCCCGGCGACAGGTGTACCGGTAGCTCAGGTTGTAAATCCGTTTTGCGTATTGATTCACAACCATCTCCCAGGCCGCGTCATCTCCCTGGAGACAGCGCTCCACAACTTTTTCATCGCCCGGGAGCAATCGGAACTCCTTATCTCCTGCCCCGATTAACGAAGCAGACGCTTGCAAAGTTCAATAATTCAGATCCCGGCTCCAGACGCCGGCGTGAAGGCGAGCCTGCCGGTGACCACATGAGAGTGCACTTCGCACGAGAAATGCAAACCCCTGCGCGACCGCCCAGCCCATTGTCCACCGTTCCATTGATTTCTGCAACATCTTGCGTAGGATTGATATAGGGGGGCCGGCCAAACGGGAAGCCGGGCGCTGTCAGCCCCTGGGTTTATGCCGGAACCGGCGCAAGCGGTTTCTTCTTGACCTTTGAGCCGATTTGATATTTATACTGTAAGGTCTTTGAAACTGCGAACTTGAAGCATACCGAAGAGGGACGTCAATCGCCTGCCCTCACCGGGGCTGCTAGGGGTATATGCCGATGAAGTGCCCTTTTTGCGGATACACCAAAGACCGGGTAGTCGATTCACGGGAAAGCCGTGACGGAGATTCCATTCGCCGACGCCGCGAATGCCTGCAATGCTCGCGGCGTTTTACTTCCTACGAGCGCATCGATGAAATCCCATACATGGTTGTGAAAAAGGACGGCGGCAGGGAAAAATTCGATCGAACAAAAATCCTTACGGGTTTGTTGAAAGCCTGTGAAAAGCGCCCCGTCAGCCTCACGCAGCTCGAAAAAATCGTGAACCAGGTCGAGCAACAGGTGCAGGAGAGTCCCGAGCGTGAACTCGAGACGGTCACGATCGGCAAGATTCTGCTCTCCGAGCTGCGGCATCTGGACAAGGTTGCCTACCTGCGTTTTGCCTCGGTTTATATGGAGTTCGAGGACGTCGCGGAATTCCTGACCGAAATCAACGAGATGTTTGAGAAAAAGCCGTCCTGAACGGCCGCCCGGGTAAACCATGTCGAAACCGCGTAAACGAAATCCGCACCAGCAGGTTCACTCCAGGCTGACCCTGGAAATGGAAGAAATCGTGGATCATCTTACCGTAGGCAACTGGATCCCGAGCGTCGATATCTGTGAAACCAGGGATGCGGTTACGATACGCGTGGAGCTTCCTGGAATTGATCCGCAAGACATCCGGCTCACGATTCAGGACAGGGTACTCCGCGTTCAGGGGAACAAGCGGGAATCGGAGACCGCGCGCGAACGTCTCTCTTATTATTGCCTTGAAAGAAGATACGGCAGATTTGACCGCCAAATCAGTCTCGACCAGGTGGTGGATGCCGGCCGGTCGTGCGCCCGGTTGTGCAACGGAGTACTCACGGTGGAGGTCCCCAGGATAGCGGACCGGAGAGGTGTGCTCTTTGAGATCCCCATCGCAACTAAGCAGGATTGATCCGCTTTTGGACGAGGCGAAAGATCCCTTCGAGTGAAAGGAAAACGAACCGGTTATGCCAGCAGCGGATGCGAACCAAGACCCTACGAACAAGGAAGCGGAAGCCGGGCAGGACGAGCGTATCCAGATACCGGAGAAGCTCCCGGTCCTGCCGTTGCGCGATGTGGTCGCTTTTCCGTTCATGATCCTGCCGCTCCTGATAACCCAGGACAAAGGCATTCATGCGGTAGATCAGGCGCTGACACAGAATCGGATGATCCTTCTCCTGACTCAGAGGAATCCGGAGACGGAGAATCCCGCTCCGGACGAATTGTACGATATTGGCACTGTGGGAATGGTAATCCGCATGCTCAAGATGCCGGATCAGGGGGTGCGCGTCCTCGTGCAGGGAATTGCTCGCGCGCGGGTGGAAAGCTGGGCCGAGGAGCCGTCTTTCCTTCTGGCGAAAATCCGCGTGCTGGAGGAGGAGCCTCCCGCAGCGGAGGGTCTCGAGATAGAAGCTCTGATGCGCAACGTGAAAGCTGCCCTGGAGAAAGCAGCTTCGCTCGGGAAGAGCATTGCGCCGGAAATCATGGTGATCGCCTCGAACATGACTGATCCCGGCAGACTGGCGGACCTTGCGGCGTCCAACCTCGCGCTCAAGCTCGAAGATGCTCAAGCGATCCTGTCCCTGCTCGATCCCTCCAAGCGGCTGCGGCGGCTGAACGAGCTTCTCACGCGCGAGCTGGAAGTCCTGACCGTACAGCAGCAGATCAACCTCCAGGCGAAAGATGAGATCGAGAAGGGCCAGCGCGAATACTACCTGCGGCAGCAACTCAAGGCGATCCAGAGCGAGCTGGGTGAGGGCAACGCACTGGCGGAGGAAATCGCGCGCTATCAGAAAAAGGCGGATGAGATCCAGATGCCGGAGGAGGCACGCAAAGAGTTCGATCTGCAGGTGAACAGGCTCGAACGCATGAATCCCGAATCGGCCGAGACGGCGACCCTGCGGACCTACCTGGACTGGATGGTCGGGCTTCCCTGGAGCTTCCGGACGGAAGACAACCTGAATCTGCGCAAAGCACGCAAGATCCTGGACGAAGACCACTATGGCCTGGACAAAATCAAGGAGCGGATACTGGAGCACCTGGCTGTACGAAAGCTGAAGCAGGACACTAAGGGCCCGATTCTCTGTTTCGTCGGGCCTCCGGGTACCGGAAAGACATCTCTGGGCAAATCGATCGCGCGGGCACTGGGCAGGAAGTTCGTGCGCGCCAGCCTGGGCGGCATGCATGATGAAGCGGAAATCCGCGGGCACAGGCGGACCTACGTGGGCGCCATGCCCGGGCGGATCATTCAAAGCCTGCATCAGGCCGGAACCAGGAATCCGGTGTTTATGATGGATGAGGTGGACAAGATCGGGGCAGACTTCCGCGGAGATCCTTCCTCTGCGCTACTCGAGGTGCTGGATCCGGAGCAAAACGATTCATTCCGCGACAATTACCTGGGTGTTGCCTTCAATCTCTCGGACGTCCTGTTTATCACCACCGCGAACATGCTGGATACCATTCAGCCCGCGTTCCGCGACCGCATGGAAGTCATTTCCCTCTCAGGCTATACGGAGCTCGAAAAACTCCAGATTGCGAAACGGCATCTGATCCCCAAACAGCGCGAGGCTCATGGCCTGACGGATGAAAATATCGAGTTTCCCGACGAGGCCATGCTCGAGATCATCCGCGGGTATACCCGCGAAGCCGGACTTCGCAATCTGGAGCGTGAAATAGCGGCCGTCTGCCGGAAGGTGGCGAAGAAATACGCGATGGGCACCCGCAAGCGCGTGGTTTTGACCCGGGCGAATCTGCACCGGTACCTGGGTACGCGGCGCATCCTGCCCGGGGAACACCCGAAGCGCGATCAGGTGGGCGTAGCCACCGGTCTGGCATGGACCCCGGTGGGGGGTGAGGTCCTGTACGTGGAGGCCCAGGCGATGGCAGGAAAGGGCGCGTTGATCCTGACCGGCCAGATGGGCGATGTGATGAAGGAATCGGCTCAAGCCGCCCTGAGTTACACGCGGGCGCACGCGGCGGAATACGGGATTTCCCAGGATTTTTTTGCCGCCCATGATTTCCACATCCACATTCCGGAAGGGTCAATCCCCAAAGACGGGCCGTCCGCGGGAGTGGCGCTGACTTCCTCCCTGGTTTCGGCATGCACCGGCCGGCCGCTTAGCAAGTCCATCGCCATGACCGGAGAGATCACACTGAGCGGGAACGTCCTTCCCGTCGGCGGAATCCGTGAAAAGGTGTTGGCGGCCCACCGGGAGCAGGTCAATACCGTAATGCTGCCGCGCTCCAACAGGAAGGACCTCGAAGAGATCCCCAGAGAGCTGCGGCAGAAGATCCAGGTGATCCTGGTGGACCGCCTGGAGGAAGTTCTCCTTCGCGCCTTTGCCTAGACAGTGGGCAGTCGGCAGTGGGTCCGGGGTGTTAACGACCGTTCACTGCCTATCGCCTGCCTCCCTCTGCCTGAAGGTAATGCGATACGTAGACGAAAACAAGATTGTCCGGATGCTTGCGGGTCGTTTTGGTGCCCGGAACAGTTCCGTCATCCAGGGAATCGGTGATGATGCTGCGGTTGTGCATCCTGCAGGTTCACGCGAATACTGGGTGATCACCACCGACATGCTTCTGGAAGATGTTGATTTTCGAAAGACCTGGATGACTCCCGCGCAGTTGGGGCACAAATCGCTTGCAGTAAACCTGAGCGACCTGGCTGCAATGGGGGCCGAACCGCGCTACTTCACGGTCGCAATCGCACTCCCCGAGGACATCGAGCCGAAGGAGTGGATCCTGAGATTCTACCGCGGCCTGTCAGCACTCGCCCGGCGCCACAACGCGGTCCTGATTGGTGGGGATCTGTCGCGTTCTCCCTTAGGAGTCCAGATCAGCATCACCGCCCTTGGCGAAACCTTCGACAGAAGGGTCATCCGCCGCGCGGGCGGCCGCCCCGGCGACCTGCTCTATGTGACCGGGACTCTCGGCAAAGCTGCTGCCGGCCTCGCTCTCCTGCAGCAGGGAAGGACGAAGGGCAGGAATTCCCGGGAGCAATCGGCCCTCCGGTCCCACAGGACCCCTGAACCCCGGTGTGAGGTCGGCGCCTGGCTCGCCCGGCACCGCTTCGCCAGCTGCATGGTGGATCTGAGCGACGGCCTGTCTATGGACCTGCCGCGCCTTTGCGAAGCCTCAGGCACCGGAGCGGAGATCTCGGGCCCGCTCCTTCCCCTCTTTCCCGCTTCCCGAGCGTGGGGCTGCGACCCACTGCGGCATGCTGTCCACGGGGGCGAGGACTTCGAGCTTCTCTTTGCAGTCCCCGTCCGGAGAGCGGCGCTCCTGGAAGCTTCCTATCCCGCGCGTTATCCCCGAATCACCCGGATCGGCCGTCTGCGCAGGGGATCGGGGGTCAATTGGACGCCGCATCCGGGAGCCCGAATGGAGCGCCTGGACCCATCGGGTTTCGATCACTTCCGTCGCCAGGTGGTTACCGCAACTTTCCCCGCGTTGCGGCACCCGGGGTAAAATCGCTTGCGGCTTTTCATCACCACCCCGGGCTAGTAGAATGGGACCCATGTTGAAACGTGTTTGTGCGTGGTTGCCGGTCATTCTGCTCTTGAGCGCTCTTTTTGCGTTCCCGGCTCAAGTGCCGGACCCACAAAGTTCAGTGATTGCCTCTTCCGCCAGACTGAAATTGGGGCAGGCCGGATCCCAAAAGGAACTGGACGATTACAATCGGCTGCACGCGGAAGTCGATCCCGCAGTCAAGAAAGTTCTCATCGATGAATTTGCTGAAAAATATCCGCAGTCCGGCCTCCTCGCCTATGCGTACCAGGACGGAGTCTACCTTGGACGACAGGTCCACAACGTAGAGACGATGGAAGAGTATGGCGAGAAATCTCTCGATCTCTGGCCTGACAACTATTCGCTGCTTACCGAGCTGGGGAGTGCATATGTGCAGCGCGACCGCGTGTACCTGGCTGAAGTCCATGCGGCGAAGGCGCTCGAGCTGGCAGGCGCCGCGGACAGGCCTTCACACATGACCGAACAGCAGTGGGCCGAGTTCACTCGGACACTCCGATCGACAAATCTCACCACGCTCGGATTCGTCCACCTGCGCCGCGCCCAGACCAGGCTGGATCCCCAGGCCAGGAAGGACGAAGCGGACAGTGCCATCGAAGCTTTCCGCCGCGCACTCGAGATTACTCCCGTCGATGATTATGTCTACTACGGCCTCGGCTTTTCCTATGCCATCT
>Ga0102851_10001947_pt1 | contig 12196 bp, 12 predicted proteins | sample Mud3Dept3metaG_FD_79558 | JGI IMG/M metagenome (GOLD analysis project Ga0102851, IMG submission 79558) | Freshwater wetland microbial communities from Ohio, USA, analyzing the effect of biotic and abiotic controls - Mud 3 Core 4 Depth 3... | ecosystem: Environmental > Aquatic > Freshwater >... | reverse complement strand
GACGGCGTTGACGGGGTTGCGCGTGTACATGACCCCGCTCGCCCGCGCCGGGATCATCTCCATGCAGGCGACCGCCATGGACGCCTCGGTGAACGGGATGCCCATGTGCAGGCGGTAGGCGATGGCGCGCGGCGTGAACAAGCTGGCCAGGATGTTCTTGTATTCATCCAGAAGCTTCTCCCGCGGGACGTTCAGCACCGTAAGGTACTGGCCGGCAAAGGATAGCGTGCTGTCCTCGCCGATGGCGCTGCTGCGCATGGAGATCTTGAGGGGTTTGCGGGAGGCCGGCGTCTCCGCGTCCAGCTCGTCATAGCTTTCGACGATCATCCGGCCCAGATCCTCCGGCACCTCGGACTCGGCCATGAGCATCTGGATCTGCTCGCTCACCTGCAGGATGGTTTCGGTCTCGATGATGTCGGCTTTGGCTTTCAGCCGCTGCACGACCTCCACCAGACGGTTGGCGGCCATGAAGTGGTCGAAGGCGGTCGTGGTGATGGCGAAGCCCCGTGGCACCGCGAGATGGACCTGGTTGTGCACCTCGGCCACGTTGGCGTTCTTTTCGCCGACGGCATCCGCCAGGTCGCGGGTAAAAATCTGCGGGTACTTCAGGATGAATTCCATGCAGGAGGTGCGGCCGCCGGGCCCGCCTTCGCCCTTGATGAGATGCTGGATGTTTTCCAGGACCTTTTTCAGCGAGGCATAGGGCCGGCCGGACATCTGCTCGATGCAATGGATCATCCGGCCGCAGTGAAAGAAGGCCCGCATGGTTTGGGCTTCGATGTACGGCAGGCCGAAGGCGGACTGGCCGCGTAGCTTCTGCTCGATGTCGGAGATGATCTTGAGCAGCTCGGTGTTGGATTCCAGGAGGAGCTTGAAGTTGTCGTACTTGACCGTGAAGCTGGCCATCAGCTCCTGGCGCGAGGAGCTCTTACGGGATCGAAAAATGTTGAAGATCGGCAGATCGCTTAATTTCATTCCGCACCTGTAGACATCCGCTCATCCGCGGTGAATGCAAATGTCCGAGATGCGTCGGACGGCGCCTGCCTGCTCCCCGGTAGCCACCATACTAAAAGCCGCAAAAAAATGCGAGCGTTTTTCGCTGACTTGTAAATGCCGAACCGCGGGATTATTTTATCCAAAATTTGTTTTGCAGACCATAAAAGGAGGCAGGCGCATGTCAAAACTCAAGTTGCACATCGAATCCATGGTGCTTCACTCCGGGCACACGCCCGATTCGCAAACGCTCTCCCGCGCGGTACCCATCTACCAAACCTCGAGCTACGTGTTCAAAGACACTCAGCACGCGGCCGACCTCTTCGCCCTGCGCGACACGAGCGGCTTCATCTACACCCGCATCGGCAACCCCACCACCGACGTGCTGGAGCGGCGCCTGGCGGCGATCCACGGCGGCACGGCCGCCATCTGCACGGCCTCGGGCATGTCGGCGATCTTCTACACGGTGGCCGCCGTCACCGGCGCGGGCCAGAACATCGTCTCCGGCTCGAACCTCTACGGCGGCACCCACGTGCTTTTCGAGAACACCCTCAAACGCTTCGGCATCGAGGTGCGTTTCGTCGACTCCTCCAAGCCGGACAGGGTCGAGGCCGCCATCGACAGCAAGACCCGCATGGTGTTCACGGAAAGCATCGGCAACCCGAAATGCAACGTAGACGACATGCAGGCACTGGCCGATGCGGCCCACCGGCACCAGATCCCCTTCGTCGTCGACAACACCGTCTCACCGCCGCCGATCTTCAACCCCTTCGACCATGGCTGCGACATCGCGGTCTACTCGCTCACCAAGATCATCGGCGGCCACGGCAACAGCATCGGCGGCGCCGTGGTCGAGGCCGGCGGCTTCGACTGGGCCAAGGCCGGCAAGTTCCCTGAAATCACGGCGCCCGACCCGAGTTATCACGGACTCAACTTCTGGGAGGCGCTGTGCTCGCTGGAGGGGACCCCCTGCACGGCCTTCTGCGTGAAGCTGCGCACCGGCCTGATGCGCGACATCGGCGCCGCCCTCGGTCCCATGAACAGCTTCCTGATCCTGCAGGGCTTGGAGACGCTGCCGCTGCGGGCTGCGGCCCACTGCGAAAACGCCCGCAAGGTCGCCGCCTTCCTGGAAAAGCACCCGTTCGTGAAGTGGGTGAACTACGCCGGCCTGAAGAGCCACCCAGATTACGCCCGTTCGCAGAAGTACTTCCCCATGGGCCCCAGCGCGGTGTTCGGCTTCGGCCTCAAGGGGGGGCTGGAGGCCGGCAAGAAGTTCATCGAGTCCGTCAAGCTGTGCTCGCACCTCGCCAACATCCTGGACGCCCGCTCTCTTGTCATTCACCCGGCCACCACCACCCACTCCCAGCTCCCGCCCGCCGAGCAGCTCAAGGCCGGGGTGGAGCCGGAGATGGTCAGGATCTCCGTCGGCATCGAGCACGCCGACGACATCATCGCCGACCTGGACCAGGCGCTCAAGGCCGCCCACACGTAGGCCATTTTCAACAGGTTGCCACAGTCGAGCCCCTCCGAAACCAATCGGAAGGGCTCGATGCTTATCGGACCAATGGGGATTGATTGCTCCTGCAACACGATCGCCCCACTACCCCCAAGGAGAACCGACGATGACAGGGGATCGTTCAAAGGCCGTCGAAGCGATGCGCGAGCGGTATTTGGTTGAATACAGGCGCATTTACAGAAAGGACGATCGCATCGCATTCTTCGAAGGAGTCAGTGAAAGAGCTTCAGCGGCGGGCGCTCTGGTCTGGAAAACCTTCGCGGACGCAATGTCTGCCTGGCTTCGGAAGGAACTGGGAGCCGCACTCGCACTCTCGGAAAAGGCGATTGCGCTCGACCCCGAATGGGCCTATCCGTGGAACGGCAAGGGCAACGTCCGGCAAAGTCAAAAGCGCTACGCGGAGGCGCTGGCGGCATACGATAAGGCCATCGCGCTCGACCCGGAATACGCGCACCCCTGGATCAACAAGGGCAACGTTTTGAAAAGACTGAAGCGCTATGCGGAAGCACTGGCGGCCTACGATAAGTCAATTGCACTCGGGCCCGAATATGCCCGCCCGTGGATCAACAAAGGCACCGTCTTTCTGAAACAGAAGCGCTGCGCGGAGGCGTTAGCGGCCTATGAAAAAGCGATTGCACTCGATCCCGGGTACTCCCACCCCTGGAACTGCAAAGGCAACGTCCTGCGAAGCCAGGAACGCTATGCGGAGGCGCTAGTAGCGTACGAGAAGGCGATCGAGCTTGAACCCGAATACCCCGACCCTTGGAGCGGCAAGGGCCATGTCCTGCAAAGCCAGGGGCGTTATGAGGAGGCGTCGATGGCGCTTGAGAAGGCAACCGCGCTCAAGGGAAACCAAGGGATCGCGTTAATCGAAAGGGATTCGCATAGATTACCCGCTCCGCCATCCAACCCCGATGCTCACTTTCAAAAACTTTAGTGTAAATGAAATCCTCCGGGATGTGGTATACGCCGAATCGGGTAAGAGGCGCTCGGGAACTTCAAATTCGATTGAACCTCCCGCCGAAAAATTAATCCGTGCGAAAGAGACCAATGCTTAGACCCAATTTGCCGTCGATCAACGATAAGGAAGGGGCAAGCGTTCCAGAGGGCCTGCCGATGGTGGTTGATGCTCACGTCCACATCTTTCCTCACGACATTTTTTCGGCCATTTGGCAATGGTTTGATAAAAACGCCTGGCGTATTCGATATCAGCTGACGACATCCAAGATTTTTGATTTCATGCTTTCTCACGGCATCGCCCATGTCATCGCCCTTCAATACGCACACAAGCCGGGGCTGTCGGAAAAACTGAATCGGCACATGGTTGAGAAGTGCCGGGAATACCCTGGTCGAATTACAGGCCTGGCGACCGTGTTCCCCGGTGAAGACGGTGCCGATCGCATCCTTCAAAACGCGTTTGACGCGGGTCTATCAGGGCTGAAATTGCATGCGCACGTGCAGTGCTTTGACATGAATTCGGACGAGATGAATCCCCTGTATGACCTCTGTCAATCCAAGGAAAAGCCCATTGTGATGCATGTCGGCCGAGAGCCCAAAAGCTCTGCCTACCGCTGCGATCCATATGAGATCTGCAGCGTCGGCAAACTGGAGCGTGTGCTAAGGGATTATCCCAAGCTCAGGGTCTGCGTTCCCCATCTGGGGTTTGACGAGATATCCGAATACCGTAAACTGACCGAGAAATACGATACCCTCTGGTTGGACACGACCATGGTGTTGACCGGTTATTTCCCGATCAAGGAAATGATCGACCTTAAGAGTTACAGACTGGATCGGATCATGTACGGATCGGATTTTCCGAATATCCCATATGCATGGGACCGGGAACTCAAGTGGCTGTCTGAATCGGGGCTATCCTTTGACGACCTCGAATGGATACTTAAAAAAAGCGCCTCCCATTTTTTCGATTTGATTTTGTAGAGGGTTGGTGAAGCCGGACGATAAACAAGAGTGTGCTATCCCAATAAAGCAATGAATGACCCCGCAGCGGACTGCGGGGTCATTTAACTTGAAATTTATATAATTGGGGGTTCAGATCCCCTGCGCTTCCTACCGTCCGCTCACACCGAAACTGAATGCCGTCCCGGCATCAAACACCGACATTCCAAAAAAGAAGCCTTCGGGGGCCGGTGCCGCATATCTGACCGGCGGGTGATACACGCGGCGCTCGACGACAACCGGGTAGCAGCGATGCTCGACACAGACCGGCCTGGGCGGCGCATACTGGTGGTACACTTTTTGTTTGTAATGGCCATATGCATGGCCGCGGGGATATCTGCCGTTGTCATCCGCCAGGGACGCACCGGTACCGATGAACACGATAATGGCGATAATGGAGAATATTTTCAAAGTGTTAATTTTCATGGCGACCTCCTGTGGCTGTAGAATTTTGACCGATTAGACGAGGCGCCGGACAAGAGGGTTTACATTCGTTAAATCTTGCCAAGCACCACCACCTCCGATATGATTCCCACAGTGAAAAATACGCGGCCGGCGTTAGACAGAATCGAAGATAAGTGAACACGACCAAAAGGGTGCTCCGGTATGACGCCGAAACAATTCTACGATTGGCAGACGGCGGGTGGAACTGACGATGTCATGCGCCTTGTTGACTGCCTCGAACGAGCAGACATCCAATGGTGTGCAGTCGGCGGCATTGCGGTCAACCATTGGGCCGCGGAACCCATGGTCACCCAGGATGTTGACCTGGTGGTCGCGGCAGAATCCATCGAACGTGCTGTGAAACTTCTTGAGGATGTCGGATTCAAATCTGAACGTTTTGCGTGGTCCATCAATTTCCGCGGTCATTCCAAAGTTACTATTCAATTGAGCACTGAAGACTTCTACCGCGAATTTCCGAGTCGGTCCGTTCCAGCAGACATCCACGGAATTCTCATGCGAGTGGCGTCGTTGGAAGACACGTTGAAGGGAAAAATCAAAGCGTGGAAGGATACGGCAAGAAGGCAGAGTAAAAAACTTAAGGATCTCGGCGATATCGCCCGTTTGGTTGAAAGCCACCCGCGCCTGTGGGAGCTGCTTGATGCGGATTTGAAAGAGATCATTCAAGAACAATAATTGCAGATTTTTAAAAAAGAAACCGATACGCAAAGAACGCCGCAAGGCCTATGGCAATGGTTGCCAGCAGGTTCCGGGTCAGGATCCCGGCGGCCGTGGCGGCGATCGCCGAAACCAGGTAGGGGTTGGAGAGCGAAACCTGCCAGTCGCCTTTCGGCAGCAAAACGGCGGGAAGCGTTATGGCGGTCAGAACTGCCGGCGGGATGAACTTGAGAGCGCCTTCGATCCAGGGGGCCATCCGGATGCGGTCTGCCAGGGCGAACAGAAAATAGCGGATGCCGAACGTGACGGCCATCATCCCCGCAATCATCCACCCTTCGTTTGCCGTCATCTCAGAAGCGCTCCTTTCCTATCGTTAATGATGCGCTGCGCCATGAGGCCTGCGGCGATACCCGCGAAGGCGGAGACGACGATCCATAGCTTGTAGGGCATTGCCTGGGTCAGCAGCGAAGCCGCCCCCGCCGTCAGGACACAGACCGCTACGGGGATGGTTTTGACAAATGGGATGATCATGCCGATGAAGGTGACCGGCATGGCCACATCCAGTCCCCAGCCCTGCGCATCGGGAATCCGGCTTCCCAGGACCAACCCGAGAAAACACCAGAACTGCCAGTTCAGGTACATGGCGATGGAAGAGCCCAGCTGGTGCCAATGTTTAAAGGCGGATGAATCGTCTTTCTGAAAACGGTGGACCGTCACGGCGAAGGTTTCATCCGTCAGCCAGAACGCCAGCGGAATCCGCCATTTTTGCGGCAGGTTTTTCAGGTACGGCAGCAGCGTGGCACTGTAGAGCATGTGCCGCAGGTTGACGATGAAGGTCGTCAGAACGATGATCGCAACCGGGGTCTGGGCTGCGACCAGCCCCACGGCGATAAACTGCGAAGCGCCCGCAAAGACCAGCGCCGACATGGCCACGGCCGCCGTCATGGACAACCCCGAGGTCGCGGCGACCGCCCCGTAGATCAACCCGAACGGAAGGGCGCCGAGCAGCAGCGGCAGCGTATCCCGCGCACCTGAGAGGAATTCCTGTAGTTGAGAAGACGCCGGCCGATTCATTGGGTCTTCTTTTCAGCGGCGGCCGGCTTTTTCAACAGATCCAGCACGGCCGTCGCCATCGCCTTGACGCCGGTCCGGATAGTGGGCTCCGGCACCGGCGCAAATTGCGGGGAATGAGTCGCCGGCAGCCCGAGCCCGGTTTGCCGGCTCGTTTTGAGCTGCTCCGGGTCTGCCGCGCCCAACCAGAACATGAAGACCGGGATCTGCCCGCCCAGCCCCCAGGCCCCGAAGTCCTCGCTGCCCATGACCGGTTTCCGCAGGAGGACGTTTTCCTCCCCGAGCTCCTTTTTCCAGACCCCGGCAATCGATTCGGACAGCTCCGGGTGGTTGTAGGTGGCGGGCAAACCGAGCCTGAATTTTACGATCGGCGCGCGGTCCTCGGGGACCCCGGCCATTTGAGCAACGCCCTTCGCGATGCGCTCGATCGCCTGGAATATCTTGTCGCGCACTTTCTTATCAAGGGAGCGTATCGTCAGTTCGAGCCGCACCTCATCCGGAATGATGTTGTGCGAGCTGCCGCCGTGAATCGATCCGACGGTGACCACCCCGTAGCCTTTCCACGGCCTCATCCTGTATTTCCCGATGCCCTCGGTGACCTCATAGCCGAGAGCTCTCAGCTCCGTTGCCAGGTATGCCGAGGTTTTCTCCTCCTGGCCGGAGAGCTCCGGTGCCGCGTGCAGAAGTTGGTAGGCCGCAACCACCGCCGGCAGTTCCTTCTCAATCAGGCTGTCCAGAGTTGTCGTGGCAGCGAGCGAAGGTGACAAAAACAGAAAAACCACCAAAGGCAATGCCCACCCGGTTTTTTTCATACAGGATCTTCCCTTTTGCATGCCGACCTAACCGACCTTAAATAATGCAAGCGGCCTGCCCGCAGTCTGCCACTCTGCAGTTCCAGGGAGCCGGCAGGCTGCAGCGAAAATCAACCATGACACAAACATGGTAGCGATAGGGAGCAAGAGGGCTCCCGGAGAAAGGAGCGGAGTGTTTTGCGATGACGAGCGATTATCGGGAAATGGTGTCAGCAGGGCTACTTGCCTTTTCGAGTCCCCTTTAACTGGTCCATGTCGATGGGCAGCGCCGGGCGCTGGCCTTCCTCGAGGCCGAAAAAACTTTTGAGCTCGGCCTGGGTCAGCACTTCAGCGTATTCGTCCACCAGGTAGCCTGCCATGCCTTGGGCAGCCCGGGTCAGGCTCTTTGCGAAAAGCCTTCGAAACGGGTACTTGAGGGCAAGCCGGAGCCGTCTCTTTTCCACCCGCTGCTGGATGGCCCACAGCAATTCACGGCGCTCCTGAGGAAAGTCACGCCCCAGGCGGTGGTCAATGGAGAGGTCCAGCGCCATGCGGCGCACCTGCCTGTCCTGCTCCTCCGTGGGCATCGGCGGCAGGCCCCGGTGAAGCTCGATTATCCTTTTTTCGTACTCCTCGTCGGTAAGGCGAGGGCCGTGTTTAAGCGCGTCCGGCATCGTGCGGATATATTCCTTTGCTTTTCTTAAAAATACAGCGGGTTCGACCAGTTGCCGCCGTGAACCTGCTTCACGATGCTCGGGTCGGCCAGTGCGCTCACCCCTGCCTCTCCCCGGAGGGAGAGGGGCTCCGGGTCGATGCGGCTTACTTGTCTTTCTTGATGCTCAAGCGCGGGGGCTTGGGCAGATCGTGAAAGACTTCAGGCGTGCTGATGTAGTCGGGCGCGGAGGCAACCAACTGGCTGAACATCTCCTCGCTGCCCTCGACGTAGAGCATGGACGGGGTTTGCGAGAGCACCTTGGCGCCGAGCTTCTTAGCCTTTTGGGCCAGTTCGGCAACGGGGAGATGGGGCTCAACGCTCTTTTGCCGAAACACAAACCGGGGCATAGGATCTCCTTGTATCAGGTCCGCAACCCGGCGCCCTGTTTCGATGGCGGGAAGCCGAGATCTTTCGCCTCGGCCAGGGCCAGCTTCGCAATCTGGTCGGCGCGCGTTGCATCGCGCCTGGCGTTTAGGACCGCGGGTGCTTTGGCGAGGCGGCGCGCGATCGCGCCGGTCGCGCATGGGCAGGCCATCGAGGTGCCATCCATTATCGCGAAGCGCTCGTTCGGGTATGTGGAAATTATCCCGCAACCGGAGCCGGTCAAGTCGATTTCCGGGCCCGTGTTGGAAAATCCGGCGATATAGGTTTTGAACTTTCCGGCGGGTGTCGTAACGTCTTCGTTCTGCACGGCGCCCCGCGGCCAGGCGCCCTTGTACCCCATCGCGGAAACGCACACGGCGAGCGGATGAGCGCCGGGTTGAGCGACCGGGCCGGCGTCGTTGCCCGCCGCGATCACGCAAATCGAGCCCTTGGCGCGCGCGGCCTTGATCGCATCGTCGATGACCGCATCCCTCGGGCCGCCGCCGAGGCTCAAGTTCAGCAGGTCGCAGCCATCAGCGGCCGCCTGATCGATCGCGTTGCCGATGTCGAAATTGGACGCGCCCCGGCCGTTGCGCGGAAATACGCGATAGACGTTCAGCGTCACCCCCGGCGCGATGCCGCTGAAGGCCGGCGAATGGGCCGCGATGACGCCCGCCACGTGCGTGCCGTGGCCGATGGTGTCGGTGAACTTCTGGTCGGTGTCGCCGAATACGGTGCTGACGCCCTTGGCGACGGCGATCGCGGCGTGCGGTCCGCAGCCGGTGTCGAGTATGCCGACCTTTACGCCCCGGCCGTCGGCGGCAATGAAAGGCGCGCACGCCTTGACCCGGCCGTCGGCGAAGGCGAGATCAATGGCCGGCAGCGCGATAGGACCGGCGCCGACCTGCAGATTCTCCACGATGATCGGCCACGCGGTGTGCTCGGCGTACAGGTAGACCTTCTCCAGCTTTCTGGTCGTCGCCGGCAGCGCGAGCGAGACCTGGCCCTTGGCGTTGGTGTTGCCTTCGGCGCCGATCCGCTTGGCGAAGTTGGTGAAGGCAACGACGTGCACGTCGGGCACCGGCGCGCCGCCTTTCTTCAGTACGACCGTGAACTTGAGCCGGGTCAGATTCGCGGTCGGAAACGCCGCTTTGCCGGAGGCGACTTCGACATGCGGTGCCCGCGCAACCTCATAGAAGACTTCCGGCACGATGCGCAGACCGGGATTGTTCTTGCGCAGAGTGAAGGCCTGGACCTCATTCATTTCGACCAGCTTGGGCCCATTCTCGTGGAGCGACGCCAGCACCTTGACGCTCTGCGCCGGCACGGCGGCATGCCGGAGCGTGACCGTGCCCGTGTGCTGCAGTTCGATCAGGGTGTTTTGCGTCGCATGACCAGTGGTTTCGGATGCGACGAAACCGCGCGTGGGAAGAATGATGAAACGCCTTGCGTCTTTGCCGGCCATGGTGATCTCCTCGTCGTGTGCCAGCCAGGTTGCATCCTGGCTGAAATGCGGTTTTGAAAAGCAAAAACGTTCCAGCCGCTTGTTGTCTTAAAGATACTGCGGGCTCAACTATTTGTCACCGTATACTTTCTTCACGATTCTCGGGTCGGCCAGTATCACCGTATCGCCGGGTTTCAGCCCGAAGAGCCGCTTGTACTGAGCAGGCTTGAGGGTGTTGGCCGCCGCCTCCTGGAACAGGACAGTCTCCTTGTTGAGAGCTTCGACGAACTCGCTGGTTTTCATCTCGTCATTGGTAAACAAGTCCTCGATCTTCATGCGCGACCACTCGGCCGACATGCGGATATCCTTCAGTTTGGCGGACAGGGTTTTACCCAGTTTGGGTCCCAGGCTGTATTGGGCCTTGTACATGAAGAGCTTGAGATGAAAGCCCGCCAGGTCGGGGCCCCTCAACCCCTTGGCGGACCTGAATGTCCGCACACCTTCGCCATAGATGGCCAGTACGCCCTTGATGTACTTTCGCTCCCGTTTGCTCGCTTCGGGCGATAGAGCCCGGGCCTTCCGGGCAACCTGCTGTCGCATCGCACGGGTTTCGACGCATTCCGGAAGGTCGCCGGTGACGTCGGCGTGTTGGTTGAAAGGTGAGGGGCATGTGCCGAAGGGGCCTCTGGGCCTGCCATAGGTGCCGAACAAGGCCTCCGAGACGTCGTACCCGCGGGCGCCTCTGACCGTGATGCCGGCGGGAAGAAGAATGCGGTTGGCCGCCTGGTGGCACACACCGTTGATGAGGTAGCACTTGATCCCGGCGCGTTCGTCCGGTTCGGCTATGGCATCGGCCCGCTGGGTGCTGCCCGTTCCCCGCCGCAGCTCGGTCCCGCCGGTTTTGCCGCCCCAGCACCCCCAGGCCTTCCCGCCCGTGCCGCACTTGACGTAGGTGTGGTCCGCAAGGTTCGCAAACAGACTGGTCGAATAACGCATGACAACGAGTGTTCCCATGATGTTCAACCTCCCCTAGAATCAATTGTGAACGGTGCGTCCAAAACGCCTTCTTGACCCAATCCAATTGACAATCCGAGCACACCTTCGCTACCCTTACCACATTAATTTTCCGACGTCTTCAGTCGCAAGGTGGCTGCATGCTGGAAATTTCCGTCTTCCTGTGCGGTGCGGTGGTCATGGTGATCGAGTTGACGGGTTCGCGCGTGCTGGCCCCGTATCTCGGGACCTCGCTGGTGGTCTGGACGAGTTTGATAGGCATCATCCTCGCCTCGCTGAGTCTGGGGTACTGGTGGGGCGGGCGGGTGGCGGACCGGCGTCCCGAGGCCCGGCTGCTGGGGCAAATCATCCTGCTGGCCGCTTTTTCGACAGCCGCCATAGCTTTGACCAAGTCGCTCGTGCTCGGCTTTTTCCAGGCGCAGGGCGCGGGGCTGCACACGTCGGCCTTGTGGTCCACGCTGCTGTTGTTCTCACCCCCTTCGGTGCTTTTGGGCATGGTGGCGCCGTTTGCCGTGCGGCTCACGCTTGCCGACACGCAAACCAGCGGAAGGACGGCCGGCAACCTGTATGCCATCTCCACCATCGGCAGCATCGTCGGCACGTTCCTGGCCGGGTTCGTGCTTATCGCCTGGCTGGGCAGCACGAACATTCTGCTGCTCATGGCGGCTGTGCTGGCCCTGGCCTCCCTGCTGGCGGCACGCAGCGGCGCGGGCCCCAAGGCGGCGTCCGGCGTCCTGTTTTTGGCCATGCTTCTTGTAACGGTCGATTACGATGCCCAACTGGCGGCGCAGGGCTTCGTGGACAGGGACACGCCCTACAACCGGGTGATCGTCTTCAAGGGTGCCGACAATGACACGGGCAGATTCATGCGCGTCATGGTCACCGGCCCGCATGCGAGACAGTCGGCCATGTACCTGGATGACCCCTCTGCGCTGGCCTTGCCCTACACGCGTTATTTCCGCCTGGCGGAGCATTTCGTGCCGGAGATGAAACGCATTCTGGTTCTGGGGGGCGGCGGGTTTTCCTTCCCGAAATACGCCCTGGCGCACTACCCGGACGCCCGCGTGGATGTGGTGGAGTTGGACCCCGGAGTCACCACCCTGGCGCGGGACTATTTCGAGCTGAAGGACCATCCGCGTCAGCGCATCATCGCCGAGGACGCGCGCACGTTCCTGAACCGGAATGGCGAGGCCTACGACGCCATCCTGTGCGAT
>Ga0102851_10001945_pt1 | contig 12198 bp, 15 predicted proteins | sample Mud3Dept3metaG_FD_79558 | JGI IMG/M metagenome (GOLD analysis project Ga0102851, IMG submission 79558) | Freshwater wetland microbial communities from Ohio, USA, analyzing the effect of biotic and abiotic controls - Mud 3 Core 4 Depth 3... | ecosystem: Environmental > Aquatic > Freshwater >... | reverse complement strand
GTGCGGCGTGCCGGCGGGATCGGTGGCGGTGATCTCGAGGGTCGCACGCAGCAACCGCGCATCCGCCATCTGCGACGCCATGGTGCGCTTCCACACGAGCTCGTAAAGCCGCAGGTCGTCGGGCTCGAGTATGGCGGTCAGCTGCTGCGGCGCCAACCGGAAGTCGGTGGGCCGGATGGCCTCGTGAGCCTCCTGGGCGTTGCGGACCCGCGTCTGATACTGGCGCGGCCCGACGTAGTACTCGGCGCCGAACTTCTCGCGGATGACGCGGGCCGACTCGCGCAGCGCCTTCTCGCTGAGGGTCGTCGAGTCGGTGCGGTGGTAGGTAATCAGGCCTTCGAGCTCACCGCCGCCGATGTCCACGCCCTGGAACAGGCGCTGGGCGATCTGCATCGTGCGTTCGGCCGAGAAGCCCAGCTTGCGGTTGGCTTCCTGCTGGAGCGTCGACGTGGTGAACGGCGGCGCCGGCCGCTGCGTCACCGGGCGCTCGTCGACGTTGGTCACGCGCCAGGGCAACGCCGCGCCGAGTACCCCGGCGAGGTGCCGCGCCTCGGTTTCGCCCAGCAGGCGAACGCCGCGCGCCTCGAGGGCCCCGGTGGTTGCGTTGAAGTCGCGCCCCGTCGCGACGCGCTCGGCTCCCACGCGCACCAGCGCCGCCGTGAACTCTCCATCGCCCGCCCGGAAGCGGGCCAGGAGATCCCAGTAGGTGCTCGATCGGAACGTCCGCCGTTCCTGCTCGCGCTCGACGATCAGGCGGACGGCCACGCTCTGCACACGGCCGGCGCTCAGGCCGGTCTGGACCTTCTTCCACAGGAGCGGCGACAGCGTGTAGCCGTAGAGCCGGTCGAGAATGCGGCGAGCCTCCTGGGCATCGACCAAGCGTCGGTCGACCTCGGCGTGAGCCTCAGCCAACGCCTCCCGGATGGCATCCTCGGTGATCTCGTGAAAGACGATGCGGCGAACCCGGACATTCTTGGCCGGCTTCAGGACCTCGGCCAGATGCCAGCTGATTGACTCGCCCTCGCGGTCGGGGTCGGTCGCCAGCACGAGTTCGGTCGCGCCCTTGAGGGCCGCCTTGAGGGCCTGGACGTGCTTCCGTTTGGCCGCCGGGACGACGTAGTGGGGAGCGAAGTCGTTGTCCACGTCCACGGCCAGCCGTCCCCAGGATTGGTCCTTGATGCTCTTGGGCACCTCGGAGGCTGACTCGGGCAGGTCGCGAACGTGGCCGTAGCTGGCCTCAACCCGGTAGTCGGGTCCCAGAAAACGGCCCAGAGTTCTCGCCTTGGCCGGCGACTCTACGATCACCAACGGTTTCGACATGAACACCTAGTCTCGTCGGCAGCGACGCTCACTGGCCGGTAAACCACGTTACGTTATCACTTTCGGCCGATTCGGACGAACCGCCCTCCCTCGACGCGCCTGACGAACCCCGCCAGTTCGGCCTCGAGGAGGCGGTCGAGCAGACGGGCGGCCGGCCACCCGGTCCTCACGAGAAGGTCGTCGAACTCGAGGGCCTCGCCCGGCCGCATGGCTAGGGTCACAGGGTCGGGCCGCGGCTCGACGCCGGGGTGGGACACCGGTCCGGCCGACCCGAGCCCGAGGTCCTCGAGGACGTGCTCGGCCGATTCGACGAGCCTGGCGCCGTCGCGCACGAGCGCGTGGCCGCCGCGGTTCCGACCGCTCGTCACGCTGCCTGGGACAACCAGCACGTCGCGCCCCTGGTCGAGCGCCCACCCGGCGGTGATCAGCGACCCGCTCCGCGCGTTCGCCTCAACTACGACGACGCCCCGGCTCAGCCCGCTGATGAGGCGGTTTCGCAGCGGGAAGTGAAACCGGTGCGGGGCCGTCCCCGGAGGGAACTCGCTGACGATGACGCCCGTGGCCGCGATCCGCGCCGCCAGGCCGCGGTGCTCGGGCGGGTAGTCGACGTCGGCCCCGCACCCGACCACGGCCAGGGTCCGCCCGCTGGCCAACGCCCCCTCGTGGGCGGCCCCGTCCACGCCACGGGCCAGGCCGCTCGCCACCACGACGCCCGCCGCGGCGAGGCCGCGCCCGATCTCTCGCGCGACGTGCAGCGCCGAAGGGGAGCCTGCCCGCGAGCCGACGACCGCGACCCTCGGTTCGGCCCTGAGGGTCCGCGGATCGCCCCTCGCCCACAGCACCACAGGAGGATTGGCAATCTCGTCGAGCGGGCGCGGGTAGTCTTCGTCACCCCAGGCGACGACCGAGAGCGCCGCCCGGTGGGTCGTCTCCAACGCCTCGCCCGCGCGCCGTGTCAGATCAACCGCCCAGCGGCTGGCGTCGGCCACCTCGGGGAACAGCGCCACGAGGAGGTCGTCGAGTGCCCCAGCAGGCGGCAGCGACGCGAGGCCTGACGAGGGCTGCGCGAGTCGCCGCAAGCGGTCGACCACCTGGAACCGCGCGGGTCCTGGCAGGAACGACAGGGCGATGGCGGTATGGCGATCGAGCATGCGTGTCTCCCGGCGGTGCGCCTCGGCACCCTGCACAACGCTCAACGGGAACCCGCGGGCCCGACCTCGCATCTCACTTCATGCGGCTCTCGTGCCACGAGGCGGACGCACCCGGCATGTCGTCGACGTGATCGCGTCGCATGCGTCGGAGTGCAGTGGAGGACCGCTCGCGCGAAAGCAGTTGCAGCGCTGCACGCGGCCCGATATATTCGAACCGTAAAGACCATGCGAGCGAGGATCCTTCTGCTGGCCGCCATCGTGGCGCTCATGGGCGCGGCGCCGGCCCTTGCCGACGTTCGGTCCGAGGCCAAGGCCCAGGTCGAGTTCGGGATCGCCGTGGCGCAGCGCGGGCTCTGGAAGGAGGCTCTCTACCGGTGGGAGCGTGCGACCGAGATCGACCCGACGTACGCCGCGGCGTACAACAACCTCGCGGTAGCCTACGAGCAGCTGGGGGATTTCGAGAAGGCCCGAAGCGCGTACGAGAAGGCGCTCGAAATCGAGCCCAACAACCTGACCATCCGCCAGAACTACGATCTGTTCAAGGAAATCAATGACCGCAAGATCCGGGGTTCTGATCGTTAGCGTCCTGGCGGGCTTCCTCGCGACGGCATGCACCTCGTTCTACGAGGTGCCCATCGAAACGCCAATCCAGCCGAAGCTCGACGTCACGAACTACTCGCGCGTGCTCATCGCGGGTTTTGTCGCCGGGGGCAGCGACGAGGTGGACGCCAACATCGAGACCGTCCGCCTGCTGCGCAGCCAGCTGCGGTCGAAGTCCGATCTGCGCGTCATCGAGGCCGACGTGCTCCCGCTCATCGAGATCGCGCAGGAGCAGGCGCGCGAAGCCGCGGCCGACAGCGAGAAACCCGGGCTGCCCGACAAGATCGGCACCGAGAACGACCTCGAGGCTTATGAGCGTGTTTTCGCGAACGTCGACTACTGGAAGCGTCTCGGTGAGGAGTACCAGAACCCGCTCATCGTGACCGGGACCATCCTGTTCGCGCCCCACCAGCGGTCGGGGTTCGTGACCCGTGAACGGGAGGTCTACGACCAGTTCGGGCGGCGCGTGACGCAGCCCGTGCGCACCTACATGGAGCGCAAGGGCTTCATTCTGCGGCCCAAGTTCATGTTCATCGATGGCCGGACCGGTGCGACGCTCTACTCGGAGACGTTCAGGGAAGAGGTGCTGTACAACGCGCAGCAGAACACGCCGGCGCTCTCCTCGTACTTCGAGCTGATGGACCGGCTCCTGCCGAACTTCCTCAACACCTTGAGTGCCCAGAAGATCCGGGGCACCCGGATCCTGCTCAAGTAACCGGGGCCGGCTTTACGGGGCCCCAAGGCCGGTGTTAGACTAGCGGTTTGCGTCGTGACGGCCGGGGTCTGCCGAGGCCTTGCCGTGGAGGAGAACGTCGTGTACGCGATCATCGAATGTGGCGGGCGCCAGGTGAAGATGGACCGGGGCTCCGAAGTGTCGGTCGACCGCATCGACCGGGCGCCGGGTGAAGAAATTACGTTCGACCGGGTGCTCCTGGTTGGCAAGGATGGCGGCGAGGTCCTGGCCGGGGCCCCCTACGTGGCCAACGCCAAGGTCGTGGGCGTCGTCACCGGGGAGGCCAGGGGACCGAAGATCCGCGTGTTCAAGAAGAAGCGCCGCAAGGGCATGCGCCGCACGCGTGGTCACCGGAGCACGCTCACCCGCGTGCAGGTCAAGGACATCGTCGTCTAGGCAGGAGTCGCTGGCGTCATGGCACACAAAAAGGGACAGGGGAGTTCGCGGAACGGTCGCGACAGCCAGTCGCAGCGCCTCGGCGTGAAGCGGTTCGACGGCAACGTCGTGACCGGCGGTTCGATCATCGTCCGGCAGCGCGGTCGGCGCTTTCGGCCGGGCCTGAACGTCGGCCTGGGCAAGGATGACACGCTCTTTGCCAAGGTCGCTGGACGGGTGAAGTTCGAAGACCACGGCGCTCGCGGGCGATTTGTGAGCGTGCTGCCCGTCGAGTCGTGAGCGGTATCGCGACGGGCTCGGCCCGCCGCCGAGCCTGACCCGCCGACTGCCAGACGATGTTCGTCGACGAAGTCGAGATCGACGTCACGGCCGGCAATGGCGGCAAGGGCTGCGTCAGCTTCCGGCGCGAGAAGTTCGTGCCCCGTGGCGGCCCGAATGGCGGCGACGGTGGCCTGGGCGGCTCGGTGATCCTCGAGGCCAGCCCTCACCTCAACACGCTCGTCAATTTCCGCTTTCACAAGGAGTACCGCGCCGAACGCGGCGCGCACGGCCAGGGGTACAACCGTACCGGCCGCGATGGGCGAGACCTCGTCCTCGCGGTACCGATCGGCACCGTCGTCGAAGCCATTGAGGGAGACGAGCCCGTCGTCCTGGGCGACCTCAAGGCGCTCGGTCAGCGCCTGGTTGCCGCGACCGGGGGCAAGGGGGGCTGGGGCAACGCGCGGTTTGCGACGCCGACCAATCGTGCCCCGCGACGCGCCGAGCCGGGATTGCCCGGCGAGCACCGGCGCCTGCGGCTGACGCTCAAGCTCCTGGCCGACGTCGGGCTCGTGGGGTTCCCCAACGCCGGCAAATCGACCTTGATCGCGCGGATCTCAGCCGCGCGACCGAAGATCGCGGACTACCCGTTCACCACGCTGACGCCCAACCTCGGTGTCGTGGCGCTCTCCGACGACCGGAGCTTCGTGGTCGCCGACGTGCCGGGCCTCATCGAGGGCGCGCACGATGGGCACGGGCTTGGGCACCAGTTCCTGCGGCACCTCGAGCGCACCGGGGTGCTCGTGCACCTGGTCGACGTGTCGTCTGCGTCGGGACGCGACCCGGTCGACGATTTCGAGGTCATCCGGCGCGAGCTTGCGCTGTTCCCGCTCTCGACGCCTGGCGCCTCGTCCGAGACGACGCGCGCACTCTCCGACAAACCGCAGGTCGTCGCCGCCAACAAGATCGATGTGCTCGATGAGCCGGACAGGCTCGATCGCCTCGAAGCCCACGTCACGGCCCTCGGACTGCCCTTCTTCGCGATTTCCGCGGCCAGCGGCCGGGGCGTTGGTCAGCTGCTCGAGGCGGTGTGGCCGTACGTGGCCGCAGCTCGCGAGCTGGTCGAGGCAACGATCGCCGAGCCGGCGGTCCAACCGTGACCATTCGCCTCGGACTCCTCGGCGGGACGTTCGATCCGATTCACCGGGGCCACCTCGATGTGGCCGTGGCGGCACGCGATGCGCTCGCGCTCGACCGCGTGCTGCTGATGCCGGCCCACGTCCCACCCCACCGCACGCAGGCGCCCCGCGCCTCGGGCTATCACCGCTTCGCAATGGTGGCCCGTGCCATCGCGGGACACGACCGCCTCGAGGCCTGTGACCTCGAGTTGCGTGTCGATGGCCCGTCGTACACGTCCGTCACGCTGGCGCGTCTCGGCGCCCGGGGGTTCGGCCCGACGCAATTGTTCTTCATCACTGGCGCCGACGCGTTCGCAGAGATTGCCACGTGGCACGACTACCCGGCCCTGCTCGACGCCAGCCACTTCATCGTGATCTCGCGCCCCGGCCACGATCACGAGCACGTTCGGGAGCGGCTGCCGGCCCTGGCGGACCGTTTCGTCGAGGTCGCTCCTGGCCGCAACAACCGCATCGTGGCCGAACTGGTCCGTCCGGCGGTGTTTCTGGTCGAGGCGACGACCAGCGCCGTGTCGTCGACAGAGGTTCGCAAACGCATCGAGGGCGGAGCTCCGCTCGACGAGTTGGTGCCCGCCGGTGTCCTGGACCACATCAACCGGCATCGGCTCTACGCGCCGATGACCAGGCCGGCAGACGTGTTGCATGACGAAGACTGACCAGCACTCGCACCGGACCGACCGTCTCCCCGACCTGCCCGAGCCCGTGCGGCTCGCCATTCGCGCGGCCTTCGACAAGAAGGGCAGCGACGTGGCCGTGCTCGACCTGCGGAGAGGTGGCGCGTTCACCGACTTCTTCGTCGTGTGCTCCGGCCAGAACAGTCGACAGGTCAAGGCCATCGCCGATGCGGTCGAAGAGGCCCTGCGGAAGGAACTGGTGCGGCCTTCCCACGTCGAGGGCTACAGCGGTGCGGCCTGGGTGCTGATGGACTACTTCGACTTCGTCGTCCATGTCTTCACGCCCGATACCCGAGCCTTCTACGCCCTCGAGCGCTTGTGGGGCAGCGCGCACCGCTACGACGTCTCCGAACGCGACGTGTCGTAGCTGGTGTGCCACGGGTCGGGCACTCCTCGACGCGTGGCTGCTCGTCTCGCTCGGCCCAGCCTGCGCCAGTTGTGGCGCCCTGGTCGACACACCCACCCGCGGACCCGTGTGCGGCGCCTGCTGGGACGGCATCGCCAGGCTGACGCCACCCATCTGTTCCCGCTGTGGGCTGCCACTTCCCTCCTGGCGCGAAACCTGTGGCGAGACGGCCACGTGCGCGCGCTGCCGCCGGAGCCCACGGGTCGTCAATCGGCTGAGGAGCCTGGGGCCCTACGAGGGACGGCTGCGGGAGATCGTGCACGCTATGAAGTACGGACGGCATCGCTCGGTGGCCGGTCGGCTGTCGGCCCTCGTCCGGGCCGAGATGGGGGACGTACTGGCCGGTGCCGACTGTGTCGTGCCGGTTCCCCTTCACTGGACGCGTCACTGGACCCGCGGCTTCAACCAGGCCGCCGACTTGGCGAAGGGACTCGGCCTGCCGGTCGTGCATGGTCTGGCCAGGGCTCGGCGGACGGCGAGCCAGACCACGCTGTCGTCAGGCCGACGTCACGCCAACGTGAAGGACGCCTTTGTGGTGCAGCACGGGCGGGTGCCGCGGATCCTGCGCGGGAGGACGGTGGTCCTGGTAGACGACGTGTGCACGACGGGTGCCACGCTCGAGGCGTGCGCGCGGGTGCTCGTCGGAGCGGGTGTGCGCGAGGTTCGCGCGGTTACGGTAGCGCGAGCCGTGCTCGGACGGCGTTGAGCACCGCCGCTTCGACCGTGTCGATGGACGCTTCGCCGTCGACCTTGACCCAGCAGGGGTCGGCAGCCAACCGGGCGTAGCTGGCGCGGACGCGTTCGAGCAGGCCGAGGTCGCGCTCGAACCGGTCGCGGTCGACCCGCTTTCGCCGGAGCGCGCTCGCTGGGTCGATGTCGAGCAGGATCGTCAGGTCGGGCTGCGGCAGGTGGCGCTGCACGGTGAAGAGCCAGTCGGGGTCCAGGCCGCCGGCTTCGCCATACGCCACGCTCGAGGCGAGGTAGCGGTCGCAGAGCACGATGAGCCCCTCGTCGAGCCACGCCTCGATGCGCGGCCGAAACTCGTAGCGGTTGGCGATGAACAGCAACTGGAGCACGTCGGGCGGGTAGTCACGCTCGCCGCCGAGCGCCCGTGCGATTTCCCTCGCGATGGGCGTCTCGTAGTCGGGGAACGCCAGGGCTTCCACGCGGTGCCCCCCGCGCTCGAGGTGCTGGCGCAGCCGGCGCCACTGCGTCTCCTTGCCGCTCTGGTCGAGCCCCTCGAACGCGATGAGCCGGCCGGCTCGCGCGGTCATGCGTCACTCCTCCAGCGCGAGCAGGTCGTCGATCCGCTGGCGTCGCCGCACGACTCGCCAGGCGTCGCCGTCGACCATGACCTCGGCCGGAAGCGGGCGGCGGTTGTAGTTCGACGCCATGACGGCGCCGTACGCCCCCACATCCATGACGGCCACCAGGTCGCCGACGCGAGGGTCGGGCAACTGGCGGTCGGTGCCGAACGTGTCGCTGCTTTCGCACACGGGTCCCACCACGTCGCACGTCGCGGGGGCGCGGTCGTCGCGGACGACCGGCTGGATGCGGTGGAACGCCCCGTACAACGCGGGCCGGAGCAGCTCGGTCATGCCCGCGTCCAGCACGACGAACCGACGTCCGCCCGGGTGGTGCTTCACGTCGACGATCGACGCGATCAAGGCGCCGGCCGGCGCCGTGAGGCTCCGTCCCGGCTCGACGATCAGCGACAAGCCGAGGTCGGCGGTCGCGTGCCGCACGGCCGTCGCGTACGCCTGCAGGTCGGGCGTGCCAGACCCATCGTAGGAGATGCCGAGTCCCCCGCCGACGTCGAGGTGTTCCAGGGGGATTCCTTCCGCGATGACGGTTCGCGCCAGCGCGGCCAGCAGCGTGATGGCGCGCGTGATCGGCTCGAGCGTCGTCATCTGCGAGCCGATGTGGGTGTGAAGTCCGACGAACCGGAGCCCCGGGCGCCTGGCCGCCTCCCTGATGATGGGCAGCGCCTGCTCGAGCGCGACCCCGAACTTGTTGCGTCTGAGCCCTGTCGAGATGTGCGGGTGGCTCCCCGCGTCCACGTCCGGGTTGACGCGCAGCGCCACCCGCGCCCGCGTCCCCGACGCGCGGGCGATGGCGTCGATGCGCTCCAACTCGCCGGGCGACTCGGCATTGATGGCCTTCAGGCCCAGGGGAACCGCTCGCGCCAGCTCGCTCGGCGCCTTGCCGACACCGGTGAACACGATCTGCCCGGCCTGGTACCCGGCGCGCAGGGCCACATCGATCTCGCCGATCGAGTTGGCATCGACGTCGGCGCCAAGATCCCTGAGCAGCCGCACGATGGCCAGCGTGGAGTTAGCCTTGAGCGCGTAGTGAATCGCGTGCGGCACCCCGGCCAGCCCGGTCTCGAGGTCGCGGAATCGCTGGCGGATGACGTGGGCGCTGTAGACGTAGAAGGGCGTGCCCACCGCCGTCGCCACGGTGTCGAGGCGGACACCCTCGCTGGTGAGCACGTCATCGAGATACGAGAATCCGGCCATGAGCGGCTCACCATTCTATGCTGGTGCCCGCGGGGTGATCCACCGAAGGCGCTGGTTTGACGCTCGAAAAACCCGCCTGTTATGATGACCGCCGTCCCGCGTGCCGTGCGCTCACCCTGATGTCTCCGGACTTCTCACCCGCCGCGTCTGCCCAGACAGACGACTTGATCGAGCGTTGCCTCGCCGGCGACCAGGCGGCGTGGTCCGAAATCGTTCGCGCCTACTGGCGTCGGGTGTTCAACGTGGCGTACAAGTTCGTCGGCCGGCACGATGAGGCCGAGGACCTGACCCAGGATATCTTTCTGAAGGTCTTCCGGTCGCTGCACACCTTCGACCGACGCGCCAACTTCCAGACCTGGCTCATCAGCGTCAGCCGGAACCTGTGCATCGACCACTATCGGAGCGTCCGCAAGGAACGGGAGACGATCGATCACGGGCACGACTCGCGTGAGCTCGCGTCGGCCTCCCACGATGCGAGCCCGTACGCGCAACTCGAGCACGCCGATCATCGCCTCCTGCTTCGGCAGGCGCTCGAGTTCCTGCCGCCCACGCTGCGGGAGGCGGTGCTGCTGCGCGACATCCGCGAGCTCTCCTACCAGGAGATTGCCGACCGGCTCGACTTGCCCGAGGGCACAGTCAAATCGCGCATCAACCGGGGCCGCCTCGAACTTGCCCGGCAGATCCAGCGTATTCAGGAAGGGGTTCGGCCCGCTGGCGGCGAGGCCCGAGCCGACGACCCCAATACCCCCACGGAGCATCTGGATGAACCTCACGACTGAGCGCCGCAACGATATCGCGATCGTCCGCGTCAGGGAGTCGCGGATGATGTATCCGTTGCTCTCTGACTTCTCCTCCACCGTCACCGATCTCATCGGCCGGGGCGAGCGGCGCGTGCTGATCGACCTCTCGTCGGTGGGATACGTCGACAGCGCGACGATCGGCTGCCTGATGGACCTCTACCGACAGGCCTCGGCGGTTGGGGGCTCGGTGAAACTGGCCGGCGTCCAGCGTCGGGTCGAGACGATGCTCACGATGACGGGCGCGCAGAACTTCATCGAGGTGCACCACGACGAAGCCGCTGCGATGAAGAGTTTCGGGGTGACCGATGCGCACGATTAAGACGACCACCGGCGTCGATGTCGTCCTCGACGGCGACTTGATGACCGTCCTCGAAACGCTCTACGAGGAGGTCACCATCAGGCTCGAGCTCGCCCGGACGTTCGAGGACATGATGCGCGAGATCCACCACCTCGTCGGCCAGATGGACGAAGCCGACCGGCGTGCCTATCTGATCGAGAGCCTGTTCCTCAACACGGTCACCTACGAGAACGAGCGGCTCGGCGCGTACATGCGCAAGCTGAAGTCGAAGGCCGACGGAGCCTCACCGGTCGCCTGACCGGCGGCCGAGATCACCGTCCCGCCCCCGATGTCGCTCAACTACCTGTCGACCCGCTTCACGTGTTCCTGGCCGTGGAACATCCTCGTGCTGCTGTGCGACGGGCGGGTCGTCTGCGGCTGCGCTGACCCCTACGGCACGCGCGTCCTCGGTGACACGCGCACCCACACGCTGGCCGAGATCTGGCGGGGCGAAACTGTCAGCCAGCTGCGGGTCGACCTGAACCACGGCGGATCGTCGTTCTGCGGAGACTGCCCGCTCAAGCTGCCGCTTGCCGACGACGAGAAACCACCGGCTCGAGCGCTCGACGTGTCACCGCTGCCCACACGGCTCTACGTCGAGTGCACGGCAGCGTGCAACATCTCCTGCTTCCAGGCCTGTTGCGCGCCTGAAACCGGGATCACCCGAACGCGTCAGGCCGGGATGCTCGATTTCGATCTCTTCCGGCGCGTGGTTGACGAGGCCGCGCCGACGCTGGTGCGTCTTGATTTCTTCAACTACGGCGAGACGTTCCTGCACAAGCGCGCCGTCGAGATGTGCGAGTACGTCAAGGCCCGATACCCGCACGTCTATCTCTACACGAGCACCAACGGCCTCGCGTTCACCGAGGCATCGGTCGCCCGCCTGGTGCGCTCGGGCATCGACGAGGTGACGTTCTCGATCGACGGCGCCACGCCCGACAGTTACGTGCGCTACCGCCAGCGGGGCGACTTCACGAAGGCCATCGCACTGCTTCGGCACGCGGTCGACGAGAAGCGGCAGGCCGGTCTGGCCGTGCCGTTCATCAACTGGCGCTACATCCTGTTCCGCTGGAACGACAGCGACCGCGAGATGGCGTTGGCCCGGCGGATGGCGGCCGACATTGGCGTCGACCGCCTGTGCTGGGAGATCACGGACCACCCCGAGGAGGGCTTCTCGCGCCGGTTCGTGCCCGGCAGCACGGAATTCGCGGCGATCAAACACGAGGTGTGGGATGACAACAACCTCGGGAACGCGATCCCCGGTGCCACGCCGCGTGCCCGCATCGAGCTGCGGGGTGTCCCACGAGGGGCTCCGCTGGTCGGCGAGACCCGTGGCTCGCTGACCCTGCAGACGCGGGTCCGCAACCTCAGTCAGCGGGCCTTTCCCCACGTCGCGCCGTACGGGCGACGCCTGGTCAGGCTCGGCGCCCAGCTCCGAACAAGCGGCGGGACCCTGCTCGAACGGGACCTCGCGCGCCAGGGGCTCCCGCACGCGTTGGAGGCTGGCGGGCAGGTCGACCTGCCGATCGTGGTGCCGTTGCCCGAGCGGCCAGGGCGATATCAGCTGGCGTTCGATCTGGTGTACGAAGGGATCGACTGGTTCGCCGACTGCGGCTCGGAAGTCACCACGCGGGACCTCGTGGTCGGCTGAGCATCTCGGCCGGCCTTCGGCCGCCAGGAGACACAGTAGAGCCGCAGGGGCCGGCCTTCAGGCCGGTCCGCGAACGGATTCGTACTGTGAAGGATGGCTTGCGGTCAGCTCGCCAGCACGGTCGAACGGGTCCCCGCCATGGCGACGTCGGCTACGT
>Ga0102851_10001944_pt1 | contig 12199 bp, 8 predicted proteins | sample Mud3Dept3metaG_FD_79558 | JGI IMG/M metagenome (GOLD analysis project Ga0102851, IMG submission 79558) | Freshwater wetland microbial communities from Ohio, USA, analyzing the effect of biotic and abiotic controls - Mud 3 Core 4 Depth 3... | ecosystem: Environmental > Aquatic > Freshwater >... | reverse complement strand
TATCTGGTCGATCAGAACACGGGCGCCGCAATGTTCGAGTCGGAGGCGATTCGCGACTATTTACTGACCACGTACGCAAAGTAGCCTTCTCACCCGGACAATCTCTGGCAGACCGCCTCGCACTGGACTCGACCCCAGGGGTCTCGTTGCCAGATGATGACGCGGATCCGTGCCCGGCCTAATCCAGTTACACTGCCTGCTCGGGAGATCAAGCACGTGACCGACACGCCCACAGAGCGTGGGGCCGGGAACCTTTGGACCGAGCTGCGCCATCGCAAGGTCGTGCAGTGGACCCTCGCGTACACCGCCGCCGCATGGGTCCTGCTGCAGGTACTCGAGTTCGCGGTGGCGACGTTTCAGTGGTCGGTCGTGATCACGCGCGTCGCAGCCGTGCTGGCGTTTACAGCGGTGCCGGTTGCAATCACGCTGGCCTGGTTCCACGGGGACCGCGGCGCCCAGCGCCCCACGCGTGTCGAGATCGCCATTCTGACGGTTCTGCTGGTCGCCGGCGGATCGCTGGTGAGACACGAACTGCGCTCGACTGCCGCTGAACGCCAATCACCCGTCACGGGACCAGCCTCCCAGCAGTTGCGGGCGGACCGGCGTCGCATCGCCATTCTGCCGTTTGATAACCACGGCGGCGATCCAGCCAACACCGCATTTGTCGGCGGCGTGCACGACACGCTGATCACCCAGGTCGCCAAGGTACCGGGTCTGTCGGTGATCTCCCGCAGCTCGGTGCTGCAGTTTGCCGGCAAGCACCCGACCACCGGGGAAGTGGCGGCTGCACTGGGCGTCGGCACCGTGCTCGAAGGCAGCGTCGAGCGAGACGGGTCCCGGCTTCGCATCCAGGCGCAGCTCATCGACGCGAGCACCGATCAGCACCTGTGGGCTGAGACTTATGACCGCCATGCCGAAGACCTGTTCGCGGTACAGAGCGAGATCGCGCAGGCCGTCGCGGAGCAGCTCCGCATCCGGCTGACCAGCAGCGACGCGCAGCGATTGAAGGCGAGCCTCACGTCCAAGCCGCAGGCGTACGAGCATTACGTGCTCGGGCGCGACCTCGTCGGCCACTTCAAGTATGCCGAAGCAATCCCCGAGCTCACGGCGGCGGTGACGATCGACCCCGAGTTCGCCGCCGCGCACGCCCAGCTCGGCCTCGCACGTGCGTGGACGAGCTGGACGGAGCCGACGACTGCAAGGGATAACCTGCCGCTCGCCAAGGCCTCGATTGATCGGGCCCTCGATCTCGATCCGACCCTGCCGGAAGCGCATCTCGCACTCGCGATCTATTACTATCGGGGCGAGCCGGACATGGATCGGGCGGCCGCCGAGTTCGAGCACGCCGTCGCCGGCCTGCCCAACGATGCGTTGGCGTTCCAGTCATTCGCGCTCCTGAGGCGCTGGCAGCAGCGCTGGGAGGAGGCGTCCGCGCTGTTTGCAAGGGCCGCGGAGCTCGACCCGCGTGGCGAGGCCGTCAAGGCCCATATCACCGCGTTGGTCGTGCTTGGCCGCTTCGAGGAAGCGGACAAGGCAATACGCGCGGCGCACGCGGCGCAACCGGACGACGCCGAACTTGCCTTGTTCAGCGGGGACCTGCGGCTGAACGCCGCGTGCGACCTGCGCACGATGGAGACGGTGCTGCAGGAAGTGGGGTCACGGTTTCCGGACCAGCCGGGGTTCCTCTGGGACAAGGCGTTCTTCGCATCGGCAACAGGCGACTCAGCCGGCGCGGTGGCTGCGGTGGATCGCCTCGCCCGCCGACCAGGCGAACTGGATCAGTACCTGCCGCTGTATCAGGCACTGACTTATCCTGCGGCGGGTCGCAGCGCCGAGGCCGAGCGAAGCCTGCGTGCCGGACTGGAACCCTTGTTGCGCAACGCGCGCAGCCGGCCGCCCGGCGAATCTCGAGCGAATGACTATGCGGTGGTCTCTGCGCATTACGCGATGCTCGGCGATCGGCGGCACGTGATCGAGTATGCCCGGCGCGTAGTGGCCGACCTGCCAACCTCTGGTCAGGGCACGAACCGGGAGGAGGCGCTCTACTGGAGCGCCGTCGCACTGGGCCGCGTGGGAGAAGACGCAGCGGCGGTCGAGCGGCTGCGCGAGAAATTCGCAGGGCCTGGCCTTTTCAAGGCCCGCGGCCTGTGGTGCGATCCGTTCCTGGCTCCGTTGCGCAAGGATCGCACCTATCGCAAGTTGATGGCGGAGCAAGGCGTCGACACGAGCGTCGATCCGCTCAGGCGCGAGACCTGGCCAGCACCGTATCTCCCTCAGTAGCGGGCGCCTTCGAGTGGCCCGAGAAAGCAGCGACTGCAACGGCGATGCCCGGTGGCTGCTGTCGAACCGCAGACTGAATACTGTTCGAGGCTGAGCCTTCAGTCTGAGACGCAGGCATACTGCACACACGTTGTCCAGGCTTACTTTGGAGCAGAAAGCGCAGACCCCAGGGCCTGGACCCCGCCATATGACCATCGACTACGAACCGATCACTCCGCCGGGCAAGCTCGACGCACTGCAGGAACTGCGGCTGCCCATTGACGTCCTGAGATGGGCTCCGTCGTGGCTTGCCATGAAATCGCGGCGCGCCACGCAGCCGCGCACGGCCATCCTGTGCCCGGGTTTCGGAGCAGGACCTCGATCGATGCGCATCATGGAATTGTTCCTGCGCCGTCGCGGCCATCGTGCCCGCGACTGGGGGCTTGGCCTGAACACAGGTGACGCCAAACAGTTGCGGGCGAAATTGAAACGCGTCGTCGAGGAGTCGATCGCAACACACGGCGAGCCCGTCGTGCTCGTGGGCTGGAGCCTGGGTGGCTACATCGCCCGTGAGTACGCGCGCGAGCACCCGGGAGAGGTTCGCAAGGTCGTCACGCTCGGCAGCCCGGTGATCGGAGGTCCCCGTTACACCGCCACGGCGGAGTGGTATCGGTCACAGGGTCACGACCTCGTTGAGATTGAACGGGCCATTGCGGACCGCTATGCGACACCGTTGCGAGTGCCCGTCACCGCCATTTACTCGAAGCGCGACGGCATTGTGGCGTGGCGAGCCTGCATCGACAGGTGGTCGCCGGACGTCCGCCACATCGAAGTCAGCGAGACGCATGTCGGCCTGGGATTTGCGCCTCGCGTCCTGGCAATCGTCGCGGAAGAGGTCGAGCGGGACTGACTGCCGCCGGCGCCAGCCGAACGTTCATCGTTTGTGCGCGGTGAACGCCTTCATCGTCAAGTCCCTGACCAGCTGCGTCGCCTTCGGGTTGGGTAGCCCGTAGCGAGCAAAAAGGGCGAAGTGGCGGCGCATCTCGAGCGCGGCTCCAGACGGGGAGTCAGCGTCCTTGCAGCATTGCTTCAGCCGCCCGTTCAGGTCCGTGGCGACCGCGGCGAGGGAGCGCTTGCGGTCGTCTTCACCGTGCTCCTTCGGCTGCGAGAGGCCCCAGTCGGCGGCCGTTGCAGCGACGTGGTCAAGTCGATGGATTGGGTGCGTCATGCAGTCAGTTCACTCACGGTTGGCGTGAAAGTGCCGTGGTCCGTGGCGAGCATAGACTCCGCCGAAACGGCGTGGGTCACAATCGGACACGATGCACGACGTGGCAACCAGGGGGAGCCCCCGATTCGACCCGGCGATCCACGCAGCACCGACAGCGATGCCCAGCGATTAGGTAATGATGACGCTCGTGGTGGACACCGCAACCGATCGTGTCGTCGGGTTGCACAGGGTGGGTCCGGACCAGGGCGGCCGAGGAATTCGTCACCATGCGGGAACCGGTGGCCTCGCCACCCTGGCGGCACAGAGTGCTGCATCAATATGACACCTGTATACATCGCCGGCGTTGCCACAACCGCTTTCGGCCGCCACCTGGACCGCCCGGTTCACGAACTGGCGCGCTACGCGCTCGAGGGTGCCATCAAGGATGCCCGCTGCAGGGACAGGGCGCCTTTCCCGGCCATGTCGTGTTCAGCAAGATCGGCATCGACTCGGTCCACATCCTGAGCAGGTACAGACCCTGTGGCCGCCCCTCGCAGGTTGAGGTCCCTGCGTAGAGTCGCGGTTAGACTACGGCTCAGCCGGCTCCCAGCGTTGTACCTCTAAGGCCACCCCTGACAATGAAGTCCCTTGCAGTCATAGCCGGCTTTGGCGGCATCAATGCGGCAGGCCGGAGCTCGGCCCACCATGGCTATCGGCGCTCGATAATCGACGTCCTGGATCAGAGCCTCGCGGTCGGGACGCTTCGGAGCCTGGCGGGACTGATGGGAATCAAGGGAGAGATCGACGCGGAACGGCGTCGCTACATTCTCGACCACACCCTGGTGCGTGGCCTCGAGCCCGAGATTCTCGATCCGGGCAACGTCCCCTGGAACTGCAAAGCCCGACTTTCAACGGGACTCGGGCCGGTTTCGTTCCTCGTGTCGCAGCGAGACTTGCCCAGTCGTCTGCCGGAGGGCTGGAGGATCAGCGAGAGTGTCGCGGGTCGTGTGCGCATCGACGTGTCGGAGGATGCGGAGATCCTCCTGCCAGTGACCCGTGCGCTGGACGTGAGTGCTGCCGGCCAGCTTCCGACCGGTTTCGATCCGAAGTCGCTATACCCTGGCCGCGGGCACCCGAAGGCGGTCCAGCTCGCGATCTTTGCAGCAAACGACGCGCTCGGGTCGCTGGGTATCGACTGGGGCACATTGATGCAGCACGTGCCCCCGGATCGGGTGAGCGTGTATGCAGGAAGTGCCATGGGGCAGCTCGACCAGGAAGGCACCGGCGGCCTGCTCGGATCCCGCTACCGTGGCTCGCGACCCACCTCGAAGCAGGTGCCCCTGGGCCTGGCTCAGATGCCTGCGGATTTCGTCAATGCCTACGTGCTCGGTAGCGTCGGCCAGACTGGCCACAACATGGGGGCCTGTGCGACCTTCCTCTACAACCTGCGCCACGGCATGTTCGACATCGAATCGGGTCGATCGCGTGTCGCCCTGGTCGGAGGCGCCGAGGCTCCCCTGTGTCCGGATGTGATCGAAGGCCTGGCGACAATGGGCGCCCTGGGAACGGACAAGGCCTTGCTCGAGCTGGACCGGCACCGCAACGCGACCGAACCCGACCTTCGCCGCGCCTGCCGGCCGTTCGGCGAGAACTGCGGATTCACCATCGCCGAGGGCGCGCAATTCGCCGTGCTGCTCGACGATGCACTCGCATTGGAACTCGGTGCGGTCATCTACGGCGCAGTCACGGATGTCCAGGTCCAGGCCGACGGCTACAAGAAGTCGATCTCGTCGCCCGGCGTCGGCAACTACATCACCTTTGCGAAGGCCGTGAGACGTGCGATAAGGGATGTAGGTGAAGAGTCGATACGCCATCGCAGTTTCGTGCAGGCCCATGGCACCGGCACTCCGCAGAATCGCACCACCGAGTCACAGATCCTGAACCGGGTCGCGGCGGCGTTCGGCATCGAGGACTGGCCGGTAGCAGCGATCAAGTGTTTCGTGGGCCACACGATGGCTGCAGCCGGAGGAGATCAGCTCGCCTCGACGCTCGGAGTGTTCGAGCACGGCATCCTGCCGGGCATTACGACGATCGACGAGGTCGCGGCCGATGTGGAGCGCGAACACCTGCGGCTGTCGCCGCGCCCGCTCGTGCGTTCTCCCGCGGACTGGGATGCGTCCTTCCTGAACGCCAAGGGCTTTGGCGGCAACAACGCGACTGCAACGATCGTATCGCCACGGATTGCAATGCAATGGATCGAGCAACGGCACGATGGCCGCGCGCGCTCAGCCTGGCGTCGACGCAACGAAACCGTCGCCCAGTCAGCCGCCCGGTGGGACCTGGCGTTGACCGAGGGCACCGCCGAGATCGTCTATCGCTTCGATCATGAAGTCAGGAGTGAAGAGCACGTCCGGATCGAGAACGGCGCCATGCACATCGAGGGCATGGCGCCGATCTCTCTGCTGGATTGAGTCGCCGCTACTTGCCGGCCAGCGGCTTGTACGAGAACTTCTGCCCCGATACCGAGGCTTCGTACATGAGGCCGCCCTTCGAGATGACGAAGATCGCCGTGCCCTTGTCGTATTTGCCGGCAGTCGCCGCGTCCTTCTTGCCGCCGCTGGCGCTCGCGGTCGAGCCGGTGGTGGTGGCAGTCCCCGACGCAGCCGCGGTGATCACGACCGCGCTGACGTTCGCGCCGAACTCGAAATTTCCGGACGTGAATTCGTCAAACGAGCGCTTGTCCTGGAAGAAGATCATCTCGCTGAAGCCTTCTGCGCCGGCCTGAAACCCGATGCTCAGTTGAGTCATCTTCGTGTCGCCGACGTACTTGCCCTGCTCGTAGACGCGGCCTTCGCCGTGGGCGCCGCCAATTCCCAGCCCGGCCTTGCCGATGGTCGGGAACACCGCGTAGCCGTAGCTCTTGCCGAAGAACGACGAACTCTGGCCGGCGTTCTTGAACAGGCTGACCGTGTCGCTGTACTTGTCGGCGAGGGCCGGTCCGGCCGCCAGCACCATTGCAGCGATCACCAGAAACGTGCCTTTCATCGTTCTCATGACTGAACTCCTGTTGCAAACCGATTCCCGGGGTGGGCCGTGTAGTATGCAACCACAGTCGCCAGGGATCCCTCTGCACAATTACGGATCCCGATTACAGCCAATTTCGCATTTTCAAGGCGCACCTGGAGCTCGAGCAACTGCCAGCACGACGGGCGCGGGAATGCTGACGCGCGGTACTGGCAACGACTCCCGGAACGAGCCCGCCTTGAAGGGCAGGCTCTCTGCATCTCCAACGTGGAACGCTCCCTGCGGGCAGCATTGGCGGGCGAGAGCCACCGTCGGTTCAGCGAAATCAATGCCTGTCACCAGGCATCCCCGCTGCGACGCAGCCGCACTCAGGCGGCCCGGACCGCAGGCCACGTTGAGCAATCGAGTTCCGCGGACAGCGCCCGCGAGATTGGGGTACCCGGTGCCTTCGAACTGCCTGAACGTCTCTCGATCAAAGGCCGGGGATTGCATCAGAGGTGCCACTTGGCGACGAACCCGAGCGCGTTGAGGGTCTCTTCAGTCGGGTGACGGTCGTCCTGTCGCGCGAGATGGATTTCGTACCGGAAGTGCTGGTTCGCCGTGATTTCGGGACCGAGCTGGTAGAGAGTCCTTGCCCAACCGCCGTACCGCGTGTCGTAGAACCACTCGACGTTGAAGCAGGGAACGACCGTGCGATTCAGCACGGTGAACCCACGTGTCGCCTCGATCCGGAAACGGTAGCGAGTCGAGCAGTCATCGCCGATCCAGCGGAGATCGGCTCGAGCGCGGGCGTCCAGCCAGATCTCGGCGGCCAGCGGGGCCTTCCCGTAGAACGAGACGATGCCGCGATCCTCGCCGACATATCCAGCCGTCTCGCTCGTTTCCTTGAATATGCGGTCGTAGCCGATCCTGGCCCAGAAATGGCGGCTTCGCTGCCAGTCCTCGGTCCAGAGATCCCTTCGCCTGATCGGCTTGAGGGAGATATCGAGGTAGGCGGCGTCCAGGTAGACCCGTGTCCGCGGGCTCAGGGGCACGAAGCCACTGATCTCAGGCCAGAACTCAGAGGAATGGGCGGCACGTGCGACGCCGGCGACCGCCTGGTACACGCACAGACTCGCGAACAGGATTCCCCTCATGAGCTAGCAGGCGCTCGGCGGGAAGCACCATCCGGGCCGGATCGACGTCGTCCGGCCTGGCGACTTTGCGCACCCGCTCGATCAAGTCCGGCAGCGGGCGCGCGAAAGAATTACGTCGCGCCGAAGCAGAACCGTCGCCGGCCGGTGGAGCGCGGCGGCAAGATGATGGTGCAGTACCTCGTGGATCCCAACACGGGGGTCGCCATGTGTACGAATCGGCGGACATCCAGCGGTACCTGCTTCGGACTCACGGAAGCTGAGTTCCGTAGTCGAGAACCCCCGGACTGCCGGGCGGAGCGGCAGCCGCTATAATTGACCCTTGAAATGCGGCGCCCCCTCGGAGGGTGCTGCGGACCGCCATCATCCGGATCGTCATCACGAAAGGATACTTAGATGAAAAGGTCGATATGGCTTGCGCCCGTCATGCTCATCGCGACACTCGGCACGGCACTTGCGGATGAGATGCCGGAATCCTGGGACGGCCTCATCGAGGTCAAAGCCAAGAAGATGGACGCCGCGTATCTCGCGCCAGGCGCCGATTTCCGCCCGTACACCAAGGTCATCATCGATCCAACCCAGGCCGCGTTCAACAAAGACTGGATGAAGCGGATGAACGATCCGACACGGAGCGTATCGAACCGTATCACGCAGGAGGACGCAGACAAGATCATCGCCGCCACGCAGTCGAACTTTGACGACATTTTCCGCGAGGCTTTCGAGAAGGCCGGTTACCCGGTGGTCACCGCACCGGGCCCCGACGTGGTGCGCGTATCCACTGCGGTGATCAACCTCTACGTCAATGCGCCGGACACGATGACTCCGGGCCGGTCACGGACGTTCACGACCGATGCCGGCGAAGCGACGCTCGTGATGGAGGTTCGCGACTCGAGTACGCGCGCACTGCTCGCACGCGTCCTGGATCGGCGCGAGACCCGCGGTACCGGCCAGATGCAGATGACGTCGAGCGTGACGAACGTGAACGATTTCCGGATGCTGTTCAAGCAATGGGCCTCGATCAGCATCAAGGGAATCGGGGAGCTCAAGGCGCTCTCGCCAGTGCCAACAGACCTGAAGCCGGGGCAGAAGCTGAATTAGCGCTCGGCCGGGCCAGCGAGGGCCAGGCCCGCCGCGAATCTACTTCGCGGCGGGCGGCATGAACCACTGATCGCGCGGCACGATCTTCGGTTGCTCCGGGTCGGCTTCGTAGTTGGGCGACATGATCTGCACGCCGTGCTCGTTGAAGACGTCCTGGATGTTGGCGTGCAGCTCGTTAAGCATCGCAAACTTCTGCGCGGGGTTCGCGAGGCTGACGAGTAAGGTGTACTCCACGTAGAAGTCCTGTAACGCGGTCTGCAGCACCCGCGGCGGCGGATCCTTCGCCGCGCCCGCGGTGCGCTCCGCTGCAATCTGCAGCATCGCTTGCACCTGCCGCCAGGGTGCGTCGTAGCCGATCGTAACCTTGGTCGCCACGCGAATGCCCCCGTCGCCCGCCAGCCGAGAATAGTTGCGGGTGACGTTGCCGGCGATGAACGCGTTCGGAATGTTCACTTCTTCGTGCCGCAGCGTCTCAATCCGGGTCGTCAGGAAACCGACCGACGTGACCGTTCCCTCAGTGTCTCCGATCTGCACGAATTCGCCGGGACGCAGGGCCTTCGTGTACATGAGCATCAGGCCGCTGACGGCCTGGTTGACGATGCCGGACGCACCGATCGACAGCATGAGTCCGACGAACACGCCGATGCCCTTGAAAGCCTCGCTGCCGCTGCCCGGGAGGTAGGGATAGGCCGCCACCAGCGCAAACAGCCAGATGATCGCCGTGAGCAGCCGCCCGGTGGGTCGAGCGGTCGTCTCGTCCACCCATGCGACCTGGACCCTGCCAGCCTGCACGCCATCGAAGAACACTCGCACCACCCGGACGACGAATCGCGTGACCAGAAAGATCAACACGACGAACAGCAGGTCGGGCACTGCCTTGAGAATTGCGGTGCCGAAGTTGCCGAGCGAACCGAGCAGGTTGCCCAGCAGTCTCTCGCCCCAGGGGCGCGTGTACGGGAAGAGCCCGAGCACGAGGCCGGCCCACTCATACATCAGCAACAGCGCAATGACCCACGCTGCCAGCCTGAGCGGCACCGTAGCGAGGTTTTCGAGGCCCGCGGTGCTGACGACGTGGCTGGCCCAACCCGGGGCGAGCGTCGCGGCCCGGCGCTGGACGAGGTTGCGCACGCGTCGCGCAAGGCGTGCGTAGCCGCGGGTGAGGAGCCACAGCAGTCCGACGAGTACGACTGTCGCAAGCAGCGAGTAACCCACGGCGGACCCCATGGCGCGCGAATCGCGACTCTCGCGGATTTCCGCTAGCGCCTGCGAGAGATTCCGGACCGCCATGTCCGCGACCGATTTGGTGGTCTCGCCGGATTCCGGATTGACGTCGGTGTTCAGGACCCGGAAGACGAAGTTGCCGTCCACCAGGACCGCGATCCCTTCCGGCAATTCGCGGGTGGAGACCGCTAATGGTCCGCCTCGCTCGACCAGAATCGCCACGCCATCGCGGATCGCCCTGACGCGGTCGGCCGGAGAGGCCCCGGAGACCTCCCCGCGCAGCGTGAAGATCCTGCGGTTTGCGATGATGAGCTCGGCAGGTGCGGAGGCCTCGTCGCCTGTTGCGGATGGGTCATCCGCCTGCGCCATTGCCTGCGGCGTCCACGTCGCGCTCGCAATGATTGCCATCCACGCGACCACGCACCACGCCTCGTTACGGCGTACGTATCCCTGATCTGGCGACATCTTCAGCCCGCTCCCCTGTTCTCGTTCGAGGCCCGCGCTGTCGGGCATCCCGCGGCGATCATATTGCGGAATCCCGCGGATGTCGCTCGGCTGTCAATCCGGAATGGCGGACTGCACAATTGCCGTCATGCCTGCCCCCCGCAAGATCGCCCTCGGTTTCGGCGTAGTCGTCCTGCTGTTGATTGCGCTTTGGCGCTTCGACGTGTTTCGCGAGGCACGGCAGCACCCGGCGGAAGTACACGTCGAGGCCCCGCCGGTTCTCGTCAACCCGCCGACCTACGCCGGCTCCGCTGCGTGCGGGCGATGCCACGCCGACGAATACAAGATATGGCAAGGTTCGCAGCATGCCGGCGCAATGCAGGTCGCGGGCGAGCAGACGGTCCTCGGCGACTTCAACGGTGCAAAGCTTCGCAACTTGGGTGTCACGAGCGAGTTCTACCGTCGCGACGGCAAGTTCATGGTGCGAACGGACGGACCGGACGGGAAGCTGGCCGATTTTGCCGTCCGGCACGTGTTCGGGGTCTACCCCCTGCAGCAGTACCTGGTCGAGCTTCCGGGCGGGCGCCTGCAGGCGCTGTCGATCGCGTGGGATGCGCGGCGCGCGGACCAGGACGGGCAGCGCTGGTTCCATCTTTATCCCAACGAGCGCATCGACCATCGCGACGAACTGCATTGGACGCAACGGCAGCAGAACTGGAACTACATGTGCGCCGACTGCCACTCGACCAACCTGCAGAAGCATTACGACGCAGAGGCGAATACCTACGCCACGACCTGGTCGGAGATCAGCGTCGGTTGCGAGGCCTGCCACGGCCCGGGCTCCAATCACATCGCCCTGGCGGAGTCTGCGGCCGCGGGCGGCAGGGCCCTCGCGTCGAGCGGCCTGACGGTCGCGCTGGACGAACGGCCCGGAGCAACGTGGGCGATCGACCCCGCGACCGGCAGTGCCACGCGCAGCAAGCCGCGTGACACCGAGCGGGAAATCGATGTGTGCGCGCAGTGCCATTCCCGTCGCGGGCAATTCTCGAACGCTTATCGCGCGGGCGAGCCACTGCAGGACCATTACCTGCCGGTGTTGCTCGATGAGGGCCTGTACCACCCGGACGGGCAGCAGCGCGACGAGGTGTACAACTGGGGTTCGTTCCTGTCGAGCCGCATGTATGCGAAGGGCGTCACGTGTGGCGACTGCCACGAACCGCACGGCGGGAAGCTCCGTGCGCCCGGCAATGGTGTCTGCGCGCAGTGCCATCTTGCGTCGCAGTACGACGCGGCCAGCCATCACTTCCACGAGACGGGAACGCCGGGCGCGGCTTGTACCTCGTGCCACATGAAGACCGAGACCTACATGGTCGTCGACCCCCGGCACGATCACAGCTTCCGCATTCCCCGGCCCGACCTGAGCACGACGCTCGGCGTGCCCAATGCCTGCAACCAGTGTCACCGGGACCGGTCAGCCAGGTGGGCCACCGAGCAGATCCGCAGTCGATACCCGGAACCGAGGCCTGGCTTCCAGGGCTTCGCCGAGGCCTTCGCGGCTGCCGATCGTGGCGACCCCGCTGCGACGATAGCGTTGACGCAGGTCACCGCAAATCTCGATGAGTCGGCGATCGCACGCGCCTCCGCACTGGACCGGCTGGCACGGATCCCGGGCGAAAATGCGCTCATGGCCGCCGAAGCAGCGCTGGACGATTCGAGCCCGCTCGTGCGGCGGGCAGCGATCGAGGCATTCGAAACGCTTCCGCCACTGCAGCGCCGCGCACTGCTGCCATTGCTCGGCGACCCGGTGCGCACC
>Ga0102851_10001943_pt1 | contig 12209 bp, 9 predicted proteins | sample Mud3Dept3metaG_FD_79558 | JGI IMG/M metagenome (GOLD analysis project Ga0102851, IMG submission 79558) | Freshwater wetland microbial communities from Ohio, USA, analyzing the effect of biotic and abiotic controls - Mud 3 Core 4 Depth 3... | ecosystem: Environmental > Aquatic > Freshwater >... | reverse complement strand
CGTCGCGGATCACGCCGTGCTTGATCACCTCGACCAGCCCGTTTGCCCGCTGCCGGCGCGGCAGCGAGCGCAGCGTCGCGACGTCCATCCACACCAGGCGCGGCTGGTGGAAGGCGCCGACCAGGTTCTTCCCGCGCGGCAGGTCGACGGCGACCTTGCCACCGACGCTCGCGTCGGCCATCGCGAGCATCGTGGTCGGAACCTGCACGAACGGGACGCCGCGCAAGAAGGTCGCGGCCAGGAAGCCCGCCAGATCCCCGACCACGCCGCCCCCGAGCGCGACGACGGCCGTGCCGCGATCGGCGTCGAAGTCGAGCATCTCTTCGTAGAGCCTGGCCACGACGCGCAGGCTCTTGCTGCGTTCGCCGTCGGCGACGACCACGCGGCGGCTCTGGATCCCCGCCCCACGCAGCGAGCGTTCGAGCCGCGCGCCGTAGCGACGTCCCACCTCCGGGACGGTGACCACCACGGCGCGCCGCGCCCCGCTGGACTCCGCGATCGCGGCGCCCGCCTGGTCGAGGATGTCTACGCCGATGCGGATCGCGTAGCTGCGATCGCCGAGCGGAACCTGCACCGCGCGCATCGCCCTCCCCTGTTGCTCCGCTGCGTCACCGAGCACCTGCAGGACGCGATCGGCCACCGCGTCGATGTCGCCCTCGTCCACGTCCACGACGCGCGCCGAGCGCGCGTACTGCGCCGCGCGCGCTCGCAGCAGTTCGCGCATGCGGGCGAGGCGCCCCGCGGTGTCGAGACCCGCGAGCAGCGGGCGCCCGCGCGCGTCGCCGATGCGCGCGAGAAGCGTCTCGGGGCGAGCGCGCAGGTACACGATCGTCCCGCTCGCAGCGAGCCGCGCGACGGCGCCGGGTTGCGCAATCGCCCCGCCGCCGAGTGCGACGATCGCGGGCCGGCCCGCCACACGCTCGATCGCCGCCCGTTCGAGCGCTCGAAACGACGGCTCGCCCTCGTCCGCGAAGATCGCGGCCACGGACTTGCCGGCGACGTCCTCGACCAGCGCGTCGGTATCGATGAAGGCACGGCCGAGTCGCTGGGCGAGACGCTTGCCGACGGCGGACTTTCCCGCGCCCATCATGCCGACGAGCCAGAGCGTGCGCGCCATGGCGCCAAGCATAATGGAAAGGCGGGGGAAGCCGAAGCTTCCCCCGCCCCACGATCACCCGAGGTCGTGCGTCAGGCCCCGGACTGCGGACTCACCACCACCGAGGGCTGCACGAAGATCAGCAGCTCCTTGCGGCGGTCGCGCACGCCGTGGTTCTTGAAGGCATTGCCGAGAACCGGCACCTTCCAGAGGAAGGGCACGCGCGATTCGTTCTCGGCGGTCTCGATCACATAGATGCCGCCGAGCACCAGCGTCTGGCCGTCCTTCACCAAGGTCTCGGTCTTCGCCTGGTTCTTGGCGATGGCCGGCGAGCCGGTCGGCGTCTCGACGCTGTTGTCCGGCGCGTTGCGGGTGACCTCGATGGCCATGATGATGCTGCGGTCGGCCGTGATGTGCGGCGTGACCTTCAGCGACAGCACTGCGTCGATGAACTCGAGCTGGGCGTCGCCGTTCTCGAAGGTCTGGAACGGAATCGACACGCCCTGTTCGATCATCGCCTCGCGGTTGTCGAGCGTCACGACGCGCGGGCTCGAGATCACCTTGCCCTCGCCGTTCAGCTCGGCCGCGGCCAGCCGCACGTCCACGTTGAAGCGGTCGTCGAGCAGGAAGGCGCCGAGGTTCACCAGTCCGGTCGGCGTCAGCGTGATCGGATTGGAAACGACCACGTTGTTCGCGTTGTTGTACGGGAACTTGTTGTTCGGCTTCGTCACCGGCTTGATGCCGCCGATCGTGAAGTCGCTCTCGTCGGAATCCGGCTGGGAGCCGGCGCCCCACTCGAGGCCGATCTCCTGCGAGAAGTCGAGGCTGGCCTCGACGACGCGCGCTTCGATCATCACTTGCGGCGTCTGGGTGTCGATCGCCTTGGTGAGCGCCGTCGCCTCGTCGATCACCGACGCGATGTCCTTGATGATCACGGTGTTGGTGCGCTCGTCGACGTCGACCGTGCCGCGCGGCGTGAGCAGGCGCTTGACCAGCTTCTGTACTTCCTTCACGTTGGCGTAGTTCACCGGCTGCAGCTTGACGACGAGATCTTCGAGCTTTTCCTTGGCGCGCCGTTCCTGGAGCCGCGCCTCGTCCTCGGACTTGAGCGTGTCGCCGGGCGCGATGCGCAGCACGTTGCCCACGCGCACGAAGCCGAGGCCCTTGGTGAGCAGGATCACGTCGAGCGCCTGGTCCCAGGGTACGTCGACCAGACGGATCGTCACGTTTCCGGCAACCTCGTCGCCGGCGATGATGTTGAGGTCCGACACGTCCGCGATCAGACGCAGCACGTCGCGGATGTCGACGTCCTTGAAGTCGAGCGAGATGCGACGGCCGGCGTATTCCTTGCCGTCGAGCAGACCGCCCTCTTCGAGCACGGCGATGGTGTCGACGCTCGGATCGGTCGCTCCGGGCGGCTGCGTGGCGAGCTTCGCCGGACTTGCGGACTGCTTGGCTGCCGCGACCGCCTTCGTGGCTGCCGCCGCCGGCTCGTCCGAGCTCGCGACGGCCGCGGGCTCGGTCTTCACCGGCTCGCTCGCCTTCGCGGGCGCTGCGGGCTTCGCCACGACACTGGACTGCGTCGCACGCGCTGCTTCGGGCTGCGCGGCGGCCGCTGCACTCGCAACCGGCGCGGGCGCTTCGCCCTGTGCCGCCGCGATCGCCTGCTCGACCATCGCGCCGCCGCCCAGCGCGACGACGATGCCGTCCGCCACGGGCATGATGCGGCGCTGGTCGAACGCCCTGGCGTCCGGCGCGTCGAGCACGACGCGCACCTTCTTCTCGTGCGCACCGACGCGGATCCGCTGGACCTGCTGCGAGTCGATCTTCGTCACAGCCGGTGCGGTGCTCGACGACACACCCGAGAGATCGAGAACGAGCCGCGCGGGGCTGCCCACCATCACCGACGATTCGACGCCGGCGACGGTTCCATCCGTGCGCAGGCGCACGACGGTGCCGTCGGGGGAACCCTGCGGCTCCACCGCGATGAGCTTCGTCGCCACCTTCGTGGGCGCGGACGGCGCTGCTGCGGAGGGCGACGCGCTCTGCACCGGGCCGGCGGACACGGCCGCGGGCTCTCCCCACGCGCTCCGGTCTTCGCCGGCGGACGCCTTCGACGTTCGCGTGGCAGCCGGACGGACGTTGAGCAGCAGGCGCTCCCCGTCTCGTGTCACATCGAAGTCGGCGTCGGCCGCGAGGGTCACCTCGAGACGTGTGGCCGTCTTGCCGGACGCCGCCTGGAACTCCGCGAGCGACACTTCCTCGACGAGGCCGTCGAAGACCGTCTTCTGGGATTCCGCGGCGCCGATCGCGACGCCGGCGAGGTCGACGACGATGCGGCGGGGCCGCTCGGCACGCGAGGCCTCGTAAGGCGCCTGTGCCATCCCGTCCAACGCGATCACTCGCGTGTCGCCGTTGCGTTCCACCGCGAGCCGCGAGAGCGACTTCGCGAAGGCGATTGGCGAGATTGTGGTTAGCGCCCACAGTCCGAGGAAGGTCCCCGCGACCGCGACGATGCTACCGAGTCGTGCGCGATTGGTGCCGAACATCGATCCTCACCCTCCCTGGACCTTGGAGCGAACTCGCATCTCGATCTCCTTGCTGGTCGCTGCGCCGAGGTAATCGACGTAGGTCTCACGAACCAGCATGGTGGTATCGCCGATGCGAATCACTTGACCTTCGTTCTTTCCGATCGGGGTGCCTTCTTGCACCACGTAGCCGCGACCCGAGGGGTCGGTCACGAGCGCCCGCGGACGCTGCGTTCCCCACACCACGGCCACGACGGAGAGCTGCGACAAGTCGAACTGCTCGAGAGGCCCGCGCTCGTGCTTGGTGAGCCGCTGGGCCTCGTCGAGGACGAACGAGCGGAACGGGTCGCGCTTGTTGGTCGCGTCGTAACCGTAGTCGCTGGCGCCCGAAACCAGGCCGGAGCCGTCTTGCGCCGTCGCCTGGTCGGAGGCGGCCGGACCCGCCTTGCGCTGCGCAACCGCCAGCGGCGCGCCTTCCTTCTCTTGTCGCTTGATCAGTTCGGCGCGCTTCTGCTCGTAGTCCTTCACGGAAGGCGCGTTGGTCGCGCCCTTCTCGCAGCCGACGACGAGCGCCAGCGCCACCAACATCGATGTCGATGCGAGCCGCTTCACCCTCACGACTTCCCTCCAGCCGGCGCCGCAGCGCGTGCCGCGTTCTTCGGGTTGGCGGGCGCCACCGGGGCGACGTCATGCTCGAGGAACCGGAAGGTCGTCGCCTCGCCGTGTACCTTGAGCCGCGTAGAGCCGGCCTCCTGGCCCGCGATCTCCATCTCGAGCTGGCTCACGTTCACGATACGCGGCAGCTTCGAGACCTTGTCGAAGAAGCGCGCGATGTCGTGATAGGTGCCGCTGAACTCGACCTCGATCGGAACTTCGGCGTAGAAGTCCTTGGGAATCTCATCGCGCGGACGGAACGCTTTGAACTCGAGACCCGCGTCCTTGCCGAGGCTCGACACGTCGGTGAGCAGGCCCGGAAGCTCCTTCGAATCGGGTAGCTGCCGCAGTGCCTGCTTCAATCGCTTCTCCATCTCGGCGATCTCCTGCTCGAAGGCGGCGATGTTCGAGACGATCGCGCGCACCTCGGAGACCTTGCGCTCGAGGTCGCGCTCCTTGGCCTCGGCGACACTGCGCTCGGCGGCGGCGGGCCGGTAGAAGAACCAGCCGTAGCCGCCCAGTACCAGCACCGCGATGACCGGGATCGCCGCCATCCGGTAGGGCTTCGGCAGCTTCGCGAACTTCTCGAGCTGCCCCTGGATCTGATCGAGTCCGACGTCGAGCGCCATTCCTAGCTCTCCTTCCCGGCGGCCGGTTTGGCGGCGCGCGCCGCGGTCGGCTTCGCACCCCTCTTGGCTTTGATCGCCGGAGTGGGCGTGTTGGCCGGCGCCGGAGCGTCGGGCGACTCGAGCTGCGCCACGATCCGGAACGTGTTGAGCTTGAGCGAATCGACCGTCTTCAGCTCCGTCTCCTTGAGTTCGACGTTGGCGAAGTAGGCCGAGTCGTTGAGCGCGGTGAGGAAGAGCGCCACCAACTCGTTGTCGAGACTCATGCCCTCGAGTTCGATCCTGCCGTCCGTCGCGGAGAGCGTGGTGAGCCAGACGCGCTCGGGCGTGCGGCGCGCGAGTTCGTCGAGGATGTGAACCGGGCCCGAGCGCGAACGCTCGAGGCGCTGGATCACTTCGAGCTTCTGCTCGATCTCGCTCTTCTTGTTCTTGAAGCCCTCGACCTGTTCTTGCTGCGGCTTGAACTGCGCCAGCTGGGCGTTCAGCGCGGACACCCTTTCGTTGGCGCGGTTGACGCCGCTGCGCACGAACTGATGAATGCCCAGCGCGAGCACCAGGGCGCCCACGGTGGTTGCGCCGAGGAGCACGAGCTGCTGGCGCAAGTCGGCCTTGCGACGCGCTTCGCGGACCGGGAGTAGGTTGATCCGGATCACGATTCGTCCACCTTCCGCATCGCCAGCCCGATGCCCACGCCCAGCGAGGGACCGACCTGATCGAGGAAATCAGACTCGAACCGGCTCGACGGCATCATCCGGGCGAGCGGGTTCATCAGCTCCACCTCGAGCCCCGTGCGCTCCTTGAAGGCCGCTTCGAGGCCCGAAACCCGAGATGAGCCGCCCGCGAGGTACACGCGTTGGATCCGCATGTCCGCCGCCGTCGCCGAGAAGAAGTCGAGCGAGCGCGCGATCTCGCCCACCAGGTTGTTGGTGACCGCGCGCATCGCCTGCTCGACTTCCTGCGGTACGACGTCCTGGGATTCCGGACCGCGCTCGCCGATCTTGATGCGCTCGGCTTCGTCGAACGCGACCGACAGCGCACGCTGGATTTCGGCGGTGTACTGGTTGCCACCGCTGGCGACGTCGCGCGTGAAGGCCGGCACGCCGCCGGCCAACACATTGATCGTGGAGGTCTGGGCGCCGATGTTGACGATCGCGATCACCTGGTCGGGGTTCGCGCCGTAGTTGGTCTCGAAGGCGTTCTCGACGGCGAAGCCCGCCACGTCGATCACCGAGGGCGTGAGGCCGGCCTCGCTGATCAGGTTCACGTAGTCGTCGATGAGATCCTTCTTGGCGGCGACCAGCAGCACCTCCATCGGGCGCTCGGCGTCCCCGGCCTGCAGGATCTCGAAGTCGAGGTTCACCTCGTTCACATCGAACGGGATGTACTGCTCGGCCTCCCAGCGGATCGACTCTTCCAGCTCGGCGGCCGTCATCGCCGGGACGCTGATCTTCTTCACGATCACCGAGTGACCCGACACGGCGGCCGCGGCGTGCTTCGCCTTGGAGCCGGACTTCGCGATCGCCTCGCGAATCGCGTCGGCGATCGCGCTGGCGTTCAGGAAGGCGCCCTCGACGATCGCGTCGTGCGGAAGCGGCGCGACACCCAGGTGGAGCAGTTCGAAGCCGTTGCCACGCGGCACGACTTCGACCGCTTTCACGGAGGAAGACCCGATGTCGAGTCCAATCACGGACTTCGAGCGAAGCTGGAGAAACGGAAGTTGCACGGACTCTCTCTCCCAGCGCCCCGCGCTATGCGCGCGCGGCGACGTCGTCGGCGATCGAGTTCTCGAGCGAGGGGTTCACCCGACCGGCCGCAAACACCTCGTCCTTGTCCGAGATGCGCTTGCCGAGTGCGAGCAGGATCTTGCGTTTGGTATCGAGGCGACACGGCCGCCCCGCCTCGACGCGGTCGACAGTGAGCGTCGACAACCCGGCTTTCCGAGCCAGCTCTGCCTTGCTCATCATCAGCGCCTCGCGGCAGCGCTGGACGTTGTTGCGCCCCACGCAGTCCTCCCCCGCTGGACCCGACCGAAATCCCCACCCCGATCGAGTACAGCGCGCCCGATGCCATCTTTCGGTCCGCCCCAGAACGGACTTGAGGCCACAAGAGGCCAATCCCCCGCGACACGCCCGCGCCGTCTCGCCCCCTCATTTCGGGCTGGCCGCGAGCCGATACGCACCGCGTGGGGGCCTCTTGCCGCAGCGCATCCTGATCGTGGACGACGACGAGGCGCTGCGCGAAAGCCTGGCGCTCGTGCTCGGCGCGGAAGGCTACGAGACCAGCCTCGCGCAGAACGGCGCGGACGCGCTGGCGCGGATCGACGACACGATGCCCGACATCGTGCTCTGCGATCTGCGGATGCCCGGCATCGACGGCCTCGCGCTGCTGCCGGAGCTGGCGCGGCGGCGTCCCGACGCGACGCTGATCCTGATGTCCGCGTACGGCACCGAGGAACTCGCGCTCGAGGCGATGCGCCGCGGCGCCTACGACTACCTCGCCAAGCCCTTCCAGCCCGCTGACGTGCTGCTCGCGATCCGCAAGGCGCAGGAGCGCGAGCGGCTGCGGCGCAAGTCGGAGCTGCTCGCGCGCGACGTGGAGCGCGTGGTGGGCGAGCGTCCGATCGTCGCGGCCTCGCCGGTCATGATCGAGGTGCTCGAGCTGATCGAGCGTGCGGCGGAGTACAAGGCGACCGTGCTCCTCACCGGCGAGAGCGGCACTGGCAAGGAAGTGTTGGCGCGTGCGATCCACGCGCAGTCCCCGCGGCGCAGCGAGTCCTTCGTCGCGGTGAACTGCGGCGCGATCCCCGAGACGCTGCTCGAGAGCGAACTCTTCGGCCACGCCCGCGGCGCCTTCACCGGCGCCGATCGCGCGCGCCGCGGCCTGTTCCTCGAAGCGGACGGCGGCACGCTCTTCCTCGACGAGGTCGGCGAGCTGCCGTTCTCGCTGCAGGTGAAGCTGCTGCGCGTGCTGCAGGAGGAGGAAGTGCGTCCGCTCGGCGAGTCGAAGTCGCGCCCGGTGGACGTCCGCGTGATCGCAGCGACCGCGCGCCAGCTCGAAGCCGAAGTGGCCGGCGGACGCTTCCGCGAAGATCTGTTCTACCGGCTCAACGTGTTGCGCGTCGAAGTGCCGCCGCTGCGCGACCGTCGCGAGGACATCCCGCTGCTCGTCGACCACTTCCTGGCGCTGTTCCGCGACGCCCTGGCCAAGTCCGTGCGTGGCATCAACGACGACGCCCTGCAACGGCTCTGTGTGTATCGCTGGCCGGGCAACGTGCGCGAACTGGAGAACGTGATCGAGCGGGCGATGATCCTGGCGCGAGGCGAGCAGCTCTCGCTGCGCGAGTTGCCCGCGAACATCGTGCAGCTCGAGGCGGCCGAGGCGGACGGGGCAGCGGGCGACCTCTCGCTGCGGAAGGCGCGGCGGGCGGCGGAGAGCGAGATGATTCGCCGGGCGTTGCGCGAGACGGGTGGCAATCGCACGCACGCGGCGAAGCTGCTCGGCATCAGCCACCGCGCCCTCTTGTACAAAGTGAAAGAGTACGAGCTTCGGGAGTGAGCGCCGCAGGTGGGGACACTCACGGTGTACCGGCGGCTGGAGCGGACCGGCCCGTTCGGGCCGGCCGCTCAGCCGTTTTCGGGCGCCTACGGCGCCGGGGAGGCGGGCGGCGGAGTCGCGGAGGTGTCGGCCTTCTCGATGACTTCGCGTACGGTCACTTCGAAGGTCTGTTTCGTTTCGCCGCCGCGGCCGTCGCTCACTACGACTTCGATCGGGTGCACGCCGGCTTGTTCTCGGCTCGGCTTCCAGGTGATCTCACCGAGCAGCGGGTCGACCTTCGCGCCTTCCGGCGCCTTGGCCAGCCGGAAGCGCAGGTTGCGGTCGCCGTCGGGGTCGCTGGCTTCCACTCCGTAGTGGTAGACGCCGTCTGCTCCCATGCCCGAGCTGGGCTGCGACACGATCGTGGGCGCGCTGTTGCCGAGTTCCAGGTACTGGCTCTCGACGGGCGTGCTCTCGTCGTCGCCGTCGCTGGCGATGACGCGCACGCTGAGGCGGTCGCCGCGCTTCAACTTGCTGGTGTCGAAGCGCTCGCGGTCGCCGCTCTGCACGACATCGCCGACGCGCCATTCGTAGTGGAAGTCGAGCTCGTCGCCGTCGGGATCTTCGCCGTCGGCCACGGCCACCACGGTCTCGCCCGGTTTGATGCCGTCGGTCGGCTCGAAGCGCACGCCCGTGACGGCCGGCTGGCGGTTCCCGATGCGGACGTTCGCACTGGCGGGCTCGCTCTCCGCCCGGCCGTCGCTCGCGATGGCGGAGACGATCAGCACCGCGCCCTTGCGAAGCCGCTCGGGTACCAGCAGCGAGCCGTCCTGGCCGCCGCCGATGCGACCGCCGTCGGCGTGCCATTCGTAGCGGATGCGTACGCCGTCGCCGTCGGGGTCGGCGGCTTCCGCGCGTGCTTGCACGATGGTCCCAGGCTGGGGGCGGCTCGGCTGTAACGAGACGCTCGAGATCTGCGGCGCGGAGTTGCGCGCGACGCGTCGTGCGGTCGCGCTGCCAGGCGCCGCAGCCATTGCAGCACCGGTCGGTGTGGGCGTGCTCTCGCTGCACGCGGTGAGCCAGACGCCACCGGCCAGCATCAGCGCGAGCGCAGACCAATTTTGGATCAACATCTTCCCCTCCTCCCTTGCGCGACTACTGCGGCACCGCGCCCGTGAGTTTCAGACGGTGTAGGACCGGCGTGGACGCGTCCGTGTCGCTGGACTCGAACCAGACCGCGGCGTCATCGGGACTGGCGCCCTGGGCGATCGTCGGAAGATCGGCGAACGCAATCGGCTGGTCGTTCGCGTCTTCGAGCGCGGTGCTGTCGCTGACGCGATACGTGGTGCCGCCGAGCACGACCAGGCCCTCGCCGACCTGCTTCGAATCGACCGTCGAGTTGCCCTGATCTGCGCTCGCGGGATACGCGTTTGCAAACGAACCGAGCGCGATTGCGCCGGCGAGGATCCGGGTGAGTCGTTTCATGGCTTTCTCCTCGATGCGATCGAGGCGGGGGCTCGCCGCCCCCGCCCGATCCGTTTGCGCGACCGTCGTGCGACGCGCGGCTAGTCGGTCACTTCACGCCAGTAGAGCTGGCCCAACTTCTCCGGGTCGATCGGCGGGCCGAGCCCGTTCTCGATCTCGCCGTCCTGCTGCGTGACGATCACGCGCGTACCGCTCGGGCTGACCGTGATGCGCGGGTCGGTCGGCATACCGGCCCCGAGGTCGAGGCGCCGCGCGTCGCCGTCGGTGCCGCCGAAGAAGCCCTCGCCGCAGTAGACGCGGAACACGTAGAGGGTGGCGTTACCCGCCGAGGAGCACGGATTTCCGCTGGTGTCGGTCGGCGTGTACGACGCGGCGATCACCTGGTACGCGAAGATGTCCACGTTGGTGATGAACTTCTCGCTGTCGCGAGCCCGGAAGAAGTAGCCGGTGAAGCCGGAGAGCGACGCACACGAGCCGTCGTCGGTGGAGTCGAGCAGCGTGGACTCGTTCATCGCCGCGTACGGTCCGTTGCGCTCGAGCGCATCCGCGTCCATCACCGAGTAGAAGCGGTTGTTCTCGTCCGTCGTGGTGGCGTCGCCGCCGCGCTTCAGGTTGGCGCGCTCGCCCGTCGCGAAGGTGAGCCAGAGCTTCCCGCTCTTGTAGGTCGCCGCCGGCGGGAAGAAGATGCTCTTGTAGTATTTCGTGGTTCCGATCGTGACGCCGAGCGGCGCCGATGCGGTGGTCTTGGCCTCGAAGAAGTTCGTGAACTTCCAGTTGGGCTGGTCCACGCTGCCGGTCGAGTTGATCGGGTCCTCGCCGTAGTTGTCGTGGACCGGGTCGTAGGCCACGACCCATTTCCAGACGTTGCCGCCCAGGTCGCCCACGTAGATCACGTCGGCGAACTCGTCGCCGTCGAGATCGAGGACGGACGGCGTCGACGGGATCGCGTAGAGCATCTGGCTGGTCGCATCGCTCGCCGCAGCGTTGAACTTCTTCTGCGCCAGGATTCCGCCCGTCTTCATGTCGACCAGGAAGATCGCGCGACCCGCGGTGGCGCTGGCGTTGTAGTTCACCGGGTCGTTGGGGTCACCGGTCTTGTCGTAGCCGCCGGTGACGACCGCCACCCAGCGCTCGTACGCGACGCCGCTGATCACGACCTTCACCTTGGTCACGATCGGCGTGCCCCACGTCTCGCCCACGTAGTTGGTGGTTGCGGCCGCCGCGCCTTCCTTCGGGAACTCCCAGAGGTATTGCGGATAACCCCCCGCCGAGGGGTCGGTCACGTCGATGGCGTAGTAGGCGTGGCCACCCTGGCGCAGGCCGCCCGCCAGCACGGTGCGCCACTCGGAGCCGTCGGCCGCCTTCGCCGTCTGGGTGGCGTTGCTGTGGAACCAGACGTCCGCCGCGACCGGAGAACCGTCGACGTAGTAGAAATCGCGGCTGCCGGTGTCCTTGGGCAGGTTCCGGATGTTGCGGCGCACCGGCCACGGCATGAAGCCGAAGACCTCGACACCGGTGCCGCGGTCGTAGCTCGGCTGCTGGCCGACCGGCGGATTCGCGTCCCAGGTTCCGCCCTGGAAGCCGTGCAGGAAGCCGTCGTTGGCGCCGGCGAAGATCATCTTGTCGCGCGTGGCGTGCGCAGCGGCGAACGCGTGGTACGACGCTTCCGGTACGAAACTGCGCGGCTCGCCGATCACCAGCGGGTTCGAGTGGAAGATGTCGCCGAGCAACCAGGGGCGCGTGACACAGCTGTTACTCACTCCGGTTCCCAGCTGGCAACCGCGCACGTTCTGGATGATCGAGTCCTTCAGCCCCGCCACCGTGGTGGCTCCGGAGCCTGGATACGAAGCGATGTCCGCGAGCGTCAGGTCGTCCGCCGTAGTCGCGGGGTCGCCGAGACCCGAGAGCGGGAGCGAGGTGTCGAAGGGCACGCGCACCTGCGTCGAACCAGACGGCATCGTGGTGTAGAGCGAACGGGAAGCGGGCGCCGGGATCTCTTCCCCGGCGTCCCAGTACGGCGGCGCCGTCTGGGAGATCGCGCCGCCCTTGCACTCCCCGACCGGGGTCGGGTTCACCAGCGCGCAGTTGCCGTTCGCGTCGAGGATGTCGCCGTCGGCGGTGATGTTGAAGAGCTTCAGATGGCCTTCCCAGAACGAGTTGTTGTTCTGCGGAAGGAAGAGGCTGGTGTAGATGTTGCCGCCGTCCGCCGTACGCGTCGCCGGAACGGTGGCCGCCGTGAAGGACTGCGACTTCTGCACGATGTCGGTGATCGCGCCGACGATCGCG
>Ga0102851_10001942_pt1 | contig 12209 bp, 7 predicted proteins | sample Mud3Dept3metaG_FD_79558 | JGI IMG/M metagenome (GOLD analysis project Ga0102851, IMG submission 79558) | Freshwater wetland microbial communities from Ohio, USA, analyzing the effect of biotic and abiotic controls - Mud 3 Core 4 Depth 3... | ecosystem: Environmental > Aquatic > Freshwater >... | reverse complement strand
TTAATTTTCCATCTCGTTTTTCAGGAAATTCTGTGCTGCTAAAGCCTTTAATCACTGCCGTTTGTTTTTTCAATAACAAATCTTCCACTTGTTTTTCAGTAAGTTTTTTACCTTGATATTGATAAGGCAAAAGATATTTGCAACCTTCTCTATGGCGTGAACAGCCATAAGCAGATTTACCTTTAAGTAATGATCCTTCATTACATTTTGGACATTTCTGACCTTCAATAATTACTACCTTTTTCTCACGCGGAACAGATTTTTTAGCAGTTGTTTCTGATTTTGTTTCACGATTTTCGGTAGTAGTTTTTTCAATCGATTCCGGCGCGGTAAACTGGATTGTTTTTCCTTTGGAATTCATCACTTCATTGGTCAGATTAACAACCATTTCAACAAGCTCTTTTCTAAAATTAACTACATCATATTCGCCCCGCTCAATTAATCGTAGTTTTTTCTCCCACTGGCCGGTAAGTTCTGCCGACTTTAGCAAATCAGATGGAATGGTATCAATCAAACCAACGCCAGTAACAGTTGCGTGTAAATTCTTTTTCTTTTTTGTAATGTATTGCCGACGAAACAATGTTTCAATAATATTTGCACGGGTTGATGGTCTTCCGATTCCATTCTCTTTCATTGCATCACGCAATTCCTCGTCATCGATTGTCTTTCCGGCTGTTTCCATGCCTCTCAAAAGAGTCGCCTCTGTATAATATTTTGGTGGATGAGTTTCTTTTTCCTGTGCCTCGGGAATGTGCGGACCTTTTTCTCCCTGCGCAAATTGGGGCATAATATTTTCATCTTCAACGGCTGTTTCTGAGATAATTTCATCGCCTGAATTTTCATCGGTTTCCGGTTTTTTGGGCTCGGCATTTTTTGCTTTTCGGTCTAACTCTTCCTGCTCATAAACAACGCGCCAACCGGGCTCAATAATTTGTTTTCCCGTTGCTTTAAAATCGATCTCTTCAACGTTGCCAAGTACAGTTGTATTTGATACAGTACAATCAGGATAAAAAACAGAAATGAAGCGCTTCGCAATGGCGATATAAATTTTTTGTTCATCGGGCGAAATGCCTGAAGGTGTTATACCTGTTGGAATTATGGCGTGGTGATCCGTTACTTTTTTATCATCAAAAACTTTTTTGGATTTTTTTATTGGCTTCTCTAATAATGGTCGAACCAACTTGTTAAAGTGCTTTAACCCTTCCAAAATTTTTGGCACTTTCGGATAAATATCTTCTGATAAATAAGTTGTATCAACGCGCGGATATGTCACTAATTTTTTCTCATATAATCCTTGAACAAGATTCAAAGTATGATCTGCAGAAAAAGCGAATTTATTATTAGCTTCAACCTGGATTGAAGTCAAATCAAACAGTCGAGGCGGTTGTTCTTTTCCTTCTTTTTGTTCGTATGATTTTACAACAAAATCTTTTCCGGTAATAGTTTCAAGCACAGACTGAATAGCTTCTTTATTGTCAAACTTTTCAATTTGCGCAGAAAATAAAACATCGCGGTAACGTGTTTTAAGTTCCCAGTATTTGGCAGATTTAAAATTCTCTATTTCTTTTTGACGATTTACAATCATTGCCAGAGTAGGCGTTTGCACGCGACCAATAGATAGTAGTTGTTTGTTTTGACCAAATTTAATTGTGTACAATCGTGTTGCATTCATGCCCAAAAGCCAATCGCCTATTGCTCTTGAACTGCCGGCAGCGTAAAGATTTTTAAAATCATTTCCGTCGCGCAATTTTTCAAAACCTTCTTTAATCGACTCTTCAGTTAGCGAAGAAATCCAAAGCCGTTTAATAGGCTTGTCGTTTTTTGCTTTGAGTAAAACCCATTGCTGAATCAATTCTCCCTCCTGGCCCGCATCACCGCAGTTTATCACTTCTGTGCAGCGTTGTACTAAACTTTCAATGGTTCTGAATTGCTTTTGAACACCTTGATTATCCATCACCTTAATACTGAATTTAGACGGAATCATTGGCAGAGTTGCAAGGTTCCACATTTTCCACATCGGTGTATATTCATGCGGTTCTTTCAGTCCGCACAGATGACCAAATGTCCATGAAACCCAATAGCCATTGCCTTCAAAATAACCGTCCTTTTTGAGATTTGCTCCCAAAATTGTGGCGATTTCTTTTGCTACGCTTGGTTTTTCAGCTATGCAGAGTTTCATTTATTGAGGGGCCTGGAATTAATTATTGAATTGAAAACTTAAAAATACTACATTTTAAGATCGTTTTCTGACATATTTCCAAATCTTAAATCCTTGCGGATTGTTGTGATCTTTATCGTGCGTTAAAACGAGCGATTTTGTCCATTTGTTTTCATTAATTTCCGGAAAATAAGTATCTCCTTCAAACTCCGCATTAATATTAGTGACAAGCATTTCATCAACCAGGTCGTTGGCCAGAACGTAATTATAAATCTGGCCTCCGCCTATAATAAATATGTCTTTACCGGTTTGATTTTTTGCGCTTTGAATTGCTTCTTCAACACTACAGAAACTTGCACAATCAGGGTGACTGAATTCAGTATTTTTAGTAACAACAATGTTTTCGCGTTGGGGAAGAGGGCGAAACTTTAAAGGAATTGATTCCCAGTTTTTACGCCCCATAATAACAATATGACCCTTTGTCGTTTGCGAAAAAAACCGCATATCCGCGGGTAAATGCCAGATCAATGTATTGTCTCTCCCAATTACATTATTAGATCCCTTTGCAACAATTAACTTAACCATAATCAGTTTAAACTTTTCAACTCTTCAACTCCTCAACTTTTTAAACAGAAACCTCCCCCTTAATATGCGGATGCGGATCATAATTCAACAACTCAAAATCCTCAAATTTGAAATCAAAAATAGACTTCACTTCAGGATTTATTTTCATTGTCGGAAGTTTTCGCGGCTCGCGTGAAAGTTGTAATTCTACTTGTTCCTTGTGATTATTGTATAAATGCGCATCACCGAATGTGTGAATAAATTCTCCAACCTGTAAATTACAAACCTGCGCAATCATCATTGTAAATAAAGCGTAAGATGCAATGTTAAAAGGCACTCCAAGAAAAACATCTGCGCTGCGCTGATAAAGTTGGCATGACAATTTTCCTTCTGAAACATAAAACTGAAAAAAGGCATGACATGGCGGTAATGCGGCTTTTCCATTTGCCACATTTTCTTCGAATGATTTGGTTGTATCAGGCATTACACTTGGGTTCCATGCCGAAACCATTAAGCGTCGGTTATTGGGATTTGCTTTAATCTGGTCAATTACATTTTGAAGCTGATCAATTCCTTCATTGTTCCAGTTTCTCCATTGCGCGCCATAAACAGGACCCAAATCGCCATTTTTATTGGCCCAGGCATCCCATATTTTTACGCCGTTATCATTGAGATATTTAATATTTGTGTCGCCTTTGATAAACCATAACAGCTCATAAACAATAGACTTAAGATGCAGTTTTTTTGTAGTAAGCATTGGGAAACCTTCGTTCAGATCAAACCTCATCTGGTATCCGAAAACACTTTTTGTACCGGTTCCCGTTCGGTCACCTTTTTGGGCACCGGTATCGGTAATATGTCTGACAAGGTCTAAATACTGTTTCATTGAATGAATGGAAATGTGGTTCAAAGTTAACCTGTTCGTGGATTTGAGGACATTTATAGCACGACTATTGTATAAACAATGAAAAAGATTTTATCAACAAAAGAGATTGTACTTTGTCAGGACGGGTTATTTTTGTGTCCTCTTAAAATTCAGAATATGAAAAAGTTGGTTCTAATTTTTTGCCTGACGTTACCGGTTTATTTAAGCGCGCAAACGCTTCCAAAAGAATGTTACGGCTTTTATGCCGGCGAAATGGCCGCCTATTCTGTTATTGTAAATGATGTTGAGATGAACATTGAAAAGCACGATGTAGAAGTGCACGTTGCAGATAAATATATTTCCTATACCAGTGGTAAACTTACGCTAAAAGGAACATTTACATTTCTTAAACAAGCAGGCGCACAATATCTCATTAAAGCAGATTTAACTAACGGTAAAAACGTAAGCTACCAGTTGGATTTGTTGTGGGATAAAAAACAAAGAACAGTTTTTCTTGCCGGTAAAAATGGCGAACCGGATTTGGTTTTGGAGAAGTTGGAAGGGTAATAAAACCTTCATTCCTGAACAAACTTTTTTCTTAAATACACCTGTTACTTTTTCTTCTTTTTGCATTTCAATCAAAAATTGATTGCCTTTTTGTTTCCTCAATAATGCAGAAAAACGCTATAATTACAGTATTCCTTGCTCAATCATTATTTCTTGTTGCTCAAAGTTGCACGTCGGATATGTTCGATCAAAATTATAGTAGAACGGCAATTTCGAATTTCACAGGTTTTAATTCAGGTTTAATTAAAGAAACAATGCCAATTGATACTATTGATTGTACGGCATTATTCATGAGGGTTGATTCAAATAAAACCTACACTCAAACCAAGGCGGAAATTCTAAAAATTAAATCTAAAATAGATCGTGAAATTATTACCGAAGATTCGCTCTCTGTTTTGTTTACAGATTTGTTGGTTCAGAAAATATTTCCATACTGGTATGGCACTCCATGGGATTTTAACGGCTACACAGCTGTGCCCAACCAGGGTGTAATTGCGTGCGGTTATTTTGTTTCCACGACGCTCCTGCACATGGGTGTAAATATAAACCGATACAAGATGGCGCAGCAATTACCAATACATGAAGCGCAAACAGTAAGTTGTGGCCATGCCATTCAGGAAATCTACAATGAAACCATAGAAGAAAATATTGCGCAATTAGACACAATTTTAACCGAAGGAATTTATTTTTTAGGCTTTGATCAAAGTCACGTAGGTTTTATTTTAAAAAAGTACGACCGACTTTTTGTTATCCACGCAAACTACATTGGAAATGGGGGAGTGGCAGTTGAGAAAATTGAAGAATCACAAGCGTTTGCAAGCTACAGAAGATTTTATATTGCAGAAATTAGTACGAATAAAATCTTAATAAAAAAATGGATTTTGAATGAGGTTGTAACGGTGATTGAAGAATAACAAAGAAACCGTATGCCTTATTAAACCCTTCAACTTTTCAACCCTTCAACTTCTTGCATTGAGCGTAGCCGAAATGTTCAACTCTTTTTAAAATCTAATCCTTATAACTATAAGTCAACAATTTCGCTTTAATTTCCTCAACGTGTTTCATCTTTTTTTCTTGTCTTAATTTGATGGCGGACTTAGTAAAATAAGTATGTTGAGCAAGGAATTTTATTTGAATTTCATCCCACAATTTATCGCTGTTTAATTTACCGTGTTCGCGCAATTCTCTGCGCAATAAACTGGCTATATCATGGAAATCATCACGACCTAAATAATCTAAATCTGCATCGCACATTATTTGTTGCAAATGTGTTACTGGACTTTGGGGAATTTCAGTCGCTTTTATCAAGCCGTCAATTACATCAATCTGATCTTGTGTATATCCGTATTTAGGAAGAATTTCGCGCGCCAAACGCATTCCGATTTCTTCGTTTTTTTCGTATTTTTCAATGAAGCCCGCATCGTGATATGTAGCTGCAGATTTTAATAAGAAAAGATCCTCATCGGTAATTCCTTCCATGATGGCTAAACGTTCTACAGCCTTAGTTACATCAATGGTATGGTTGATTGAATGGTACAATAATTTTGGTGAAAGTTGCGTTTCCAGAATTTTCATAATATGACGCTCAGCCTTCATGTAATTGATTGAGCTGTATAAATGCAAATCAACAATTTTCCAAAACTTATTATTCGGTTTTTTGCCTTCGCCTTTTATTGATAATTCAGGTTTAATTCCGCTCACATAATACATGTCGAGCATTCCTTTATGTTTGGTCTGAATTTTACCGCGGTATGTGCACTCAAAATACGGCGCAATGTATTCGTACGTATTACCAGAAACGTTTACAGTTCCGGGTTGTCCGTGCATCTCCATTCGCTGTGCCTGGTTAACTGTTGCGCCCCAGATATCATAAGCGAAACGTTTAATTCCAATTACGCCCGCAATAACTTCTCCTGTATTTATTCCTATTCTTATCTGCCATTCATTTACGCCTGTTTCAAGTCCCTTTGCCTGGCGATCTAACATGTAATCTTTAATCTCCAACGCTGATAATGTTACCTCAATGGCATTACTTTTATTTCGGATGGGAACTCCACCGGCGCACATGTAAGAATCACCGATTGTCTTAATTTTTTCAAGATCATATTTCTCAATAATCTCATCGAACTTTGAAAAATACCCATCCAGTTTTTGAACCAGTTCCTGCGGCTTCATGTCTTCTGCAATCTTAGAGAAGCCAACAAAATCAGTGAACATAACAGATACATTTTTATAATATCTCGCTTTTGATCTTCCTTCTTTTTTAAGCTCTTCGGCCGTGCCTTCAGGAAGAATATTTAAAAGCAATTGTTCTACCTTTTCTTTTTCCTTTTCAAGGAGTTCTTTCTGATGCTCAATTTTCGCTTTCTGAATCTCAACTTTTTTCTTTTGATCCTGGATTTTTATGCTTTGTTCCGTTACCTGGCGCGTACGTTTTACAACTTCAATTTCCAGCCTTACTTTCTGCCGCCTGATTACATCTACACGACGTCTGTAAATGAAAACACCAAGGAAAATAAGAATTAATATGATGATGATTCTAAACCACCATGTTAACCAAAATGGGGGCGTAATATTGAGCGTAATGGTTGTAGGCGTTTTTGACCAAATTCCATCTGCACTCTGCGCAGAGACTTCAAGTACATAATTGCCATGAGGAATATTCATGTAATGCACTTTGTTCTCATTATCGAGATAAGAATATTCTTCTTCGTGACCTTGCAGGATATATTTAAAACGCGTTTTACTTGGATTTGAATAATTTGTAGAAATAAATTCGAATGAAATATCATTCTGAAAATAGGCAAGATTTAATTCAGCATCATGGTAAATATTCTGAGCAATTACCTCGCGATTATTTGAGCCCTTCGAAGAAAGAATTACTTTAGAAATAAGGACTTTTGGCTCGTGCGGATTTTTGTTAATCTGATCCGGGTTAAAAATATTATAACCATTAATTCCTCCAAAATAAAGTGAACCATCTGATGATTTAAAATAGGCGTTTGTATTAAATTCATTGCTTTGTAAACCATCCTTAACGGTGTATATAGTAAACTGTTCTGTTTCCGGGTTAAATTTTGAGATTCCTTTGTTTGTGCTGGCCCAGATGTTATGATCATCATCTTCTAAAAGCCCGTAAATTACGTTGTTTGACAGTCCCTGGCTCTCAGTGTAATTTTTTGTTTCGCTTGTTGTAAGATCAAGTTTTTTTATTCCGTCACCATAAGTTCCTAACCACAAACTATTTTTTTCTGTTTGTAAGAGACAGGTAATATGGCCATTTTCTTCGGTGTGGTTTATGATCGGGTAATGCTTGAAGTAGAAGGACCCATTTGGTTTTTCAACGATGTTATACAGACCCTGATCACTCGTTACGAGCCATATTTTTCCTGATAAATCGCGATACACAACTTTAACCGATCCTTCGCCAATACTTTGTTCACTTTCTGTTTTTGCATAAAAAGAATACTCAAACGTTTTTTTGTCAATGATTGAAAGTCCTAACCTGGAACCAATCCACAGCCTGTTGTTATCCGCGCGCACTATCTGGTAAACACGCACGTCATTTGATTCGGTATTACTGGTTTGAAAATCTATTTTTTTAAATTGATATGAATTTGATTTGAGATCAAAAATTGTTAAAAGATATAGGCCGTCATCATAGCCCAGCCAAATAGAATTAGGGGAGTCAACATAAATACTTAAAAGATAATTTTGTGATTCCTGGTCGCGGAATAAATGATAAAACCGTTGCTCTGCCGTTTTGTAAATAGTCAGGTCTTTTTTGGTACCAACGTAAATATTTTTATTTGCATCTTCTGCAAACGACCACACGTTGTAATCAACTAAACCATGAGCCGGATCGTTGTTGAGTGATATGGTTGTAAAGCCTTGTTTATGCTTATCAAATTTGGAAAATCCTTTTTCAGTTCCAATCCAGAAAATACCGTTAATATCCTCGAAAATGCATGAAATATTGTCGTCAATAATACTGGAATTGTCGTACGGATTTTTCTTGTATTGAAAAAGTTCTTCATTGCCAAGCGAATCTTTTTTGAGTAAAAATAATCCGTCTTCAGTTGTACCAACCCATAGATTTTGATTGTTTTCCCGATATGCACAACTGATTTCAAGGAAGTCGAGAATTTTATTGTTTCCAACGGGCCGCATTATTTTATCCGGATCAATTGTAAAGATTCCGGACTGCGTGCTGACCAATAGTGAATTCGTTTTGTTTTGACTTATCTGAATAATTTTTCCTGAACCAGCACTGTCCATGCGGTCAATTTCTTTAAATACATTGTACGGACTTACAGAGTAATAAATTTGACCGGTTTGGGTACCAATCCATGCAGTTTTTGCATTGTCAAGAAAGATGCAGGTGAAACCGGAATTTTCATTGATGGCTTTAATAACCTCAACCTGTTTTGTTCGCGGATTTATTTTGTTTATTCCGTATTTGTCTGAGAGTGCCCAGATATGGCCGTTTGCGTCGAATCCCATGTGAGTAAAGACATACCCGCGAATGCCCGGTACCATTTCGCGGTTTATCCGGGTGATTTGAAAATTTATTGGATTAAGGCGGCCAATACCCCTGTTAGTGCCAAACCAGAGATAACCCAATTGGTCCTTAATTAAAAAATAGAGGTAATTATTTGGTAGAGAAGTACTATCATCCGGGCTGCTTTTGAGAACCATGAAATCGTACCCGTCGTAACGATTCAGACCGTCCTGTGTTGCAATCCAGATATAACCCAGATCATCCTGAATTATGCCGGTGATGGAACTTTGCGAAAGACCGTTCTCGATTGAATAACGATCGAATTTGATATTTTTTTGCTGAGCGAAAGAAGAAGAAAAGCCAACGAAGAAAAAGAGAAGAAAAAGAGGAGTTCTACGCAACAAGCCAGTCATGATAATCAGATTCGAATTCCAATGACTAGAATATCATCTACCTGTTCATAAGCGCCTTGCCAGGTTTCAATGTCTTTTTTTAGCATGTCATGCTGTGCCGTCATGCTTAGTTTGTGTATTGCCAATAAATTATCCCGGAATTGTTTATAGAGAAATTTTTTCCCTTTTTCACCTCCAAACTGATCGGCGTAACCATCACTGAAAAGGTAAATGACATCACCTTTTTGAATCGGAACCAATGATGTATTATATTCTTTGGTGCCCGGCTCAAAAGATCCTATTGCAAATTTATCAGCTTTAACAATTATGAATTCTTCGTTCCTGATTATGTAAAGAGGATTATTTGAACCGGCAAATTCAATCTCCATCTTTTTATAATCAATTGAGCAGAGAGAAAGATCCATACCATCTCTTACTGTATTGTCTTCACTGCCTTTATTGAGTGAGTCGGAAACAAATTTGTTTAACTCATTCAGTACCAACCCGGGTTTTGTATTGTTATGCTCTTTTACAGCGGCATTTAATCCATTTGCTCCAACCAAACTCATAAATGCGCCCGGCACACCATGACCGGTGCAATCAACGGCCGCAACAAGCGATTTGCCATCAGCTTCAAAAAACCAATAAAAATCGCCTGAAACAATGTCTTTTGGTTTAAATAATACAAATGATTCAGGGCAAATTTTGCGAATAAATTCCTGCGGAGGAAGAATGGAATATTGTAAACGCTTTGCGTAACGAATACTATCGGTAACATCTTTATAAAGGTCTTCTAATTTCAAACGCTGCCGTTCAATCTCATCTCTTTGCAAAACAACTTCTTCTGTTCGTTCTTTTACTTTTTGTTCCAGGATTCTTTCTGTTTCTGCCAATTCGTCGCGCATCTTTAACAGCGCATGTCCCAGAACATCTTCATCACTTAAAGGACGGTATGGCGAGTTAAAATTACTTTGACCAACTTCTCGCGCAAAATCGGTTGTTTTTTGCAAACCATCAACAAGACCAATCATTGCAAGCGACATGTCGCCGATTTCGTCATTTCTGACCTTGATTTTTGTTTTTGGAAAAATACCTTTGCTCAATGATATTAGAATATGACGCAATGATCGTAATGGTTTTACAATCGTATTTGTAGTAAAGATAGCGATGACGATTGCAAAAATAATTAATGCACCGCCCAGGAACCAGTAAAACCGCAGTTGCTGGAATTTTTCTTTTGATTCAACGGAAGAGCTTTTTACAAGGGCCAAAGCATCTTCTTCTTGTTTTTCAAGACTGTTTTGAAGTGTATTTAAATTTTGATCTATTTTGCCGGCAAAAACCGGAACTTCTCCATCCTGTGAAACATAGAGTCTCGCAGTAAACGCACTGAAAATATCATCATAGCTTGCAATGTCCGGAAGTAATAAAATAATCTCTTCATAGATTGAAAATAAGGTATCAATTTTACCTACAGCTTTTGTAAATAATTCACGGTCATTTTCATTTTTCCATTCATGCGCCAAAGGGTCAATTTCAGCGATAATACCCGGAATATTTTGTTTGATCAGATTTTTAAGGCGCTCTTTATCCGGAACATCGTTCCTGCTCTGGTCATTTACCCATTGTATGGCAAGTTGTTTTGATTCGTTTATAGCAAGTCGCAAATGACTTACTTTTTCTTTTGAAGGTGTTATTACCTGGATAAGTTCATTCGACGTTTGGTCATTTTTCTGAAATGTTTCAATTCCATTATTAACCGCAATAAATGTGGCGCCGAACACTACTATAATAAACAGAATAAGGACACCAAAACCTGTCCCTATCTTTTTACCTATGGTGAATCTAAAACTCATTTTTTGGCTAGCCGCCTAATTGATCTAATAGCGCTTTAAATTTTTGGTATTCCGCGCTGTCTTTTAACGTAGATGAATAAATACGTACAATTTGCTTAAGAGTTTCTTTATCTTTCGGATCCTTGGCGTGAGCCTCAAGTAACAGCGGTAAATTAATCTTATCCAACATGGTTTGATAGATTATCCAGTTCGGATCATCATGCAGGCCAAAATATATTCCTGCCATTCCTTCAATCACTTCAACACTTGTAGGATTAATAGCGTAAGCTTTTTTCATCATTGGCAATGCACTCAGGAAAAGTTGTTCAGAAACAGCCAGGTTTTCAATAAATAATTCGATCGGTGTATTCAATGGATCCTGGTTTACGATAAGGTCCGCGCCTTTATTGTAATATAGAACGGCTGTATTTAAATTTGCCAGGTAATTTAATGAATCTATTGCAAGCACTTTGCTCAATGAGTTGATAGCAAGCGCAAAGGTTATATCATAATCTTTACCCGAAAGTTGAGAAAGTTGTTTTGTGTATCCGCCTCCTAAAGCGTTGAAATACTCAATATCTTTCATGTCAAAATTTTCAGCAGGATTGATGAGGCTTTTGTATTTCTCCTTGTATAATACGTAAGAACGCTCTGATTCAACATATTTACCTTCATTTAAGAAAGTTACGGCATCGTTATAATAGCGGATGATTGTATTTGAAAGGTATTCCGTGATTTTGTCTTTATAAATGCCGGTTGTATCAGTTGCGCGCGCAGAAACAAATGATTCGATTGCAACCTCTCTGTATTGAGGTGTTTGAGGTGTTTCAAGTTTACGATAAATTAAACCGCGAAGCTGCCATGTCTGAGAGTTGTATTTTTCTTTGGTAACAATAGCGGAATCAATCAGTACACGGGCAGAATCATAATCCTTAGCTGAATACATCGCATGAGCGCGCGAAGTAAGATCTTGCGTCAGGCCTTCCGTGCTGGTCGCAATCAGTAAAAATAATAATATGTGTTTAACTAATTTCATTCTAATACTTTAAAAGCCAAACTGGTTAGTTTTGATGCAATAACAAGGTTGTATTTCTTTGCGTTGGTTTTGCTGATTTCGTATGCCTGCTTACTTCCGTCAAGCACAAAATTTATAACAGCACCTTTGCTCAGGTATCCTTCTTTTTCAGTTACGATAAGTGTGCTTTTTGTTTTAAGTTGAGTTGTTAATGCAACAATCTGATCGCTTTTGTCTGCAGCAAGAAACAAAATGTGTGCCTTATCGATATCTGTACGTGAAGCGAACTTTTTTACAATGATTTCCTGGCTT
>Ga0102851_10001939_pt1 | contig 12214 bp, 8 predicted proteins | sample Mud3Dept3metaG_FD_79558 | JGI IMG/M metagenome (GOLD analysis project Ga0102851, IMG submission 79558) | Freshwater wetland microbial communities from Ohio, USA, analyzing the effect of biotic and abiotic controls - Mud 3 Core 4 Depth 3... | ecosystem: Environmental > Aquatic > Freshwater >... | reverse complement strand
CTGATCAAGATGGGGGCCTACGGCTTCCTGCGGTTCTCCCTGCCGTTCTTCCCGGACGCGACGATCGCCTGGACGCCCGCGATCATGACCCTGTCCGTGGTCGCCATCATCTATGGGGCCTACATGGCCTTTGCCCAGACCGATTTCAAGAAGCTCATTGCCTATTCCAGCGTGAGCCACATGGGCTTCGTGACCCTCGGTATCTTCGCGATGAACAGTCAGGGCCTCGAGGGCGGTATCCTTCAGATGATCAACCACGGCGTGTCCACCGGCGCGCTGTTCCTCGGTGTCGGCGTGATCTACGAGCGGACCCACACGCGGGTGATCGCCGATTATGGCGGGCTCGCCTCGAAGGTGCCGGTGTATGCCACGTTCTTCATGATCATCACCCTGTCGTCCATCGGACTCCCGGGCACCAACGGCTTTGTCGGCGAGTTCACCATCCTCCTGGGCGCGTTCCAGCACCAGGCGATCTACGCGGTGATCGCGTCCATCGGCATTATCCTGGGCGCCGGCTACATGCTCTGGCTGTATCAGCGGATCATCTTCGGCACCATCACGAACCCGCATAATGAACACCTGACGGACATGAATATGCGAGAGATCGCCGCGGCGCTGCCGCTGGTCATCCTCGTGTTCGTTGTCGGTCTCTACCCGAACGCGGCCTTCCAGGTCATGCATGCTTCGGCCGATAATCTCATCAAGCACGTCCATGCCAAGGCACACGTCGTACCGGCCGCCGCACAGGCCGCGAGCGCCCTGGTCGGGAATTAGGTAAGGAGAGGCATACATGGCGACTTCGCTACAAGAGTTCCTGGGGCAGCTGCTCCCGCTCTATCCCGAGCTGGTGATCATCACCATCGCCCTCACCGTGCTGCTGCTGGATTTCTTTGTGGACCGGAAGAGCAAGGCGATCCTCGGGTGGTACAGCCTGATCGGGATCGTCATTGCCGCGGCAATGTCGGTGAAGCTGATGGGGACCGCCGGATCGTTCTTCGGAGGAACGTTCCTGCTTGATCCGTTCTCGACCTATTTCAAGCTGGCCTTCTACGTTGCCTGCGGTCTGGGCATCCTGATCTCGATGAAGTATCTGGACATCGAGGACATCCACCGCGGAGAGTACTATGCCCTGATGCTGTTTGCCACGTGCGGCATGATGCTCATGGCATCGGCAGGGGACCTCATCACGCTGTACCTGGGCCTGGAGCTCATGGCCCTGTCCATCTATGTCCTGGCCGGCTTCATGCGCAGCAACAGCCGCTCCAACGAAGCAGGCATCAAGTACCTCCTGCTCGGCGCCTTCTCATCCGGCATCATGCTCTACGGCATGTCGCTCCTGTACGGGATTTCGGGAACGACGAACCTGAACGGCATCCTGTCGTTCTTGAGCGGGGCGGGAGCGGACCTCGGTAATCCGGTCCTGTTCCTCGCCATGGTCATGCTGGTGGTCAGTTTCGGCTTCAAGGTGGCGGCCGTGCCTTTCCATATGTGGGTCCCCGACGTCTATGAGGGCGCGCCCACATCGGTCACGGCTTTCATGTCGGCTGGACCCAAGGTCGCCGGCTTCGCGGTGCTGCTCCGTGTCTTCACTCATATGCTCCAGCCGCTCCACGCCGATACCTCGATCATTCTCGCCGGCATTGCCGTATTGACCATGGGCGTTGGAAATATTCTGGCCATTGCCCAGACCAATATCAAGCGTATGCTGGCCTATTCCTCCATCGCCCATGCCGGGTATGCCCTCGTCGGCCTTGCGGCGGGGGGGGCTGACGGCGCGGCCAGTGTGATGCTCTATGTCCTGATCTATGCGGTCATGAACATGGGCGCCTTCGGCGTCGTCATCATGCTCAGACAGTCCGGCGTACGGGGCGAGGAGATCGCCGACTTTGCCGGCCTGGGAAAGACCAATAAGACCGCGGCGTTCCTCATGCTCATCTTCCTGTTCTCGCTCACCGGCATACCGCCCATGGCGGGGTTCGTCGGCAAGTTCTATATCTTCAAGTCCGCTGTCCAGGCGGGAATGCTCTGGCTTGCGGTCGTAGGCGTCCTGTTCTCGGCCATCAGCGCCTACTTCTATCTCCGGGTCATCATGCTCATGTACATGTACGAGCCGAAGGAGGAGTTCTCGCTCGTGCAGTCGCCTTCGCTTGCCCTTGCCCTGGCCATCTCGGTCACGGCCGTTATCGTCATCGGCGTCTATCCCTCGAGGGTCCTGGACTTCGCCCGGGCCTCCCTGATCGGAATCCTGTAACGGATCCTGCGGAGCTTGCCCCGTTACCCGGTCGCCTCAGGTGACGTGCCGTGCGTCCTTTCCCGGTGGTGACAATGCCCGGTGAAGTGCTTTCCTCCCCATGAGCAACCTTCCGTTCCCATGGCTCTTCGCGGTCCTCGTGCAGGCGCTTCTCCTGGCCATGCTGGGGCAGGTGTCTTCCGGGAACGAACGATCGGATCAGGGCGCCAACGGACGGCCTTCCACGCAAACCACCTTTCTCCCGGTCGGGGACCTGTTCAAACCGCTTATTGCGGACCTGAAGCAGCCGCGATTCTATGTCAGCTACCGCCGGTACCACTTATCCAACGAGACCGTCAACATCTCCTCCGTCGGCGTAGGCGAGTCGTTCGGATTGTACCGGGCTGTCGATCCTGGGGACGGCTCGGGATGGCAGGTGAGCTTCGATGGAGGGCTGCTTGCGCAGTTCAATCTCGATACCTCGTCGAAGGACCTCCTGAACACGGATTATTTCGCCGGGGTTCCGTTTTCCTACCGGAAGGGACCGCTGTCCTGCCGGGCGTTCCTCTACCATCAGAGTTCCCACCTGGGCGATGAATTTTTACTGCATGAAAATCCGCGGAGGGTGGAGTTCTCCTACGAAGCACTGAGCGTGACGGGTTCCTATGAACCGAGTGAGTGGCGGGGGTACCTTGGAGGCGAGGTGATCCTTCGCAAGGAACCGCACGATCTGAAGACGCTTACGGCGCAGGCCGGTATAGAATATTACGGATCATCGCCGCTCTGGGGACGCGGGACCTTGGTGGGAGGGCTCGACCTCAAAAGCACCGAGGAACATCAGTGGGCCGTCAATACGTCCTTCGCGGCAGGCCTTGAGTTCCGGGGAGATCCTCCCGGCGAGCACCGGTACATCCGGGTCATGCTCGAGGGGTATAAAGGATTCAATCCGCACGGACAGTTCTATACGGAGAACATGAGAATAAGCTACTATGGAGCCGGTGTGTACTGGGGGTTCTAAGAAAAGCGGAACGAGGGCCTCCCGTAGGCGGGCATCACGGGCTCTGAAGCCGGGAATGAATCGCAGCCATGTCGTCGCACCCGTTTCCGCGCGTTCCTTTGGCATCTGTGTGTATGATCTTCCTCATACCGTCCCCCTATGCCTGATGCTATACTCCTCCCATGAAGCCTGAAGGCAAAGGATACATCCTCAAGGAATACGGCTCCTGGAGCGTGCTGACCGTCGCATTCCTCGTCGGTCTGGGGGTGAGCCGCGCCTTCCCCTGGCAAGCCCTGCCTCTCTTCCTCGCCCTCGGCCTCCTGATCAATTCAAAACAGGCATACACGAAGTGGACGCGCCAGCCGTCGGAGCGAAAGCACCTCGGCGTCTTTCTGATGCAGATCGCGGCAGCGTCCGTGGTCCTCCTCGCGCTTTTTGCCGGGCAGCTTTCCCAGATCCTCCCGCTCCTCATTGTTCCCGCGGCCTACCTGCTGATGAACCGGTATGCCGGCGAGCACCATGTCCTGACCGAATTGCTCGGCTTCGCGCTCTTAAGCCTTGCGGCGGTCCTGGCAAAGTTCCTGGTCGTCCAGGGCGTCGACGTGAGGCTTTTCGTTGCGACAGCGCTCTACTTCACGGCCGGGGTGTTCAAGGTGAAAGCGGTGCTGCTCAGGAAGACGCGGGACCGGGTGCTCACGGTCCTGTATGTATTGTTTGCTCTCTACGCCTATCAGCGCTTCCATATCGCCTCCCTCGTGCTCCTGCCGCTGGCGGAGAACATTGTCATGGCGATCACCCTCTACAAGGTCCGGCTCCAGACCACGGGCTGGATCGAAGTTGTCAAGAGTCTGGCCTTCCTCGGCCTGATGCTCTGTTTCTTCTCATAATTTCCCGCGGAACTCGACGGACACTTTCCCCCGGTCTGACCGAGTGGTAAAATAGGACCAGGAGGCAGAGATGTCTGCTGGTGCTGCGCGTGCGCGCATTTCCGAGAACGCATTGACCGTGCTGAGGCGTCGCTATCTCATCCGGGATGAACAGGGTGCGGTCATCGAAAGCCCGGAAGAGCTGTTCCGCCGCGTGGCGGGCAATATCGCCCGGGCTGATCTCCTGTACGGCCACGCCGACGCCGGGAAGACGGAGGAGGAGTTCTATCGGGTGCTCGCCGGATTCGAGTTTCTGCCGAATTCGCCCACCCTGATGAACGCCGGGAGATCGCTCCAGCAGCTCGCGGCGTGTTTTGTGCTTCCGGTCGAAGATTCCCTTGAGTCCATCTTTGACGCCGTCAAGGAAACGGCGATCATCCACCAGAGCGGCGGCGGCACAGGCTTTTCCTTCTCCCGCTTGCGTCCCAGGAACGATACGGTCAGGACAACGAGCGGGGCGGCGAGCGGGCCGGTGTCGTTCATGAAGGTCTTCAACGCCGCTACTGAGGTGATCAAACAGGGAGGAACGCGGCGGGGCGCCAACATGGGGGTCCTGCGCGTTGACCACCCGGATATCCTTGAGTTCATTGCGGCAAAAGCGGACGACCGGGAGCTGCAGAACTTCAACATATCGGTGGCCGTCACGGAGGAGTTCATGGCCGCCGTGGAGCGGGACGGCGATCTCCAGCTGGTCAATCCCCACAACCGGCAGATCGTTCGCACGCTGAAGGCCCGCTCCGTGTTCGACCGTATCGTCGAAATGGCGTGGAAAACGGGGGACCCGGGCGTGGTGTTCCTCGATCGGATCAACCGGGACAATCCCACGCCGCACCTCGGGGAGATGGAGAGCACCAATCCCTGCGGAGAGCAGCCGCTCCTGCCGTACGAGCCGTGCAATCTCGGTTCGATCAACCTGTCGCTCATGACGAGGCCCGCCGGCAGCCGCATTGAAATCGACTGGGACAGGATCGACCGGACCGTGCGGACCGCGGTCCACTTTCTTGACAATGTCATCGATCAGGGACGGTATCCTCTCGACCAGATCGACCGGATGGCCAAGGGCAACCGGAAGATCGGGCTCGGGGTCATGGGTTTCGCTGACCTGCTCATACGCCTTGGCATCCCCTATGACTCCGACGAGGGTTTGCGGACCGGGGAACAGATCATGCGGTTCATTCAGGAGCGGGGACATGATGCCTCCGAGAAGCTCGCAGAAGAACGCGGCGCATTCCCGAACATCACGGGCAGCCGGTATGACCGCCCCGGCGGGAAACGTCCGCGGAACGCCACGGTGACGACGGTGGCGCCGACAGGCACGCTCTCCATCCTCGCCGACTGCTCGAGCGGCATCGAGCCGCTGTTCGCGTTGTCCTTCACGCGCCATGTCCTGGGCGACGTTGACCTTCCTGAGATCAGCGGCCACTTCCTGGACATCGCGAAGGAGCGGGGCTTCCTGAACAGCGATATCCTGATGCGCATTACTGCTGGCACGCCGCTCGGACAGATTCCCGGTGTTCCCGACGACGTAAAGCGTGTGTTCGTGACGACTTTCGACATCGCGCCGCAATGGCACGTGCGCATGCAGGCGGCGTTCCAGCGCTCTACGGACAATGCCGTATCCAAAACCATAAACTTCCCGCCCCAGGCGACCCTCGATGACGTCCGGAATGCATTTCTCCTCGCCTATCGCGAAGGGGTCAAGGGCATTACCATCTTCCGGAGCGGCAGCAAGGGGGGACAGGTCCTTACCTGCGGCGATACGTTGTACTGCTGAAGTAGGATGGCGCCCCTTTCCCGAGGTAGTAGTGCATGCCGGAGGTCGGTATCGTGCGCACGCAGAACGTGACGGGTTTTCCCCTGCCGGTATTCCCGGCCTTTCCCGTGAGCGCCGGTGAAACGCCCCGAGCGGCGGACCAGACATCATCCGCTGGGAAATCGCGTTCGGGAAAGGTCACTATGGCATCGAATATCGAGCAGGCGCCTACGCCGTGCAGCAATGCCCCGTCCGAACTGGCGCGGGGAAGTGTGGAGCGGTAACCGCTCTCTTTCCCGGGCATACCGGCGATGACCTTCCGGATCGCCGCGCTCCGCATCAGGAATATCTTTTTCTTTCCTGCGGGGATTTTCAGTACATACCCGGGATAGTGGGGTGGCGTGGTCCTTCCGATCAGTTCGGGGTTCAGCGTCTTGATCGTATCGTAGGTGCTGTCGGCGCAGAACGCAGCAATCCCGAGGTCCATGCTGTTCCGGATCACGACCTCATCGAAGCGAAGCGGACTCGCGACGGGAAGGCGGAAACCGTATGCCTCGGGGTCCCGTGCAATGAGCGACGCGGCCATGAACTTTGGCACGAAATCCTTCGTCTCCCGCTGGAGGCGGGCCGAAGCCCGCAGGTCCCAGAAGTCTTCAGAGCCGGTCCCGAGCATCGCCTGCCGCACCTTTCCCATCCCTGCGTTGTATGCCGCCAGGGTGAGCGGCCAGGAACCCAGGCGGTCATGGAGGTCCCTGAAAAGCAGCGCCGCTGCGCGGGTCGACTTGATGAACTCCTTGCGTTCATCGACCCACCAATCGCTTCTGAGCCCGTAGTACCTCGCGGTGTACGGCATGAACTGCCAGGGTCCCGCTGCATTTGCCGGGGAAACAGCGCCGGGATCGAAGCCGCTTTCGATCATGGCCACGTATACGAGTTCCTCGGGAAGATTCTCGCTTCGGAAAATTTCCTTCATCTGGGGGAGAAGGGGGGCGGAGTTATCCAGCCACCGCTGAAACATGTCCTTTCCACGGCCTCTGAAGTATTCGATATACGCCTCGACGCTGTCATTCAGTACGACCGGGATATGAAATGCTTCATCGGTGTCCTCTCCGGGCGATGCATCCTCCGCAAGCGCCGGCGCATCGGACGGGAAGGGAAGGGGGCTTACAATCGTGGAAGAGGGAGCGGACGTTACCGCTGAAGACGGGTGCTCGGGGAGGAAGATAAGGAGCGCGAGGAGGAACAACGCCGACATCTCGGACCCGTGTTCACTACGGATCGTCCCAGGAGACCTGTTCGACGGGAATCGACGTGACATTTCCGGTGATCCTTTCACCCCGCGGCATCGAGGACGATAAGGAATCACTGCAGCGTGTGGATCCCGTGATCACAATTATTGCCTCCATGACCATTCATTCGTCCGCACTCTTGCATGCATTCCTCGGAATGTCGTCAATGCCGCGCAACTGCGACAGCCTGTACACTTCAATTTAAGCTCCGGTTGCTTGACCCTGTCAAGAATACTAAAGTATTAGATGGCTCCTCCTCCACTTTCGCGGCCTGTATGCCGAGCATTTGTACGCATCTGTACGCATCATTCGCAGGGGTCCTTTCTCCCGCATTGACAAATCCAGCTCTTCCGCTTACTATGATTTGGAAAAACGACAATGACCACGAACGAACTTCTGAAGACCTTTCCTGGACTCCGGGGCGGCTCCGATGCGCTGCTGCAGGAGCTGCTGTCCGGAAGCAGCCGGCGGAACATACCCGCGGGAACACGACTCTACGCCGAAGGGGACGCCTGCGCGGCAATCGCCTTGCTGCTCTCTGGCGAGATCAGGGTGTATAAGATCGGCCAGACGGGAAGGGAAATAACGCTCTACGAGATAGGGCCGGGCGAGACCTGCATCCTGAACGCTTCTTGCATCCTGGCGGGCCGAAGCTATCCCGCGTATGCCGATACCGTGGTGGATACGGACCTGCTGCTCGTTCCAGCCGCGTCGTTCCGCAGGCTGATCTCGGAGCATGATACGATGCGCGAATTTGTGTTCACGCTCCTGAGCCGCCGCTTGTCCGGTATGATGGAACTGGTGGAGGAGGTCGCCTTCGGAAGGATGGACGAACGGTTGCTGGAATATCTCGTCGAGCGGTCTGCCGACAACAGGCTCGAGACAACGCACCAGAAGATCGCCAATGACCTGGGGACTTCGCGGGAGGTGGTGAGCAGGCTGCTGAAGGACCTGGAGCGGAAGGGGAAGGCGAAGCTCTCGCGGAGCGAGATAACGCTGCTGAATAACGACTGAGGCCTCAGTGCCGTATACAGGGGCAACGTCCGAAAAGGAAAAAACGCGAGGGAAGACGGCGCGTTTTTTTATGATCACCGGAGGGGGCGATCCCGTCAGTTCAGGTCGCCGGTCTTCCTTCCCTTCCTGTGCAGCATCCGCAGGACCCACGATATCGACACGCTGCATGGCCGCCTCCATGGCGGTATGGCATCCATTCGGATACAATCCGTCCCGCCGCAGTTCTCCTGACGACCTCTGAAAATCCACTTGACACAATCGCTGAAAACGGCAACAATGGTGACGATCCTGCTCGGCAAATCATTTCCGACCAAACGGCATGACGAACGGCAAACCATCACCGACAAGCACCATCTCCTCCGGCATCGAAAGTCTCGACATCCTGATCGACGGATTTTCCATCGGGGACAACGTTGTCTGGGAAATTGAGGCCGGCTCCTCGTCGGATGTGTTCATTCGCAGCTTCATCTCGCGCTCGTTCCGGGAAGAGCAGAAGATCATCTACGTCAGTTTCAACCGTTCTCCGCAGACGGTCCTGCAGGGGCTGGGGGCGATCGTCTCGCCCGACCACTTCACGCTCATCGACTGCTTCACTGCCGGCAAGGGCAAGAACGACAGCACCTTTGTGAGGTTCTACGAGAAGACACAGCCTGCAGCGGTCATCAAGATCGAAGAGCCGCGGAACATCGAGCGGTTTACGGCTACGCTGAACGCCATCGAAGACAAGCTTCCTCCGGGCGCGCGGTACGTCTTCGACAGCCTGACGGGGATGCAGGACCTGTGGGGGGACGAGAGTGAAACCCACCGGTTCTTCACCTACATGTGCCCCCGGCTCTATGACCTGGGGACGGTCGCCTACTGGATCCTGGAGAAGGAGGCCCACAGTCAGCGGTTCAAGGCAAACCTTCGCCATATTACCCAGGTCGTTTTCGATCTGTCCAAAAGAAAGAACAATCTCTTCCTGAAGGCGCTGAAGCTGGAAGGGCGTCAGGATCGGGAGGTTTTCAAGCCCCATCCGTTCGACATCCGGGGCGAGACCGTAACGATCACCCCGCTCAAGAAAGAGCCCGCCACGGACATCGGCGGAAAACTGAAAGAAGCCAGGCTCCGGACAGGGATGAGCCAGAGGGAACTGGCTGACCAGGCGGGCTTCACGCCGAGTTTCTTGTCGCAGCTGGAAAGCAACCAGGTCAGTCCGTCGCTTGGGACGTTCATGCAGATCTGCAGGGTCCTTGGCATCAATCCCGGCCAATTCCTGGCTGCAGGGGAACCGGAACCGCTGCCCTGGCTGATCAAGAGAGAGATGATCCGCGCCCGTCCAGCGGCGCACGAAGATGCTGCCAAGGTGTATGACGTGATATCCGGTGACGCATTCTCGGTGCGGATCGTGGTGCTGCCGACGGGCGCTGCCATGAACCGGCATTTCTTTTACCACAAGGAGGAGGAGCTGGTCTATGTCCTGAAAGGTGATCTTTCCGTGACGATAGGGGGGAGGGAGGCGCGAATAAACGCCGGAGATATCATCCGACTGAAGGACGCATTCCCCTCTCACTGGAAGAACGAAGGAGGTGATGATGCAGAGTTGCTGGTACTGTGGTAGTGCATGACGAAATGATGATTGCGAAGAGGCGGATTTTTTTTGTCTTTAGAGGTAAGCCCGGCTTAATTCGCAGGCGAGCAAATTAAGCCATGCTAATATGGGCCGAACTGGAAAAGAGCAACCTTATCTGTCAGGACTCCTAGAGTTGAGAAGGTAAGGAACAAAATTAAAAAAAGGAGAGAATCATGAACCTGCAACAGCCAAATGCAAATGACGCAACCAGGACCGCCAACAGATCGAGGAATGTTTCACCCATGAGCGGTATTTGCACCCGCTGCATCGACGGGTGCCGGGGAAATTGCGAGGTCTTCAAGGCAACCTTCCGGGGAAGGGAACTGCTCTATCCAGGGCCCTTCGGCAGCATTACCGCCGGCGGCGACAAGAACTATCCCATCGACTATTCACATCTCAATATTCACGGATATGCGCTGGGGGCCAAGGGACTTCCCGCTGGGCAGGTGGGCGACCCGGACACGGCACGGTTCCCGAATGTGAACACCGAGACGAGCTACGGTTGGGACAAGAAGGTCAAGATGCAGGTGCCGATATTTACCGGAGCGCTCGGGTCGACGGAGATCGCCAGGAAGAACTGGGAGCACTTCGCTGTTGGAGCGGCAATATCCGGGGTCACGATCGTCTGCGGCGAGAATGTGTGCGGCATCGACCCGGCGCTTGAGCTGAGCAGCACCAAGAAGGTCAAGAAGGCACCGGACATGGACCGCCGGATCGAGACCTACAAGAAATATCACCAGGGGTTCGGCGAGATCCTCGTACAGATGAACGTCGAGGATACGCGGCTCGGCGTTGCCGAATATATCATCCACAAGCACAAGCTTGAGACCATCGAGCTGAAGTGGGGCCAGGGGGCCAAGTGCATCGGCGGCGAGATCAAGGTGAGCTCGATCGAGCGAGCGCTGGAACTGCAGAAGCGCGGCTACATCGTCACGCCGGACCCGTCAGATCCCGTGGTCGAGGCCGCATTCAAGGAAAGGGCGATCAAGGAGTTCGAGCGCCACAGCCGCCTCGGGTTCATCGGCGAACATGAATTCTATGCTGAGGTCGAACGGCTGCGCAAACTCGGGTTCAAGCGTATCACCCTGAAGACCGGCGCCTACGGCCTGCGCGAGCTGGCCATGGCCATCAAGTGGAGTTCCAAGGCCAAGATCGATCTCCTGACGATCGACGGCGCTCCGGGAGGCACCGGCATGAGCCCCTGGCGCATGATGGAAGAGTGGGGCATGCCGTCCCTCTATCTGCATGCCGCGGCCTACGAGTTTGCCAAGAAACTGAAGGACAAGGGAGAGCGCGTTCCGGACATCGCCTTTGCAGGCGGGTTCAGCAGCGAGGATGGCGTATTCAAGGCCCTGGCCATGGGGGCACCGTTCGTGAAGGCCATCTGCATGGGCCGCGCTCTGATGATCCCCGGCATGGTCGGCAAGAACATCGATCAGTGGATCAAGGACAATGATCTCCCGAAGACAGTCAGCGAGTTCGGCAGCACGGTCGACGAGATCTTCGTGAACTACGAAGATGTAAAGAAGCTGGTGGGAAACAACGAGATCCAGAAGATCCCGCTGGGAGCGATCGGCATTTACAGCTATTCCCAAAAGATCAAGGTGGGTCTGCAGCAGCTGATGGCGGGCGCCCGTTGCTTCAACATCGATTCGATCACCAGGAACGAGCTCATGTCACTCACTGAGGAGTGCAGTAAGGTCACGGGGATCCCCTATCTCATGGATTCCTATCGCGAGGAGGCGATGAAGATCATCAACTCCTGATGACCAGTTGTGCGCTGCAGTATGCATAAAGAAGTAGCGGCAGGGTCTCCGTTCGCAGTCGGAGCCCTGCCATTATTTGCCCATCTGATCAAGTACTATTGAATTCGGGAAGCAAAGAATCACCATCTCTTAAGTCATAAGGAGATACAATCATGGGTCCAGGCCAGGCGAATGCAAGTTCGGCAACGGGAACAAAGAATAGGGTGCCCGATGCGGCGCCGCAGTCAGGGATCTGTTCGGTCTGTCTTGATGGATGTCCCGGTCCGTGCGAGGTAGGCAAGTCGTCCTATCGCGGCAGGGAGGTCATCTATCCGCTGCCCTTTGGCAAGGTGACCGCCGGGGCGACGAAGCAGTATCCCGTGGACTATGGACATTTGAACATTCAGGGTACGTGCGTCGGCGCGTTCGGCGTGGCCGCGGACCCGGACAAGGCGGTCTTCCCGGCGGTATCCACGAAGGCCGAACTGGGCCACAAGCACAGGATCAAGCTTGATGTCCCGATCTTCACAGGAGCCCTCGGCTCCACGGACATAGCCAAGGACAACTGGGAAGGGCTTGCCAGCGGCGCCGCCATCTCCGGTATCATGGTCGTGATCGGAGAGAACGTGGTGGGTATGGATCCCCAGG
>Ga0102851_10001938_pt1 | contig 12224 bp, 8 predicted proteins | sample Mud3Dept3metaG_FD_79558 | JGI IMG/M metagenome (GOLD analysis project Ga0102851, IMG submission 79558) | Freshwater wetland microbial communities from Ohio, USA, analyzing the effect of biotic and abiotic controls - Mud 3 Core 4 Depth 3... | ecosystem: Environmental > Aquatic > Freshwater >... | reverse complement strand
GACGCAGGTGCGCGCGATCGCCGAAGTGGCTACCGCCGTGACCGAAGGCGACCTGACGCGTTCGATCACGGTGCAGGCGCAGGGTGAAGTCGCGGTGCTGAAAGACACGATCAACGAGATGATTCGCAATCTCGAGGACACCACCCACAAGAACACGGAACAGGACTGGCTGAAAACGAACCTGGCGAAATTCAGCCGCATGCTGCAGGGCCAGAAAGAACTCAACCAGGTGGGCGCCCTGATCCTGTCCGAGCTGGCGCCCGTGGTCGCGGCGCAGCATGCCGTTTTCTACGTGCTCGACCCGCGCAACGATGCGCCGAAATTGAGCCTGCTGGCGAGCTACGCGTCGCGTGGCGTCGGTGAGCACGGCAAGCACCTCGATCTGGGCGAAGGGCTGCTCGGCCAGTGCGCGCTCACCAAGCAGAAAATACTGATCGACAACGTGCCGCCCGATTACATCCGCATCGGCTCGGGACTCGGTGGCGCTTCGCCGCGCAACGTGCTGGTACTTCCCGTCGTGTTCGAGGGACAGTTGAAAGGCGTAATCGAACTTGCTTCGTTCGAAGGCTTCAGCCAGACCCACCAGGCATTCCTCGAGCAGCTGATGGAAAGCGTCGGCATCGTGATCAATACCATTGAAGCGAACATGCGCACGGAAGACCTGCTGAAGCAGTCGCAATCGCTTGCCCATGAACTGGGCAGCCGGCAGGAAGAGCTGCAGCAGACGAACCAGGAGCTGCAGGAAAAAGCGCAACTGCTGGCGCACCAGAACCAGGAAGTCGAGCGCAAGAATGCCGAGGTCGAGCAGGCGCGGCAGGCGCTCGAAGACAAGGCGCAGCAACTCGCGCTCACCAGCAAATACAAGTCCGAGTTTCTCGCCAACATGTCGCATGAGCTGCGCACGCCGCTCAACAGCCTGCTCATTCTGTCCGATCAACTGTGCGCGAACTCCGCCGGCAACCTGACGCCGAAGCAGGTCGAGTTTGCGAAGACCATCCATTCGTCGGGCAACGATCTGCTGATGCTCATCAACGACATTCTCGACTTGTCGAAGATCGAATCGGGAACGGTGGTGGTCGACACCGGCGAGCTCGTGCTCGACGAGCTCGAACGTTATGTGGAGCGCAATTTCCGGCACGTCGCCGAAGCCAAGGGGCTCGACTTTCTCATCCGCATGGATACGCGTCTGGCGAAATCGATGTTCACCGATGCGAAGCGGCTGCAACAGATCATCAAGAACCTGCTTTCCAATGCGTTCAAATTCACCCACTCGGGACAGGTTACCCTCACGGTTGAGCCGGTCAGCGGCGGCTGGACCAGCCGCAACAACGAGCTCGACCGCTCGGGAGACGTGGTCGCCTTTTCCGTCGCCGATACCGGAATCGGCATTTCCGGCGAAAAGCAGCACATTATTTTCGAGGCGTTTCAGCAGGCCGACGGCAGCACCAGCCGCAAGTACGGCGGCACGGGCCTGGGCCTTGCGATCAGCCGCGAGCTGGCCCGCCTGCTGCAGGGCGAGATCCGGCTTTCGAGCAGCGTGGGCCGGGGCAGTACGTTCACGTTATACTTGCCGCGGGTATACGCGGCGGCCCGTGCTTCGCGCAAGGCCCCGGTCCCGGACAAAAACGCCATCGCGCCTGAGGCAATCGAAACCGGGAAAATCACGAACGAGCGTGGCGCTGCGGCGGATGCTGACGTGGCAGCAGGCAATGAAGTCCCGGCGCTGGCTTTGCCGCAATCCGATCCGCCGGTCATGGTAAACGAAGCCGGCGACGACCGGGATTCCATCGTCGCCGGTGACCGCGTCCTGCTGATCGTGGAAAACGACCTGGCATTCTCCCGTTTCCTGCTCGATACGGCGCGGGAAAAAGGTTTCAAAGGGCTGGTTACCTCGCTCGGCGCCTCCGCGCTCGCGCTTACCCGCGAATACAAGCCGACCGCCATCACGCTCGATATCGTTCTGCCGGACATCGAAGGCTGGCGCGTGCTCGGGCGCCTGAAAAACGATATCGGCGCCCGCCATATTCCGATCTGCGTGATCTCGACCGATGAGGCCCGCGAGCGCGCCCTGAGCTCTGGCGCGCTGCGCTTTATCGGCAAGCCGATTCAGAGCAAGGATGTGCTGGACGACCTGCTCGAGCATCTGAAAAGCTATACCAACGTGCCCGCGCGCAATGTGCTCGTGGTCGAGGATGACCCGGAGCGGCTTCAAGCCATCCGGGAATATATCGATGGCGTCGAGGACGTGCGCATTGCCAGCGCGACCGACGGCGAGATCGCGCTGCGCATGGTGCGCGAACAGCGTCCCGATTGCATCGTGCTCAATCCCGGCATGCCGGGGCTCGATCCGGTGCCGCTGGTCGATGAAGTCCAGTCGCGGGATTGTGCTGTTCCGGTGCTTGTTTTCGGCGAAGAACGTCAGGCGCGCGGCGACGGCGCGTGGCAGCGTCTGGCCAGAAATCCCGCTGTCCACTGGGTGTATTCGTACGAGCGCCTGCTCGACCAGAGTACGCTGTGTCTGCACCGCGACACAACCAAGCTGCCGAAAGCCCAGCGGCGCATATTGGGCGACATGTACGAATCGAACAAGCTGCTCGCCGGCAAACGGGTGCTGATCGTGGACGATGACGTGCGTAACATTTTCGCCCTGAGTTCTGTGCTGGAACAGCACCACATGCTGATCGTATCGGCGGACAACGGGCTCGATGCTATCAGGATGCTGAGCAACGGTACTGTGGTCGATGCGGTGCTGATGGACATCATGATGCCGGAGATGGACGGCCTCGATACGACGCGCGAGATCCGGCGCATTGCGGCCTGCAAGGACCTGCCGATCATCGCTGTGACGGCCAAAGCGATGAAGGGCGATCGCGACCGCTGTCTCGAAGCGGGCGCGTGGGACTATCTGTCGAAGCCAGTCGATACGGAGCAGCTGCTTGCCGTATTGCGCATGTGGCTGCAGCGCTAGCGGCACCGCTGAATGGAGAATTCATTGCCTGATCGAACCGAAAAGCCCCTTTTCGAAACGGAGCAGGCGGACGCCGACCAGGCGAAAATCCTGGTCGTCGACGATCGCCCGGAAAACCTGCTCGTTTCACGGACGATGCTCGACGAGTTGGGTCATCAAGTCATCACGGTTCGCTCGGGCGAGGAGGCGCTCAAGTACCTGCTCGAGAACGACGTCGCGGTCATCCTGCTCGACGTGAACATGCCTGGCATGGACGGGCTCGAAACCGCCACCTACATCCGCATGCGCCAGAAGTCCGCGCATACGCCGATCATTTTTCTGACGGCGTACGTCGAGGAGATGCACGCGGCCAAAGGCTATTCGCTGGGCGCAGTCGACTACATATTGACGCCCGTGACGCCCGACATTCTGCGCACCAAGGTCAAGGTCTTCGTCCAGCTTCACCTGATGACCCGCCAGGCGGAGCGCCAGGCAGAGCAGCGCATCGCGCTCGCGCGGGAACAGGCCGCCCGTGCCGCTGCGGAAGAGTCGATCCGCCGCTCGACGTTTCTCGCGGACGCGGGCGGTGTTTTGAGCAGTTCGCTCGATGTGACTGCAACGGTGAGCGCGCTGGCGCAATTCGTGGTGCCCGTTCTGGGCGATCTTTGCGTGCTCATGCTTACCGACGAGCAGGGTAATCCGGGCCCGACGGCGGTGGCCTGGCAGAGTTCCGGGGGCGCCACGGCTCGTCGCAGCGAGTTGGTGTCGGGGTTGGACAGCGGCGAAATAAACAGGGCGATGCAGCAGGCAATGGCGTCAGGACGCATGGTGGTCGTGACTGACATGGTGCCGGGGCCTGCGACTCTGGTGGCTACACCGGTCGGCGAAGCCGCGCCCAAAAATCTCGAGCTTGGATTCAAGCTGGCCTCTCTTGCCGTGCTGCCGCTCGTCGCGCGCGGGCGAAAGTTGGGGGCGCTCATGCTCGGCACCGGGTTATCTGGGCGCCATTTCGGACCCGGTACCCTTGCGCTGGCCGGGGATCTGGCGACACGCGCCGCCGTTTCCCTCGACAACTGCCTGTTGTACGCGAAGATCCAGGAAGGCGACCAGCGCAAAAACGAATTTCTGGCCATGCTGGCGCACGAACTTCGTAATCCGCTCGCGCCCATCCGCAATGCAGTGCAGCTTCTGGGCATGCCCGACCGCGGGCAGGGAACACTGGAGTGGGCTCTGAACGTGCTTGACCGTCAGACCCAGCAACTGGTGCGCCTGGTCGACGATTTGCTCGACGTGGCGCGCATCACCCAGGGCAGGATACTGCTGAAACTGGAGCCGGTTGACGTGGCAAAAGTCGTGGGCGTGGCGGTCGAAATGAACCGGCCGCTTATCAAAGCGCGGCAGCACGAACTGACGGTTACGGTGCCGTCAGCGCCATTGGCAGTGCACGGCGATTACGCCCGCGTCGCGCAGATTCTGGCCAACCTGCTGAACAACGCCGCCAAGTTTACTGAACCGAAGGGACGCATAGTCCTCGGCGTGGAAGAGGACGGAGCCGAGGTGGTGTTCCGGGTGCGCGATTCGGGAATGGGAATTCCGGGAAACATGCTCGGATCGATTTTTGAATTGTTCACCCAGGCGGATCGTTCGCTTGACCGAGCGCAGGGCGGTCTGGGAATCGGGCTGACGATCGTGCGGAGTCTCGTCAACATGCAAGGCGGCAGCGTCCAGGCATACAGCGAAGGCGCGCAAAAAGGCAGCGAATTCGTGGTGCGCCTGCCGCGTGCCGCGGTGAGCCGCCCGGAACCGCCGCCAGCGGATGCGTCCCGCTGCAAGGAAGCCGGTCAGCGGGTATTGATCGTGGACGACTATGCCGATTCTGCCGACAGCATGGCGGCGCTCCTGCGCTTTGACGGCCAGGATGTGCGCATTGCGCACGACGGACCGGCAGCGCTGGAAGCGGCCCGCCGCTTTGCGCCGAGCGTGGTGTTTCTCGATATCGGATTGCCGGGCATGAGCGGATTCCAGGTGGCACGCGCACTGCGCACAATGCCGGAGACCAAAGATTGCCTGCTGATAGCGGTCAGCGGCTACGGGCAGGCCGAAGACCACCGGAATTCGCAGGAAGCCGGATTTGACCGCCATCTCGTCAAACCGGTCGATCTGCCCGTGTTGCAGGAAATTCTGGGTTCGACGAAAGCGGAGTCCGTCACGGCGTCGGCCGGAGGTTAGCTCGGCATGGATGAGAATCTGAGTGCGGAAGAACTGGGTTGGTTGAAAAAACTCGATACGAATGATCCCGTGAAGCCCGCGCTGCCTGCGCAGCTCGCGGCGCGGCTGATCGCTCTGGGGCTCGTGATTGAGCTCACCGAAGGTGGGATGCAGCTTACCGATCTGGGCCGCGCCCGCCTGCCGCCCCGGCAAAGCGCGAATACCACGTACTGACTGCTTACGTGACGGGAGGGGCGCGATCGCGCTCGCTTCCGGTCCAGCCAGCCGTCCCGCCGCCCGCCCCGCCGTTGACAGTCCCGCAGGCGTTGTTTAGGCTGGACAGCATGGAATCGGCCTCTCCCGCAAGCTACGAATCGGCCCAGAGCGAGGAGCGGATGCACTCGATCGTCAATCACGTGATCGACGGCATCATCACGATCGATGAGCATGGCGTGGTCGAGTCGTTCAACCCGGCGGCGGAAAATCTCTTTGGTTACCAGCGCGAGGAGGTGATCGGGCGCAACGTCAAGATGCTGATGCCGGAACCCTACCACAGCGAGCACGACAGCTACCTCGCCAACTACCGGGAAACCGGGCAGGCGAAGATCATCGGCATCGGGCGCGAGATTCTGGGCCGGCGCAAAGACGGCTCAACCTTTCCGATGGATCTGGCCGTCAGCGAATTTCGCGCCGGCTCGCGCCGGTTTTTCACCGGCATCGTGCGCGATATCACCAGTCGCAAACAACTGGAGCAGGAATTGCGGCAGCGCGTGCAGGCGCTCGCCGAAGCGGACCGGGAAAAGAACGAGTTCCTGGCAATGCTGGGCCACGAACTGCGCAACCCGCTTGCCCCCATGCGCAACGCCTTGCACCTGATGAAGATGCCGGGGGCGAATCACGAGCTGGTCGGTCAGGCACGGGACGTGTTGGAGCGGCAGTTACAGTACCTGGTGCGGATGGTCGATGATCTGCTCGACGTTTCCCGCATCATCCGGGGTCATATCGAGCTCCGCAGGGAGGCGGTGGACGTTGCCGTAGCGATTGCCCGGGCCATCGAGACCGCACAGCCGACGATAGACGCCAAACACCATGAGCTAGCGGTTGCCGTTCCCGACCAACCGCTCTGGGTGGAAGCGGACCTGATCCGGTTGGCGCAGGTTATCGCCAACCTGCTTACGAACGCCGCCAAGTACACGGACGAGGCGGGCAAGATCTCGGTCTGCGCGGCGCGTGAGGGCGAAGAGGTTGTGTTGCGCGTCGTGGACACGGGGGTGGGCATCGCCCCTGAGCTCCAATCCCGCGTTTTCGAACTCTTCGTGCAGGGCGACCGCTCGATGGACCGCTCGCAGAGCGGTTTGGGCATCGGCCTGACGCTGGTCAAGCGACTGGTCGAAATGCACGGCGGCAGCGTGGCGGTCGCCAGTAAGGGCGCCGGCCAAGGCAGCGAGTTCACCATCCGGTTGCCTGCCGTGCCTGAACCGCGAGGACATCAGAATTCCGACGTCCCCGTCGCCCGGGCCAACGTCGGCGCGCCCGGGAAGCGGGTCCTGATCGCGGACGATAACGTCGACGCATGCGAAAGCATCGCGATGATCCTGCGGGTATACGGTTACGATGTCCGTTGCGTCTACGATGGGCCCTCAGTCCTGCAGACTGCCGCAAGCTACCGGCCGGACGTGGTAATACTCGATATCGGGCTCCCGGGAATGAGCGGCTACGAGGTGGCGAGGCGGTTACGACAACTGTCCGAGTTCAGGCGAACGCCTCTCGTCGCCGTGACGGGATATGGTCAGGACGATGACCGCCGCCGCTCGCAGGAGGCGGGATTCGACTACCACCTCATCAAGCCGATCGATCCTGACGACCTGCAGGCGATTGTTGCCCGCCCCTTCACGTCCCCCTGATTCTAGCCATGAAAAACGCGGATCCGGGACAGGTTGACGCTGACGATCGCGATAGTCTTGCGCGCGCGCTGGTGCATGATTTGCGCAATGCCGTTGCCCCGATCCGCAACGCGGTGCAACTGCTGCGGTTTCGCGGCGACTCGGATCCCGATCTTGCGTCGGTCACCGACATGATCGATAGGCAGGTAAAGGAGATCGTGCGGATACTCGACGCGCTCGGCAGCGATAATCGTCCCCGAAGCGGCTACCCGGGATCCGCGGCGAATCGCGACGCCCGCCCGATGCCGTCGCCCGCAACAGTGCGGATCGCCCGGAAGATTCTGGTTGTCGACGATAACGCTGCGTTGCTGGCGTCGTTGTCGGCCCTGCTGCGGGAAGCAGGGCACGAGGTGAAAACGGCCGCTGACGGCGCGGAAGCGCTGGCGCTGGTTCAAAGCTGGACACCGGATTTCGTCCTGCTGGACGCGCAGATGCCGCGCATGAATGGCTTCGAGGTGGCAAGGCAGCTGCGCACGTTGTTTCCGCAAGGCGCCGTGAAACTGGTCCTGATGAGTGGTTCGGCACCCGATGAGACGACGTTGCGAGGCGCGGAGCGGGCCGGATTCGATCACTACATCGACAAGATCCACGACTTCGCCGCGTTTGAGAAACTGCTCCGCGACGCCTGATTGCGAGCATCGTGTAAAGATTACAAACGCGTGTCAGGGACTGGGGGAGTTATTGCCGAAGGCGCCGAGCACTTCAGCAACGCGGTGAAGTTCAGTCGTTTTGTCGAAAAAAAAATCGGTTCCGGCGGTAAGCGCCCGGACGCGGAACTCGGGGATGTCGTAGTTGGTCAGCACGATCACCAGCGGCCGCACGCCAAGCTCGAGGTTCCTCACGCGGCGCAGCACATTCAGGCCGTTGCCCTGCCGCAACTGGATATCGAGAACCACTGCATCCGGCGTCGAGGCGACGATACCCTTGACGGCATCGTCCTCGGTGTCGGCGAAACCCACGACGCGGCTGTCACCCGCGTCCTCAAGGCTTTCAATGACGCGATCGCGCAAGACCGGAGAATCCTCGACCAGATAGACCTTCAATGTCTTGTGCACTCGTTTGTCCGCCGCTGGGCCTCGCCGTTGCCGGCGGGAACCGTAACACGACGGGACCCATATTGAACTGGATCAACGGCCGCCGCTATCGGTCAGCGGCTGGTTTTCCTGCCGGTGTTGCGCCTACAGGAGCTTACTGTATCAAGCCGTGTTTGATCGCGTAGTAGGTGAGGTTGGCATTGGTCTTCATGCCCATTTTCTCGAGTATGCGCGAGCGGTAAGTGCTGACTGTTTTTACGCTCAAAAACAGTTCGTTGGCTATCTCGGACACCGCCTGGCCGGCGGCAAGTTTGCAAAACACCTGGAACTCGCGTTCCGACAACTCGGTGTGAAGCGCTTTCTGCGTATCGCCGCTCAGATCGTGGGCCAGCTGATCGCCGAGCGCGGGACTGACATAACGCCGCCCCGCAACCACCGTGCGGATTGCGCCGATCAGTTGCTCGGGCGCGCATTCTTTGCAAACATAGCCGTTCGCGCCGGCACGCAACAAATTGACTGCGTACTGGTCTTCGGGATGCATGCTGAGGATAAGCACCGGCAGATCCGGTTTGCTGCGCTTGATCTGCTGAAGCGTATCGACCCCGTTCATGTCGGGCATCGTGATATCGAGCAGTACGAGGTCCCAATCCGACGCGCGCACCATTTTTACGGTTTCAGCTCCGGAACCCGCCTCCCCGGCTACCGTGAACTCCTTGTATTCGGCCAGCAGGTTCTTCAGTCCCGCGCGCACAATCTGGTGGTCGTCCGCAATCAGGATCCGGGTCATATGCAGAATCTCCACAAGAGGGTGGGGGGGATTGTTGCGCGAGTATGGTAACTCAATCGAAAGCGCCTAAACAATAAGCAACCACCGTGCCCGGCGAGTAGCGGTGGAATCAGCCGTTGGCAGGCGCCCCCGCGACAGGGCGTTGGCGCAGCCATCCGGGGCGGGAGCGGGGGCGAAGGCGCGCTGCCCGCGAACGGGCGACTGCGTCGCTAACGTGTCCGCGCGCCCCTGCGCTACACGAATGTAAGAATTTTCGCGGGATCCGCGGGACGGCTTTTTGGTTCGCCGGCCTTGACGTGTGTCACGCCGCGCAGTTCGTGTCGAAATTGCCGCGGTATTCGTTCAGACGGTTATAAAGCGTCTTGAGACTGACGCCGAGCAGTTGCGCGGTTTCGCGCTTGCGGCCGCGGCAATGCTCGAGCGTGGCGACGATGACTTCGCGCTCGATGTCCTGCAGCGGCGTGCCCACTGCGATCTGCAGCACGCCCCCGGTGTTAACAGTGGATTTTTGCGCGCGCGGCATGCCATTTCCGTTTGAATCGAAATTCACTTCGGTGTCGGCGAGGATAAACGCACGCTGCACCGCGTTTTTCAACTCGCGCACGTTACCCGGCCAGTCGTGCCGGCCGAGGAATTCGCGCGCCAACGGGGTGAAAACCTTGTTCGTTCCGGCGGCCGCGTTGAGCTCGTCGAGAAAATGCTGCGCGAGCAGCTCGATATCGGACTCGCGCGCGCGCAGGGGCGGCAGCGGCAGTGGAAACACCGCCAGGCGATAGAGCAAGTCCTCCCGCAGCACGCCTTGCGTCACCGCCTGATTCGGATCCCGGTTGGTGGCCGCGATAATGCGCACGTCTACATTCAATTCCTGCTCGCCCCCCACGCGGTAAAAGCGCCCGGTCTCGAGCGCCCTCAGGAGCTTGATCTGCAATTCAACCGGCATCTCGGTGATCTCGTCCAGAAACAGGGTGCCGCCGCTCGCGCGCTCAAAACAACCGCGGTGCGAGCGTACCGCACCGGTGAAAGCGCCGCGTTCGTAGCCGAACAGTTCGGCCTCGATCAGGTTGGCTGAAAACGCTCCGCAGTTGATGGCGACGAACGGGCCGGCGTGGCACTTACTTCCGTCATGAATTGCGTTGGCGGCCAACTCCTTGCCGGTGCCGCTCTCGCCGATCAGAAGCACGCTGGCGTCGCTCGGAGCAACTTTTGCAATCATCTGGTACACGAGAGTCATCGCGGGCGATTGCCCGTAAAGTCTGCCGAAATGGGCGACCGTACGGGGGTTGCGGGCCGGGGGACGAGCCGCCGCCTCAGGCGCGGGACTCGCAAACAATCGGGCTTTCGCAAACGCGTCCTGACAGGTCGGGTGCAGTTCGTTCGTCGCCAGTTCGATGCTCATGCTCAGCCCCCTTGTGATGGGAACGCTCCAGACACGGTGGCTTTGCAGCTTTTTCAACGTGCCGGAGACTGTTCCTGAATCCGTGAGGGTATCCTACGTGCAATTTTTGCAAATCAGAATCAGACTATCCCGCAGCCGCATGTAGGACAATTGAACTTCAGCGTAGGAAATTTCCTACAGAAGAAAAGAAAACCGGGCGGACCTCAGAAATGCAGAGCCCGAGTCTTTCGTCTGTCCGTCGCGATGCGTGCGATCAGCGGAAGATGGTCGGAAGCCGCCCGCGCAAGCGGGGTCGAATGTACTGCAACGCTTCGCAGCAGATGGCAGGGCCGTACCCAGATCCGGTCGAGTGCGAACAGGGGGAACCTCGCCGGGAACGTGCGTGGTGCGCGAGCGCGCCCGAACGTGCGGTGCAGCCAGCGCAACGGCCGGCCCCACAAGAACCATTCGTTGATGTCTCCCATCAGCACGGCCGGCATCGTTGCATCGTCTCCCACCAAACGCAACAAGTTGCGGATCTGATGACGGCGCTCGGCGGGCTGCAGGCCCAGGTGCGTGCATACGACCCGCACCACATGACCGCCGCAGTCGAGCACTGCGTCGAGTGCCCCGCGCGGTTCGCGGCGCGGCATCGACAGATCGATTCGACGCACGTCCAGCACCGGGCAGCGTGTCAGCAACGCGTTGCCATACTCCCGCCCGGCCCGCTGCAGCGTGGGGCCGGATACTGCCGCGAAATTGCCGCTGTCACGCAGATAGCCAAACATGTCGAAGCCACCCGCTCCGGATTCAACTTCCTGCAGCGCGATTACGTCAGCCTCGAGCTCGGCCAAAACCCCGGCGATGCGCTCGGGTGAGAACGCCCCATCTTTCCCGATCCCCAGGTGAATGTTGTAGGACGCGAGTGTGATTTCGCCCGGTGCTCGCAACATCACTTCAATCCCGCGGGCCGGCACGCCGTGTGTCGGAAGCCATTATTGGCCTGAAGCATGCTTTATGCCCAGCGCCTGCGATCCGCGCAGACGCGTTCACAGTCAGGCGGCATGGTTCTTGCGTTTTCTACGGTAAGCCGATCAACGGGTTTTGCGAGGCGCGCAGCGCGTCCAATAATCGAGTGCGATGTCCGACACCTGCATTACACAACGCCTGTTTCATCCGGGCGGGAACTGTTGTGCCGTTGCCCGCACCGCCCGCGCCTCCGTGCTGGTGGATGGCGCCGCCTATTTCGATGCTTTCGTGCGCGCCGCTCAACGGGCGGAACGCTCGATATTGATTGTGGCATGGGATTTCAACAGCCAGACACCGCTTACGTTTGACGGCAGTGGCGCGGCGGCGCTCACGTTGGGCGACTTCCTCAATTCGCTCGCCAGACGGCGATGGAGACTGCATACGCGGGTGCTCGACTGGGACTACCCGATTATTTTTGGCCGCGATCGGGAATTCTCCCCACTCTATGGCCTGAACTGGAAGCCGCATCGGCGAGTCCGCTTTGAATACGATGATACCCATCCGCTGGCCGGCTCCCACCACCAGAAGATCGTGGTAATCGATGACAAGGTTGCATTTGTCGGCGGCCTCGATCTTACCTGCAAACGCTGGGATACACCGGCCCACCAGCCGGGAGACCCGCGGCGCATCGCCGCAGGCAAGCCGTACCCGCCATTTCATGATTTGATGATGGTGCTCGACGGCGCGGCGGCGCGGGAGCTCGCCGGAATCGCGCGCGCGCGTTGGCACGCGGCGACCGGTGAAGCGGTTGCCCCCGTCGAAACGGGAAGCGATCCATGGCCTGACGGGCTGGCGCCCGATTTCCACAACGTTGAGATCGGTATTGCCTGCACCGCGCCACCCGTCAACTCCACTGCCGGCTCGCACCATGTGGAGCAGTTGTACCTGGATATGATTGCGT
>Ga0102851_10001937_pt1 | contig 12227 bp, 10 predicted proteins | sample Mud3Dept3metaG_FD_79558 | JGI IMG/M metagenome (GOLD analysis project Ga0102851, IMG submission 79558) | Freshwater wetland microbial communities from Ohio, USA, analyzing the effect of biotic and abiotic controls - Mud 3 Core 4 Depth 3... | ecosystem: Environmental > Aquatic > Freshwater >... | reverse complement strand
TGAAGGAAAAACTCAAATGTCTGGTTTTTGTCCCTATCATTTCAAGAACTTATTGCGACCCCAAATCCTTTGCGTGGGAGCATGAGTTTAAGGCATTTGTAGAACAGGCCAAGCTGGATCAGTTTGGGTTGAAGGTAAAGTTGCCTAACGGAAATGTTGCAAGCAGGGTGCTGCCGGTACGTATTCACGATTTGGAAGTTGCTGATATTAAGGAATGTGAATCGATAATGGGAGGAGTGCTTCGTGGAATTGAGTTTATATATAAAGAACCCGGAGTGAATAAACCTCTCACTGCTGATGATGATGAAAAGAAAAATTTAAACAAAACCAAATATAGAATACAAATAAACAAAGTGGCTAATGCCATTGAGGAGATTGTTTCCGGATTGAAGGGGAAATCAACTATCCCGGTAAAAGAAATGACGCTTCAACCAGAGGCTTCGAAACAGGTCAGCAGAGACGCAAATAGAGAATTGCGGAAGAAACTTGCCAGGACATCAAAATGGAAGCTGCTTACGGGAATTATCGTAGCAGGGATTCTATTAATAGTTGCTGTATTTCTTGCGTATCCAAAATTATTTGGGAAACCTGATAAAACTGACCTTGACAAGTCTGTAGCGTTGATGCCTTTCAGGAATCTTACAGGAGATGCTGCAAATGATTTTCTTCCTGATATGCACCGCGAGGCTTTATTCCATGAACTGGGAAAAATATGCATGGTTGAATCATCTTTGATTGTAGTAGGACCCAAGACCACGTCCATGGTGGAAAAGAACAGGATGTCAGCGTCCAAAAATACCGGTGAAAAACTCGTCGATTACCTGGTTGAAGGATCCATTTTAAGCACAGGAGATTCGTTGGAAATTCTGATAAGACTGATTCAACAGGATAAAGAAGAGAAATTTGTCTGGACAAATAATTATCCAAGTGATCCGATAAACATTTTAAAACTGCACCACAATGTTGCAATTCAGATCGCCCGGGGAATCGGCCTTGAATTATTATCTGAGGATATTAAAAAACTTCCGCAGCCGCATATTGTAGATCCGCAATCGTACGAAGCATATTCCCGTGGTATGCATGAATTGGAAACAGCTACTGATGAAGGAAGCATAAAAGGGCTGGAATATCTTCTTGAAGCGGTCAGCATTGCTCCTGAAGATCCGTTTGCAAATGCAGGTCTTGCGATTGGATACCTTACGATTGCTCACAACAATCTCGACCCCGGCGATGCCCTGGCAAAGGGAGAGGAATATGCCCTGAAGGCAATGAAGCTTGATTCTACAATCGCTGAAGTCCACACTGCCTTGGCTATAGCATACCTTTATAAAGCCTGGAAATTTAAGGAAGCCGAAATACATTTTAAACGTGCCCTGCAATTAAATCCTAATCTGGATATGGCTCATTATCATTATGCATGGGGCCTTTACCTCTGGGGCAGAATGGAAGAAGCTATTGCAGAACATAAGCTTGCCCAGAAATGTGATCCATACAATCCTCTTCATACGGCATGGCTGGGTGGATTATATGATTTCGCCGGAAGATATGAAGAGGCTGTAAATGAAGCCCTTAAATCATTTAAGATTCAGAAGGATTTTTTAATTGGCTATCTTGTGTTGGGCAGAGCTTATGTTAATATGAACAGATATGAAGAAGCGATCAAAATACATAAGAAACTAATGGAACTTTATCCAAACCAAAAGGCTCCTCTCTGCCTGACATATATTGCAACTGGCCATCTTGAGAAGGCTGAGGAAATTCTAACAGAGATCGAAAAGAAAGAAATATTACCGATAGACGCATATAACCTAGCAAAGATTTATGCAAGAATGGGGAGAAAAGATGAAGCTTTCAAATGGATTAATTATGAGCCGCATGCTGGAAAATTAGCATGGGCTGCTGTAGGTCCGGATTTTAAATCTCTTCATGGTGATCCGCGATGGGATGAATTTCTGAAAAGGCTGAATCTGCCGAAGAAATAATCAGCTTCCTGAGTTTAATTGTACATAATAATTACCATGAGGCATACCTTCATCTCTAAGAAGTAAAAAAGACTGTTACCAGTCAAAAGAATAATTAACTTGCTAGTAGCAGATGTAAGCAGAGAGGAGTATTTTTCGAGACCTGTACATCCAGATTTTTGTGATGAATTAGATTAATTTAACTACAAGGGATAGGTTAAATTTGTTTCAACCATGTTACAACCGCAATAAAATAAGGGAGGAGTCAGAATTCTCCCACGCCTCATTGAACCTTAGTTCACGGCTTCTTCCTCGACTCCTCAATCCCCTGACTGATTAGCAACACTGCAGCCACTCCGAAAACGAGGATAACAAGTGCCCACCAGTTGATTGTCTTCAGAAAAATTATTATAGCTATGATAATACAAACCAGGGCTAATCCATAATAGATCAATGTCTTGGTATTCATGGTTTATATCATTTTTAGGTTAATAATTCTCCTCCCTGATCTGCATGAATGATTTCGGATGCAGACATACAGGACAGGTTTCAAATGCTTTTGCTGATTCATATACATATCCGCAGTTGAGACATTTCCACCAGACTTTTCCTTCTTTCATGAATACCTTGTCTTCCGATACATTCTGCAAAAGCTTCAGATATCTGCGTTCATGTTCTGCTTCAACTTTTGCGATCATTTTATAGACTGTAGCAATTTCAGTAAATCCTTCTGCTTTTGCGACGTCAGCAAAATGCGGATAAACATCACCCCACTCTTCTCGCTCTCCCTCAGCCGCTGCCTTCAGGTTCTCTTTTGTGGTCCCGATCTTACCGGATGGATAGGAGGCCGTGATCTCAGTCATTCCGCCTTCGAGGAACTTGAAGAAGCGTTTTGCATGTTCTTTTTCCTGGAGGGCTGTTTCAGCAAAAATATTTGCGATCTGTTCGTAACCCTCTTTCCTGGCAACACTTGCGAAAAACTCATACCGGTTCCTGGCCTGTGATTCACCTGCGAATGATTTCAACAGGTTCTGTTCTGTTTTGGTACCTTTCAATGATATTGACATAGTATTTTTTTTAATTGGTTTGACTTCTTTTGTTTTTATTTTTTCCCCAAATTACAATTTTTTATGATGATCAAGTCAGTGCAATATTAATTAAAAGCAGGCCAGAATAATCAGAAAAAATCTAAATTAGTTGGTAATTTATTAAACATAAAATTATGAGAAGGTCATTTCTTTTATCATTTGCGTTACTTCTTGCATTTTCTGACTGTTCGGATATCAAGAGCCCTGTCACTCCTGATACTGCGCTTCAAAGGTATGTGCAAACCAGGGATAAGGCATTTTCCTGGGTGGTTAAGGAGGACTCCGAATCGGACGGACTTAATGTTGCGATAATAAGACTTACCTCACAAAAGTGGCGCGAATACACATGGGTCCATCAGCTTACCATCATTTCACCTGATGAAATTGATTCAGACGGTGCATTACTGTTCATCACCGGCGGGAACAACAAAGATGGTGAGCCAGGGTGGCAGGGCAAGGATAATGATTTGTTTAAAATGATGAGCCTGATTGCTGCAAGGAACAGAGCAATTGTTGCCATCATTTCACAGATTCCTAACCAGCCATTGTATGATGACCTGAATGAGGATGCCCTGATCTCATTCACTCTTCATAACTTTAAAAGTGACAGGGATTTTACATGGCCGCTTCTGTTCCCGATGACAAAAAGTGCAATCCGGGCAATGGACGCTGTTCAGCAGTATTCAAGAAAAATACTTAAGCACAGGATCTCACGGTTTGTGGTTTCCGGTGCCTCAAAACGGGGATGGACAACATGGCTGACCGGTTCGCTGGACAGGCGCGTGGCTGCAATTGCTCCGATGGTGATAGATGTGCTCAATATGCCGGTGAACATACCGTACCAGAAGGAGGTATGGGGGGATTACAGCGTTCAGATAGAGGATTATGTGAAGCTCGGTATTGCCCAGGACCTTGAAAGTCCTGAAGGCCGGGATCTTGCAACAATGATAGATCCCTATTCATACCGGGCACGGCTGAAAATGCCTAAATTGATAATAATCGGCACCAATGATGAATACTGGCCGGTTGACGCTATTAAAAAATACTTTAATGATATTCCCGGGGAAAATTACATTCACTATGAACCCAATGTTGGTCATGGTCTGGGTGACGGGGTCGGCGTTATGAAGGCATTAAGCTCTTTTTTCAACACTGTGATAAATAACAGACAGCATCCTGCCTGTGAATGGCAGGTAAGCTCAGACACCGTAAAGACAGACCTTACTGTCAGGGTATCAGCAGAGCTAAAGAAAGCAACGCTCTGGATATGTGACTCGCCTGACAGGGATTTCAGGGATAATCGGTTTAACAGCAGTGGTATTGAATCAGGCAGCTCTCGCGAAATAAAAATAAAAGTTGATCATCCGGATTCAGGATTCAGGGCATTCTACCTTGAGCTGGTCTATCCCGATCCTGTGGATGGGGTCTATTCAAAAAGCACCCGGATGTTTGTGGCTGACAATGATGAGCTGTTCCTCAACTGAATTCATCAGGAAAATCAAGTATTAATATCTTATTGAAAAAAGAATCCGGTACCAGGAACAGTACCGGATTTGTTGAAAATATAGGAATGAAAACCAGGAAGCTATCTTTCCGATCTGTCGCAGGATTCAAGTCCGTCTTCAGTCATCCGCCAGAATCTTTTCCCCTGATCTGATACAAAATCGTCATCATGGTATGAGTGAAATTGTCTTTCAGTGGTTTTATCCATGCAAATAACGGTTCCTTCAGGGACATATACAGTTATACCAACTCCGTCAAATGACCATTTGGTATTATCCGGGAATGTGAAAAACTCATCAAGGAAAAGGGTATCACCCGAAATGTCATAATTATACTGCAGCCTCCCAGCTTTTTCCATTGCATCCATTCTTGAACGTCCCGCCGAACGCTTCCTGACTGAGACCCAGGCAGAGTTATTTCCGGATGGTGAAAAGTCCAGAGAGGTACGGATATAAACCTGCTTCTCAGTATCGGAAATAAAAACCTCGTATTCATTATCCGGAATAATTATCTCATTATCGATCGGCAACTCCGAAATTTTTTTCCCCGGCATAACATAAACCGTATCGGGTACGATTTTAAAGTAGTTTTTGGATATTGAATTTGCAGTTTCAGCGAAGCTTATGCCTTCATTGAAGAGAAGGATGGAAAGAGCAGCAGCGCTGATGACCCAGATTACAAGTCCGGCAAGCAGGAATACTCCGTCTTTTGCCCTGAACCAGAATATAATTCTCACCCCCAGATAAATTATGACAAGAAGAGGTATGGTCACAACAATCAATATCAGCGTTTTTATCCACGGCACAAGGCTGGGAGTCACAACATAATTCAGAAATTCAGGCAGATAGCTTATATTTGTACCTACTACATCAGTGGAAAATGCACCGGGGTATTTGAAGATGAACACCATCACGAATGAAAGAAGGGCGAGAAATCCTGCCAGCACCAGGGCAATACCTGTAATTATCAGAAATACACGGGCAAAAACATACAGAAACCTGCCGACTGCTTTGAAGATTTCGTTAAACGCATTTCCGACTTGTGAGGTGGTTGCATAGGATTTCTTGTTTATGCCAGTTGCAGAAGCCTGATTGTAGGCAGAGCCGTACATTTCTTTTTTCTGAGAGTCGGTCACAGCTGACGGCAGGGCTATCCAGAGAGCAAGATAAACGAAAAATCCGAATCCGACCATCAATGCAAACACCACAAAAAGTATCCTGAACCATACCGGGTCAGTATCCAGGTAGGTGCCAATGCCTCCGCAGACTCCTCCGATTATTGAGTCATCAGGATTCCTGAACATTTTTTTACTTCGGGTGGAAGTATATACGTTAGCCGGTTCCTCATTTTCAGTCTGGCCGAAATCTTCGGGTTTTCCGATAATTGAGATCATTGCTTCGACATTTTCCCTAGTGATCACCCCCGCATTGCCCCTCTGCGAAAGAAATATCTCTGCAATCCGTGATTCAATATCTTCAATCGTCTCATTACCTCCCGGGACATTCCTGAATTTCAGATCAATTGCCTGAAGGTAATCCCGAAGCATCTTATAGGCCTCTTCATCAATCTGAAAAAGAGCGCCGCCGAGATTTATATTTATTGTTTTATCCATTATTTTCAGTATTAACGGGTTAATAAATGGCTATCTCGTGCGGATCTGATTGACTGATTCAACCAGCTCGTCCCATGATTTGTCGAGATCGGCAAGATATTCCCTGCCCTGGTCTGTAAGTTCATAGTATTTACGTGGCGGCCCCTGTTGCGATTCTTCCCAGCGATAACTGAGCAATCCGGCATTTTTCTGTCTCGTGAGGAGAGGATAGAGAGTCCCTTCAACCACAATCACCCTGGCCTCCTTGAGCTCCTTAATAATATCGCTCGCATAGCAGGAACCACGTGATAAAACTGACAATATGCAGTATTCCAGGATTCCCTTGCGCATCTGTGCTTTTGTGTTTTCCAGATCCATGATAATAAGTTTTTAGATTTTACACTTCATTAATTTGCCTTCCTGGTTTATCTGCTATAGCTTCATGTTTTTCCTGAGATTCTCGAATTCATTTTTTACGGACTCCTTAATGTTGTGGATATTTACAGGATTTCCTTTCATCTCTATTTTCTGAGAAGTTGTTTTAGCTTCGGGGAGAACGATATATAATATAAGGTATATAAGGATCCCCAATCCGCCCATCATGGTAATAATCAGGAAGATTACCCTGACAATCCATGGGTCAATGCTCCAGTAGGCTCCCATACCGGCACATACACCACCTATTATCCTTCTGTCCGGATCGCGGTACATTCTGTGATAACCGGGAGTGGAGAATTTCTCACGGGCTGACGTGCCCTCCTCCTCGGAAATATCTTCAGGTGTTCCCAGAACTGAGATGGCATTGTGTACATCATCCATGGTGATTACCTGCTTATAGGCCGAAAGCCTGGCCCGGAACAGCTCCGCTATCCTGGTTTCTATGTCTGAAAGGATTTCGGATGAGCTCTCCTCGCCGGCAAAGTGAAGTTCAAGGCTCTTCAGATACCTTTTTAATTCACTGTATGCATCTTCATCAATATTGAAAGAATAACCTCCGAGATTGATGCTAACTGTTATTTTCATCATAATTTAATTTTGATTTTAATGGTATGATGGAACCCATATGTTATTATAGATATATTTATAAGTGTTTGTCTCAGCTTAACATATGGGTTTCATAGTTCTTTTAAAATTTTACTACTATTATATACAAGAAACATTATAATGCAAAGATATATAAATAAATTAATACCATGCAATACATAGTACTAAAAAAATAATAATATTTATTAACAATTTTTGTAAATCGCATATAATGAGTAACATAAATATGAAAAATTCTGTAATTTTTTCGGCAGCCCCTGCAGGAGGATGGATTTAGAAGAACAGGAATGAGCAGGAGGGCAGGACTGTGAGTACATCTGATTGAAATTAAAGCGATAAATGATCATCAGATGTTTATTAATCCTTACTTAAAGTGGGATTCTTTATCTTTATACAATCAATTCTGTTACGATGAAGAAACACAAATGGGGTATCCTTGCTCCGGGAAAGATGTCAGCCAAATTCACCAGGGGAATTAAATTGCTTAAGAATGCCGAGTTGTATGCCGTCGGTTCACGCGATCTGCAAAGAGCCATTCTGTTCGCAAAAGATTACGGATTTACAAAATATTACGGAAGCTATGAAGAACTGGCTGCTGATCCCCGGCTTGAGATAGTTTATATAGCTTCTCCCCATTCGCATCATTTTGAACATACAATGCTTTGCCTGAAAAACGGGAAACATGTGATCTGTGAAAAGGCTTTTGCAATAAATTCAAAGGAAGTGGAAGTGATGATCAGCGAGGCAAAGAAGCGAAACCTCTTTCTGATGGAAGCATTATGGCCGCCTTTTCAGCCTTTTTATAAAAAAGCTCAGGAGATAATCAGCTCGGGGATATTGGGAAAGATAATTTATCTCGATGGCTATTTCTCATTCATTCCTCCCTACGATCCTGAGGACCGGAAATTCAATCTCGCCCTTGGCGGAGGTTCGCTTCTTGATATTGGCATCTATCCGGTTATTGATGCATTGACATTCCTGGGAGTACCTTCAGAAATAAAGGCTTCAGCTGTATTTGGCAATACAGGTTCAGAAGAATCGCTGAGCATTATTTTCACTTATCCTGATGGCAGAATGGCGTCTCTATACAGTTCATTCAGGACCAGCATAGGAATAGGATGCGAACTCTATTGCGAGAAGGGCAACATTATAGTAAGCCGTGGAAGGGATATGAACCAGAGAGTTATCCTTGCCCTTCACGGGGAGGAGAAACAGGAATTCGTCTTTAATCCGCCGGCAATGGGTTATCACTCGGAAGCTGAAGAGGTTATGAGGTGTCTCGACGAAGGGAGAACAGAAAGCCCTGTTGTTCCTCTCTCGTTCAGTCACGACTTAATGAAGACTCTTGACCGGATCAGGGAAACCGCCGGAATTGTATTTCCCGGGAGAGATTGAAATAATGAAGAACTTACACAGAGTTCCTCGAGGATTTACCCCCCATCCCCCCTAAAGGGGGGCTAATTCCAGTATTTAAGACAAGTCGCTAAATATCTGGGCATTAGGCCCCCTTTAGGGGGCAAGCCGCGAAGCGGCTGGGGGTCTCTGCTTCTCCGGGGGACAAAGAAATTTAGTATTATAAATAAATGCTTAGTCCAAATTCTCATAATATTTCAGAAGGAACATTTTACAGGAAGAAATTCCTCCTGAGCCTCATTATCCCCGGGATTTTTATTTTCTTTATGTGGCTGGTAAAGATCATTGAAGTGTTATTCGATATTGATCTTACAGGGTTTGGGATTTACCCGTTGTCAATAAAGGGTTTGATGGGGATCCTTTTCTCGCCATTTATTCATGACGATTTTAAGCATCTGTTTAATAATTCTATACCGCTTCTGCTTCTCTCGGTCGCGCTGTTCTATTTTTATTCGGAAATAGCGCTTAAGGTTTTTTCATGGACATATATCCTGACCGGGATCCTTGTCTGGCTTGGAGGCAGGAATGCCTGGCATATAGGGGCCAGCGGACTTGTTTACGGACTGGCATCGTTCCTCTTTTTCAGCGGGATAATTCGCAAATATTTCAGGCTTGTGGCACTGTCACTGCTGGTTGTCTTTCTTTATGGTGAAATGGTCTGGGGTATATTCCCGGGAACCTACAGGAATATTTCCTGGGAATCGCATATGCTAGGGTTCTTATCAGGAATATTTCTTGCCGTATGGTACCGGAATGAGGGTCCGCAAAAACCGGTTTATGACTGGATGGAGGAGGAGGACGGGGAGAGCGAGAGTGGGAGAGTGGGAGAGGGGGAGATCGAAGCAAAGCGAAGATTCCGCGAAGCGGAAGAGGGAGATTAAGATAGTTTGAATTGGTTATCAGAGAATAAGATGGATCTTTCAGTAATTATTGTTTGTTACAGAGGCTGGAAGAGACTCACAAGATGTCTTGAAGCCCTGGACTCTTATTCCGGGAAAAAGTTCACTATGGAGGTCATTATGGTTGACAATAATTCGGGTGATGATAATTATGGAAGGATTGAGGCACGTTTCAACAGATTCCATTTTATGCGGAATAAGATAAATGGCGGTTATTCAAATGGCTGCAATACAGGAGCCGCTATTGCCCGGGGAGAATTCATATTGATTCTGAATCCTGATACTATTGCATATGAGGCGGAAGTTGAAAAACTTCTGAATGCAGCCAGGTCAAATCCATCTTATTATATCCTTTCGTGCAGACAAATCAGGGAAAATGGGAAAGAAAGCAAAGCTACAGGTTCATTCCCCGGACATTTCAGGATCAATAATTCTATTAAAGAAACAGAATCGGTCATTTTCCCCGACTGGGTCTCAGGATCAGTTATGATGATCCGAAGAGAGATATATGAAAAGCTGAATGGATTTGATGAAGACTTCTGGATGTATTCGGAAGATGTCGACCTGTGCCGTCGGGCCAGAAACATGGGAGGTGAAATAGCTTTTTACAGGGATATTACTGTTGAACATAATCACGGCGGGAGTACCAGGATCGATCTAAAAACAATTTCAATAGCAAAATGTGAGGTCCAGATATCAAGGCATGTGTATATTCATAAACACATGAAAGGTTTCAGTAAACTGCTCCTGCATTTATTAATAATGACGGATAATTTTATAATCGGCATCACAACAGGTTTAGCAGGTCTGATATTCTTTTTTATTCCAAAATTGAAAGTCAGATTACTCTTATTTTCAGAGTTGGTAACCTATTATTCTGGCGTGTTTATGAAGAGATCCTGGTTAAGTCCCAGATCAGTAAACGTCAGGAAATAGGGCAGCTTCAATTGTCGGCATTCCTTATAATTGTTATTTTTATATTCTTAAACAGATCCGAAATATGATTGACATAGATTATAATCCTGAACCGGTTGACTTTTTAGATAAGCTTGATAAATTCTGGGATCTTTCAGGGCAAAAGATCCGCCTGATAGAAACATACTATAATGAAGCTCAGGGTTCTCCGGTATTTACGGTTGAAGGTAAGTATTCCACGCGCGGATGGACCGAATGGACACAGGGATTTCAGTATGGTTCAGCAATAATCCAGTATGATGCTGCCGGTGATGAGAAGACACTTGTAAATGCAAAGGAGAAAATACTGAAAAAAATGGCGCCGCATATCAGCCACACCGGGGTGCATGATCATGGTTTTAACAATGTCAGTACTTATGGGAATCTCCTGCGGCTCATGAATGAAGGCAGGATCCCTATTAACGGGTGGGAGAAAAACTTTTATGAACTTGCCCTTAAGATCTCAGGTGCCGTTCAGGCATCAAGGTGGAGCGTCATAAAAAACGGAGGCTTCATATATTCCTTCAACGGTGCTCATTCATTGTTTGTGGATACCATCCGTTCCTGCCGTATCTTAATAATCAGCCATATGCTTGGTCATGTTCTCCAGGGTGAAGGAGATGTGAAGATAAGTTTGCTGGAACGCGCGCTGGAGCATATTAAGGCAACAGCGAAATATTCCGTTTTTTATGGTGAAGGGCGCGATATTTATGATGTTCCGGGACGAACCGCACATGAAAGCATTTTTAATCTGAAGGACGGGAACTTCCGTTGCCCTAACTCACAGCAGGGTTATTCCGGCTTCACCACCTGGACAAGAGGCCTGGCCTGGGCTATGTGCGGATTTGCTGAACAGCTGGAATGGCTCGATACGGCTGATGAAAAGGAACTGCAGGAATTCGGTGGCAAGGAAGACCTTTGCTCAATCATATTAAAAGCTGCAAAAGCAACATGCGATTTTTACATTGAAAACACTCCTTTAGATGGAGTCCCTTACTGGGATACAGATGCTCCCGGGCTTGTTGAGCTGGGTGATTATTTAAAAAAACCTTCAGATCCATATAATGATTTTGAGCCTGTTGACAGTTCAGCCGCAGCCATTGCATCACAGGGGCTATTGCGCCTGGGGAATTATTTAAGAGCTAAAGGTGAGACCGGAGAAGGAAACCGCTACTGGCTTGCAGGACTCAGAGTACTGGACACTTTATTGGATGAACCTTACCTGAGCACGGATGAAAATCACCAGGGTCTGCTGTTGCACTCCATCTATCATCGTCCCAACGGGTGGGATTTTGTACCTGCGGGAAGTAAAATTCCTTATGGTGAATCGAGTATGTGGGGCGATTATCATATTCGTGAAGTATGCCTCTACCTCCAGCGGATCATTAGGAAAGAAAATTATTACACTTTTTTTAACTATATCAAATGAGCCCAATTCCTTTAACCGACCTTTCGAGACTTTGCATTCATACTATTACAACAAAACCCTGGAGTATTGAAGAGGCTGCAAAAAATTATTCAGCGAACGGAGTGAAGGGAATTACCGTCTGGCGTGATGCTCTGAAGGGAAGGGATATAAAGCAGACCGGAGATATGTTGCGTCAGCAAGGGCTGTCGGTCGTTTCTCTCTGCAGGGGAGGATTTTTCCCGTCAAAGGAACCTTCGGGGCGCCAGGCAGCAATAGATGATAACAGGAGAGCAATTGAAGAGGCTTTCGACCTGGGAACCAGATTGATAGTGCTTGTCTGCGGTGCTGATCCCGCGCAGTCACTTG
>Ga0102851_10001935_pt1 | contig 12230 bp, 10 predicted proteins | sample Mud3Dept3metaG_FD_79558 | JGI IMG/M metagenome (GOLD analysis project Ga0102851, IMG submission 79558) | Freshwater wetland microbial communities from Ohio, USA, analyzing the effect of biotic and abiotic controls - Mud 3 Core 4 Depth 3... | ecosystem: Environmental > Aquatic > Freshwater >... | reverse complement strand
TGATCCAGAGGAACATACCTCCTTCCGGATGGGTAGAGAGGACTTCAGCGGGGAAATAATCCTGGATTGCCGCTACCATGGCATCCCTTTGCCTGCCATAGACCTGCCGTATCTTTCTGATGTGCCCGTCAATATCATTATCCTTCAGATACCGGTGGATGATCCTCTGGCAGAAATAATTGGTGTGGAGGTCTGACGCCTGTTTTGCGATCACCAGTTTCTCCATGATCTTGTCATGTGCGACGATCCACCCTATGCGAAAAGAGGGTGCAACTATCTTTGAAAAGGAGCCAAGCAGTACGGTATGTTCTGGCATAAGCTGGTAAAAGGATGCCCTTTCTTTGCCCAGGAACCGAAGCTCTCCGTACGGATCGTCCTCCATAAGGATGGTCCTCCTGCCTTTCAGCAGGGAAGCTATGGTCTTGCGATTATCCTCGCTATAGCTGATTCCGGAAGGGTTCTGAAAGTTCGGAACGCAGTAGAAAAGTTTTACCGAATGCCTGGTCATGGTGTTGTGAAACGCATCAAGATCAATGCCTTCTTCGCTTACGGGTACAGGGTGAAAAGAGGATTGGTACAGGGAGAAGGCCTGGATAGCGCCCAGATACCCCGGTTCCTCAATGATGATGTCGTCGCCGTCATTGAGCAGAGTCTTGCCGAGAAGGTCCATGCCCTGTTGTGACCCGGAGGTAATGAGGATATTGTCAGGATGTACGATGACGTTTTTTGACCGGTAACGGTCAGCAATCCATTCCCTGAGCCCGAGATATCCTTCAGATGAACTGTACTGAAGGACATCCTTCCCCGCCTCTTCCAGCAGCCTGTCCGTCGCGTTTTTGATCTCCTGAACAGGGAACAGATCACGGTTGGGAAGGCCCCCTGCAAAGGAGATGACCGATTCGTCCAGGGTGAGCTTCAGTATCTCTCTGATAAAGGATCTTGGTACATCTGAGATTCTGTCAGAAAAAATATCTCCCATGATTTCCGTTCGCTGCCGGTCACTCCAGATACCAGTCGTTTGTCGGCTCGTGACAGCAGAGCAGACGGGTATGTTCATCACTTCCCGTTACACGGAAGCAACGTCTCCGGTTTCCGCTGTCAGCAGCCTGCTCCACCCACCGCTCCGCGATCCTGATAACAGCTATTCTTCTGCCGTCAAGAATAAAGGAGCGTGGTTCCTCCTCGCCCCGATAGCCGGCATAGGCGGTTACCGAAACCCGTCTTCCTGTCACCAGAATCAGTTCGGGTGGCTACTCGATATTGAACGTTGCGACTTCCTTCATGCCCGGGATGTATTGTCCCACCGGTACCAGCTTCTTGTTATCCTTTACACAATCAATGATGATGGTCCAGAGTTGGTTCAGTTCTTCCTTCTCGCGGGAATTCTCGGGCGTCATTTTCAACAATGTTCCCTCAAGTTCAATCTTCATGGCTTCCTCCTCATGTATACGGGATGCATCATTATACTATGGATAGATATCTGCAAAAAAGTGGTAACATCGCCAGCCCCGGAGGCGGTTACCTATCAGGTTCAAAAAATACCGGTCAAGATGCGTCTTGTGCTCAAGGATACTGGTACAGGGCATGAACATCACTATCCGCTTTGCTCATTCCCAACCCTTGCCCCAAAAGGCTATCCGCGAGCCATCGAGACCTATGGCCTGCCGCCCTGTCCATGATTTTTCGTCAATGGCGAACCTCTCTGCTTTTTTTTACGGCAATCTCCGAAGATGAACAGATGATTGAAAATCTTTTGTTTACAAGAATATATAAAACTGCTATATATAAAACAATATGTAAAATATATAGCGATAGGGGTAAGAATGTCGTTGCGTCTGGGGGAATTAGCTGTTATTGTTGCTGCACTGTTGGTTGTTCTTATCGCATTGCCGGTGCATGGTCAGGCCGCTGAAAACACCATAGGGGTGATCATGACCGGTGATATTCCCTATTACCAGGACCTCCATAAGGCCTTCATGGCAAGGCTCGGACAGATTGGCCTTATGTCAAAGACCGAGGTCATTGTGCAGAAGCCGTACCCCGATGACATCTCGCTGAGCAACGCTGCGCGGAAGCTTATCGCCACGGATGTTGATGCGATCGTGGTCTATGGAGCTCCTGCTGCTCTCGCCGTAGTCAAGGAAAGGACAAAGATTCCGATGGTGTATGCCGCCGTCTATGAGCCGCTCACGCCTGAATTGAAGATGCGCTCCAGCACGGGCATATATGTAAGACTGTCGATATCCAGCCTGCTTCGCTATCTCAGGTCATTGAATCAGATCAACACCCTTGGCGTTGTCTATAGCTCGTATGAGGAGGACTCTGTTTATCAGTTCAGCGAACTAACAAAACTTGCAGCGCAGTACGGGATGAAAATCGAAGGTATCAACCTCAAGCGGCATCAGGATGCAGTTGCAAAGCTTGCAGGCAGGAAGATGGATGCCGTTCTTCTTACGGGAAGCTCTATAGCACATATGGCCATGGGCCAGATCATTGAATATGCAAAGGAAAAGAAAATACCGTATGCATCATTTTTCCTCAGCACGGACACACGTGCAATCGTTTCACTGGCTGCAAATCCGAACCAGCAGGGAGAAAAGATCGCGGACAAGGTGCAGAAGATCCTTGACGGTATTTCGCCCGACAAGATCAGATCCGAAGCAGCGAGTGACGTAGAGCTTATCTTCAACCTGAAGGACGCTAATGCCCTGGGCATGAAACTTTCGATGGAACTGGTGACCGAGGCGACAAGGCTCATAAAGTGAAGATACGGTATTGCATAACGGTTCTCCTTGTCATGACCATTATTATGGTCTGGCCGCTGCAGGCATATTGCGAGAACGGGATCCTTATCGGACTGATCCCTGAGGAGAATATCTTCAACCAGATGGACAGGTACAGGCCGCTTGCGGCCTATCTCTCAAAGAAGATCGAAACACCGGTGCGGTTTACCGTTCTCAGCAGGTATGGTGATGTCATGGACAGGTTCGTATCGCGGAAGATGGACGGGGCATTCTTCGGCGTCTTCACCGGCGTGCTTGCCATGGAAAAGATCGACGCAGTGCCGGTCGCCAGGGCCGTAAATCTGGACGGATCGTCAACGGTACAAAGTTATATCTTTGTGCGAAATAACAGCGGCATTCATGATGTTGAAGGCATGAAAGGCAAACGTATAACCTTTGTAGACCGTGCCACGGTGACCGGATATCTTTACGCACTTTCCTATCTCAGGGAGTTCGGGATAGCGAACCCGGAAGCATACTTCCGGGAGGTTTCCTTTACCGGCAGTCATGGCTCGACCATCTATTCCGTTCTCGACGGGAGGGCTGATGTCGGGATCGTAAAGAGCAAGATCTTCCAGCTGCTCGTCGCGAAGGACACTACCATACAGGAAGAGCTTATGATCATTGCCAGATCGCAGGAATTCCCCGATACCACACTGTTTCTGAGAAAGGATATTTCCCAGACCCTTCTGTCACGGATAAAAGCTGCCCTCTTCAGCATGGAGAAGGACCCCGAAGGGATAGCGGTTCTCAAGAAGCTCGAGGCGCAGAAGTTTATTGAGGCCAAGAAAAATGATTTTGCGTCCTTTTATGAGGTGGCCCGCAAAGCGGGAATAACCTTAAAGACGTATAAATATAAATGAGAAAAAGGCTGATATATTCCCTATCTCTGCTCTTTCTGCTTTTTTCCCTCGGGGCGGGCATTACCATGCTCTATACCTACCGGATAACCCAGGACCTAGAGTCGGTCATCACCCTGCACAGGATCGAGATCATCAGGCAGAGCTTTGTGATTAACATCCAGACCGTTCAGTCGAACCTTTATGCGACCGGTACCATTTTCGGCAAGGAACTGGATACCATTGTGGATAACGTCTCTGCCATGGACGCATCGGTCAAAAATTGCCTGAGTTGTCATCACGAACAGGAAATGACGGACAGGCTGGTAAAGGTCAATGAAATGGTGGAGCAATACAAGGAGGCAATCAGCTATCTGGTCACGAGTACGGCTAATGAGCAGAGGATCGAACGTCTTAAAATGGTTGCGGTCAGCATCGGTGATGCACTTCTTGCACAGACGCAGGAAATGGCTGCTATCGCTGACAATGTGCTGAGGCGGCGGACCATCGAGGCAGTCAAGGCAATCAACCAGACCCGGTTCATCCTTATCATTACCCTCGTCGGGTCACTTATGCTTGCCCTCGGCATTGCGGTGATCCTTACCCGGCAGATCACCCGTCCGGTCATTGAGCTGGTGAAAGCCGCTCGCATGATAGCAGCGGGAAAACTCGGGTATAAGACGGAATATCATGACGAGACTGAATTCGGCGAAGTGGTGGACAGCTTCAATGCCATGAGCTCAGCCATTCAGGCAGAACATGTCAAGACGAACCGCTATATCGATCAGCTGTCCGGCCTTTACAAGGTTACGCTTGATTTTTACGATATCGTCGAGATGGATCAGGCGTTTCAGGAGACCTGCCTGAGCATTGCCGATATCCTGAAGGTGAAACAGGTTATCCTCTTCCTTTATGACGATACCCGGAAAGCCTTCGTGCCCAATACGGCGGCCCATGCCCTGCCGGACGGCTATCGGGATACCATGCACTATCCCCTTGACAAGATGGTCGAGCTGTATCAGATGTCCGGCGGACTGCCGATCGTGATCAATGAGGATACGAACGCGGGCAATTACGAACCTCTCGTCCCTGATCCGCACAGGGAAATCAATATGATGGCTGCATGGCTTCTCACCAAAGAGAAGATGCTGGGAGTACTCCGCGTCTCTAACAAGGAAGGAAACTTCGTTGAAGAGGATGCAAAGATCCTGATCATCCTTGCAAACCATATGGCTGTTGCAATGGAGAATGCAGAGCTCTACCGCAACCTGCAGGAAAAGATGGCAGAGCTGCGGGAGACCCAGGAGCAGCTGGTCCAGTCCGCTAAGCTCGCTGCTATCGGAGAACTTGCTTCCAATGTGGCGCATGAGATCAACAACCCGCTTACCAGTATCATCGGTTTCACTGAGCTGGCAAGGGAAGACGATGACAGGGAAATGATCAGAAACAGCCTTGACATCGTCGAAAAAGAGGCGCTGCGAGCACGTGAAATCGTAAAACAGCTGCTCGGGTTTGCCAGGAAGAAACCGCTTCAGCTCACTGAGGTGATGATCAACGACGTGCTTAGAGATGTCGTTGTCTTATCGTCTTCACAGGCACGTATGTCCAAGGTGAAGATATCGGAAGAATACGAAAATGTTCCCATAACGATCGGTGACATTGACCAGCTGAAGCAGGTATTTCTGAATATCATTACGAATGCTGTCCATGCCATGCCCCACGGCGGTTTCCTCACGATAAAGACCTCGATGGTCGGCGAATATATTTTCGCGAGTATTGCAGATACCGGTCAGGGTATACCGCAGGAGGTCAGACACCGTATATTTGAACCGTTCTTCTCTACCAAGAAGGACAGCGGTACGGGCCTTGGTCTCTCGATCAGCTACCGTATCATTCAGGACCACGGTGGAAGGATTGACGTGGAGAGCGAGGAAGGCAAGGGCACCACGTTCATTGTCCGTCTTCCCATCAAGGTCCCGGTCGTGACCCTCTAATGCCGGTTGCGAAGCGGTGGCGAAGCACATAGCAGAATCCAGGGTTTTTGTCCGAAGCGTATCCTATGATTATGAAAAACTGAAGCCGCTCATGTTCGGGCTCCTGAGCTTGCTCGATCAGGGGCGAATACAGCAGCACAGTCGTGTTCTGATAAAGCCGAATTTCCTCGCTCCCGCATCCCCTGGCAGGGCGATGATCACCCACCCCCTGGTCATCAGGGCGGCAGTGGAGTATGTCCATGAAAAGGGCGCCCTGCCGCAGGTATCTGACAGCCCTGCCATGGGAACCTTTGAGCGGGTGATGCGCGAAGGCGGCATAGACCATGCCCTGAGAGACATCCCTGCCGTTTGCAGGCCGTTCAAGAATTCCTGCATGGTCGATATAGGCCCTCCGTTTAACAGAATAGAGATAGCTGCTGATGCGATAGCTGCCGACGTTATCATCAACCTGCCCAAACTCAAGACCCATACCCAGATGCTTCTCACCCTTGGCGTCAAAAACATGTTCGGCTGTATTGTCGGCTTGCGAAAACCCGAGTGGCATTTGAGGGCAGGCATTGACAGGGAAAGGTTTGCTGAGCTTCTGGTCAGGATCTGCGCCGCCGTGAGACCCTCGATCACTGTCCTTGATGGCATCCTTGCGATGGAGGGACAGGGACCGGGAAAGGGCGGAGTGCCGAGAGAACTGGGAGTTGTCATGGCTGCGAACGACGCCTTTGCCGTCGATGCCGTTGTCTGCAGAATGCTCGGCATAAAGGAGGATGAGCTGCTTACGAACCGGCTGGCGGTAACGATGGGACTTATGCCTGAACGTATCTCGATCGAGGGAGATCTTCCCGCTGTACGGGATATGCATTTGCCGGCCATGACCCCCCTGGTGTTCGGTCCAAAGGGGCTGCAGGGGTTCATGCGGAAGCATCTCGTCCAGCGGCCGGCATGTGAGACATCGCTTTGCCGTCATTGCGGAGAATGCTGGCGTTACTGCCCGGCAAAGGCGATTGCACCGCAGATGCAGGGGCTCAGGTTCGACTATGACAAATGCATACGCTGCTACTGCTGTATCGAGGTCTGTCCCTTTGGCGCACTCTCAGCAAAGGAAACTGCCGCCGGCAACGTGGCAAGAAGAATACTGAAACGGTAAACGACCGATACGCCGGCCTCAGCGCAGCGCCTTGAACTCCGCAAAAAGCTTCTTTATCCCTTCCAGTTCTTCCCGTACCAGCCGGAGTTCTTCCTCAAGCTTCGAAATCCTGTCAGCGGCTGCATATGCGTTCAGCAGTTTTTCTTCGGAAGGGTGTGAAGGTTCCATATGTCCTGCAACAGGTTCACCCGACAGCAGGTGCATATACCTTCTTTCTTTTCTTCCAGGCTCGCGTTCCATCCTCACGACAAGAGACGGGATCTGATCCATCAGCGTCTGCAGTATCCGGTCTACCGTTTCGAGGTTCTCGATCGCCGTGATTCTCTCGGCATGAGCGCGAAGCTCTCCCATCGTCTGCGGTCCTCTCAGCATGAGTTCGCAGAGCACTGCCAACTCCTGACCGGACAGATCGAACTTGTCCAGAAACGTATGAAGATATTTCGACACACGGCTTCCTGCAGCGTGTGTCACCTGCGTGAAACCCTTTACTTGCAGGCTGTCGAGTCCTTTTTCCACCGTCGCTTCATCAAAGGCAGTGACCGGGTTGCGGTTTGATTTCTGATTGCAGGCATTGATCAGGGCATTCAGGGACAGGGGGTAGTGATCCGGCGTGGTCATCTCTTTTTCGATAAGACATCCGAGAATGCGGACCTCGGCTTCGCTCAGTATTGTTTCCATCGGAATCCTCCCTTAGCGGCAGATATCTCGTCCTGCTGCGATCTATTGTATATGATATTGATGGCATATTGAAATTGCACGGGAATACCTCTCTACCTGCAGATTCCTGTTTTGCGATGTGTCTCGGGTGGGATGCGTCAGCAAAGATAGATAGCATCTTCCCTGTCCGCGGCAAGCCCGAACTGCGCAGCGAAGGTCGGCCTGCGCGACGGTTTTCCGGGACAATGAGAATGTCCGGCAAGCGGTCTTTACCAGGGGGCTGGGATCGGGTACACTAGGAAGCATGAAGATCCCGGTCGGAGGCTCGATAGGGCATAAGGACAAGGATACAGAAAAGATCTGGTGTCCGCATGAGGAATGCTTCAAATATCTCAGGGTATGTGACACGTGCCGTCTCAGGATAAAATGTCAGAACTATCGGGATTACCGGTTTCCGCGGCTTGATTTCTGAGCTTCCCGGTCCATGACAGATGCAATACAAATTAAGAGAATAAAGCAGAGCAAACAAAATGCCTATAAATATAGGATTTCAAGGGGTTCAGTGTATTGTATCCCTTGACTGTTTTATGGGCATTTTACCCTGTTTGATGTTGTCCCGTTAGAAAACGGCTAAAAAGATTTGCTCCAATAGCATGGGACAGGAGTCTTTGTTCAAATTCATCAGTGAAAGACCTCTTTGACGCGAAAGCTCAGCACGGATACTATTATCGGAATAAATTATTCATGATACTTAGTTCATATTGAACAACGCCAAGATAAATTATTATTGCCAATGCCAAGGATACTCTCACGACAGCAAAATGATTAAAGACGCAGAATATAAAGATCGCTACTGAAGTGAACAAGAATTTTTGCAAGAAGAAAGTGATAGTGCCGTATTCCAAATAAAAAGCCATAATCGGATTGAGTTCTGTTGCACTGTAAGCTTTTACCAGTGCGAGTGTCAGATAAGCATCGGTTATGCTCAGAAGTAAAAGAAGCAAAAGTATTATGAACAGCAGCAGACCATAGTTGTCTAAAAAAATATGTTTCCTTTTGTCCCCTTGTCTCCTTATAGTCCTTCTTCGGCCACCGAAATTTGTTTGCATGGACAGCAAGGGTGTCGACTGTTTTCTCCTGTCATCAATGATCCTTCTGTCGTCAATGTGCATTCTATCTTTCATCGCAATAACCAACACTCTTTCTAACTTCTATTTTAATTCAGATATATATTAGGTCAATCCTACCAAAGTAGGGTATCCCTTTCCGAAACCATAGTGAATCAGAAGTTCCTGATTGCAATGAATATTTATGATAGAATCTTGCCATGAAAGTAAGGACCAATCACCTGTTATTGCTGCCCACCATAGCCTCTCTCCCTATCACCGGCAAGGTCATTCACGTCAAAGATGGGTGACACAGCTGTCATCTCCCCCATAGAAGGTGGCCAGTTCTTCATCTGATGTTTATATGGTATGGATGCTCCTGAGAGCCCTCATGATAACCGGCAAGGGCAACCTTATGGTGCTGAGTCTACAAGAGAGCTCAAGAAGCTCATCTTGGGTCAGGATGTTCCATAGAGATCAAGGACCGTGACAAGTACAACCGAGAGGTCTGTGTACTCCGGAAGGACGGTAAGGATGTAAACCTTGAGATGATCGGGGATAGGTCCCTGCCTGGGCATACGGAAAATACTTGAAGCCCCGCTATGCATCAGAGTATATTGAAAACACAGCTTGAACAGGAAGACATACATGCTATAGCTTGTAACCTCCAACAATAACCTATCCTAAATACCCGCCTTTTTCTTACAATCATCTACGCTTATTACGAGAAGTAACAGAATGAAATATCTCTGGAAAGGACAAGAGGACAACAGGGGAAAACTGTTTGGCCACAGCCCCTGTTGCCCTCCCAAAAACGATCTATTGTTACTGTATTGCGCGGTAGATGTAAAGAGCCTTTATGCAAGAGGCGCCCTTGGCAAGGGATATCCCTGGCCGAAACCCCGGCAGTGTCCTCGGTGTAAAGGATTGAGACTGTGGGGGCATGGATATGCAGAGCGGTATTTTGAGGGTTTCAGAGAACCTCTGTGGGTAAAGCGTTATCGCTGTCCTGATTGCCGAGCAGTGCATACGTGTCGGCCTGATGGATATTTTGAGCGCTATCGCTATCGTGTTGTTACCGTCATGATGAGCCTGCTGAACAAGATCATACATGGCAAGTGGCTGCGCTGTATCAGCCGACAGAATCAGTTGCCGTGGTATCGGGCTGCATGGTCATGGTGCAGCCGGCTGCAGAGCATCGCAACTCTTTCCCTTGAGCATCTTCAGCAGTATGTTGGCGGACGGCTTTGGGGATCAAAGCAAAGTGAACAGCTTCGTTTGTCAGTAGCACCCCACCGGGTTTTTGCGTAGTTGCCGGCCTTCTGAGTGGTGTATTTTGGGACATCACGAACAAAGGAGGCAGGGAAGATGGACGAAGAAGCGAAGAAACGGATAGCGGAGTTCAGGTTTGGAGTAATTCACGATCTGATCGGAGATCGAAAGCTTGGTCGGGGGCAGAGAAAGAGACTGCTGCAGGACAAAGCTGCGTGCGAATGGGAGATTCCCGGCAGCGGCAGAAGCAGGCTCAGTGTTTCGGCGATTTTAAGTTGGGTGCGCAGGTATGAGCGCGGCGGCAGACGGCTTGAGAGCCTATATCCTGAGCCCCGGAGCGATCGGGGAAAACCGCGGGCACTTACAGAAGAGACGGTGCTTGCCCTGTGCGAACTGAAGCGACAGTACAAGGGCGCATCATTGGCAGTGGTGTTAAAAGCAGCCAGAAACAAAAACATCATAGGCCATGACTTCAAGACAGCCAATGCTACGATTTACCGGCTGTTTAAGCAGCGGGGATTGATGAACCGGGAGGAGCAGCTTGAGGACCGCAGGAAGTTTGAAGCCGAGCTGCCCAACGATATCTGGCAGAGCGACTGTATGCACGGCCCCATGGTGGATGTCGAAGGCAGAGAGCGAAAGAGCTATCTATTTGCCTTCATAGACGACATGAGCCGGTTGATCTGCCATGGGGAGTTCTATCTCAATGAGCGGATAGATGCTTATACTGATGCACTGAGGAAGGCGCTTCGAAAACGGGGGCTGCCCCGTAAACTTTACGTGGACAACGGACCTGCCTTCAGGTCTCATCATCTCAGTCATGCCACAGCGTCCCTGGGGATAGCGCTGATCCACTCAAAGCCCTACCAACCGCAGGGTAGAGGCAAGATCGAGAGATTCTTCAGGACCGTTAGATCACAGTTTCTGAGCGCCTGCCCCCAAGATATGACACTGCAAAGCCTCAATGATGCCCTGAGCCAGTGGCTCGATACCCACTACAATCAGAATATTCACTGCAGCACCAAGCAGACACCGCTGAACCGGTATCTCAAGCATGCCCATCTGGTAAGGGTGGCGCCAAAGGATCTGGATGATTACTTCAGGGTCAGGCTGCAGCGCAAGGTGGACAAAGACAGAACGGTGTCTCTCAACGGCAGGCTCTACGAAGCACCGGTGGATCTCATAGGCAGGCTGGTAACCGTCCTGTTTCATGAGGCCGATCCTGCCCGTGTGGAGGTCTTCTTTGACGGAATATCTCGGGGCATGTTGGTGCCGCTGGATCTCAACGTCAACTGCCGCATACGCAGACGCAACTGCAAGGTCGAACTGCTGCCGCCTTCCGGGCAACCGCAGGATTCACCGGAGACGGTGCAGCGATATGAAGGGGGCAAGCTCTTTGGATACCGGGAGGAAAGCGATGGGATATAGCAATCATTTTGGGTTCCAGAAAGAGCCCTTTGCCCAGGATATCCGCATAGATGATCTGTATCCCTTGCCGGGACTTCAGGCTGCCACGGAACGGTTCATGTACAGCCTTGAACTGGGGGCTGTCAGTATCGTTACCGGAGATGTCGGCAGCGGTAAGTCAACCGCCCTCAGATATGCCTCAAGTAAACTACACCCCTCCCGGTACAAAGTGGTATCTGTCATCGGCTCAACAGGATCAATGCTCGATATCCTCAGACAACTCTGTAATGGTTTCGATGTTGATGGAAACAGCAATTCCTTGGCGAAGCTCATGCGCACCCTGCGTGGGGCCATCGTTGAGATTACCCAGCGCAAACAGATGCCAGTGCTTATTGTCGATGAGGCCTCGTTGCTGAGGATCGAGATCTTTGCTCAACTGCATGCCATCAGTCAGTTCGATATGGACTCAAAACCCTTGCTTCCGGTTGTCCTGGCAGGTCAGAACAACCTTATCGATAAGCTCATGTATCACACCTCCCGGCCCCTGGCCTCCCGCATCATTGGCAGAAGCCATCTGGAAGGGCTCAAAAACAAAGACATGACCGGCTATATCAAGCACCATCTGCAGATAGCAGGGATCAAGGATCAGTTGTTCGCTGATGAGGCAATCCTTGCCATCCATCAGGGCTCGGGTGGTTTGCTCAGACGCGCCAATCTCCTGGCAAAAGGTGCACTGATTGCTGCGGCCCATGAGAAGTGTACGGTGGTCTCTGCTGAACATGTCCGTATGGCATCCACTGAAGTTATCTGATAAGCACGACCGGAAGCGTAAAACCTTCCGGTCAGCCTATCGTGAGAGAATCAATTGATTGTGAGATTTTGGGGTCAGATTAATGTGAGACGTTACACATAGAGAGGGTCAGCAGAACAACGTTTCCCGATCACTTTCACCTCTCTAGGGTGATATGGCAAATGTCTCATCGGAATCATCTTGCCCGACTTTATTTCCATACGCATCATACCCTATCACC
>Ga0102851_10001934_pt1 | contig 12238 bp, 12 predicted proteins | sample Mud3Dept3metaG_FD_79558 | JGI IMG/M metagenome (GOLD analysis project Ga0102851, IMG submission 79558) | Freshwater wetland microbial communities from Ohio, USA, analyzing the effect of biotic and abiotic controls - Mud 3 Core 4 Depth 3... | ecosystem: Environmental > Aquatic > Freshwater >... | reverse complement strand
GCTCGTTTCCTGGACATTGATGTGGGCATAAAGCCGGAGCTTGAGCGCTTGGACGAGGGCCGGAATTCCCCCGCCCTCGGCGAGGCCGAGCCGCTTCATAATCCGTCTGGCTTCGAGCACGGTGAACTTCTCCCAGGCCTTGGAGTCGAGCTCCATGGCGGCCTCGAGTCCGAACGAGTCCTCGACCGCCCGGAACCAGAGTCCGTCGTGGGCCAGCCAGTTGACGGCCGCGTCGCGGAGAAGCTCGATGAGCTCGTCCTTGGAAAAGTCGCTGATCTCTTTGATTCCCGTCATGGTCCCCCCCGGTTCCCTCGGGGCCTGCCCGGAGACGGTTTCTTTTTGCCGCGCGCCGGCTCCGCCGCCGAGTAATAGACGGACCCATTGTGCTTCCGCCGGCAGAGCCTTTTCCAGCGGAGGAGCGTCTCGAGGTGGGGACGGATCTCGTCTCTTCTCCGGCCCAAAGAACATGTGATGTCATCGAGAGTCACCGGCCGCCGCCCGGCCGTGGCCAGGATGGCCCTCTTGAGATCCGGAGCGAGCGAAGGATTCGGACGTTTCCGGAAGCCGGCGACCGCCTCGGCCCGGTGGCCCAACTCTCCTTCGATTCTTTTGAGATCCGTCCGGGAGAGAGGCCGGGCCCATTTTTCGGCCGGCGGACGGACCACCGTGTTCAGCTGGATCTTGTCCGGCCGGATCCGCGCGATGGCCTTTTTCAGGGCCCGGATGTCGTCCGGCGAATCATTGATTCCCTTGACCAGCATGATTTCGAGCCAGATTTGTCCTGAAAACTCTCCGCGGAAAAGGACGAGGCCCGTCATGATATCCTCGATCTTTATCGAGGGAAACGGCCGGTTGACGCGCCGGAACGAAGCCGCCGTGGCCGCGTCAAGCGAGGGGACGACGATGTCGGCGGCCTGAAGGGCGCGCCGGACCGCCGGGCAGCCGAGGAGCGAGCTGTTCGTCAGCACGACGATCGGGATAGCGGTCATCTTTTTTATCTCCCGGATCAACTTTCCGATCCGGATGTTGAGCGTCGGCTCGCCCGAGCCGGAAAAAGTAATGTGGTCGATCCGCGGGTTTATGTCGATGGCCTCTTTGATCTGGCTCAGGACTTCCGCGGAGGAAAAGTACCGGCCCCGGCGGCCCGACTTTCGGTCCGACCGCCCGAGCTGGCAGTAGATGCAATCGAAGGAGCAAGTCTTAAAAGGCAGGATATCCACTCCGAGAGAAAGACCCAGCCGCCGGGAAGGGACAGGGCCATAGACGTGGGAGGTCCCTTTTTGTTTTTTCAACATTTATCTTTATATAGGGCGATGAACTTCCGAAGCGACCGGTCGTAGGTTCTCTCCGCCGCCGCGGGGAACAGGCAAGCCGGGAGTTCACGGCTGCTCCAATGATAGGCCAGGCACTCGCAGCAGACGCCCTTGCGGCCGCACGGCTCATAGGTGCAATTGCAGCGGGCGAGGTTCTTATCCTGGCGGCACTTGTCCATGGGCGTCTCCTCTTGGAGGTATCGAGAGCCAAGGATAGACAACCCCCCTGGAAATTACAAGGGGGGCGGAGGGAGAGAAGAGCGAGCGACGAATCGAGTCCGTTTTCCGCGCCGGGAGAAAACGGACGCGGTTTCGAGGACATTACCCCGAGCCTCTGTTTGTCTTGGGACGGGGGATGTTATATACTGCTGAGGAAATTTCGAAGACGCGCATGAAAAGCGAACGCCGAAAAGCTTACGGAGAGAAAGAGGCCAAGGCCGGCCTGAGGGCCCGGCTGCCGCGCCTCGAGACCTTTCCCAACCAGTTCCCCGGCTACGAGATCAAAATCGAGATCCCGGAGTTCACTTCCGTGTGCCCCAAGACGGGCCTGCCCGATTTCGGGCTGATCACCATCCGCTATGTCCCGAAGAATTCCTGCCTGGAGCTCAAGTCCCTCAAGGATTACATCCTGGGCTATCGGAACCTGGGCATATTCTACGAGAATGTCGTCAACCGCATCCTCGAGGATGTCGTCAAGGCCTGCCGTCCTGTCCGGGCCGCGGTAACGGGGGAGTTCAACCCGCGAGGAGGGATTAAGTCCGTTGTCGAAGCCCGCTACCCCCGTTCCAGTCAGCCCGCAGAATAACAACACCTCCTCCCGGTTCGGCAGCACCGACCTGTTTATGCTGCTGACCATCCTCATCTGGGCCTTCAATTTCTCCGTCCTCAAGATCGCCCTGCGGGAGTTCACGCCCGGGAGCTTTAACGGACCGCGGCTGACCCTGGCCTCGCTGTTCCTGCTTCTCTTCCTCCGGCTCAAAGAGGGGACGATCGCCCCGCCCCGGCGCGACGTCCTCAAGCTCATCGTCCTTGGAGTCGTCGGGAACACCTGTTACCAGTTCCTGTTCATCAACGGGATTAACCGAACGGCGGCTTCGACGACTTCCCTCATCCTGACCATGACCCCGATCCTGATCGCCCTCCTCAGCGCCGTTTTCATCGGAGAGAGGATCCACTGGATCGGCTGGGCGGGAATCATGACCTCTTTCTTCGGGCTCTATTTCGTCATTTTTGGGAACGGGGCGGGCGTCTCCGTCGGGCGGGAGGGCCTGAAGGGGAACCTGATGATCCTCGTCGGGAATATCTTCTGGGCGATCTATACCGTTTTTTCCAAGCCCCTGCTGGAGAAGATGTCGGCTCTCCGGCTGTCGACCCTGACGCTTTCTTTCGGGGCGCTCTTCTATCTTCCCCTGACCTTCCGGGACATCGCCCGTCTCGACTGGGGGTCTGTGTCGGCCCGGAGCTGGGCGGGGCTTGTCTTTTCGGCCGTTTTCGCCATCGCCCTGAGCTACGTTTTCTGGTACTCTTCGGTCAAGCGCGTCGGCAACACCAAGACGGGGATCTACAGCAACATCACCCCCGTTTTCACCGTCATCTTCGCTTCCCTTTTTCTGGGGGAGCGGATCGGCCTCACCAAAGTCGTCGGAGCCCTGATCATCATCCTGGGATTCTATCTCACCCGCTTCGGGCACAGATGGTTTAAGAAGTAAGGCTCTTCAGCGAAGCCCGAATACCTTGTGGAGCTGGACGGAAACGCGGATATTTTCCAGGCCGGCGGCCGTGGCCTCAGTGAGCAGGCGGATGGCCTGCTTCTGGCTCCAGCGCCGGTTGGATTCGGGTTGGATGAGAATCGGGATTCTTTTCTGGAAGGACCGGCGGATCCGGCGGAGGGCCGCCAGGTCCAAATCCCTGGTCGCGACGAGCTTCACTTCTTTGGCCCGCCGCCCGAATTCGGTCCGGACGAGGTAGTCTTTCGGTTTCGGCGAAACGGTGAGCCAGTCGGCGGCGGTCGGATAGTACCGGGTGCCGTTGGTTTCCACCTGCACCCGGCAGCCGTCTTTTTTCAGACCTCTGATCAGAAGCCGCACATCCTGCATGAACGGCTCGCCGCCCGTCAGGCAGACCCAGCGGGCGGCAGTCGTCCGGCGAATCGTCCGTACCCTGTCCAGGATCCGGCTCAAGGTCCAATCCCGTCCTCCCTCCCAGGCGTATTTCGTGTCACAGAAGGAACAGCGCCGGTCGCAGCCGGCGAGGCGCACGAACACCGTCGGCTCGCCCTGGCGCATCCCCTCGCCCTGGACGGAAGCGAAGACCTCAATGATCTTCAGAGTAGGTGGCGCAGGCATCTTCCGATTCCCAGACGGTCACTTCGACGACGGGGAAATCCGTCTTCAGCCGGCCGAAGAACTCGCGGGCGAGGTTCTCGGCCGACGGGTTGAACGGGTAGACATCGTTGAGGAGGGTGTGGTCCGGGAGGATCTCGGCCAGCTTGGCCTTGAGCCTCGTGAAATCGATGCCGATCCCCGTACGGTCGAGCTCGGTCACATCGACCGCGACCTCGACCTGGAAGGAGTGACCGTGGACCTTGTCGCACCGTCCCCGGTATCCTTTAAGGAAATGGGCCGCCTGGAACTTATCCCTGACCCGGAGTCGCCAGCTCATATTTTGCCTTCCTTTCGCAGCCTGATGAGTAGGAGATCTTCGGCGTCCGCCTCTTCCCAGGCTTTCTTCCGGAGCAGGCAGGCGGAACACCGGCGGCAGGGGACCTCCCTCCCGCCGTAGCAAGAGATGGAGAAAGAATAGTCGGCGCCGAGCGAGAGCCCCAGCCGGATGATCTCCGACTTTTTCTTCCGGATGAACGGGGCGAGGATCCGAATGCGCCGTCCCTTTGATGCGGCTCCCGTTCCGAGATCGACTGCCCTCTGCATGGCCCGGACAAAGGAAGAGCCGGTATCCGGATAGGCGGGGGAGTCTATGGTGTTGAACCCGCAGATGATATCGTCCATGCCTTTGGACTCGGCCCAGGCGGCGGCCAGCGCCAGAAAAACCCCATTTCGAAAGGGGACATAGGTGACGGGGATACCTTTGGCGGGAGGCACGGCACCCCGGAACTTTGGAACCGGGATGGAGGCGTCCGTCAGGGCAGAGCCTCCGACCGGCCGAAGGTTGACCCCGAGAGTCTGGTGGGAGAGGCCAAGGCGCCGGGTCAGGCGGCGGGCCAGAGCCAATTCGACTTTGTGGCGCTGGCCGTAATCGAAGCTCAACGTCGAAACCTCGGCGTACCGGCCCCGGGCCCAGTAGAGAGCGGTCGTAGAGTCGATTCCGCCGGAAAAAAGGACGACGGCTTTCTTGTTCGGACGCATTACAGACTTGATAATAGAGGAGAAACCTGCCATTTTCAAGGCGGCTCCTTGGGCCGAGCGGAGTCCCGCGGCGATTTGACATCTTGAGAGAAAGGGGCTAGACTTTTTCTCAGCTTCAAGAGAGATTCTACTATCGAAAAATACCCCCCATGCGCTGGACCTTAAGAAAAAAAATCATTCTCGGCTATAGTGTTTCTATCCTGCTGATCCTCGTCGTTTTGGGCTGGGCTTTCTACAACATCATGCACCTCGGCCGGGCCAGCGAAGCGATCTTGAAGAAGAACTACAACAGCATCCTGGCGGCCGAGAGTATGATCGCCGCCCTCGAGCGACAGGACCACAGCTCCCTTGTCCTGCTTCTCGGATACCCCGCCGAGGGCCGCACCCAGTTCAGCGAGATGGAGGCCAGGTTCCTGCAGTGGTTCGGCCGGGCCCAGGACAATATCACTGAGGAAGGCGAGCGAGAGATCGTCGATACGGTCCAAAGCGCCTATGCCGTCTACCTGGAGAAGATCGCCGAGCTCCGGCTCCTGAGCGAAACCGGAGGAGACAAGGCGGCGGGCTTCTACCATGAGGCCGTTTTCCCGGCCTGCTCCGCGGTCAGAGACGCCTGCCTCAGCCTGAAGCGGGTCAACGAGTCGGCCATGCTCAGGGCAAGCCACAAGGCCAAGTCCGTGGCCCACAGGGCCGTCCTCTCGATGCTCGTCGTCGGGCTGGCGGCGCTGGGGCTCGGGCTCGTATTCAGCGTCATGTTGTCCAACCTCCTCACCCGGCCGCTGCGCAATCTGGTCAAGGGAGCGAAGGCCGTCGCCGGCGGCCACTATGACATCGAGATCCGCGACAAGTCCTCGGACGAGTTAGGCCGTCTGGCCGAAGAATTCAACGAGATGGCCAAGAAACTCAAGGGCTATCACGACTTGAACATCGGCCAGCTCGTGGCGGAAAAGAAGAAGAGCGAAGCGATTATCAGCGGAATCGATGACGGGATCGTCGTCATCGATTCCGCTTTCCGCATCCTGGACATCAACCCCGCGGGCGCTCGGGCCCTCGGGTCCGCACCCGAAGCCGCCCGGGGCAGGCACTTCCTGGAGGTCCTTAAGGACGATCGGCTGTTTCAGTTGATCAGGAAGACGGACGAATCCGGCGAAGCCCCCGGCGTCGCGGAGGGGGAAGACGTCATCACCATCATCCAGGGAGAAACCTCCGGCCACTACCAGTATCGAATAGCCCCCATCTACTCGGAAGCCGGAGCCATGCTGGGAATCGTCCTTTATCTCCGCGATATCACCCGGCTCAAGGAATTGGATCGGCTGAAAAGCGAGTTCGTCATGACCGCCTCGCACGAGCTCCGGACGCCGCTGACCAGCATCGGGATGGGGATCGAACTGCTGAAGGAGAGCGCGGGCGGGAAGCTCGGCCCGGAAGAGCAAAAGCTGCTCGGGGCGGCCCATGAAGAGATCCAGAGGCTCAAATCGCTGGTTAACGACCTGCTGACTCTCTCCAAGATCGAGTCGGGCAGGATCGAGATGGAGTTTGAGCGGGCCTCCCTGCCCGCCCTGTTCGATAAGATCGTCGCCGATATGCGGATCCAGGCCGAGCACAATTCCGTTGAGCTCAGCTGGAAGGCGCCGGAATCTCTTCCCCTGGTCAAGGCCGACGTCCACAAGATCGCCTGGGTTCTGACCAACCTCATCGGCAACGCCCTCAATTTCACGGCGGCAGGAGGCTTTATAAGGCTTTCGGCGGAACGGATCGGGCCTCTGGTCTATGTCTATGTCAAAGACAACGGCTCCGGGATTCCGATAGAATACCAATCCCGGGTCTTCGATAAATTCGTCCAGGTGGGAGAACGGAAGGGGGGAGCCACGAGCGGGCTCGGTTTGGCGATCTGCCGCGAGATCATCCGCGCCCACGGAGGAACGATTTGGGTGGATTCGGCGCCCCAGGAAGGGAGCACTTTCACCTTCACGATCCCGGCGGCAGCTTGATATAGGAGGAGGAGACGGATGGCTCACATAAAGCCCATTCTCATCGTCGATGATGAAAAAAATATCCGGTTCACAGTGGCGAAGGCCATGGAAACCTTCGGCGTCGATATCGGTGAAGCCGAAAACGGCGATGATGCCCTGTCCCGGATCAGAGAAAAGGATTACGGGGTTATCATCCTGGACCTCAAGCTTCCGGGCGGGATGGATGGGATCGAAGTGCTTCGGCAGGTCCGGGAAACCCGTCCCGATATCCACGTCATCATGATCAGCGCCTACGGGACGGTCGATATCGCCGTCGAAGCCATGAAGCTCGGCGCGGTCGACTTCATCCAGAAGCCCTTCGCCGCGGCCGAGATCAGGGAGCTGGTGGCCAAAGTCATAGACCGGGACCGGCTGGATGAGAAGAAGGCCGCCGATTATGCGACTTATATCGAGCTGTCCAAGCGAAGCATCGGGCAGCGGCTTTTCGATGCGGCCGTCGAACACGTCCGTAAGGCCGTCTCCCTGGACCCGGCCCGGCCGGAAGCGTTCAACCTGCTCGGCGTCCTGATGGAAATCCGTCATCATCGGCCCGAGGCCCAGGAGCAGTACCGGGCGGCGCTGGCCCTCGACCCCACGTATGAGCCCGCCCGGCTAAACCTCCGGCGGCTGACACATGGCAAGTGGGGGGAGGGTCTGGCCCTCGATTCAGAGGCCAAGCCCAAGAGGGGGAAAGCGTCCTAGGCCCTGCTCGGAGGCCGGGCTTATGATCTTCACACGGAAGGGGACAGCTCTCCCAAGCCAAGCGAGTACCTGGCATGGATAAGATAGAAGAGCCGCTGCCGCAGAAAATTCGCCGCACGCTCATCGGACGTCCGAAGAACATCAAGGATCCATCGCTCTTTCATAAGCTGGCTCTGATCCCCCTCCTGGCCTGGATCGGGCTGGGGGCGGACGGGCTGTCCTCGGCTTCCTACGGCCCGGAAGAGGCCTTCAAGACTTTGGGGCGGCACACCTACCTGGCCCTGTTTCTCGCTTTGGCGACCGCGGTCACCGTTTTCATCATCTCCTACGCGTATTCGCGGATCATCGAATATTTCCCCTCGGGCGGGGGAGGGTATATCGTCGCCTCGCAAACTTTGGGGGAAAAATTTGGGGTGGTCTCGGGCTCCGCGCTCCTTGTCGATTACATGTTGACGATCACCGTATCCATCGTCTCCTGCGGCGACGCGATCTTCAGTTTCTTCCCGGCCTCCTTCCAGCAATTCAAGATCCCCTTCGAGCTGGCGGCCATCCTTCTCCTGGTTGTTCTTAACCTCCGAGGCGTCAGGGAGTCCGTCACCTCTCTCGCGCCTATCTTCATTGTCTTCATCATCACCCATATCCTGCTCATCGGCTACGGTATCCTTTCCCATGTGCCCCAGATGGGGGCCGTGTCACAGCAGATAAAGGGGGATTTCAAGACGGGCCTCGTCACCCTCGGCGGAGGCGGTATGTTGCTGCTCTTCCTGAGGGCTTTCTCAATGGGCGGAGGCACCTACACCGGTATCGAGGCCGTTTCCAACGGACTTCAGATTCTCCGGGAGCCGCGCGTCCAGACGGGAAAGCGGACCATGATCTATATGTCCACGTCGCTGGCCTTTACGGCCGGCGGAATCCTTCTTTGCTATCTGCTGATCGGAGTCCACCCGGCGGCGGGGCGGACGCTCAACGCGGTACTGGCCGACGGCGTCTTCGGAAGCTGGAAGATCGGCGGGGCGCTCGCCCTGATCACCATCTTCTCGGAAGGAGCGCTGCTTCTTGTTGCGGCCCAGACCGGTTTTGTCGACGGACCCCGCGTCATGGCCAATATGGCCGTGGACTATTGGTTTCCCCACCGGTTTGCCTCGCTCTCGGACCGGTTTACGATCCAGAACGGGGTCCTGCTCATGGGCGGGGCGGCGGCCCTCCTTTTAATCTACTCGCAGGGCCGAATCTCGACCCTCGTCGTTATGTACTCGATCAACGTGTTTCTGACTTTTTCGCTTTCCGAGTTCGGGATGTCGCGCTTCTTTGTCAGACACCGGAAGACCGATCCGCTTTGGAAAAAGCACCTCCCCGTGCACCTGACGGGCTTGACGCTGTGTCTGACGATCCTGATCATCACGACGTTGGAGAAGTTCGCCCACGGCGGCTGGCTGACCTTGCTCATCACTTCCGGCGTCATCGGCCTCTGTTTTCTGACAAGGAAACACTATAAAAAGGTGAAAAAAGGCGTCCGCGAACTGGATGACCTGCTGACCAGTTTCCCCGTCAGCGGCCCCCCCAACGCGGATCCCGTCAACCGGAAGGAAATGACGGCCATCCAGCTGGTTAACGGCTATAACGGTTTCGGCATCCATACCTTTCTATCGATCGTGCGCAACTTTCCGGGGCTGTATAAGAACTTCATTTTTGTGTCGGTCGCCGAGGTCGATGTCGGGTCGTTCAAGGGGTCCGAGGCGATAGAACAGCTCTCGGTCTCAAACGCCCGAATGCTGAAGAATTACGTCGACCTGGCCAGGAAGCTGGGGTTCGCCGCGGATGGCCGCTCCGAAATGGGAACGGACATCGTTCAGACCGCCAGCCGGATATGCGAAGCTGTGGCCAAAGAATTTCCCAAATCGGCCGTCTTTGCCGGCCAGGCCGTTTTCCGGCAGCCCGGTGTTTTCCATCGGCTCCTCCACAACGAGACGGCTTTCGCCATCCAGCAGGAGCTCCGCTGGAAGGGAATAACGACCATCATCCTGCCCATCCGGATCAACATCTAGTCCAGTTGGGCGCTTTACTTGGATTTCCCTTTTTGCCATACTATAGGACTCTCGGGGGTGAATTCCCCGTCCCGTCCCTGATAAAATTGGCTTTTTGGAGAGTGTCTCAGGATAACGAGGATGGACGAAGAAAGACGTCCGGTGGACGAAGAGAGGACCTTCGACCTTCTTCGCCGCGCCGAAAAAGGCCTGGAAATCACGACTCGGGACGACCAATATGATTTCACGGCCTTCCTGGATGCGTCCGGGGCGGCCCGCCGGAACGGCGGCCGACTGCGGCTTCTGGACACGGGAAGGTTCGGGGTCTTCGATCTCGAATGGCTGGCCGAAGCCGGCGCCGACCTCTTTACCTCGGACGAAGCCCGGCCGAACAGGCCGGAACTGGGCCTGCTGGCCAAGGCTTGCTCCAGGGGCGATTCCGCCATCGCCTTTTTCATGCGAGGAGCCGTGACGGGGAACGGGTCGGACGATGTCTCCTCTTGGGGGTTCCTCCGGGAGATCGGCCGGGATGGCGTGGACGTCCATCTGTCGAGCCGCGAATGGGAGCGGGACCTGGGGGAGCTGGCCGAGGCCGCCCATGTCTGTCGGAAAGCCGGGAGCCGGCTGGTTTACTATCATCACCGGGCCTTGGCGGCTGGGCTTGAGGCCCTGGCCGGGTCCGGAGGCTGGATTCATCTCCCCGACGAATCGTTTGAAGATCCAGATTCGAGGATCATCCTGAGCGACATCATCAGCGCAGCCTCGGCGGCCGGGTCGGGTGTTGTCCTGCATCTGGAAAAAGCGCATCCCGTCGAGGCGCTGCGGGATTACCTGGACGCCGGCGCCACCCTTCTTTTCGGGACGCCTCCGAGCGACCCGCGGACGCTTTTAGGGTCGGTAGAGGAAGCGGTGCGAAAAAGAAGGCTCGACCGCCGCTCCTACTACATTCACGCTTCTTTCCTGCCCTGATCGGACCGTTCTGTCAGGTCGCTGATATCCAAAAGATCGGGTCTTGGGATTTTAAAACCCGGCTTTATTGGCTATAATAGACCGCTCTTTCACCACGCCAGAGCCGCGGGCGGCTCGGGAAGAAGGACGCGGCGATTTATTAATGACAAAAGGACACACGGATGAACGGTGACCCCACAAGGAGCCCGGCCCTCCAGGCTCTGGGCAGGGTCCGGGAGGCCGAAGAGCGGGCCAAGACGATTATCCGGGAGGCCCAGGAGACGACCGCGGTCCAGATCGCGAAAGAGGCCGCCGAGGCGGCGGAGAAAATCAAGCAGCAGGCCCTTGCCGCGGCCAGGTCCGAGGCGGAGGCCCGCAAGAAAGCCGCTCTGGACGACGCCCAAAAGGGAGCCGAGGCCGTACGGGCGGAAACCCGGGCGGAGCTTGAAAACCTGCGCCGCCGGGCCAACGCCTCCCTGGACGAAGCGGTCAGGCGGATTTCCTTGAAGATCAAGGACGTCCTGGAGAAAGGAACGGTCTAGGCCATGGGCGTCGCCCGGTTGGAGAGGGTCCAGATCCTGGCCCATTCGTCCGTCAAGATGCCGCTCCTCTCCGCGCTCCAGGAAGCCGGCACCGTCCAGATCGAAGAGACGAACCGGGGGGAGTTCGGCCTGGTCCCGTCGCCGGGCGAAAGCTCGGCCCTGGACAGGGTTCTCGACCGGCTGGACCAGGGGCTGGATTTTCTTTCCCGCTTCGAGGAGAAGGGACTCCGCGAGAAACTGACGGCCCGGAAGCCGGCAATTTCCCGGAGCGCCCGCGAAAACCTCTCCGGCTTTTCTTACCTTCCCGTCCTGGAAGAGATTGAAAAACTGGCGGCGGAGCGACAGGAGCTTCATTCCCGCCTGGCCGCTCTCCAGAAAGAAATCGAATTCCTCCTCCCGCTTTCCCGGCTGGCCGTCCCGGTCTCCGAGTTTCGCCGGGCCGACGGCCCGGAGCTCATGCTCGGCGTCCTGCCCCGCGCTCAGGAAGGACCGTTCCTCGCGATGGCCGCTGACGAGGTTGTCTGGCACGAGTTTGTGCTCGAGGAGAAGAGGCGCCTTGTCGTTTTTCTTTTTTGCCTCAAGAAAGATTCGGCCGCCGTCGAGGAGAAGCTCAAGGAGGTTCAATTCTCCCGGCTTCACCTCGCCGGGCCGAACCTGGACGGGGCGGCGGAAGGGCAGACGACGGCGGACATCATCGCCCGGGACCGTCGGGAAATCGAGGGGGTCAACGCCCGGCTTTCCGGGGTCGACAAAGAGGGCGAGAAGCTCAAGGCCCACCTGGAAAAATTAGGCCAGGTCCGGGACCTTTTCCATAACGAGCGGGAAAAAGCGGCCGCTTCCCGGCTGCTCGGTGAGACGGAGAGAGTCGTCGTCCTCGAAGGCTGGGTCAAGTCGGCCGACGCGGCCGGGCTCCGCTCGGCCCTGGAGCCATACGCCGGGTCGTCCGAGGTCTATCTGAGGCCGCCGCTTCCCGACGAGGAGCCGCCAGTCATCCTGGAGAATCCCCAGTCGTTCCGGCCCTTCCAGGTTGTCACCGAGCTCTTCGGCCTCCCCGGCCCGGATTCCCGGGACCCGACGATGCCTCTGGCGCCCTTCTTTTTCGTTTTTGTCGGTCTGTGCGTGAGCGAGGCGGGATATGGAGCCGTGGTCACCCTTTTGAGCCTGCTTTACCTCAAGTTCGCCCGGCCTAAAGGCGGCGCCGGGCAGTTCGCCCGACTCATGCTCCTTCTCGGCATCTCCAATATTCTCTTCGGCACGCTCGTCGGGGGCTGGTTTGGCTTTCCCATCCGCAAGCTCCTTGTCCTCGATCCGCTCAAGGACCCAATCAAGTTTCTGGCG
>Ga0102851_10001933_pt1 | contig 12239 bp, 14 predicted proteins | sample Mud3Dept3metaG_FD_79558 | JGI IMG/M metagenome (GOLD analysis project Ga0102851, IMG submission 79558) | Freshwater wetland microbial communities from Ohio, USA, analyzing the effect of biotic and abiotic controls - Mud 3 Core 4 Depth 3... | ecosystem: Environmental > Aquatic > Freshwater >... | reverse complement strand
GCGGCTCGGATACGACGACTCGCTCGACGTCGTCGGCGTCCATTGCGTCGGCGGGACCCTGGGAGCCCTGGCCACGGGGCTCTTCGCGACGGTCGCGGTGAACCCGGCCGGGGCGAACGGCCTCTTCCACGGCAACCCGAAGCTCCTCGCGATCCAGGCGCTCGCCGCCGGGGTCTCCCTCGCCTACTCCTTCGTCGTCAGCCTGATCCTCCTCAAGGTCCTCGACAGGACGATGGGGCTGAGGGTCGAGGAGGAGGAAGAGCGGATGGGACTGGACCTCTCGGAGCACGGGGAGGCGGGATACAACTGGTAAGCCGCGCGCCCGGGGAAGCGGAAAGGAATCCGGAAAAGGGAGAGGCCCGATGAAGAAGATCGAGACGATCATCAAGCCGTTCAAGCTCGACGAAGTGAAGAAGGCGCTCAACGAGATCGGAATCACCGGAATGACGGTGCTGGAGGTCAAGGGGTTCGGGCGTCAGAAGGGGCACACCGAGATCTACCGGGGGGCGGAGTACGTGGTCGACTTCATCCCGAAGGTCAAGATCGAGGTCGCCGTGACCGCCGAGTCAGTGCCTGCCGTGGTGGAGCGGATCGTGACCACGGCGCGCACGGGGAAGATCGGGGACGGGAAGATCTTCGTGTACGACCTCGAGGAAGTGGTCCGCATCCGGACGGGAGACCGGGGCAAGGACGCCCTGTAACCCGGCCGTATGCCGTATACTACGGGGATGGATCCGCGACGGTCCATCCCCGTTTCCCTTTTCTTCACCTGCCTGGCCGACGCCTTCTACCCGCGGACGGCCTTCGCCGCCGTGGAGGTCCTGGAGCGGTTCGGCGCGACGGTGCGCGTCCCCCTTTCCCAGACGTGCTGCGGGCAACCCGCCTTCAACTCGGGAAACCGGAAGGAGGCACGGGCCATGGCGCGGAAGTTCCTCCTCTCCTTCCCCGGCGACGGGTACATCGTCTCCCCTTCCGGGTCCTGCGCGGCGATGGTGAAACACGGATACCCCGTCCTGTTCCGGGACGAGCCCCGCACCCTGGCGCTCGCGCACGCGGTGGGCGAGCGGGTGTACGAACTGTCCCAGTTCCTCGTCGAGGTGCTCGGAGTGACCGACCCGAAGTCCGACTTCTCCGGGAAGGTCACCTACCACGACTCGTGCCACCTGCGCCGGGGCCTGGGGGTCGTGGAGGCGCCCCGGACGCTTCTGCGCGCCATCCGCGGCGTGGAATTCGTGGAGATGGAGGAGAGCGACCGGTGCTGCGGCTTCGGGGGCGTCTTTTCCCTCAAGTACCCGCAGATCTCCTGCCGGATGACCGAGCACAAGGTCGAGCGGATTGTTGCCACCGGCGCGTCCTGGGTCACTTCCGGCGATCTGGGTTGCCTTATGAACATCGACGGCATGATCTCGCGCGTCGGATACCCGGTGAAGGCGATCCACCTCGCGGAGATTCTCGCCGGCGGACCCGCGGAGCCGGCCCCGGGCACCGCAGGGAAGGGAACACCCTGATGCAGCCGACGGCCCACCTCTTTCCGCGGAACGCGCAGAAGGCGCTCGCCGACAAGACGCTCCAGGCCGCCCTCGGACGCGCCACCGGGCGGTTCCTCCACCACCGGGCCGAAGCCGTCGCCGCGTTTCCGGGATTCGGGGAGGCGCGGGAGCGCGCGTCCGAAATCAAGCGGCAGACCCTCGCGCAGCTGGACCACCATCTGGGGCGGTTCATCGAGGAGGCCTCGCGGCGGGGCGCAGTCGTCCACGTCGCCCGCGACGCTGCGCAGGCGAGGGAGATCGCCGCGCGGGTCGCGAAGGAGGAGGGGGTCACCCTCGCCGTCAAGTCGAAGTCGATGGCGTCCGAGGAGATCTCCTTCAACGTGGCGCTGCAGGAGGCGGGCATCGAGGTGGTGGAGTCGGACCTCGGGGAGTACATCATCCAGCTGGCCGGGGAGGCGCCATCCCACATCATCGCCCCGGCGGTGCACAAGACGCGGGAGGAGATATCGCGCCTGTTCGAGCGGAAGCTGGGGGAGCCTCCCACCGACAGCATCCCGGCCCTGGTCGCCATGGCGCGGAGGCACCTGCGGGCGAAGTTCCTCGGCGCGGGAATGGGGGTTTCCGGGGCGAACTTCCTGGTCGCCGACACCGGCTCGGTGGTGCTGGTCACGAACGAGGGGAACGGCCGGATGGGCACGGTCCTCCCCCGGGTGCACCTTGCGGTCGCGGGGATCGAGAAGGTGATCCCGCGGATGTCGGACCTGCCGACCTTCCTGCGCCTGCTCCCCCGCAGCGCCTCCGGGCAACCCCTCTCCTCCTACGTGTCCGTCCTCACGGGGACCCGCAGGGAGGGGGACGCGGAGGGGCCGGAGAAGATGCACATCCTGCTGCTCGACTGCGGGCGGAGCGCGATCCTGGAGGGTAAGTACCGGGAGGTCCTCAAGTGCATCCGGTGCGGGGCGTGCCTGAACTCGTGCCCCGTGTACCAGAGCGTGGGGGGGCACGCCTACGGCTGGGTCTACTCCGGGCCGATCGGCGCGGTCCTCACCCCGCTCCTCGTGGGACTGCCCGAGGCGGCGCCGCTGCCCGACGCGAGCACCCTGTGCGGGGCGTGCGGGGAGGTGTGCCCGGTGAAGATCCCCCTCCCCGACTTCCTGCTGGAACTGCGGGCGGACATGCGGTCCCAGGGGCTGAAGACCCCCGGCGAGATCGCGGGGATGAAGGGGTACGCCGGGGTGATGAAGCGGGCGGGGCTGCTCGAGGCGCTCGAGCGGGTCGCCGGTCTGCTCGCGCAGTTCTTCACGAAAGGGAAGCCGGTGGAGGGGCTTCCGTACCCGTTCTCGGGTTGGACGGAGCGGCGCGACTTCCCCGCTGCCGCGGCGCAGCCGTTCCGCAAGCTGTGGAAGACCCGTCGAGGTGTGCAGGGATGAGGGACGTGGACGAGCGGGAAATGCTGTTCCGGCGCCTCTCGGCGGCGCTGGGGCGGCACGGGAGCCCAGGCGGGACGCCCTCCTCCCCTGCTGGGCCCACTCCCCCCCCGGGGAAGGAGTCCGGCCGGATCTCGCGGTTCGCGGAGGCGCTCACCGCCGTGGGAGGCGTCGTCCTCTCCGGAACGCCGGAGGAAGCGCTCCCCGTCCTGGGGGAAGCGCTGCGCGCGGAGGGCGTGTCCGCCCTCTTCTTCCCGCAGGACGATGCCGGCGCCCGCGAGGTGGCGGAGGCGCTGATCCCCTTCGGCCCTTTCACCCTGACGACGGGCGAGGAGGTCAGGGGAGGGAACCCGGCGTCGACCGCGGGTTTCCGGACCGCCGACGCGGGGATCGCGGAGACCGGGACGGTGGTGGAGAGCAGCAACCGCGGGGGGACGCTGCTGCCCGGCCTGCTGTCCGACGTGCACGTCGCGCTGCTGCCCTCGCATTCCGTCGTGGAGCGGATGGACGAGGCGTTCGCCCTCTACGCGGAAGACCCGCCGCGGAACATCTCCCTCATCTCGGGCCCGAGCAAGACCGCCGACATCGAGCAGACGCTGACCGTGGGGGCCCACGGGCCCAGGAAAATCATCGTACTGCTCGTGTAGGCTGCGTACCGCTCCACGACCCTGTCGCGGTGCGTGCGCCCTACCAGCCGAGCGCCCGCAGGAGGAAAAGCCACGCGGTGATCGTGAAGGCGGAGGCCGCGGTGGAGACGAGGACGATCGTCCCCGCGAGGTCGGTGTCCCCCGACAGCTGCGCCGCCATCACGTAGGTGACCACGGCGGTCGGGCAGCCCAGCATGATCGCGCCGATCCGAAGGTCGTCCCCCGACAGCCCCATCCACCGGTAGAGCGCGAGCCCGGTCCCCGTCAGGACCACCAGCTTGAGGAAGGCGGAGAGGGCCGCGAGGGATACCCCGCGCCGCGCCCGCTCGAAGGAGAAGGAACCCCCCAGGCACAGCAGCGACAGCGGCAGGGTGGCCGGGGTCAGCATCTGCAGCGTCCGCCGCGCCATTCCGGGAACAGGGAGTTTCAGGAGGGAACAGGCGATCCCGGCGACGCAGGCGAGGATGATCGGGTTTACCGCCACCTGCCGGAGGACGCGCGCCGCCGTCTCCGGCCCCTTCCCTTTCCCCATGCCGTGGGGGACCACCAGGGCGACGACGGCCAGGGCGTTCAGCAGGGGGACGATGAACCCGAGGAAGATCCCCGCCTTCCGGAGGCCCGCCTGCCCCACGACGCTTACGACCACCGGGAGCCCCACGTAGGCGAGATTCGCCCGGACCGATCCCTGGACGAAAGACCCCCTCTCAGCGGGCCCGGCGCCGAGGGCTCCCGACAGGGCCCAGGCAAGGAGAAACGTCCCGAGGGTCGCGGCGTACCCCCCGATCACCAGGAGGCCGCTGAACGCCTCCCGGAATCCCGTCGCGCTGATTTCGTGGAACAGGAGGGCGGGAAGGAGGATATAGTAGACGAGGGCGTTCGCCGCGTCGATGAACCTCTCGTCGAGGAAACGAAACCGCCGCAGGACAGCGCCGACCGCGACCACAAGGAAGACGGGGAAGACGGACTGCAGGATGTCCACGGCCGGTATTCCCCCCAAGAAAAAGCGGGCGGCTCCGATCCTTTCCGGAGCCGCCCGCGGTGTGCGCGCCGGGCCGGGCGGTGCCGCCGCCCGGCTCCGGTCAGGTTGTAATCACTTGCCGGCCGGGCCGCGGACCGCGACGAGGTAATCGACGATGGCCTTCGCCTCCGCGTCGGTGATGGGGCATCCGTTCACCTTCTGCATCCGTGTGACCGTATTCGTCCAGCCGTTCCGGTCCTTGTTCTTTCCGAGCGGCCGCGAGAGTTCGTGGCACCTGGAGCAATTCGACTCGAACAGCGCCTTCGCCTTCGGGTCGCCCATGTCCTGCTGGGCCTGGGCGGGGGGCGCGGCCACGGGTGCCTTTTCCAGGTAGTCGTCCGCCCCGCGGCCCCGGCGGGTCGTCTGCCCGTCAGCGGCCTGGCCGCCCAGAGCGGGGACGGTCGAGCACAGCAACGCCGCGCTCAACAACAGCGTGAACAGCGTTTTTCCCGCCATCGTCCGGCTCCTTCCCGTTCCGTCCCGGGGATCACTTCCCGTGCTGGGAAACCAGGAACTCCACGATTTTCGCCGCGTCGGCGTCCGAGATCCAGTCGGCCTTCTTCCCCTGCATGTCCTTCACGACCGACACCCATTTCTCCTTCGTCTCCTTGCGGACCGTCGCCCGGTCGAGGCCGTGGCAGACGCCGCACTTCGCTTCGAACAGCGCCTTCCCGTCCGCCGCGGGTGCAGCGGCAGGGGCGGCGGGGGCGGCGGGAGCGGCGGGCTTGGGAGGTTCCTGCTTCCCGCAACCGACCGCGAGGGTGAGGACCAGCATGGATAGGACACACAACACCACGGAGCGAACGTGCATTTCCGGCTTCCTCCTTGGGGGGAAAATTGACTGAATTCCATCTTACTCCCCACCCCACGGAGACTCAACATTTTCATGCCGGCCCGCGGAGAGGGCGACGATGCCGCTCTTCTCGGACAGGAACCGGTACCCGTGCCGCGCGAGCTCACGGACGCACTCCGTGCAATCGCTCTCGGACAGCGGGCCCGACCGCCCCTTCCGGGTATCCCGGGTAATCCAAATACCGGAAACCCGGCGTTGAAAAGGCCGGCCCCTTTGCCGTATGCTTTACACTGGAATCCCCGGGAACGGGGGAACCGCAACGAGCCGACCGGAGGAACCCATGAGAAACGCGTCGAAATGGTTTTCCTTGCTGGCCGCCTTCACCCTGTGCGCCCTCTCCCTCGCCTTGCAGGCACCGGAGGCGGCCGCAGGAGACAACTACCTCCTGCTGAAGGCGGGTGTCTACGATCCCCAGGCGAACGACGTGGAGAGCGACCTGGACACGGGCTTCAGCGGGGAGATCGCGGTCGGGCACTACTTCCTGCCTTTCCTGGGCGCGGAGTTGGGAGCCGGCTACTTCGAGGCTTCGAAAAGCGGCAACAAACTCACCGTGTACCCGGTGACCCTGTCCGCCAAGCTCCGGCTCCCCATCCCGGTCGTCAAGCCGTACGCCATCGCGGGAGGCGGCGCCTACTTCGCGAAGGCGGAAGCCCCTGCGCTCGGATCCCAGAGCGATACGGCCTTCGGCTACTTCGGAGGGGCCGGCGTGGACTTCAAGGTGGCGTTCCTGCTCATCAACATCGAGGCGAAATACCTCTGGGCCAAACCCACGTTCTTCGGAGCAGATACGGACATCGACGGCATCGCGGGCACGGTGGGCGTCGGCCTCGAGTTCTAGTTGTAAAAATCACCGGGAAGCGTGATGGTAGGGGCGGAGCGTGTCCCGCTCCTTTCCCGATTCCCCCGGATCCGGCGGATTTCGGGTTGTCCCCGCGTGGAGCAAAGTAAGCAAAAAGATACCTACAACCGGCAACCCTCTTCCCGAAACACCCGCAGGCATTTTCCTTTTCAATTTAATACGATTTTATTTCGAATGGTTACGCGCCAAGGGGAAGCCGGAAACGCCGGCATCCTCCTTGCTTTACCAATCATGGCAGGTGCGGATCCATCAGGGTGCGGCTCCTCGACCCCACGGTGGGAATCCGGTGCGCCATTGCAGACGGAAGAGGTCTGCTTCGGGAGGCGGGCCATGCGGAAAATCGGGTCGTACGTCTTCGTGATATTCCTCGGGATCTTCATCTCCCTTGGCGCGGCAAGCCTGGTCGGGATCCTGTTCCCCGGGCTGAAGGAGGTGGCGTTTGTCCTCTCCCTCGGCTACTGGATCCTCACCGGACGGCAACATTTAAGCGCGTTCGACCTGTCCCGCTGAGGACAGGGGCGCGACTGGGGCCCCTCCCCCCGGTTGCCGGTACGCCGCGGCGCAAGGGAGCAGAGGGCGGGCAATCCCGCCCTCTCTTTTCTTTCCTGCTTCCTCCCTTTCGCGTAACCATTGGAAATCATTGATCCCACGCCAGAGGGATGTGCGGGAATCCTGTATAATGCTCCCGATGATACTCGTCCGCCTGACCCAGAAGAAGCAGGAGTTCGAAGTCCCCGGCCCCCGCCGGGTGATGGACATCCTCGCGCAGGCCGGCGTACGCCCCACGACGGTGATCGTGACACAAGGGAAAAAGCTGCTCACCAAGGATCACCGCGTGGAGGACGGTGAGACGATCGACGTCATCTCCGTCGTCTCCGGGGGCTGACCATCCCATGAAGTGCAAACGTTGCCGGCGGGCCGAGGCCGCGGTCGACCTGCCGAGCCACCACTCCGCCTTCTGCCCCGACTGCTTCTTCGTTTTTTTCCAGCGCCAGGTGAAGGAGGGGATCCGGAAGTTCCGGCTCCTCGCGCCGGAGGACCGTGTCCTGGTCTGCGTTTCCGGCGGAAAGGACAGCCTGGTGCTGTGGGACGTGCTGATGGAGCTGGGGTATGAGACCGAGGGGCTGTACATCGACCTCGGGATCGACGGGTACTCGGAACGTTCGAAGGAGAAGGTCCTCGCCTACGCTGCATCCCGCGGAAAGACCCCGATCGTGGTGGAGCTCGCGAGGGAAGGGATCCCGATCCCGGAGGCTGCGCGGTGCGCCCGGATGGAAGAGTGCTCCGTCTGCGGCACGGTGAAACGGTATTTCTTCAACCGCGTGGCGGCGGAGGGAAAATTCACGGTGGTAGCAACGGGGCACAACCTGGACGACGAGGCGGCGCGACTTCTGGGCAACCTCCTGCACTGGCACCGGGACCACCTCTCCCGCCAGCACCCGTTCCTCCCGGACGCGGGGGAGGGGCTGGTGCGCAAGGTCAAGCCGCTGTGGCGGGTGAGCGAGCTGGAGACGGCATCGTACGGCTTCCTCAAGGGCATCGACTACGTCACCGAGGAGTGCCCGATGAGCGAGGATGCCACTTCGCTGGTGTACAAGGAGGCGCTCTCCCGGATCGAGGATCAGATGCCCGGGACGCGAACGGTCTTCTATCAGGGGTTCCTCGACCCCGGGAATCCGCTGCGGAGAGCCCCGGAGGCGCAGCTCCGGGAGGGCGGCGGGAAGGAGCGGGAGGGTGCTGGGACGGTGGAAGCCGGGACTCCCCGGGCGTGCGCGTCGTGCGGGGCCCCGACCTTCGCGGAAGTCTGCTCCTTCTGCCGGCTGAGGGAGCGGGTGCAGAAGCGGCGGGAGCAACGCGCGGGAAGGGCTTCCGGGTGAGCGGCGGGAGGGTGCGCCGCGGGCCGTTCCAGGCGGGGGAGGATGCGCTGCTGGTTTCCCCAAAGGGGGAGGAACACCTGATCGCCCTCGCGCCGGGAAAGGTCTTCGGCACCCACAAGGGGAACCTGCTTCACGACGACGTCATCGGTAAGGAGGACGGCTGCCGCGCCTGGACGGCGATGGGGAGCGAGTACCGCGCCTACCGCCCCACCTACATCCAGTTCATCATGAACCAGAAGCGGCACGCCCAGATCATCTACCCGAAGGACACCGGGGCGATCCTCCTGTGGGCGGATGTCTTCCCCGGCGCGACGGTGGTCGAGGCGGGGATCGGGTGGGGGGCGCTGACGATCAAGCTGCTGGAGGCGGTGGGGCCGGCGGGGAAGGTCATCTCCTACGAGGTGCGGGAGGATTTCGCGGAGAGCGGCGCCCGGACCGTGCGGCGGTATCTGGGGGAGTGCGACAACCACGAGGTCAAGGTGCGCGACGTCTACCAGGGGATCGATGAGCGGGACGTGGACCGCGTCGTGCTCGACCTTCCCGAACCGTGGCAGGCGGTGGGTCACGCGCGGGAGGCGCTCGTCCCCGGGGGGATTCTCCTCTCCTACCTCCCCTCCACGATCCAGGTAAAGCAGCTGTGCGACCGGTTCGCGGAGAACGGCGGCTTCACGGAGCCGGAGACGTTCGAGGTGATCCTGCGGCCGTGGCACGTCAAGGGGATGTCCGTCCGCCCCGTGCAGTGGATGTTTTCCCACTCCGCCTTCCTGGTTACCGCCCGCAAACTCTCCTGACCCCAGAACCGGAACCCTTACAAACGGGGACGTAGCTACAAACTTACAAACGGGGACGTAGCTAAGGATTACAATCCAAACGGGGTCCCGGATTATGGGGGGCGCTTCGCAAGAGATACCAAGCCGAATACGTTGGGACGCCGATCCAGCGGGCGATTGTCGCCGTCGGAATTTTCAATTCCTCACGGCACATCGAAAGTAGTAGACGTCTAGCCCTAACAATTTGGGCGCTTCCCCCCTTACCCGACATACCTGCTGGCGATATCCCGGTCTTCGCTGATACTGTTTCCAAGATCTGAAAATAGCGGGCGGGCGGCAACGCAGCGTTGGAGGGGAGGATTCCCTGTTCCACGAGGTCTGGACGGATCTGAAATCGATCCACCTCAGAACGGCCGGGAGCCGGTGAGGTACGGATTCCTGTCGCCAAGAAATCCACGTATTCCTGTTGCCAAGTACGCCGGGGTGAATGGAACATGTCCCGGATCGATTCTAAATCTTGCCAGTCGGCGCCGTTTCCAGAAACAATTCGACGGTGCCCCGTCCACAAGTACCCGGCCAATTCTTCCAACGAAGTGACGGTGCCTGCGCGGATCGGATTGAGGTGAATATATCGGACGAGTTCTCGGTAATGGCTCTCCCGGGAGAGTGCCTCGGATTTATAACGATTCTGGAAAAGGTGTCCAACACGTTGATGACGCCTGTTGAAATACAGGCTGTAGCCGGTCAGTAGACATTGCATGAAGGCAGCCAAATTTCCTCCGGGACATTGAACCAGGAGGTGAAAGTGATTGGACATAAGGGCCCAGGCGATGCTGCGGACATTCCATCGGGATAGGTTTTTCTCCAGCCGGAATAAAAAATCACGTCGGTCCCTGTCATCGAGAAACACTTCCCGCTTCTCGTTCCCTCTGGCGTAGGCGTGGTGGACGGCGCCCGGGTAGTCATATCGCGGACCGCGCGGCATGGGGAATTGACTATCAGGTTTTATGCCAATACGAAGAGAATCGGAGGATTATTAATGCTACGAGCAGATACTGATGGGTGAAAAGCTGAAACTTTATCCTACTTTGTATGTTTGTAGCTACGTCCCTGATTGTAAGGGTTAGGCCTGTCGGCGGAACCAATCGAATGTCGTCCTAAGCCCCTCCCGGAATGGTACTTTCGGGTTGAACCCCACGATCTCCCGCGCCCGGGAGATGTCCGCCAGCGAGTCCCGCACGTCCCCGGGGCGGGACGGTTCGAATTTCGGCTCCACCCGCTTCCCCGCGAGACCGTATACGATCTCGAGGATGTCGAGAAGGGAGACCCGCTCCCCGCAGGCGATGTTGAAGACCCCGCCGCATGCCGCCTTCGGCGCTGCGCATGCCGCGAGATTCGCCTGGATCACGTTGTCGATGTAGGTGAAATCGCGGGTCTGGCGCCCGTCGCCGTATACCGTCGGGGGCTCTCCCTGCAGCACGCAGGTGATGAACCGGGGAATCACCGCTGCGTACATGGATTGCGGGTCCTGCCTCGGGCCGAAGACGTTGAAGTAGCGCAGGGAGACGGTCTCCAGCCCGAACACCTCGTGGAAGATCCGCATGTAGTGTTCACCGGCCAGTTTCTGCGCGGCGTAGGGAGATTTCGGGTTGGGGGTCATCGACTCGCGTTTGGGGAGTTCCGGCGTATCGCCGTATGCCGATGAGGAGGCTGCAAAGACCACACGGCGGACGCCGGCGTCGCGGGAAGCCACCAGCACGTTCACCGTTCCCGCCACGTTGATCTCGTTCGTGAGGACCGGGTCGGCCACGGAGCGCGGAACCGAGGGGAGCGCCCCCTGGTGGAGGACATAGTCGATCCCCCCGGTGGCCTTCCGGACCGCGGCAGAATCGCGGATGTCCCCTTCCATCAACTCGAAGGCATCACCGCAGGTTTCAGCAAGCCCCGCAAGGTTCTCCCGCTTTCCCGTCAGGAAGCTGTCGAGGACGCGCACGTGGTGCCCGGCGGACAGCAGGGCCCTCGTGAGGTTCGACCCGATGAATCCGGCCCCGCCCGTCACCAGGTACCTCATCACCTCTCCAATCGACTTACAATAAGGGACGTAGCTGCTAACTTACAAACGGGGGTATTCACTTTCTGTAAGTTAGCAGCTACGTCCCCGTTTGTAATTCGTTGCCGCAATCAGATTTTGATGACCTTATTGCCGTTCATCCCCTTGAGGGCATTGCGGGTGTCCACCACCACCTTCGCCTCGCGGGCGACGAGCTTGTAGTCGAACGTCGCGTGGTCGGTAACGACCACGACGCAGTCCGCCTTCCGCAACGTGCCGGCATTGAAGGGGGATGCCTTCAGCACGATCCCCGCCTCCCGGACCTCTGGGACGTACGGATCGCAATACGACAGCAGCGCCCCCCTCTTCGAGAGGAGCTGCAGGATGTCGAGGGCGGGCGACTCCCGCACGTCGCTGATGTTCTTCTTGTACGCCACGCCCAGTACGAGCACCTTCGCGCCATTCACCGCCTTCCGGAACCGGTTCAGCGCCTCGATCACCCTGTCCACCGTGTAGTGCGGCATCTGTCCGTTCACCACGCCGGCCAGCTCGATGAAGCGCGACTCGAAGCCGTACTGCTTCGCCTTCCACGACAGGTAGAACGGGTCGAGGGGAATGCAGTGCCCGCCGATCCCAGGCCCCGGGTAGAAGGGCATGAAGCCGAACGGCTTGGTCTTCGCCGCCTCGATCACCTCCCATACGTCGATCCCCATCCGGTTCGCCATGAGGGCGATCTCGTTCACCAGGGCGATGTTCACGGAACGGAAGGTGTTCTCCAGCAACTTCACCATTTCGGCAACCGCGGCGCTGGACACGGGGTGGACGTTCTCCAGCACCCCCGTGTAGAGTGCCGTCGCCACCTTCGTGCACTTCGGTGTGACCCCCCCCACCACCTTCGGGATGTTCTTCGTGGTGAATTGGGCGTTGCCGGGATCGACCCGCTCGGGGGAGAAAGCGAGGAAGATGTCCGTACCCACCTTGAATCCCTTCCCCTCAACCATCGGAGCCAGCACCTCCGCCGTCGTCCCAGGGTAGGTGGTGCTCTCCAGGACGAGGAGCATGTCCTTGTGGAGGTACTCCAGGATGTGCTCCATCGCGCTGACGATGTAGGAGAGGTCTGGATCCTTCGTCTTGCGCAGCGGCGTGGGGACGCAGATGTTGACCGTGTCCGCCATCGCCACGGCCGAGAAGTCGGTGGTCGCGGTGAACAGGCCCGTGTCGACCGCGTTCTTCACGGACTCCGACGGC
>Ga0102851_10001932_pt1 | contig 12247 bp, 9 predicted proteins | sample Mud3Dept3metaG_FD_79558 | JGI IMG/M metagenome (GOLD analysis project Ga0102851, IMG submission 79558) | Freshwater wetland microbial communities from Ohio, USA, analyzing the effect of biotic and abiotic controls - Mud 3 Core 4 Depth 3... | ecosystem: Environmental > Aquatic > Freshwater >... | reverse complement strand
TTTCTTGCCTCAACAGACTGGGACCCTGTGAGGGGATCCTTTGGAGCGCTTACCAATATCTATGGTACTGTCCTGACCACCTTTCTCTCTCTGCTGATAGCGATACCTGTTGCCATAGGCATTGCCATATTTGTCACAGAGGTTTCACCTGATTTTCTTAAAGGCCCTATCAGCGCTGCCATTGAGCTTCTGGCCGCAATACCGAGTATTATTTACGGTATGTGGGGGCTCTTCACCCTTTCACCGATAATGAGTAACCACATTGAACCCTTCCTGAAAAAGATTACCGCTGGCATACCTTTTGTCAGTATTTTATTTGAGGGCACCCCGATGGGGATTGATATTCTGACTGCGAGTGTAATCCTCAGCATCATGATCATCCCCTTTACTGCCAGCATATCCAGGGACTGTTTCAACCTCACGCCTTCCATAGTAAAGGAATCCGCTTATGCCATCGGAGCGACAAAGTGGGAGGTCGTAAAGAATGTTGTTATTCCCTATTCAAAGCTCGGCGTATTCGGCGGGATAGTCCTCTCTCTGGGACGGGCGATAGGAGAGACAATGGCAGTAGCTTTTGTACTTGGGAACAACCACAGGATCACTACGTCGCTCCTTGATGCAGCGGCCACTATCACCGTTACACTTGCAAACGAGTTTGCAGAGGCGGACAATGATATTTACCTGTCATCCCTCTTTTATCTCGCGCTCGTTCTGTTTGTCATGAGCTTTATCACGCTTGCGATAGCAAAATATTTTCTCCTGAAAGCAGGAAAGAAGTATTCAAGATGACCAGGGAGCAGACAAGAAAGATAGAAGGCGTTATCGCCATGACGCTGAGCACGCTTGCCGCGATAGTCGGCCTGTTCTGGCTCGTCTTCATTCTGGGGGATGTGCTTGTTCACGGGGTAAATGCATTGAATGCCGGTTTGTTCACAAATGATCCCGCGCCCGCAGGTATTGAAGGCGGGGGACTGAGAAACGCCTTTGTGGGGCAGCTACTGATTACCCTCTGCGCCACCTTGATTGGGGTCCCGGCAGGGGTGCTGGGAGGAACGTTCCTTGCCGAATACGCACGCGGCAGAAAGATCGCAAAGATGATAAGCATACTCTCTGACATCATGGTCAGTGTACCGTCTATAGTCATAGGGACCTTCATCTACGCGGTGGTTGTGAAACCCTCCGGCCATTTCAGCGGCTGGGCAGGTGCAATAGCGCTGGCGATCATCATGATACCTGTTGTCCTGAGGACCACTGAAGACATGCTTACCCTTGTGCCGTGGACGTTGAGAGAAGCGGCATTCGCCCTCGGGGCGCCGTATTACAAGGTCATTATACAGATCGTTTACCGCGGCGCAGCCGCCGGCATCCTGACAGGCATCCTGCTTTCAATCGCCCGCGTGGCCGGTGAAACAGCCCCCTTATTGTTTACCTCTTTCAACAATTCCTTTTTCTCTGTTAACATGAACGAGCCCATTGCCTCCCTTACGGTTACGGTATTCCAGTACGCAATGGGGCCCTATGAAAGCTGGCATGCGCAGGCCTGGGCCGCGTCATTTGTGGTGACCATGTTTATTCTGGTGCTCACGATTATCGGCAGGCTTGTAATTAAATGGAGGTTTGGGAAATAGTGACAGACGTTATGGCACTGGAGGTCAGGAAACTCGATTTTTATTATTCAGGCGGAGTCCACGCCCTGAAAAACATTGATCTGCCTATTTACAAGAACGCGCTAACGGCCCTTATCGGGCCATCAGGCTGCGGGAAGACGACATTGCTCAGGTGTTTTAACCGGATGCATGACCTGTACCCCGGCAACAGGTATGAAGGCCAGATCATCTTTGGAAAGGAAAATATCCTTTCCACAAACACGGACCTGATAGCGCTCAGGAGCCGGATAGGGATGGTCTTTCAGAAACCCACCCCCTTCCCCATGAGCATTTTCGATAATATCGCGTACGGGCTGAAGCTGAGGGGAATCAAAAAGGGGGCTGATCTTTCCGAGCGGGTTGAACGGGCGCTTACACACGCGGCGCTATGGAATGAAGTGAAAGATAAACTCTATGCCAGCGCTTATGAACTCTCCGGGGGACAGCAGCAGAGACTCGTCATTGCGCGGGCGCTGGCAGTCGAGCCCGAGGTGCTCTTATTTGACGAGCCCACCTCTGCCCTTGACCCCATTTCAACCGCAAAGATTGAAGAACTCGCAGTCGAATTAAAAAAAGAGGTGACGATTATCATCGTTACGCACAATATGCAGCAGGCGGCACGGATATCGGACAGGACCGGGTTTATGATGCTCGGTGATTTGATTGAATTCGACAGAACTGATAAAATCTTCACACATCCTTCTGAAAAACTCACAGAAGACTACATTACAGGGAGGTTCGGATAATGACCGTAAGAAGCAGCGAGCTGGAGCATCTGAAGGAAATGCTTCTTAAAATGGCCGCCCTCGCTGAGGCGGCAATCAGGAAATCCGTGGACTCCCTTGTTGAAAGAGAATCAGAACTGGCAAGTCAGGTCATACGGGAAGACCAGCAGATAAACACGTATGACGTGAAAATCGACGAGGAGTGTATCCGTCTGCTTGCGCTGAAGCAGCCGATGGGCAAAGACCTGAGGTTTATTACCACTGCCATGAAGATCACGACCGATCTGGAGCGGATCGCTGATAACGCAGTGAATATAGCCGAGCGGGCCCTTGAGCTCAATCAGGAACCGCTCCTGAAGCCGTACATCGATATCCCTCGCATGTCCAGGATAGCGCAGGGCATGGTGCGTGATACCATCGAGGCCTTTGTTCATGACGACGTCAGGCTCGCAATGGATGTCATCATGCGGGATGATCAGGTGGATGACCTCAATGAACTCGTATGGAAAGAACTCATGTTAATTATGACCAGGGACCCTTCAACGGTTTCAAGGGCCGTCAAGATCACGTATATTTCCAAATACCTTGAGCGGATCGGGGACCATGCCACAAACATTGCCGAGACCGTTGTGTATATGGTTGAAGGGAAGATCATCCGCCACATGCTCCCTGACCAGATATGAAGTATCCGGGTTTAGCACGTAAGGTTAAAAGGAGACGGCTATGGGAAATCCCGCGATTATTCCCGTAATACTGCTTATACTCATTATCACCGGATGCTCCCCCGCGTCTCATCTGGAACGTGGAAAAGCATACCTTGATAATAACCAATATGACCGGTCGATAACGGAACTGGAGCGGGCGGCAAATGAAAAGGGGGACCTGTATTATTACATTGACACCTATTCCCATCTCGGGGAAGCCTATGCCAAAAACGGCCGGACAAGCCAGGCCCTGTCAGTCTACCGAAATGCCCTCCAGATGATACACCTGCGACTGCGGGAGATATCATCGCAGCGCATGGGTATCAGACGGGAACTCAATTCGAAATCAAAGGCAAAAGCCCCGGGCAGGCAGGAGGAAGATATGCGTCTTGGCGATGAAGAATGGAAACTGAAAGAGAGCGCAGCCGACATAAAAAGTAAGCTGGACAGCTTATCAGAAATGAAATAATCTGTTACCGGCGTGTTATGATTGTCTTACAGAGTCACCCCGGATTTATCTATGGCAGAAGACTGCATTAAACATCTGAAGAAGTCGCTGATGGACCACCTCACCTATGATCTTGCAAAAGATATGTACTCTGCCACTCACCGCGACAAGTTCAACGCTGTCCTTCTGTCCGTACGGAAACCCCTTATGGAGCGCTGGATCAGGACACAGCAGCACTACTATGAAGTGGATGCAAAGAGGATCTATTACCTCTCCCTGGAGTTTCTTCTCGGCAGGTTGCTGGACAATTATATTCTGAATACCGGCCTGTCCGACGAATACGCGGAGGCAGTCAGGATACTCGGCATACACTATGAGGAACTCTCTGATATCGAATGGGATGCGGGGCTGGGCAACGGAGGGCTGGGCAGGCTCGCTGCCTGTTTTCTGGATTCCATGGCAACGCTTCAGTACCCCGCGTACGGATACGGCATCCGCTATGAATTCGGGATCTTTACGCAGAAGATAGAAAACGGCTTTCAGACAGAGGCCCCGGACAACTGGCTGAGATACGGGAACCTGTGGGAAATTCCCCGGCCTGAGCTTATCTATCCGGTCCATTTCCACGGAAGGGTGAATACGGTTACCAGCAGCGGACGTTACCGCATGGAATGGACGGACACGGATGATGTGATGGCCATGGCATATGACTATCCTGTCCCCGGGTACCGCAATGAAGCAGTCAATACCCTCCGCTTATGGACAGCGAAATCCACAAGAGGATTTAACCTCGACTTTTTTAACAGCGGCGACTACATAAAGGCCGTTGAGAATAAAAGCAAAAGTGAATACATCTCAAAGGTGCTCTATCCCAGCGATGAATCCACAAAGGGCAAGGAGCTCAGGCTCAAACAGCAGTATTTCTTTGTGAGCGCCACGATCAGGGACATTGTCAGGAGATATAAAAAATTCCATCACGGATATCACGCCTTCCCCGATAAGGTCGCTGTCCAGCTCAATGACACCCATCCTTCCATAGCCATAGCAGAGCTCATGAGGATACTTGTCGACAAGGAAGGAATACCGTGGGAGGACGCATGGAAGATGACCACAAGGACCTTTGCCTACACAAACCATACGGTTCTCCCTGAGGCCCTCGAGACCTGGCCGGAAGGGCTCTTCGCTTACCTGCTGCCGAGACATCTTCAGATTATACAGGAGATCGACAGACGGTTCCTGATACAGGCGGGCATGCATTTCAGGGACGACCGGGGAGAGTTGGAAAAGATGGCAATAATAACAGGCGATGGCGAAAGGACCGTGCACATGGCACGGCTTGCCGTCATAGGCAGCCATACGGTAAACGGCGTCTCAAAACTCCACAGCGATATTTTAAAGGACATGATATTTCGCAGCTTCTGCCAGCTGATGCCGGACAAATTCAAAAACATAACCAATGGAATTACTCCGCGACGCTGGCTTCTTCAGGCCAATCCTCTCCTGTCGCGCCTGATAACCGACGCTATCGGGGACGGGTGGCAGACGGACACCGGGGAACTGATCCGGCTGGAGCCGTTTGTCCGGGACAATGAGTTCTGCCGGCGCTTCCGGGACATAAAGGTCGCCAATAAAGAGAGGCTCTCCGGTTACCTGTCCAGCACCTGTGAGTTTTCCTTCCCTCCCGGTTTTCTCCTGGATTGCCAGGTAAAACGGTTCCACGAATACAAGCGGCAGCTGCTGAACATATTTCATATCATCACCCTTTACAACCGCATCCGTGAGGGGAGACAGAGTGAAACGTTCGTGCCCAGGGCCATCCTGTTCGCAGGCAAGGCCGCGCCCGGATATTACACGTGCAAGCTTATCATAAAGCTGATTAATGCAGTAAGCAGCGTTATAAGTTTCGATCCCCTTGTCAAAGACAAACTGCAGGTGTTGTTCGTACCCAACTACGGGGTCACGCTGGCCCAGAATATCATACCGGCCGCTGATTTGTCGGAACAGATATCTACTGCCGGGTATGAGGCATCAGGGACAGGCAATATGAAGTTCACCATGAATGGGGCACTCACCATCGGGACCCTCGACGGGGCCAATGTTGAAATCAGGGACGATGTCGGAGAGGACAATTTCTTCCTCTTCGGGCTGAGGGCCGAAGAAATAGTGCAGAAACGCGCAACCTATAATCCCCGTTCTTTCTACGAGCAGGACCAGGAACTCAAACAGGTAATAGACCAGATCTTCCGCGGCGATTTCTGTCCGGAAAACCCGCAACTGTTTCACCCCATTGTTTATTCCCTCCTGGGATCGGATTATTTTTTTGTGCTGGCCGATTATGCTTCTTACATCAAATGCCAGGAAAGGGTGTCTGAGATTTACCGGGACCAGGACGAGTGGACCAGGATGGCTGTACTGAATGTTGCGCGGGCCGGTAATTTTTCAAGCGACAGGGCCATAAGGGAGTATGCTGAAAAAATCTGGAAGGTCCTCCCGGCGCCCGTAACTAAAAAATAATCATGTTACGAGAAAACATACTGTCACGATAAAAAGGGGGCGCGTTATTGCCCCCTTTCATGAGATATTCTCTGTTATTCCTACTCCTTAAACAACTCCCCGCTCTGTCCGTTTTCAGCGTCTTTTTCAGCAACGCGGGCTATGCTTACGACCTTGTCGTCTTCTGCAAGGTCTATTAATTTTACCCCCTGCGTGGCCCTGCCGATGGTCCTGATATTTGAGGCCCTGAGGCGTATAAGCTTGCCGCTGCTGGCAATGATTATTATCTCATCATCATCTGTTACGCGGAGCACGCCGACCACACGTCCGTTCTTGGGGGTGACCTTGATGGTAAATACACCTTTCCCCCCCCTGCTCTGGATCCTGTATTCTTCCGCCTTTGTCCGCTTGCCAAAACCATTTTCGGTGATTGTCAGCAGTGTGGTATCTTTATCTAAAACGCCCACTGAGACAACAACGTCATCGCCCTTTAGCCTTATTCCCCTCACTCCCCGGGCTACCCTGCCGATCTCCCTCGCGTCTTTTTCATTAAAACGTATGGCAAGACCTTCACGAGTGCTGAGGATAATGTCCTGTGTACCGTCGGTGAGCCTGACCCCTATGAGTTCATCGTCCGGATCGATCTTGATCGCCACAATCCCCTTGGCCCGTGGATTACTGTAGGCATTAAGTGACGTCTTTTTAATAACTCCCTTTTTGGTCGCCATGATAAGAAACTGGTCCTCTTTGAACTCCTTTATCGGGAAGACCGCTGCAATCTTCTCTTCATTCAATAGTTGAACAAGGTTGACGATCGCCTTGCCCCGTGCAGCCCTGCCGGTCTCAGGGATCTGATATACCTTGAGCCAGTGGAGACGTCCGAGGTTCGTAAAGAAAAGCACATGATCATGCGTTGAAGCTATAAAGAGGTCTTCCACAAAATCCTCTTCCCGTGTCTCCATGCCGATAAGGCCTTTTCCACCCCTGAGCTGGCTCCGGTAAAGGTCCAGGGAGTTTCTCTTTATATACTGCTGATGGGAGATGGTCACGACCATCTCTTCCTCCTGGATCAGGTCCTCAAGGGTTATTTCTTCTGCCTCTCCGGTTATTTCCGTACGCCGCTTGTCCGCGTATTTTTTCTTTATGTCAGCAAGCTCTTCCCTGATGATATTATCCACGAGCGCGGGACTTGCGAGGATTGATTTAAGACGCTCGATTTCCTTGATCGTGTTTTTATAATCCTCAACGATCTTTTCCCGTTCCAGTCCGGTGAGTCTCTGGAGTCTCATATCAAGAATGGCCTGGGCCTGGATCTTTGTGAGCTGGAAGTTACTCATCAACCCGTTGAGGGCGTCTTCAGGCGTGGGTGATTTGCGGATCAATTTAATGACGCTGTCCAGATTATCGAGCGCGATCTTCAGGCCTTCAAGTATATGGGCCTTCTCCTCGGCCTTTCTGAGTTCAAATTTTGTCTTTCTGACCGTCACCTCGCGTCTGTGCTGGATGAAGAGGGACAGCATTTTGGGAAGGGTGAGCACCTTGGGCTGACCGTTTACGATTGCAAGCATGATGATGCCGAACGTTGACTCCATGGCCGTGTGCTTGTACAACTGGTTAAGAACGACCTGTGGGATCTCGTTGCGCTTTAACTCCAGCACCACTCGTATCCCTTCCCGGTTCGATTCATCCCTGAGGTCGGATAGCCCTTCAACTTTTTTGTGGCGCACCAGCTCCGCTATCTTTTCAATCAGTCTCGCCTTGTTGACCTGATACGGGATTTCAGAAATGATTATGCGCTGGCCTTTTGCATGTTCTTCAATATCCACCCTGGCCCTGCTTCTCACAATCCCCCTTCCGGTGGTATACGCGTCGACAATCCCCTTTTTCCCGTGAATAATGCTGCCCGTGGGAAAATCAGGGCCCTTGATCTTCTTCATCAGTTCCTTTACGGTGACGTCCGGATTCTCCAGCATCATCAAAAGTCCGTCAACCACTTCTCCCAGATTGTGAGGCGGGATATTGGTTGCCATGCCCACAGCAATCCCCGAGGAACCGTTGATGAGTAAATTGGGCACTTTTGCAGGAAGGACGACCGGCTCTTCCGTGGTCTCATCAAAATTAGGCGTGAAATCCACGGTCTCCTTGTCAATATCGATGAGCATTTCCTCAGCGATCTTTGTCATGCGCGCTTCAGTATACCGGTACGCTGCGGCAGGGTCACCGTCTATGGAGCCGAAGTTGCCCTGGCCGTCGACCAGCATATACCGCATGTTAAAATCCTGCGCAAGCCGCACAAGGGCGTCGTACACTGCGGAATCGCCATGGGGATGATACTTCTTCAATACTTCACCGACAACGCCCGCGCACTTGGAATATTTTTTCCCCGGGGTCAGCCCTTCTCTGAGCATTGCATAAAGTATCCTGCGCTGAACAGGCTTAAGCCCGTCCTTCACATCAGGCAGTGCCCTCCCAACGATTACGCTCATCGCATAATCCATGTAAGAAGTTTTCATCTCTTCTTCAATATTTATCGCCAGTCGTGCCATCTGTTCTCCTTGTAATAAATAGTAAGCAATCAGCTAAAAGAATTTTATAGGCTGATGGCTGAAAGCCAAACGCTTCATTAGCAGACACTGTGTACGTTTACCGAGCTGAAATTATAACATTTCCGCACTGGAAATAACATTCGGTTTCAATGGATGAATAGTGAATTTCCTCAAAGACTTAAGGTATAATTAATACGTGCAATTTCTTGTTTGATTCATCAACCCCGAAAAGGCATTTAATCTTTGTCTGTATCATCATGCCTGACTGTATTATTGCTGTTGCAAATTGCTTCAGCAGTCAGAAAAGATCATATGTTTCAGGAGACTGGTAGGTGTCAACATCTGAAAAAACAAAATATTTTGACTCGGTTGCAAAGGACCGGGAGATGTGGAGAAAGAGGGGTGCTTATTACCATAAAGAACTCGAACGTTATCTCCGTTTTTTAATACCTGCTGATTCATCTGTTCTTGAAATAGGCTGCGGTACCGGTGAGACTCTTGCCTCCTTACATCCTTCACAAGGAGTTGGAATCGATATAAGTTCCCGAATGATCGAAATAGCGAGGGGCAAAAACCCGCATCTGCGGTTTGAAGTTGGAGATATTGAGGCACTTCAGATAAAGGAAAAGTTTGATTATGTGCTTCTTGACGGCACGATCGGCAACTTAGATGATATTCAGACTGCCATTAAGGAACTGCATAAGGTATGTAAGCCTGAAACGAGACTTATCATTGTATATTACAATTATCTCTGGGAGCCGGTGCTTAAGCTTGCAGAAGCAGTCGGTTTGAGGATGAAACATCTGTTGCAGCATTGGCTTCCACTTGAAGATATATCCAATTTACTCTATGTAAACGATTTTGAAGTTGTAAAGAAGGGATATCGCTGTCTGATACCCGTATACATACCTTTTATCTCCGCCTTCTGTAATAAAATTCTGGCAAATCTGCCCTTGTTCTGGAAACTGTCTTTGTGCGAAATAATAATTGCCCGGCCTGTGGGGATAAGAAAGCCGTCCGGGGAGGTGACCTGCTCCGTTATCATCCCTTGCAGGAATGAGAAAGGAAACATTGAGCAGGCAGTAATAAGAACCCCCGATATGGGCAAACATACTGAACTCATATTTGTAGAAGGCCATTCCGGGGACGGAACACTGGATGAATGTGAAAGGGTAAAGGCCAAATATTCGGATAAGGACATAACGGTTTTAGTTCAGGACGGGAAGGGCAAAGGCGATGCAGTAAGGAAAGGCTTTGACAGGGCCAAAAACGATGTCCTGATGATTCTGGATGCAGACTTGACCGTTCCTCCTGAAGACCTTCCGAAATTTTTCAATGCCATTTCTTCAGGCAAAGGCGAATTTATTAATGGATCAACTCTTGTTTATCAGATGGAGAAAGAAGCCATGCGTTTCCTGAACCTCCAGGGTAATAAATTCTTCAGCAAGGCCTTTACCTATCTTCTTGAACAGAGAATCAAGGACACCCTCTGCGGGACAAAGGTGCTGTGGAATGAGGATTATAAAAGAATCAAGGCCGGGAGGGGATATTTCGGGGAGTTTGATCCATTTGGAGATTTTGACCTGCTGTTTGGCGCAGCCAAGCTCAATCTCAGGATCATAGAAATTCCTATACGCTATCGTGAGCGGACATACGGGACAACGCAGATCAGCCGCTTCCGGCATGGACTATTGCTTTTGAGAATGACCTTTTTTGCACTAAGGAAAATAAAATTAATTTAGTCACTTGCCGATACAGTGTAGCAAAGAATCGTTTTTCTCACAGTCCTGGCTTTATCAATAACGGGTACGATGACTCCCCGCGAATGAAAAACACAGAGCAATCTTATATACTAAGTAAACAATGGTTTCAAGAAAATCAAGAGTCATCAACAGGACTTAAAGAGTAAAGGAGAACCTTAATGAGTAAATTAGCTATTATGTCTGAATTCTGGGAGTTCTTAAAGGTGCGGAAGAAATGGTGGTTGACACCTATTGTTATATTCCTGGCCTTACTGGGCGCTTTAATTATTTTTACTGAAGGCTCAGCTGTGGCCCCCTTCATTTATACACTGTTTTAAGATACCGCTATGGTCCGTTAAACCGAATTATCAGCAAATCCCCGCTTTGAGAGCGGGGATTTGCTGAAAGGCAGTAAAGAGACTCATTTGCATCTATTTGATACAAACATGTTCTTGACCACATTGGGCAGGGGGAACAATACCAGGTCCTGTCTGCAGATCTCGGGTTTGAAGGATTCATAATCGATGATCCCCAGTCTCTTCTCCAGTAGTTGCGCCGCCAGAGACAGAGCATAGCACACTATCCAGAAACCGATCGCCATTGTTATGTAAACCGCGTATATCCTGTTAGGTTGGCGCTAACTGATGATAACGCCGGTCCTGGTGAGCTCTACAATTCCGATGATGTAGACCGTGGATGTGCTTTTAAACAGGGAATTAAAGAAACTGACAAATGAAGGGAGCATTTTTCTGAAGGCCTGGGGAAGGATCACATATTTCAGCGCCTGAAAACGGGACATACCGGTTGACAGCGCCGCCTCCATTTGTCCTAGCGGTATAGATAGAAAACCGGCCCTTACTATCTCTGCCTGATAAGCAGAAGCATACACTGAAAGAGAGACAATTGCAGATCCGAAAAGCGTCATCTTCATGCCAAAAACCGGAAGGAAAAAATAGAACCAGAAGATAATCATAAGCAGGGGAGTTGAGCGCACAACATCTATACAAATACCGGCCGGGTAGCGCACATATCTTCTGCATGACGTTCTGAGCAGGCCTAACATCACACCGAAAATAAATCCTATGCCGATGGATATTACGGCAAGGACAATGTTCAGGCATAATCCGGTCAAGGGTCCATTCGGGTATGCTCCTGCTAAATAGAATTTCCAGTTTCCGAGTTGTTCAAACAAATATTCCATTTATGTCCTCATCCTATTGGCGCTTGTGATGTCTATCTTCAGCCATATCTCAAGTCTTATCAATAAAAAGGCCATTAAAAGCGAGAGCGCAACATAAAAGACAGTAGCTAAAAAGGTGACTTCAAGTCCTCTGAAGGTAATGGACTCAACCTGCTGGGTCGCCCAGGTGAGTTCAGGAGCGGCGATGGCCATGCAAAGTGAGCTGTTCTTGAAATTATGAATCATCCGGGTCCCGAGCGGAGGCAGGATCATTCTGAACGCCTCGGGAAGGATGATGTACCGTATCTGCTGAAATCTGTTTAGCCCTGTCGATACCGCAGCCTCAATCTGGCCTCTCGGTATGGCCAAAAGCCCGGTCCTTACAATATCGGACACATAAGCAGAGTTGTCGATCGTAAGACCAAGAATGCCTGCAACCACGGAATAATAGGAATACCGGTTCAGCGCTTCACTCAGGGCCTCAGGCAGTAATTGAGGGAACATAAAATAAAAGAACAAAAGCCAGAACAACCCGGGGATATTTCTCACAATTTCAACATATATCGTCCCGGGGATATTAAGAAATTTGAACCTTGATGTCCTCATTATCGCTATCACGGTCCCGAGGAGCAGAGAAGCTATTGCCGTTACAACCGCTATGATGAGGGTCAGTTTAACGCCGGTGAGAAGCCATCCGAGAAATGGCTCCCTGAATGGGATGCCCCAGTCAAAATCATATCGCAGATTGAGAAACTTCATATCT
>Ga0102851_10001931_pt1 | contig 12248 bp, 10 predicted proteins | sample Mud3Dept3metaG_FD_79558 | JGI IMG/M metagenome (GOLD analysis project Ga0102851, IMG submission 79558) | Freshwater wetland microbial communities from Ohio, USA, analyzing the effect of biotic and abiotic controls - Mud 3 Core 4 Depth 3... | ecosystem: Environmental > Aquatic > Freshwater >... | reverse complement strand
GTGACACGCCGATCCTCGGGCTCGCGCGGACGAATGGCGATCAGGTTCTCCTGCTGCGCCAGCCAGTTCACCGAGTTCAAGAACAGGTCGCGGTTGCCGGGGATGCCGAGCACGCCGTTCGACGGGAAATCGGAGTCACCGAAGACGACCATCCTCGTCTCGACACGCTTCGGTTCATCGACCGACGCGCCCTTTTTCTCCCCCTCCGGGCCGGGTTGCGCGGCCGGCTTGGGCGCTTCTGGCGGATTGGGCGCCGTCGCCGAGACGGCGGCCGCGATCGGGATGGGGCCCTGGCGGTCGCCCTTGCTGGCGTCCATCGCGACCTCGCCACCGGTCCGCAGCACCGACATGTCCTTCTTGGCGAAGCTCTGGGGGCTCGTCTCGACAATGGCCTGGGCGAACCGGCCGTTCGAGCCGCCCGAGACGACGCCAACCGACCGCGTCAGGGGGAAGGCGGTCAAGAGGCGGAAGCGATCGGTGATCGGGTGCGAGGGGAAACTCGCCGCGACCGGTGCCGACGCGCCAGTTCCCAGCATCTGTCCCACCTCGTCGAGCACGACGTCGTCGCCCACCTCGAAGCCCCACTCACGGGCGAACGCGACGAGGTTGGTGAGCGGCGGGCTGTCGTCACGGTCGGCAGGGTCGAGCATGAGGAGCAGCTTGCCGCCCTTGTCGAGGTAGCGCCGGAGCGCCTCGATCTCGCCAGGCAGGTAATCCACCGTCGGGCCCGCGACGACGACCACCGAGGCGTCGCCCGGCACATCGGTTCGCTGGGCGAGGACGACTGTCTCGACCGTGAAGTTGTCGCGGCCGAGGGCCGTGGCGACGGCATTGTAGCCACTGCGCTCGTCGCTGCTGGCGGTGTCCTTCTCGCCGTGCCCCTGGACGAAGTAGACCTTCTTCTGCTGACCCTGCGTCGCCTTGATGATCGTGTTCGTGATGTCCTGCTCGGTATCGAGCGTCGTGCGTTCGCTGCGCCCGGCGTACTCGACGATGATCGTGCCGTAGCTCTGAATCTGGTACTGCCGCGCCATGGCCGGCTGGCGATCCACGTCGACGTAATCCACCTTCACGCGCGGCGACACGTAGGCGTACCCGTCGAGCCGATCGCGAATCCGCCGGAAATCGTCCTCGCGGCCGAACACCAGCACGCGGATCGGCTCCTTGAGCTCCTGCACCACCTTGCGCGTCTGGTCCGACAGAGTGAACTGCTTGGCGGCCGACAGATCCCACCGCTTGTTCTGCCGCGACGCGATGTAGTTGAGCCCCACGAGGATGCCGAGCACGATGGCGACGCTCGCCACGGCGAGGGTGCCGTAGCGGGCCTGCCGGCCCGAGAAGGCGCGTACGAGCTCGCGCCACTGGCTCATCATGTACAGCAGGACGCACACGAGGCCCGCGATGGCGAGCCCGTTCCAGATCTCGCGCAACTCGGGACGCAGGAAGCGGACCGCGACGGCGGAGAACACGAGCGCCGTGCCGACCCAGCCCAGGACGTTCAGGATGCGGTGCAGCATGGTGTCAACCCCTCCAGCGCTCGCTGTCCACCGACTTGGCCGTCAGGAACAGCCCGAACGTGATGAACGACAGGTAGTACACGATGTGCTTGGTGTCGATGACGCCCTTCGAGAAGTCGTCGTAGTGGTCGGTAATCGACAAGGCTTCGAGCACGGCGCGCAGCGTCGGCCCAGCCGAGTCGGCGACCCAGTTGATGACCCAGAGCATGAGCAAGGTGGCGAAGGTGAGCGCGACAGCCACGATCTGGTTGCGCGTCACGCTCGAGAAGAAGAGCCCGATCGAGATGAACGCGCCTCCCATCAGGAGGAGTCCGAGGTACGCCGAGGCCACCTGTTTCCACTCGGGATTGCCGAACCAGAAGAGCAGCGCGACGTCGAGCCCCGTCACCAGCAGCATCATCGCGAAGAGCGCCATGGCGCCGAGAAACTTGCCGAGCACCAGCTGCGCGTCAGTCACGGGCGACGTCAGCAGCAGTTCGAACGTGCCCGAGCGCTTCTCCTCGGCGAAGGTGCGCATCGTCACCATCGGCAGGAAGAACAGCACCACGACGCTCGCGTTCAGGAGCAGCGGACGGATCAGCATCTGGTTCACGTTGAGGCTCGACGGCCCCATCATCTGGCCCATGCGCAGGCTCTGCTCGGCGAACAGCACGAGGATCGCGTAGAAGAACCAGCCGAAGATCAGCGCGAAGAGGCCGATGACGAAGTACGCGATGGGCGAAGCGAAGTAGGACCGCATCTCGCGGCCCGCGATCGCGAGGACGTTACGCACGGGGCACCTCCTGACTGCTCTCCTCGGTCGTGAGCTGCAGGAAGATTTCCTCGAGACTCAACCGCAGAGGCCGCAGCTCGAGCAGTCCCCACCCCTTGCCGACGATGGCCCTGGCCAGGTCGCGTCGCACGTCGCTGTGCGTCGCGCTCTCGACCTCGTAGCCGACGCCACCGTCGTGGGTGTCGGCAAGCGCCACGCGGACGACGCCGGGGACCTCGCGCAGGACGGGCGACGCGTCGGCTCCGCCCGCATCGACCTGCACGTACATCGTCTCGCCGCCGCGCAGGCGGGCCGTGAGGTTGGTGGGCGTGTCCACTGCGACGACGCGGCCCTTGTTGATGATGACAACCCGCTGACAGGTCTGGGCGACCTCGGGCAGGATGTGGGTGCTGAGAATGACGGTGTGATCGCCGGCGAGGCTCTTGATCAGTTCGCGGGTCTCGAGGATCTGCTTTGGGTCGAGACCGGCCGTGGGCTCATCGAGGATCAGCACCTCGGGGTTGTGGATGATCGCCTGTGCGAGGCCGACCCGTTGCCGGTAGCCCTTCGAGAGCTTGGCGCAGTGTCGGTCGGCCACCTCGGCGACGCGGGTGCGCTCCATCGCCCAGTCGACGCGGCGTCGGCGTTCGTTCGAGGCGATGCCCTTCAGCGTGGCCACGAACGCCAGGTACTGGCGCACGGTCATCTCGGGATAGAGCGGCGGCGTCTCGGGCAAGTAGCCGGTTCGACGCTTCGCCTCGAGCGGCCGCTCGAACACGTCGTGGCCGGCGACGATGGCCTTTCCCGTCGTGGCCGGCATGTAGCCGGTCAGGATTCGCATTGTCGTGGTCTTGCCGGCGCCGTTGGGGCCGAGAAACCCCAGGATTTCGCCTGGCTCGACGCGGAAGCTCACGTCGTCGACGGCCGTGAAACGGCCGTAGCGCTTGGTGATGTGCTGGACTTCGATCACGCGCGTGACCCCCTCTGCCACCGGAGTGGCGAAGCCGAACGGCCCGCCTCCCGGGCTGGTAACACACAGACAGCGCGGACATTAGCGCCGCAACAGGACATGGTAGTTTCGCGACCAAAAAGCTGTCAACCGACTGGCCTTGACGTCGGGACCCGGTGGCTGGTTATATATTGAATACCTGAGCAACTACTCAAATATCTGCCATGACGACCCCGACCTCGGCGCCATCCCTTCCCCTTGCTCGTCGCCGCGATACCTGCGAGGTGTTCCAGGCCGACGCCGCTCGCATCCGGCGGGCTCGCGAGCGCCTCGTGTCTCCCGACACGGCGGGCCGGCTTGCCGAGCTGTTCGGCGTGCTGGGCGACCCCACGCGCGTGCGGCTCATCGGTGCGCTTGCCGGGGGAGAGCTGTGCGTGTGCGACTTGGCCACCCTGGTGGGGCTCTCGGAATCCGCGGTGTCCCACCAGCTGCGCCTGCTGCGGAGCCTTCGGCTCGTGCGGGCGCGCCGCAACGGGCGCCTGGTGCTCTACGCGCTCGCCGACCGGCACATCCTGCAGCTGTTCGACCAGGGCCGGCGCCACGTGCAGGAGGCATGATGGTGCGCCAGGTTTCCTGCCCATCGTGCGACGTGCACGCCGAGAGCGTGTTCCGTGTCGAAGGGATGGACTGTCACGAGGAGGTCGCGCTCATCGAGCGTCGCCTCGAGCGCGTCCCGGGCGTCCACGCCGTGGCCGCCGACGTCGTGTCGCAGCGGCTCCGCGTGGCCCACGACCTGTCGCAGGCCTCGGCCTCGCGGATCGCAGAGGCGGTTGCCGACACGGGCATGCGGGCCTGGCTGGACCAGGGGGATGCCGCGCCTGCCGCGGCGGCGCCCGGCACCTCGCACCGCCTCGTGGTCACCATCGCCTCTGGACTGCTCCTGCTGACCGGGGTCTCAGCTCAGGCGTTCGGGATGCCCCGGCCGCTGGCGATCGGCGCATTCGCCGGAGCCATCCTGACCGGGGGCTTCTACACGGCACGACGGGCAGTGGCGGCGATCCGGGCCCGCTCGCTCGACATCAACGTGTTGATGACCATTGCCGTGGCGGGCGCCGTCGTGCTCGGCGAGTGGCTCGAAGCGGTGACGGTCGTCTTCCTCTTCGCGGTGGCACAGTGGCTCGAGGCGCGGAGCATGGAGCGCGCGCGTCGGGCGATCCGCGCGCTGGTCGATACCGCGCCCAATGAAGTCACCGTGCGTCGGGCGGGTGTGGACGTCCGTGTCGACACGGGCGAGGTGACTGCCGGTGACGTTTTCGTCGTGCGACCCGGTGAGCGGATTGCCCTCGACGGCGAGGTGGTGGACGGGGACAGCGACGTCAACCAGGCGCCGGTCACGGGCGAGTCGATGCCCGTGCCCAAGCAGCCTGGCGACGTTGTCTACGCGGGATCGATCAACGGGCATGGCGCGATCGAGGTGCGCGCGACGCGTCCCGCGCGCGACTCGACGATCGCGCGGATCATCCACCTCGTCGAGCGAGCCCAGGCTCAACGGGCCCCCACACAGGCGTTCGTGGATCGGTTTGCGGGGGTGTACACCCCCGTGGTCATCGTGCTCGCCGCGCTGGTGGCCATCGTCCCGCCGCTGGCCCTGGGCCAGCCTTTCGAGACCTGGTTCTACCGGGCGCTCGTGCTCCTGGTCATTGCGTGCCCCTGCGCCTTCGTCATTTCGACCCCCGTGTCGGTCGTCTCGGCGTTGACGGCCGCCGCGCATCACGGCGTGCTCATCAAGGGCGGCGTGCACCTCGAGCGGACGGCCGCAGTGCAGGCCGTCGCCTTCGACAAGACGGGCACCCTCACGCGTGGGGTGCTCGAGGTCCGCGATGTCGTGCCTCTCGACGGTACCTCGGCCTCGACCGTGCTGTCGGTCGCCGCGTCGATCAGCGCGCGCTCGGAACATCCCATCGGTCATGCCATTGCGCGCCACGCCGGACGCGAAGGCGTCAGTCACGTGGTCGCCGAGGGATACCGCGTGCTGCCGGGACGGGGTGCGGAGGCCACGCTCAACGGCGAGTCGCTCGTGATGGGCAGCCACCGGCTCTTCGAGGAGCGTCAACTGTGCGTGCCCGATGCCCACGACCACCTCGACGCGTTTGCGGCGCGGGGACAGAGCGCCGTGCTGGTTGCCGCCGGGCGCAGTGCAGTCGGGATCGTCGGTGTCGCCGACGAGGTGAGGGCCAGCGGGCGGGCGGCGGTTGCCGACCTCAAACGCCTCGGCATCGCCCACGTCGTCATGTTGACGGGCGACGCGCGACCCACGGCCGAGGCCATCGCCAGCCAGGTGGGCGTCGACGAGGTGCGAGCCGACCTGCTGCCCGAGGACAAGGTCGCCGCCGTCACCGACCTGCGGCAGCGCTACGGTCCCGTCGCGATGGTGGGTGATGGCGTCAACGACGCGCCGGCGCTCGCCGTGGCCGACGTCGGATTCGCCATGGGGGCTGCCGCCAGCGACGTAGCGCTCGAGACGGCCGACGTGGCGCTCATGTCCGACGATCTCAACAAGGTGCCGTGGGCGATCCGCCTCAGCCGCGCGGCGGTGCGCAACATCCGCGCCAACATCGCGTTCTCGCTCGGCGTCAAGGCCGTCTTCCTCGTGCTGGGCCTGAGTGGCTCCGCCACCCTGTGGATGGCCGTGGTGGCCGACATGGGGGCGTCGCTCGTCGTGGTGGGCAACGCGCTGCGCCTGCTTCGCACGCGCTGAGCGCCTTGTCCCTACAGCTTCCGGCTCGAGAAGAAGTGCTGGTCGACGAACCCGTCGACGATGGCCTGATCCTCGGGCGCGAGGTGCTCGAACTGCAGACCCATGCCGAGGTGCCGATCGGTCCACCGGACGCGGGCGTCGGCCTCGACATCGCGGGGCGCCCCTGGCAGGCGGAACCGGACGCGCACCGACGCCGATCGCTCGGGTGGGGTCATCGTGCGCACCGCGAGACCGCCCTTGCCCACGTTGAGCGTCACGGCTGACGCGATCATGGTGTGCAGCCGGTAGGACACCGGCACGCTCACCGGAACCCGCGGGCTCGTGCGCCGATTGAAGTTGTCGGGGAACAGGTGCGGCGCGAGGCTGGGCATGATGTGCTGGGTGCCGCAGTACTCGTTCACGTAGCCCGCCACCCCGAGCGCGGCCAGCTCCCGCACCTCGTCAGCCGAGAGAATCGTGCCGCTGAAGACGACGATCGCGATGCGGCCGTCATCGTAGGAGCGGATCGACCGCACGAGGTCGACTCCCCGTGAATGCGGCAGATGGAGATCCAGCAGGACGAGGTCGATGTCGGCCTCGTGCGTGCGGACCTCGTGCAGCAGTTCGCCCGCAGTCCGCACCGCTGTGGCACGGTGACCGGCGTCGACGAGCGCCGCGCAGAAACGCTCGCGGACGAATGCCGTGTCGTCGGCCACGATCACGTGTTTCTCGGGCATCGCTCCCCTGGTGATGCGGCGCACGCGCCCAACCCCTCGTGGTGCGCCCGTTGCAGAATGACCAGCCGATGATACGACGAAGGGCCGGGCCAGCCTGCTTGCGTTCCGGCTCGGTGAATGATAACGCTATACTCCGACGTTCATCCGCGAATCGCATCGAGGCACGCCGTCGATTCGACGTATCGCTGCGCCGCGGAGGTCCCATTGGAGCATTGTCATGGCCCTGTGTCCCGAATGTGATGCCGAACTCGATGTCGACGAATTCGACGCCGACAAGGGCGACGTCATCAGCTGCCCGGAGTGCGGCTCCAACCTCCACATCGTAGGCTTGTCGCCGCTCGAGGTCGAGGTCGTCAGCGACGAGGATGACGACGAGGACGAGGAAGAGCTCGAGGAGGAGGACGAAGAGGTCAGCGACGACGAAGACGAAGGCGGGGACGACGAGGACTGGGACCGGTGATTCAAGGAGCGCGTCCTGAGCCCGGCGGGGCGGCGCCCGACGCGCCATCGCTGGCGCACAAGGAAGCAGCGCTCCGTCGCACGCTCGCCGACCTCGGGTCGGTGGTGGTGGCGTTCAGTGGGGGGGTCGACAGCGCGTATCTTGCCTGGGTCGCCGCTGACGTCCTGGGTGACCGAGCGCTGGCGGTCACGGCCGACAGCCCCAGTTACCCCGCCCATCACCGCCAGCTGGCGCTCCGCGTGGTGAATGCCTTCGCCCTGCACCACTGCTTCATCCAGACCGACGAACTGTCGCGCCCCGAGTACCGCGCCAATCCCGAGAACCGCTGTTACTACTGCAAGCAGGAGCTGTTTGGGCGCCTGACCGCTCTGGCCCGTGACGAGGGCTACGCCGCCGTCGTGGACGGCAGCAACGCCGATGACCGCGGCGACCATCGGCCCGGGCGCCAGGCCGCCCGCGAGTTCGCGGTCCGCAGCCCGCTCGACGAGGCCGATCTGACCAAAACGGAGATCAGACAGCTGTCACGGGACGCGGAGCTTCCCACGTGGGACGAACCGGCGTCAGCGTGCCTGTCATCCCGCATTCCGTACCACGTGGAGGTTTCCACCGAGACGCTCGCGCGTGTCGAGCGCGCCGAGACCGCCCTGCGCCGGCTGGGATTTCGGGTCTTCCGCGTACGGCATCACGACACCGTCGCGCGGCTCGAACTGGGGCGCGACGAGCTGGCCCGCGCGCTCGATCCGGATGTGCGGGCGACCGTGGTGCGAGAGATCAAGGCCGCCGGTTATCAATTCGTCGCACTCGACCTCGAGGGCTACCGGGTCGGCAGCCTGAACGAGCCCCTCCGCCTCCACCCGGTGTGATGCGCAACTCCTACGTGAAGCCAGTGCTCTGGCTGGCCGTGGTGGCGTTCCTCCTCGGTCACCTGTTCTTCCTCGCGCGGTCGCTCGAAGACATCGACTCGGTCAACTTCGCGCTCGGCGTTCGCTCCTACGACATCGGGTCGCACCAGCCTCATCCGCCCGGGTATCCCGTGTATGTCGCGCTCGGCAAGCTGGGCACGAAGGTCGCGGGGATCCTGCCAGTGGCAGACGGCTCCGTGGCGCCCGTTCCCGAGGCGCGGGGGTTGGCTCTGTGGGGGGCCGTGCTCGGCGCACTGGCGGGACTCGCGTTCTATGGCTACTTCCGTCACCTCGAGCCCGAGCACGAGTGTGCGCTGGCAGCGGTCGTCATCACCTTGTCGAACCCGCTGATGTGGATGACTGCCTCGCGTCCGCTGAGCGACGTGCCAGGGCTGGCCGTGTCGGCGCTGGCCCAGGCGCTGCTGGTCGTTGCCTACCGGCGGCAGCGGGAGACCGCCAATGCGCGGGCGGCAGGGAGGGTCGTGACCGGCGAGGACCTGGCTCGATCAGGGCGCCTCATCGTCGCAGCCGCGCTGGTCGCGGGGCTCGCCGTGGGTGTGCGGTCCCAGACGGCGCTGCTCACCCTGCCGTTGCTCGTCATCGTGCTCATCGACCGATCGGGCCAGGACGCCGTGGGGGCGTGGGTTGGGTCGCTGGCCACGTTCACGATGGGTGTCCTCGTGTGGGGCGTCCCGATGGTGATCGCGACCGGGGGCGTGGGCGCCTATCTCGATGCGCTCTCATCCCAGGCGGGCGAGGACTTCAGCGGTGTCGAGATGCTCGCCACCGGCTTCAGCGTGCGTGAGCTCGCGTTCAGCGTCATCGACACGTTCGTGCTGCCGTGGGCAGACGTGCGCCTGGCTGCCGTGGTGCTCGTAGCCGCTGGCATTGGCGCGGCCGTCCTGCTCGTGCGGAACCGCGCGGCGCTCGTGCTGGTGGGCGTGGCGACCGCGCCCTACGTCATCTTTCACCTGCTGTTTCAGGAGACGGTGACGACCCGCTATGCACTGCCGGTGGTGCCGGCCGTCGCGTTCCTCGCGGCACGCGGTCTGGCGGCTGTTGGCAGAGCCGCCTTGACGGCCGGTGCCGTCGGCATTGCCGCAGCCGGCCTGGTCGTGGCGGTTCCGGCGCTCGCCTCGTACGCGAGGGATGGCAGCCCGCTGGCCCAATTGACCGCGGATCTCGGCGCCGCCAGAGCGAAAGAAGCGTCGGTGGCGGGCATGCACTTCGCGTTCACGCGGGCGCTGCGCGGCGAGGACCTGCGCGTTCCCCTGCTGCCCTCCCCGGTCAAGCACGAGTGGCTGCCGCTCGTCGAGTACTGGCGAACCGGAGGCGACCAACCCGTGTGGTTCCTGGCCAGCCCCCTCCGCACCGACCTGGCCCTCGTCGACCCCGCGAGTCGCAGGGTTCGAGGACGCTACCGGTGGCCCTTCGACACACGGGCGCTCCTCGGTGGCGTGCGCCCGTCGGATGTCGACTGGGTCGAGATCCGACAACCCGGATGGTTTGCCGGATCAGGGTGGGACCTGACGCCCGAGACCGCGGGCGTGACCCGTCTCGACGGCAAGGGACCGTCGGTGGCCCCTGTCACCGCGTGGGTCAGGCGGCGGCCCGAGGCGGCTACGCTTCTCGTCGGGGGCCGCAATCTCGGTGCGCAGGGATCGCCGCCCGTGCGCTTCACGGTGAGCGTCGATGGTCAGCCGACGGTCGAGCGTAGCGTCGACCCGCTTCCAGGGTTCTTCGTGCTGTTTCACGATCTGCCGGCGGGTGCGCTCCTCGGCGAGGGGCCGTTTGCCCAGGTGACCATTGCGGCGGAAGCTGCCGACGGGAGCGGGTCGCGCGTCGAGGCCTCGATCGAGCAGTTCGACCTGCAATCGGCCGGTCGAGCCCTGCTCGCGTTCGACGAAGGCTGGCACGAGGCGGAGTACGAGCCGGCCACCGGCCGTCACTGGCGGTGGACCAGTCAACGGTCGATGCTGCGCGTTCACCCCGTGGCCGGGGACACCACGCTCACGATGGAAGCAGAATCGCCCCTTCGGTACTTCGACGCGGCGCCGACCGTCAGGCTGCTCGCGTGCGGACGCGAGGTCGAGCGACTGCAACCCACGAGAGACTTTGCGTGGACGGTGCGCGTGACGAAGGACACGCTGGTCGCCTGCAGCGGGCAGATCACGATTGACACCGACAAGACCTTCGTTCCGGACGAGCGCGACCACAACGGTGATCGGCGCCGGCTCGGGCTGCGCGTCTTCGGGGTGCGCACCGGCTCCGGCACGTCGCTTTTGCGTTGACACCCCTCACGCTGAGCCAGTACCTTTGAGTGAAAAATGAGGAACTGGCGATGATCAGATTTCGTGCATCGGTCCTGATTCTCGGGCTTGCCGCGTTGCTGATGGTCGGGGCGTGCGCCAAGAAGGCGCCCGTCGCGGCACCAGCTCCGCCGCCCCCACCGCCGCCGACGACGCCGGCACCGCCGCCTCCGCCGCCGCCCCCGCCGCCACCCGTATCGAAACCAGTGGCGCCGCTGTCGGAAGACGAGTTGTTTGCCCGCAAGACGCTCGACGAACTGAACCAGGAGCGGCCGCTGCAGGACGTGTTCTTTGCGTTCGATCGTTCTGAGCTCAGCGAGCAGAGCATCGAGCGCCTGTCACGGAACGCGACGTGGCTCAAGCGGTGGGCGAGCGCGCGCATCACCGTGGAGGGGCACTGCGACAGCCGGGGCACGGCCGAGTACAACCTCGCGCTCGGCGAGCGTCGCGCGCGCGCCGTGCGCGACTACCTGGTCAGCCTGGGTGTGCCGACCGAGCGCATCCTCATCGTCAGCAAGGGGAAGGAACAGCCCTTCTGCGACGAGGAAAGCGAGTCGTGCTGGTCGCAGAACCGCCGCGGCCACTTCCTCATCACGGGCAAGTAGGGCGGACCTTCAGGTCCGCCGTGCGCCCGTGATTTCTGCGGCAATCTCGATGGCCGCCGCCCGTGGGTCTGACGCCGCGACCACGGGCCGGCCGACGACGAGATAGGTGCTGCCCGCCGCCATCGCGTCGGCCGCACGCATGGTGCGGGCCTGATCGTCGATGCGCGCCGTGCCCGGCGGCTGCGGCCCCCTGATTCCCGGCGTCACGATGACGAACTCGGGGCCGAGGCGGCGCCGCAGCGCCGCCACCTCGAGGGGCGACGCCACCACCCCATCAAGACCCGCCTCTTGAGCCGATTCCGCCAGGGCCACGACGTGATCGGGCAACGGCCGCGACACCCCGAGGCCGGCCAACGCGTCCGCGTCGAGGCTCGTCAACACCGTGACGGCCACCACTAGCGGCCGCTCGCGGTCGAGACGCGATGCCTCGTCGCGAGCCGCGTCGCACGCCGCCCGCATCATGGCAGGTCCCCCCGAGGCGTGAAGCGTCATCATCCACACGCCCAACCGGGTGGCCGATCGCACGGCTCCTGCCACAGTGTTGGGAATGTCGTGGAACTTCAGGTCGAGGAAGACCCGCTGGCCCCGCTCGGCCATCACCTGCACGATCCGCGGACCTTCGGCCGTGAACAACTGGCTGCCGATCTTGAGGCCCCCGACGGTCCCGTCGAGTGTCCGGGCCAGGGCCAGTGCCTGCTCGGTCGATTCGACGTCGAGCGCAACGAGCAACGGGTTCATGCGACGGTCCTCGGGCTGAGATCCAAGCTGCCGACAAGGTCCACGACGCGGGCGATCCGGTGCCGCGCCATGTAATCGCGCAGGCCGTCCACCAACTTGTGCCAGATGAAGGGATCGACGAAGTTGGCCGTGCCGACCTGCACCGCGGAGGCTCCCGCGATCATGAACTCCAGCGCGTCCGAGGCGTTCATGATCCCGCCCATGCCGACCACGGGGATCTTCACGAGTTGCTTGCACTCGTAGACCATCCGCACCGCGATGGGCCGGATCGCGGGCCCACTCAGGCCCCCCATGACGTTCGACAGCTTCGGGCGACGCGTCTCGACGTCGATCGCCATCGCGAGAAAGGTGTTGACGAGCGAGACGGCATCAGCCCCCGCCTCCTCGGCGGCCCGCGCGAACGAGGCGACGCTGGTCACATTCGGCGTCAGCTTGGGCATGATCGGCAGTCGCGTCACCTTGCGCACGGCCGAGACGACATCGTGCGTGCCCGCCAGCGAGCACCCGAACTGGATCCCGCCTTCCTTGATGTTTGGACACGAG
>Ga0102851_10001930_pt1 | contig 12250 bp, 12 predicted proteins | sample Mud3Dept3metaG_FD_79558 | JGI IMG/M metagenome (GOLD analysis project Ga0102851, IMG submission 79558) | Freshwater wetland microbial communities from Ohio, USA, analyzing the effect of biotic and abiotic controls - Mud 3 Core 4 Depth 3... | ecosystem: Environmental > Aquatic > Freshwater >... | reverse complement strand
TTGTCCGGATTCTTTTGAAGCCCGCAGGGCGGGCTTCCCGGAGACGAAGTTTCATTCGTATTGTGCCCCTTGTCCCGCCTACAAGGCGGGGTCAAGGGGCACGTTCCGGTCAAAGAAGTCCTTCCAGGCCCGGTCCATTTCTTTCCTCATTTTTTGCGATGGACACAAAAGTGCGACCTCCCCTTCCAATAAGCCGTTCCTCATGGCAATCCTTATTTTTGCTTCTTAGTGAATTCAAGTGCTTTCCGGTAAAAGAGAAGGATGCGAAGCCAAATCATTGACATTTTTATTTTGACACTAGTCTTGAAGTCCATGATGCCTCCACATCCAGAACCTTTCCCCTTCCTGCTGGGCTTCGATGACCAAATTCAGGCCCGCCTTTAAGTCAGCCAATGTGCTAAGTCTACCTCTAAGAATGTCGTTCCTGCGAAAGAATCCATAAGCTATTGATCTAGACTTCCGCATATGGGTGGGTGACGAATTGGAAATGATTAGTAGTTCCCTTAAGTCTTGGGTATTGGATTTAGCAAAAGAAGTGCCAAGGCCGGGGAAGAAAGATAATTTCTAATTGATTGAAATGACAATGAAATTTTATTGGGAGGAGGTCTGCCGGAGAGAAGCTGTTGCAAAGCTCAACACAATTCCGGGAGGGGAGTTGCAATATTCTGCACTCATCTATTTCTGCGAATTCATCTTTTTCCTTAATCCCCAAAGACCGGCCAGGCCGGATCCGATAAGAAGCAGGGTCGTAGGTTCGGGGACGGGAGCAGGATTGGGACCAGGGTTACCATTGTCAACAGGAACAGTGCGAGGATCACGGCCGGGACCAGGACCGAAAGGCGGACCAGGACCGAAGGGAGGAGCAGGTGGTTCGAAGAGCGTGGGCTCCCCCGGGGGCAGCGTTGGCGCACCCGGGTCTACGGGTCCCCCTGCAACTACAACAGGCGGCATGAAGGGCGAGGGGCCCGGCGGAGAGAACACTGGCGTATCGAGAACCTCAGCCGTTGGTTCATCCGGGGATGTTTTCCCCTTCGGCGCTTCAGACAGCACATTAGCACACCGGGTTCTCGTGAAATTCGCGCCATCTGTGATCAATCTTTCACCCTTTGCAACCTTCAATCTTTTTTTCGTCCAGAAAATTTCGTCGCCCATCCGATACGAAACGTGAACATGCCTGTCTGCCTTGGCTTCGATTACCTTTGCTCTGTCCAGTTTGAAATTCGAATAATGTTTGGAAACCACCGGATCCCGCCCTATGGCTGATCGCAGTTCCTGAACGCTGTGAACCCCCCCGTCCACCACGGAGTAAGGATAGACCCGGGGCGAGGATTCTCCTTCCTGTTGCTCCTGCATGAGGTGATCCATATTGAGCATTGGCAGGTTGGCATCCTCAACATGCAAAGGCTCTTGCGTGGCAGTAGTCTTAGATCGGAAATTCTCGATAAGAATCTCCGCGTCATTCGACAGAAGAAGCAGCAAGAGAGGGACGATGATCAGACCCGACCACAGGATGAGGTTTCGCAAACGGTTAGGGTGTGTTCGCTGGCGTACTCGCTTTTTCATCGCCGTGATCCAAACAAATGCGGATTCTTATTCGGTATTGTGCGTTCCATCCCCCTGTAATGAGAGGCAATTTTTATGCCTAATAGAATCAATCCCTCGATTTGTGTCAATTGTTGAAACCGCAAAATAAATTATGACAATTCATATAAACTTCTTCAGGGCCCCATTATACATCAAAAATGGTCAAAAGTGGAAGAAATTTTCCTAGAAGCCCTAAATCATTACCCCATCCATCCCTGCCTTTGTCCTGCAAGGCGAGGCTTCACGCAGGCAGGCTGAGCCCTCGGGCCAATAGGCAAACCACGGGCTTTAGACCGGGAAAAGCCGAAGGATTGATTTATCTTACCTCCAGTAACGGCGGTAGGGGTATCGGTACGGGTAGTAGTATGGATACGGAGAATAATAGGGATAGGGATAATAATAGGGATCATACGGGTACGCGTAATAATATGTGCGCGGTTGCTGGCGGCATTCCGTACGGACGACTCTGTCTTGAGAAAAAGTGACCAGGCAAATAGAATCGGTGGTTGAGAAGTGATATTCCCAGGTTTCAAAAGTTTTTCCATCGACCGTCTTATGCGTCACCAGAGGTGTTCCCCCCCAGAAGGAGGCCACCTCTTCTTTCGTCATGTTAGGTTTAATATCTGAAGCATGGCGAGGGTGACATGAAGAAAAAATAAGAATAAAACCCGCAAAAAGAAATAACCACACCATCCTCTCTGATTTCACCGCTTTTCATCTCCTGAGTTAATTGTAATCATAGCGCCTAAAGAAATCAAGTGAATATCATTGCGCTTCATATCCAGTGATCGGTGCGGAGATCAACAACTTCCCCATGGGCTAAAATCAGAACCGCTGGCTGCCGCATGAGGGCTGTTTTGGATGGATTTCATTAACTTTAGTGATTAAAATAAATATAGGTGTTTAGTTGATCAGAAGTTCAGGAATGGAGGAAAAGAGATGAAAAGAATCTTGAGTATAATCGTGTCGTTATCCATTTTAACGCTTGGCCTTCTGGTTACCGCCGGATACGCCTCTGGATCCGGTTCGAAGGGTTGGGACAGATCTTATCAGGCCAGCGAAACGATTGGACTGTGGGTGATGACCCACCAGGGAAGATATCTGGGAAAGGTCCAGGATCTGGTGTTTGATCCGGACGGTCATGTCATCTTCGCGATCATTGGATACACGAAATTTAATTGGAGATTAATCGGTGAGAATTCAGTGGCTGTACCCTTCCATGCGTTGGTTTACGAACGTCATGCAAAACAACCCGTGGTCAGGGTTGATATCAGTTTGGAGAAATTCCAATCCGCTCCAAGGTTCACGAAAGCTGACTTGATGGATCGTCAACGGGAAACGGAGGTTTACAGATACTTTGGCCAGCAACCTTATTGGACAGAGGGAGGAACGGCTGGAGGACAGCCCTGACGTGGAGAAACCCATGACAAGGCTCGAATAAAAGCCATAAGCTCTCCGTCTAAAAATATAATCGAAAAGCCTTATGGACCGGCAAAGGTACATTTGTTACAAGGCAAGCCAATGTTTATGATGAGGGATAGGCCAGCTGATGAGAATCTTCGAAAGTTGATTCGCGGCCTTCTTGTTCCAGAAATACTGACAGGAGGAGAAAAAGAATGAAAACAGCAATCCTCATTTCGCTCTTAGCAATCCTTTTGATAGTTCCCATGGGTCAACCTGCGGCTTCCGACTTGAGATGCGGTTCAAGACTCGTATCCATCGGGGACTATAGATATGACGTCCTTAGAAAATGCGGAGACCCGGTGAATATAGAAACCTGGGAGGAAGTGCGTATCCGAAGAGGTCTCCTCCTTTCCTTTCCGGTCACGCTGGAGCAGGAGCTGTTTCTCCGGTCGCCTCTTTCGAAAGAATGGGTAACGATTGAGGAATGGGAATACAATTTCGGAGGGACCCAATTCATCCGGTATCTCAGGTTTGAAAATGGCAGGCTCCGAAGGATCACAACAGGAGAGTATGGCTACTGAATGGGCTACAGGGGCGTTCGTGCGGGACGTGCCCAGGCAAGCCGATATCTTGACCTAATGTATTCAGACAGTTGCCCCTCGCTCCCAATCCTTGCTCCCCCAGGAACCAAGCACCCCAAAGCTCCTGGAAGGCACGTTCTGCTCGAACGTCCCTCTCATCCTGCTTTCAGTTATTCCCTTGGCAGTGCCTTTCTACATTGTGGACAAAACCATTCCAAAGCATCTTGATTATATTCTTCGGGATTATACTCTGCCCCGCAGTTGGGACATTTAAGGACTTTGGGTAGCTCAACTGTGTTTCTTGCGTATCCACCTTCTACTTGATCCCATCGAACAACTCGAAGAACTCCTCTGGACCCAAACAGCAAGAACAACCCAGCACCCACTTTGACCGCGGACATTGCCAGATTCGCGGGCCATCGAGGATCCATAGGAACCTCGGACCCGAAAGACTTCGGAGTCAAATGCCACGCGACTCCATCGTGGACAAACCAGCTAATACCATCAACGAAGAAGAAAATTCCCATCAAAGAGAAACTGACAAGTCCAAGGTCCGCAGTTGATAGAGTGATGTCAAGCCTATCGGATGTCTTAGGTGCGACCCAACCAGCAATGCCTTTTGCATAGGCCAATAAACAAACACCCATAATCCCGTACAGAATGCCGCTGGTTACCGAGGAAATGAAATTAACCCTAAGTATCGGGTCAAACGGTGCAGAAATTGTTTTGTAGAGGAAGACTTCCTTACCGGTTTGGAGACAATAAAACAGTAACAGTAGGCCATAGAGCCGTACCAGAACCGCGGTCAAATCCCTCAATCCCATAAGAAATCCTCCGTACCCTCTCCAGCTTTAAATCGTTCCAAACCAGGCCTTGCGCCACTTCTAATGAGTGCGAGAATATGCATGGTCTTTGATTCATATGTCTTATGAACCAATAGCACTTGCAAACAACAAAAGTCCCGGCTGGCTATTCCTGTTTTTCCGCCCCCTTGTCTTTCTTTTTCCTCTCCTTTCTTGCTCTCAGGTAGCCTACTCCATAGTAAATTACCGTTACCAGGAGGATTAGAAGGAAAAGCTTAGCAAAAAATGGATGTAAGAAGAAGGAAGAGAAGAGAAACAACAATGCGGAAACGATCACCAAATTTAGCGGGGTAATAAACTTTGCCACACTTTTCCTGTACCGGTCGGATCCAGAATCCCAGACTTTCCTGAGCCAATTCCTTCGGCGATATAAAGCGTAAAGGATAAGGAGAAGTATCATCAGCTTGATGATTGTAAAGGGTGTATCCTTTATGTATGTGACTTCCACGATCAACGGTTCATCGGAGACGATCTGTTTTGCAAAACGATAGACCTGCCCAATCGTAGGCACTTGAACGCGGATCGGCATGACTCCGGTGGTCATGCCGCCGGATACTGCAACTTCCTCAAGTTTTGCGCTAAAACTCATTTCCCTGGATAGCTGATCGGCAATCACCTCCTGATCGACCGGCAAATTCCTTCCGAACTCACTTTGCAGAGTTCTTTGACTCTCAAGCAGCGAACGTGCTTGCTTTTTTTTGTCAACTTCCCCTTCGCCTTTCGCACCCAGTTGGGGCACGGCCACACCAGGGGCAGGGCGATACTGTCTATTGAGCTCGTTGTAATCGACCATGCGCTTACCTACCCCGAGGAGAGGATTGATCCCCCGGGCGATCTTCTCCTTCTCCATGGTTCCGCCAAAATGAACGAATGAATAATCGAAAGGCAGGTAAATCGACCAGATCACCCGGCTCATCATAAGATCGGGAATCGCGAAGGAACTCTTCTGGATCCCAAACCACCGGAACTTTTCGGCCTTCTGAAAATAGATAAGTTCTACATCAAAGGGGGCGAGACCTCCTTCCGAACTCTGGCTGCGATTGAGCGGAATTAAAATCTTCTCTTTTTCGTTCTTGGTCGGTTTTACCGATTTTCCGCCGACATAGGTTCCCCAAAGCTCCGCGTCCTTGGGCAGCGTAACCTCCATGAACTGCTTCCAGGTATTTCTGACCGTATACGTCAGCCTGTGGACCAGCTTTCCGTCCTCGGTGAACAGGGTGATTCCCGAGGCACTGTCGACAACCGTGCTGATCACGGGCAACTCCTTGTGCTTCGAAATATCAAGTACCATCCGGTAAGGATGCCGCAGATATTTGTACGCGAAGATAAGAGGTTTCACGCTGTGGCTCAAAAGCTGGGGCGGAAGTTCGGAAAACGAAGCGCGGTCAAGCCCCATCGCTTCCGTAACTTTCGCCTCCGCACTTCCTTTCATCTCGACGGCGATAAAACCCTTTTCTCTAATTGAGCTCGGGACGGCAAAACCGTTAAAATCGGCAACAACGGTTCCGTCCTCAAATATCCTTTCGGCTCTGATCACAAAATCCAACTTCCCCTGCCGAGGCGTTTTGAGCGATACTTCAAGGGTCTTTTGCCCTTTGACTTCCTTTTCCTTCCAGTCGCCAACGACTTGCCCCATCACATCCAGTATCTGATACTTATCCGGTACGTTCAAAGTGATACCGGTGATGGTGTTCTGAAGAACGTTGATGGAAGCCGTGGTGTGCACCCTTAGAGCATCGTCCTCGATTGAAAGAAGCTGCCATAAATCTGCGTATATCTTCGGAGGTCCTTTTTCCGCTTCGGGGATGATGCGACTCCAAGCGACATGGACGTTCTCCGTAGGCGAAAGAACCGCTTCAATGATGGTCCTCCCCTCCCGCTCAATTCTCTTGATGGACGTCGCCGAAGATATCTCCGGTTGGATGGAGGGAAGAGGTATTTCCAGGGTCAGCCGTAGGATGGGAGTTCTTGGTACTGGAAAAGAGATGGATTGAGGTCCTCTCTTAAGATCGGTAGCAATGGTGAAAAGCGCCGTTGCCTTGTGGGAACCCTCCTGAGCTACGGCAACCGAATGGTAGCCGTTCTTTTCGGTGAGGAGGGCATCTTTTCCATCCAACGTCAGCGTTTTAAGAGCCACCTCCCTTCTTAAAAGGGGGACCAAGACAAAATCTTTCCTTCCACTTCTAGGAAGCACTTCGATATTGAAGGTGGCACTGACCTCGGTAGCCTCCTTTTCTACCTTTGCATGATAGGTTGCGCTTGTCAGCAAAAAATCACCCAGTGCCGGGTCGGCTTTGGGGGGTTCCATCGACTTCAGGAGCTTCTTGAAATCCTCCCTCTTGAGCACCACTTTTCCCTCTTTGATTGCGAAGGGAGGAAGTTCTCTCGCCCCCGTTTGTCTGGTAATCGCGGCAAACTCATCGATGTCCAGTGAAATCCTCTCCTCATCCAGATTGAGAAGCTTTTGAAACTTATCCCAGGGAAGTGAGATCTGCCCTGTGGACGGAGGTCCGGGAGATTTTTCTTCAGCCGACAAAGCATCATAGACAAAGATAAGCAAGATGAAGCTCGTTAAAATAAGACAAAGGCCTTTTCTCATACATATACCTCCAATAAGATACCTTTGAAGCGTGGCCGTTTCATTTTCATTTAAATCAAGGGTAGTCTGTAACCCCTTGACAAATGGTTTGTCTGGGCTTCATCATTTCATTTTTCCGGAGTGCTCTCCTCCGGTCAGAGTCTGCAACTCGGCCACCGACACTTTCATCCGGAAGCTTAAAAAGCATATTCCATGCCAGAAGTATGTATTAATAACTTGTTGATTTTAAATAAATTTGTATTAATCGACAAAATTGGGGTGGATGAAAAATGACCAGGAGAAAACACGTTCGCTCAGTGGATGGGTCACGCCTTACAGGTCAACCCATCCTCGATAAGTCTCAGGGATAACGTTTTGGCATGGCAAGAGGGCTTGGACTGATGACGAGTTCGTTCAATGAGAGCGGAGAGATCTGCGGAACAGGAGACTATGGGGTCTGTCCCCGGCTCTTTCTGGCCCAGGATTCGTATTTCGCCGAGATTTCCAGATATTGTTCCCTCGACACAATCGGTTTGCTGATCTCATCCAAAAGGGTTGGCTCGACTTTCTCATGGAGGGCAAGCATTTTCCCGGCCCGTTGAATCATACCCAGGCAAGGTTCGAGGAGTTGCGGCGCCATTTGCAGGGCAATTGAGCCGGGGATGCAGATCTCCCCGATGGGTTCGCAACCAAAGTTCGCTGCCTGGGCCCTGAACGTCATGATCAGGGGCAGGAAGCTATCCATCTCCGGGAATCCCGACGTTGAGACGAGGAAGAACTTTGAAGGCAGGGTCCAGCTGTAGGGGTGCCTCACCCGGTTTGCGGAGTCGAGCCGCAAGAATGGATCCATACCGCAAATGCAGCGGTCCATGACGGTTTTCATCTGGGCGCTCATATTGTCTGTATACACGGGCGTCCCCATCACAAAGAGATCCGACTCCCGCAGGAACGGAAAGATCTGGTCCATATCATCCCGTTGAGCACATTGACCGGGTGTTTTATGCATACACGTCAGGCATGCCCGGCAGTACGAGATATTCATGTCCTTGAGCTGGAAATCTCTTACGATAGCCCCTCCTTCCGAGAGCCCCGTCAAAAGCGAATCCAGCAGTCTCCACGTCACCCCTTTCTTCCCCCTCGCGCTTCCGTTCAATGCGATCACGTTCATAGTTCCCCCTTCGTACGTATCACTCTGTCTTCTTTTACGATCTCTCTTATCCCGGGAATCATTCATCCCTTTCGCGCCTAATCTACCACATCGATTCGTTATTGGCAATGAAACGCATTTGGAAAAGGAGAGGGGGGCACAGGGAAGGGTAGGGCAGCTTACAGGAATCCGGACACCGATAGGGCGTAGGTTCTAAAGCATTCCAAGATCATCCAGATCCGCCATTTCCTCTGGATGGCGGAGCGATGGGTAAAAGAGCTGGGAATATCGTTGTCAGAGGTGAGGCAGTGATTGAGTGCCTACAGGTCCTCCATTTCTAGGATTCTGAATTGAATAGTCCGAGAGGGCAGTGAGTCATTCGACCCAGTCTTTCTACTCGAAACGCAGAGCTTCGATTGGGTTCAGCAGAGAGGCCTTTCTCGCCGGGTAAAATCCGAAGAAGACTCCCACAGAGCCGGCAAAGGCAAAAGCCAAGAGAATGGCTTTTACCGATAGAAGGGTGGGCCACTGTGCAAAGGTCGACAGGACATAGGTTCCAGAGATGCCCGTGGCGATGCCCAACATTCCCCCGATCAGGCTGAGAATCAGCGATTCAACCAGAAATTGGAGAAGAATGTCTCTGCTCTTGGCTCCCACGGCAATCCGAATACCAATCTCCCGCGTCCTCTCCGTAACCGAGACAAGCATGATATTCATTATCCCGATCCCGCCAACAATCAAAGAGATGGAAGCGATGGCTCCCAGAAGCAGAGACATCACATCGGCCGATTCTTCAACACCCGCCATCACCTCGGTAAGGTTCCTGACTGTAAAATCATTCTCTTCGTTCTGGGGAATTCGGTGTCTCTGGCGGAGGAGGGCTTTGATCTGTTGCTCCGCCTCTTTCATCAGTTCCAGTTCTCTAACCTGGATTGAAATGCCTCTGACCATTCCTGGAAACTGCATTCCAAAAAGCCTCTTTTGAGCGGTCGTCAAAGGAACCATAATGGTGTCGTCATGATCATGTCCCGGACCCGATTGGCCTTTATGACTGAGCACACCGACCACTGTAAAAGGAATATTTTTTATACGAACGATTTCACCGGTCGGATCAAGGCCTCCGAAGAGATTTTCCATAACCGTCCATCCAACAAGGCATACCTTGTTTGCTCCATTGACTTCTTGCCAGGTAAAAGAGCGCCCTAATGTCACAGGCCAATTTCTGATCTGAAGCATCTCCGGCATTGTTCCCATAACGGAAGTGGACCAGTTCTGGTTCCCATAAACCACCTGGGCTACCCCGGGAAGGTCCGGGGCCACATACTTGACAGAGGGAATTTCGTTGAGGATTGCCTCTGCGTCGTCAACTGTTAGAGTCGGAACCGTCCCCGACCCCATTCGAAGCCCTCCGCTCGTCGAGCTCCCTGAGCGAACGATCAAGAGATTTGACCCCATGCCGGCAATGTGCTCAACAATTTGCGCTTTTGCCCCTGAACCGACGGCGATCATCGCGATCACAGCACTTACCCCGATGATGATCCCAAGTATCGTTAAGGCAGACCTCATCTTATTCGCTATGAGAGCCTTTAATGCGATTCGGAAACTGGCTAAGATAGCGGTCATGTTTTCTATTTCCTAATCATTTGTCTGTCGGAGAGTCTCAATAATTATAGATTACCTAAGAGGAAATAGAATCTTTGTCAACCATGCGACTCGCTTGATTTACTAAGAATATAGCGAAATCATTGGCGGAGGTGGGCGGGGTCATCGGTGAAAAAAATGAAGTGGAGAGGGTTGTGATCACCAACCCGCTCCACCTAGCCTAAATCATATCAGAGCTTGCCGGCCTCACGGGGTGCCTTGTGGGCAGGAGCCGGTGCCCTGTGGGCAGCAGCAGGAGACGCCTTGTGGGCAGCAGGGGGCGGCGCCTTGTGGGCAGCAGGGGGCGGCGCCTTGTGAGCAGCAGGAGGCGGTGCTTTGTGAGCAGCAGGAGGCGGTGCTTTGTGAGCAGCAGGAGGCGGTGCCTTGCGGACAGCAGGAGGCGGCCCCTTGTGGGCTACAGGGGGAGCCTTGCGGACACCAGGAGGCGGCCCTTTGTGGGCTACAGGGGGAGCTTTGCGGACACCAGGAGGCGGTGGGTGGTGGACACCGGGTCTCGGCCTGGTATGTGCAACGAATCCGGGCGGCCGATGGCCCTCGCCACGATGCCACCTCATGCGTTCTATGTCGATGTGATGATGTCTGTCTCTCCGGATATCTGCTCTCATTTCGTGCCTGAACCAGCTATGACCGTGCCAGTGGTGCCTGTGGTCCCAGTCCCTCCAGTGCCGGTGGAACTCATGGTAGTGGATACGATGGTAGTGAGGTGGAAGGAAGAAGGGATATTCTGGGGGTACACCGATGATCACGCCTGGTATAATTGCTGCCGGGACAGGTACCCAGGGAGCATCATACACAGTGGCCCTGAACCAGTAGCCATTGTAGTAACGATACCAGAAGCCCCCAAAGAAATAGACGCCGAACATCTTTGGCATCATGTAGACGTAAGCTTGCCCGCTGGGAACTACGACCACTTCAGGCGGTGCGGCAAGTTGTAGAGGGGGTGGAGGTGGAACTTCAGCCTCTACTTCGGGTTCAGGAGGCGGGGGCGCTTCCTGGACTGGAGGAGGGGGTGGCAGAGGCGGTGGCGGAACACTAATATTAATATCCACGTCTGCAATGGCGCCGACAACCGACACGGAAAAAATGAAAGTTAGAGCCAGCATAAAGAACAAAATCCGCTTCATAAAACAATACCTCCTTCCGTTAAGACAGGGTGAACATACGAGCAACGAAGTTGAATGTCAAAGAATAAGGAGCACTCCCAGGTACGCCGGGAATGGCTATCGCACATCCATCAAATAAAAAAAGCAACTATAGTGCCAATATGCAATATTCTTATAAGTACCTGGAATTATAAATATCTCTAAAAAGCTTGCTTCTGGCGAAGGCTAGTGGGCGGTAAATTTTTAGCCACAGGTTCACATTTTCTGTAGCCACATTACCTTTTGGTAGGAGAGGATACGGAAAACCGTCCGATCAGAAAGGTCAATGCCCAGAATCAAGGTCTATTTCGCCTTTGCCGACTTCTTAAAGGCACACTCTCAGAGGACGACGGGGACTTACACCGATCTGGGCTATTATATTTCTGACTACTTCACCAAACCCCTCGACTCCGGGGACCCGGAAGGCGATTTTTCGAAGAGGCTTCAGGAGATCAAGTGCAAACAATTCTGCTTTGTACACCCGGACGGACTCAAGACCTCGTCGCCTTTCTGGGGTAGAATGCTTTGCCACACCATGCAGTTTGTTCGCCTCATCTTGATGAAATAAGTAAGCCCGGGTTGCGATGGATAAAGGACTTAGGAATATCCGTGGAAGAAGGCGCGCGGTTCTTGCGTGGGTTCTTGGTCACCTGTCATGGTTTGCATAAAACGCCCGAAGGGAGTGACAAGCCAATGCAGATGCTCCACCGCAATCTCCCAACCATGTTCTCCTGCTTTTGCTTGGGCTTCCCTTAATGTTGTTCCAGGATCAAATTCAATCTTCTCACCTCTCGGCCCGAGTAAAAGAGCGGAACCGTCAAATCTCTGAATCAAGGTAGCCCTTGGTTTTCCATCCAGTAACCTGAAATCCACCATGCGTTCTCGACCTCCTGCCTCCTTATTGTGTTTCTTACATTCGATCTGGTCATATCTCACCCTACTCCTGCTCCTTTAAGAAACCATGGAGCGCCATGACACTCCCGTTGTGTGTTCACAGGATTAGGAAAAAGCAATCCTTGTGCCGATTATTCGATTTATTGTAACTAATCAATTATTAAGGCATGTTTTAAAAACCATGTATTTCAGCGGGGGCTTAGTGGGAAGAAGTATTCACTAAAGTTCCAAATGTTTTCCCAAGAACTCTAAATGTTTGGGTAAAGATTTATCTGAGACTAAGGACACTAACGATTTCAAATTGAAATGTGCGTAGAGTTAAGAGATGGAATTTGATAGCTGGGACGTTATGGACTGGTGCTTGAAAAACTATAATAGAGGAGTGGTTATTCCAG
>Ga0102851_10001929_pt1 | contig 12253 bp, 10 predicted proteins | sample Mud3Dept3metaG_FD_79558 | JGI IMG/M metagenome (GOLD analysis project Ga0102851, IMG submission 79558) | Freshwater wetland microbial communities from Ohio, USA, analyzing the effect of biotic and abiotic controls - Mud 3 Core 4 Depth 3... | ecosystem: Environmental > Aquatic > Freshwater >... | reverse complement strand
AGGACGCCCCCAGATTTCCGCATAGGCGGGGCTGACGTAACGGGGGACTCCCTCATCGTGGATATAGAAGACCTCACGGATGTTTTCCGCCAGCTGGCGGAACCTCTCTTCACTCTCCCGCAGTGCCTCGTCTGCCAGCTTCCGCTCGGTGATGTCCCGCACAGTCCCTCTAAAACCTATCGGTTTACCGGATGCGTCTTTTCGTAACGATACAGAGGCTTCGAGGTATCTTCTGGTCCCATCTTTTCTTATGATCCCCCAATCACATTCTCTACGGGGTTCCCCTGTCTTGTAGACTTTATTAAAGGCTTCAAACAGTTTCTTTGCGTTTTCTTGATCCGTGTACTGCCGGTCGTTCATGCCCATCAATTCTTCTCTGGGATACCCCCATATTCGGCACATGGAATCGTTAAAAAAGGTTAGGTTACCCGCAAGGTCGACCTCGTAATAACCATCTTCGATGCTTTCCAGAATGGTTCGATATTTCTCTTCACTTTCCCGCAGCTTCTCTTGTGCACGTTTCCGTTCGATCGCGTATCGAATCGCCCGTGCGAGCAGATTGCTGTCCATCTGACCCTTGACCAGGTAGTCTTCTGCTCCTTCTTGAACAGCTCGGACCGCGACCGTCTCGTCGTCGAGACCGGTTAAGATCACAATGGGCAAATGCGGGGCGACGGCATACACCTGTCGGATGGCATCGAGGCCATGCCCGTCCGGGAGTGACAGATCGAGCAGGATGAGGTGAAAACCTTGATCCCCGAGGGCGGATAGACCCGTGCGGATAAGGCCCACATGGGTCAGGCTGAACCGGTTTGCCCCTGCATCGGTCAGCATCTCCTTCACCAAACGAGCATCCCCGGGATTGTCTTCAATCAGCAGCACCTTGATGAATTCAGGATGTTGAAAGAGGTTATCCGACAGTTTTTCTTTTGGTTCAAAATCAGACATCCGCCTCTCCCTTCTTTGAAGGCTTGACGATGGTGAACCAAAAATCCTCTATTAATTTGACGACCGTGACGAACTGCGCAAAATCGACCGGTTTATTGATGTAGCAGCTTGCATTGAGAGCACGGGTTCCTAAGATGTCTTTCTCTGCATTCGAGGTGGTCAGCACCACGACAGGAATTTGCTTCAGGTCCTCCTCCTCATTGACCTCGGCAAGGACATCGCGGCCATTCTTCCTGGGGAGGTTCAGATCGAGCAAAATAAGGTCCGGCCGGGGGGCGTCGGCAAAGAGGCCTTCGTGGCGAAGGAAGGCAAGGGCATCGACCCCATCCCTGACCACGCTCAGATGGTTGCATATTTTCCCTTCCTTGAAGGCCTCCATGGTGAGGCGAACGTCACCCGGATTATCCTCGACCAGTAAAATCTCCACGGGCCGAAATCCTCTTTCGAACTTCATATTCTCTCTTTCCTCTCCATTCATCTAAGCCCTATCTCCTGAGTCGTTTATGGAGAAAGCGGTTCCGTCCCGACCGCTGGAATGGTGAAGCGAAAAATAGCGCCCTTTCCAACGTCTGACTCCACCCAGATGTGCCCTCCGTGCCGTTCCACAATCTTTTTGCAAATCGCCAATCCGATGCCGGTGCCGGCATACTCCTGCCGGCTGTGAAGCCGCTGAAAGATGACGAAGACGCGCTCGGAGTACTCCGGGGCAAAGCCAATGCCGTTGTCCCTTATGGAGAAGATCCACCCCTTGCCATTTCGGCTGGCAGAAATGTGAACGTGGGGTGGTTCATTTCCCCGGAATTTGATTGCGTTTCCGATCAGGTTTTGGAACAACTGCTCCAATTGGGGGCTGTCAGCCATCACCGTCGGAAGGGGATCATGAGTCACAAGGGCCCCATTCTCTTCAATCGTTACCTTCAAGTCGTTGACGGATTGGGCGAGGACCGCTTCGGAATCGGTGGGGGATAATTCCTTGCCCTGTGTTCCCACCCGCGAATAGGTCAGCAGGTCATTGATCAGCTTCCGCATGCGGACAGCCCCATCCACGGCGAAGTCGATGAACTCGTTGGCGTCGGCGTCGAGCTTGGCTTTGTATCGCTTGGACAGCAGCTGGACATAACTCGTCACCATGCGCAGCGGTTCCTGAAGGTCATGGGAGGCCACGTAAGCAAATTGCTCCAAGTCTTCATTCGACCGGGCCAGTTCCTCGGTTTTCTTTCTCAGAGCCTTCTCCATCCGTTTGCGCTCAGCAAAAAGAAGGGTGTTGGCAATGGCCCCCGCGATCTGAATGCCAATGTCTTCTGCAATCTTCAGATCCCTTTCCGTGTAGGCGTTCGGTTTGAAGGATCGCAGGTTGAGACCTCCGATGACCCGATCTTTTGAGATCAGAGGGACCGAAATCATGGACCTGAACCCAGTCCGAAGGGAGGCCAGAAGAAACGGATACCTCTTTTCCATTTCAGAAGCACCCTCCGTTTGGACAAGGACGCCCGATCGAGTTTTCAGGATATGTTCATAAACCGACTGAGAGAGAGGAAAGACCTCTCCGAGCCTCCGGCCTGGTATCTCCTTTCCCATTTCATATGCGACAGTCCCCGTCTGATGTTCCGCATCGATGGTGCAGATTGCAATTCGGTCGAAATCGATCAGATGACGGACGGCCCCTGCGAAACGGTCATAGACCTCGTCAATCTCGAGGGTGGAGCTGATGATCCGTCCGATCTCAGCCATGATGGCATTCTCTTGAGACAACCGTTTGGCCGCCTCCTCTGCGCGGGTACGCTCATTGAAGAGCTGTACACTGGCGATGGCCCCAGCGATCTGATCTCCCACCCTTTCCGCGAGCCCCACATCCTCACCCGTATAGGCATAGGGTTTGAGAGACCTTAAGAGTAAACCCCCTACGATCCGTCCTTTTGAGAAGAGAGGAACATTCATGATCGATCGAAACCCAGCTCGAAAAGTGGACAAGAGCATCGGGAAACGATCTTTGTATTCATTGAAGTCTTCGGTTTGGATGAGAAGGCTTGACTTTGTGCGTACCATCTCGGCATTGCCTGAACCTTCGAGGGGACAGGCTTCTCCAATCTTTCGATCCCCGATCTCTTTTCCTGCTATGTAGAGAGGTGGAGCGATGCCCTTTTCAGTATCAATGAGGTTAATCACAAGTCGGTCAAAGGGGATGAGCTTACGGACTTCTCCAGCAAAGCGCTCGTAGACTTCATCGATGTTCAGGGTCGAGCTGAGGATCCGCCCGATCTCGGCCATAATGGCATTCTCTTGGGCCAGCCTTTTCGCCTCTTCTTCACTCCTTTGAAGCGCCTCCTCTGCCTGTTTGCGCTCCTGCATCTGAGCGTTGAGTTGTTCGTAAGCTTGCCGATAGCGATTTTCGGATTCTTTAAGGTTGCGCTGATGGCTGAGCAATCGCTGCTGGGCGTAGTGGAACCCATGGTGCAAGGAGAGCGAGAGCATGCTTACTACAAAAAATGAAATCAAAAATCGATATTTCAATTCCTGAAGATCAAATAGCGTGATTCTCTGTAGATCAAAATCAAGTATGAAGAATGCCAAAATGCCGTAGAAGACAAACACCCAGATCATGCCCTCGGTTGAACCGACGGCAAAGAAGACCAGGATGGGGTAGATATAGCACCATTCGATTTGGCTAAAACTCGAATGAAAACCTACCTCGTAGAGAACAGCAATACCAATCACTGCAATAAACAGCCTAAAAAGAATGGAATAGATCTTGTATTCGAATTCTTCGTCGGTTTTTCTTCTGGTCATAAAGCCAAGAAGGACTGCTATCAGAAGATCCAAACTGCTCAGGAATGTCACGACATGATTGCCTTTTATGAGATTGTACAGGACCAACGCGCATAAAACGGGGATTCCAATACAGACAGCCATTATCTCCACGCTCCGCTTCCGGTGTCTCATCAATTCAAATTGATCCAGATCGGTAAAGCTCGGATTTATCATACGGGTGCTTTCAGCACTTGAAGATGTCTGTAGATTAGGATCGGTTGTCAAATCATCTCCTGTATTTTGACCGGCCTTATTTCACTGGCCATTTCATTAATGATATCTACTGCTTCGGAAATCAGGCGATCCCAAGGGGACCCAGGGCTTCCTATCCTCCGATCGTTCAGAGTTTGGTTTTGTCGTCGAATAAGCATATAAAATTTTTCTAGTATTAAGAGTGAGCAAATCTAATGCCGAAATCCAAAAAATGACCCAACCTGCTCGATTTTACAAGGTTTTTTGAAATATGAGAATACTTGATACGGACGGGGAGGTGCCCTTTTTTGTCTCTAGAGGTTAGTTACTTCTAGTAGATAAGGGGACATGCGGTCAAAGGCACCTTGGGAATTTGGAATGTGGGAGGCTATTCAACGAGAATGAGAAGGGAGCTAATAGATCGTCAACTCCTTGGTTCCCTTTTGGAAGCCAAAGTTTTTGACCACTCCCTCCTTATCAAAGAGGATGACCAGGCCATCCATTTTCTGCTGTTCCCGCGTGTACTGAAATATGAGGAAGTTAGTGAAATAGGGTTCTTCAATGGTCAGTACAGAAGAGTTCTTTTGAAGATAGGTATAGACAAAGACGTCTCCGTCAAACTGCTTTTGAATCCGAAGCGGGGGTCCAAAGATCTCAAGAATTTCACCCTTGGTGGTGGAACCGATCTTGATCTTTTCATTGGGATCGTATCTGATCTCGGATCCCTTATAGATCCGTCCGATGGTGCAACCACACGTCAAGGTCATCAGAAGCGAGATGAGGACAAGTGTTTTATTACAATTCATCAGTCCCTTTACGGAAACCATAGTATTTTACCTTTTCATCCTCATCGAAAAAGATCACCAGGTGATCTGACTTCACGTCCCATTCAAGGAAATTGAATAATATTGTAATAATGAATCGAGCATTGCCTCGCATGTACTGGTAGGAAACAATGTTGGCAAATGGATAGTTGGTAAGGGGCTCCTCACTCAACAGATCCATCTGGCGAAGGACTTCATTGAAAATAGCGGGACTGAGATAATTCTGAGGAGGTCCGAACCAGGCAACGATCTCCGCCCTTGTCGTCACCCCTGGTACAATCTCTTTAATTTTTTCTTCACGAATTTTTGGACCGTCGTAATAGCGGCCAATCCAGCAGCTTGCGAGCAGGAAGGCTAGAGACAGTATTCCAATTATTTTAAAAGAAAACCCGAAAAATCTCTTCATGGTCTCACCTCTTACGGAATGGAAAACTGATGAATTACTATCACACATCTTTTTGAATAATGTCAATTGAGGTAAAGATCAGATGGACATGACAGGGGCGATCATCTAAAAGTAATACGCGGGGAAAGGAAATGACCTGTCCGACGAGAAGGGATTAGAATATGGGAGATAATTCGCGAGGGGCTATCTATCTCTTTCCCGCTCCATATTTTTTCGCTGCTTCCTTGAACCCTGGAAGGGCTGCTTCAATCACCCTTTTGTCCACCGCATAGGCAATTCTGAAATAACCCGGTTTTCCAAAACCTCTCCCTGGAACGGTCAAGATTCTTTTTGATTGAAGTTCTTTGACGAAGGCTACATCATCTTCCCCGAGAGATTTTGGAAAGAGGTAGAAAGCCCCGTGAGGTTTCACTACGTCGTAGCCGAATGAGACCAAGGAATTGTAAAAAAGGTCCCGTTTCTCTTCGTATTCTCTGACGTTAACCGAATTCCTTTGGAGGGGAGCGACCAATCTCTGCATCAATGCAGGGGCATTGACAAAACCGAGAACTCGGAGAGCAAAGACGATGGCGGAAATCAATTCGTCAACCTCCTCGCAAAGGGGGCTGACAGCAATATAGCCGATCCTCTCTCCTGCGAGAGAGAGGTCTTTGGAGTGGGAGGTCACACGAATCGTGTGGGGATAGTGAAGAAAAGCAATCGGAAGCCGAATCTGATCGAAGACGATTCGCCTGTAGGCCTCGTCCGTAATGAGGTATAATGTTTTTCCAAGCTCCTGACTTTTCCTCTTTAACAACTCCCCCAATTTCTCGAGAGATCCTTGGTCATAAACAACGCCCGTTGGGTTATTCGGCGAGTTGATCAGGATGGCTTTGGTCTTAGCTCCGATCGCCCTTTCGATCTCCGACAGGTCGAGGGAGAAGTCCTCACGGGTGTCGACCAATCGCATTTGACCTCCGGAATTTTCGATATAAAATTTGAATTCCATGAAGTATGGGGAAGGGACGATGACCTCCTCTCCCTCATCTAAGATTGCCTTTAAGACAATATTCAGCCCGCCGGCAGCACCCACGGTCATGACCACATGCTTTTCATCAAAGGGGAGTCCGGATTCCTCTTTCAGATACTCGGCGATCGCTGTTCTCGTCTCACTGTATCCGCTGTTCTGCATATAACGATGCATTCCCGGGATCGGGTGATCGGCAAGAGCTTTCAGGGCTTTCTTCAGGGATTCGGGAGGTTCGAGATTAGGATTCCCCAGGGAGAAATCAAAGACGTTTTCTTCCCCATAAGATTTTTTCATCGCCTCCCCTTCTTCGAACATCTTCCTGACCCAGGAGGCTCCGTTCAATGAATTCTTCACCTTCTTTGAAATTGCCATGTATGAAATCTCCTTTCTGAAACTCCTCGCTTCCTCCGACGAAAAATAAAAAAGCCATAAGGCTGCGGCCCTATGGCTCTCGAAAAGAAAAAGCCATGGGTCCGACTGGTCACCCATGGCTTCCATCCCGCCATCGGAAATGGATTTACGGGTGACTCTTGCAAAAATAAAAGTAAAAGTAAAAGAAGCAAAAGTTAAACATTTTCATATCCTTCGACCACCATTATAAAACATAAGAAGGTACGTTTGTCAAGGAGAATTTGACCCTTTATGACAAGGTGGTAGCCTGCGCTCGGACTCAGCCCCTGGACGCGGCAAAAAGGGCAGGGGCTGAGTTATTTCAGGCATTGATACTGGGGCGGTCAAAACTAGTCCAAGGGTTGACTTTTCCCGAAAATCTCTTTAATATTGCCAAGATATATTTTTGTTCGAGTAGAGAGAAAAGAGATGGCTGGAGAGAAACGGATTGCCCGAACCAGGAATATTGGATTTATGGCCCATATCGACGCGGGAAAAACCACGGTCACTGAAAGGGTCCTTTTTTACGCTAAGAAAACCCACCGCATGGGAGAAGTGGACGACGGGACGGCTACCATGGATTGGATGCCACAGGAGCAACAGAGGGGAATTACCATCACCTCTGCCGTCACGACGGTCGAATGGAAGAGGAGCACCATTCATATTATTGACACTCCAGGACATGTCGATTTCACGATCGAAGTAGAGCGTTCGTTACGTGTGCTGGATGGGACTATTGCAATCTTCAGTGCGGTTGAAGGAGTGGAACCCCAATCCGAGACCGTATGGCACCAGGCGGATAAATATCGGGTTCCGAAGATGGCCTTCGTCAACAAGATGGATCGAATTGGATCGGATTTCTACGGGACGGTGAAGATGATGGCTGAGCGTCTCGGAGCTCATCCCCTGATCATACAAATCCCCATCGGGACAGAAGACCGGTTTATCGGAGTCGTTGACCTTATCCGGTCAAAAGGAATCGTCTGGGATGAACACAGCCTGGGGGTCGAATTCAGAGAGATTTCTATTCCCAAGGAAATGGAGAATGAAGCCGCCCTCTATCGGGCCAGGCTGATCGAATCCATCGCGGAGCTGGACGAGCCTCTGACGGAAAAGTATCTCAATGGAGAACAGATTTCAGAATCCGAATTGAAGGAAGCCCTTAGAAAAGCCACTATTTCGATGAGGGCCGTGCCGGTCCTCTGCGGCGCCGCATTGAGAAATCAGGGGATTCAGCTCCTGATGGATGCCGTTGCGGATTATCTTCCCTCTCCCCTCGATATCCCACCGGTAGAAGGGACGAACCCTGTGACCGGGGGGCGGGAGGTCAGAATGGCTCAGGATGAGGAGTCTTTTGCCGCCTTGGCCTTCAAAGTGATGATGGATGAGGGCAGAAAACTGGTCTATGTCCGCATTTACTCCGGTGTGCTCAAAGTGGGAGCGGAGGTCTATAATCCGCGTTTGAAGAAGGGTGAGAAGATCTCAAGAATCTTTCAAATGCATGCCCACCAACGCGCTCGCGTGGAAGAAGCAAAGGCAGGAGAGATCGTAGCGGTGATGGGATTAAAGGAAACGACCACAGGAGACACTCTGTGCGACCGAAATCGCCCGATTCTCCTCGAACCGATCGATTTCTATAAACCTGTCATGTCCATTGCGGTGGAGCCTAAGACCAGCAAGGATCAAGAGAAACTGACCGAATCTCTCGAGAAGCTGAGTGAAGAAGACCCTACCTTCCATGTCAAGCTGGACGAAGATACCGGTCAGACGATCCTCTCCGGAATGGGGGAGCTCCATCTGGATGTGTTGGTCAATCGCCTTCTGACGGAATATCATTTAGAAGTGAATGTGGGAAGACCTCAGGTTGTGTATCGTGAGACGATCGAAAAAGAGGTGGAGGCCACGGCCAAATTTATGAAAGAAATGGACGAGGTGAAGCATTTCGGAGAGGTCTTCTTGCGAATTTCACCCAACGGGCGAGGAAAGGGAGTTGAGTTTCATTCGGAAGTGCCGGAAGGAACGCTGCCCGCCGAAGCGCTTTTGTCAATTGAGGAAGGGGTTCGAGAGTCTTCGACAGTGGGTGTGATTTTGGGTTATCCCATGACCGATCTGCGTATCACATTATTAAAAGCCAATACCGATCCCGTCCATCTCTCTCCGCTTGCACTCAAGGTTGCCTCCTCCAATGCGGTGCGAGAAGGTTGTCGTAAGGCCCAACCTGTTTTGATGGAACCGATGATGGAGGTTAACATTATCGTCCCTGAGGAGTTTATGGGCGAAGTGGTGGGGGATTTGAAGGCGAGAAAGAGTTCTGTCGAGGGGATCACCCCAAGAGGAAAGATCACAATGATCGACGCCATCTCCCCTCTCACCCGGATGTTTGGTTATTCGACCGATTTGCGATCTCTCACCCAGGGAAGGGGAACCTTCTCCATGCAATTTTCCCGTTATGACAAAGTGATTTCGTGAAAAAGGGACGGATGAAGAGGGGGCGAGGGCCGTTGGCCCCTTAGGGATCAATCATGGATGAAGAGATCCTCCAACTCCTTAGAGATCATTCCTCGGAGTTTCTTTCAGGGGAAGAAATCAGTCTTCGTTTGAAGGTAAGCCGGACGGCCGTATGGAAGAGAATCGGAAGGCTCAGGGCGCTTGGCTATGAGATTGAGGCTTCGACCCGTTCGGGGTATCGTTTGGTGGGATCGCCCGACCTTCTTACGCCGTCGGAAATCAAACCCATTCTGAAGACAAGATGGCTTGGAAAAACAATTCATCATTTCGGTACTCTTGATTCAACGAACGCTCAAGCTTATCGGTTGGCGCTCGATGGTGCGGAGGAAGGAGAGGTGGTTATCTCGGAATCGCAAGAGAAAGGAAAGGGGAGGTTGGGAAGACAATGGTTTTCTCCCTCTTTTTTGAATCTTTATCTTTCTGTCATCCTCCGGCCCAAAATTCCTCCTCATCAGGCTTCTCTCATCACATTGATGGCGGCCGTCGCTACCGCAGACGCCATCCGGCATTTTTCTGGACTCGTTCCGTTGATCAAGTGGCCCAACGACATTCTTCTCCGGGATCGAAAAGTCGCCGGACTCCTGAATGAGATCCACTCGGAAATCGACCGTATCCATTTTGTAATTTTGGGAATTGGCGTGAACCTCAATACGGATAAGGGCATGTTTTCAAAAGAGATTCGGGCTGCGGCCACCTCGCTCATGATAGAAATGAGGCAGACGATTTCGAGAAAAGTCTTTCTCCAAGTTTTATTACAGGAACTGGAAAGGTGGTATTCGATCTTTATCAATGAAGGCAGCGCCGTTATTCTAAAGGCGTGGAGGAGCCGGGCTCACATCAAGGGGAGACGAGTCAACGTCACTTCCTTTAGGGAGCGACTCGTCGGCGTGGCGATTGATGTGGATTCAGATGGAGCCTTGATTTTGGAAACAGAGCATGGGAAACGAAGAAGAGTGGTGGCAGGAGATGTGGAGTATGGAGGAAGGTAGAAAGCGGAACGTGGAGGGTGGAGATTAGAAACTGGCAATGGAGCATAGAAAGTAGTTTTTAATTTATCGACTATCCACTTTCCACCGGCCACAATCTAAAAGGGAGGCCTTATGCTGCTGGTTCTTGATGTGGGAAACACGAATACGGTTTTGGGAGTCTATGATGGAGAGGTCTTGGTAGACCATTGGCGGATCGCCACGGAAAAGGGGAGGACGGCGGATGAATGGGGGATCCTGTTTCGGGATCTGTTCCAGTTCGATCAGATCCATATCGAAGATTTTGAAGGGTTGATCATCTCCTCCGTGGTCCCTCCTGTCTTGGATATGTTGCAGGGAATGGCGGAAAAATATTTTCATGTCAAGCCGCTCATCGTCGGGCCGGATCTCGATACGGGAATCGTGGTCGCCTACGAAAACGCCGCTGAAGTAGGAGCGGACAGAATCGTCAATGCCGTTGCTGCCTATGACCGATATAAGAAGAGCTTAATCGTGGTGGACTTTGGGACAGCCACCACTTTCGATTATGTCTCTTCCAGGGGCGAATACAGAGGGGGGGCGATTGCTCCAGGAATCGGGATCTCGGCAGAAGCGTTGTTCCAGAGGACTTCCAAACTGCCCCGGGTGGAAATCGTGAAACCGAAACAGGTGGTCGGGAAGAATACGGTTCACAGTATGCAGTCGGGTATCTTTTTCGGGTACGTCGGTTTGGTTGATGAAATCGTAAAAAGAATGAAGAAAGAGGTGAAGTCGAACCCCAAGGTGATTGCGACAGGCGGACTGGCAAGCCTCATTGCCGCGGAGTCAGAAACCATCGAAGAGGTGAATGAATTTCTGACCCTCGAGGGGCTAAGGATCATCTATGAGAGGAACCAGAGGAAAAGGAAGAGAAGGTAGACAACCGGAACTTATTCCATTGACAGGATTATTTCCTCCGTCTTAATAAGACGATATATCCATTTACTGTTGGGAGGAAGGATGACGGTGCATCAGGGGTTTTCTGAAGAAGTGAGAATAGACGGGATGATCCTCTCCCGGCTCATGCCCGGAGAGGATCTCTTCAAGAGCTTGAGGAAAACGGCTCAGGATCATGGGATAGAAAGGGGGGTCATCCTTTCAGCCATCGGAAGCCTAAAGCATGTGGTCTTTAGAAATGTCAAGCGGAATACCGCTTTGCCGGTAAGCCCCGAAAGTACCCAAGAGATGGAAGAAGCAGGTCCCTTCGAGCTCCTTTCTTTAGAAGGAAACCTATTCCCATCGGAAGGTGAGGGAGAGCCAATCATTCACTTGCATGTGATGCTGGGCTCCCCTTCGGGGGATGTCATGGGGGGACATCTTTTCAACGCCATCATATTCAGTACGACAGAGATCGTCGTCGGAAAGATAGCCGGATCTTCAGTCTGTAAAGCCAAAAGCGATGTGACCGGTTTGATGGAACTTCTGAAGAGGTAATCGGGAAAGATTAACCCTTCAACCGGAGCAGGTGCCGTTTTAGTTCCTCTTCAATATTTTTGTCCGGTCTTCTTAAAGGAGATCGTGGATTTCCACCGAAGTAACCCGCCAGATCCATGGCCATTTTCAAACCGCCGATACCGTGCTTTGCCGTGACGGCGTTAGCCAGCGGAGTCAATCGGCCCTGGGAGGCCCTCGCTTGATCAAACTTTTTCTCCTCAAACAGAGTCTGGATGCGGACACATTCCTGAGGCACCACATTTGCGACGGCCAGGATTCCGCCCACTGCCCCCACGCATAGGGCGGGGAAAAATACGGGTGCGGAACCTACGAAGACGGCAAATCCCTTTTGAGACAGACGAATGATTTCACTCAATTGACCGATGTTTCCTGAGCTGTCCTTGACGCCGATGATGTTGGGATGCTCAGAGAGCTTGGCCACCCATTCCGGCTCCAAATTGATTCCAGTAAATTGGGGGACGTTGTAGATCAAAATTCCGATTTGGGAAGATTCTGCCACAGCCACAAAATGGTCGTATAAAACCTGGGGTTTCATCGACCCTTTAAAGTAAGAAGGAGTTACCACGAGGGCGCAATCTACACCTCTCTTCGCTACCTGATTGGTAAATCGGATGGTCTCCTCCGTTGATTCCATTCCCGTTCCAACAAGCATGATCTTCGATGCGGGGATGGATTCCCTTGAGATTTCGACTGTTTTTATTTTTTCTTT
>Ga0102851_10001927_pt1 | contig 12259 bp, 10 predicted proteins | sample Mud3Dept3metaG_FD_79558 | JGI IMG/M metagenome (GOLD analysis project Ga0102851, IMG submission 79558) | Freshwater wetland microbial communities from Ohio, USA, analyzing the effect of biotic and abiotic controls - Mud 3 Core 4 Depth 3... | ecosystem: Environmental > Aquatic > Freshwater >... | reverse complement strand
GTCGTCCCAGTGGTTTGGAATACCCTCACCCCTTCTTCCGGAGAGATGCAATGGAAATCTCCATAGGGAGGAGATTTCTCCTGACTTCGCCTTAATTCGTCCTTGACCGTGAAAGGAACTTTAGTGACATCTTCTAAAGTCTTAATATGTTCAGGCCTCACGCCTGCCTCATCAAACTTCTTTTGATAGAAAGGTGTTCGTTCATAGACATAGGCCATCTGTTTTCTGAAAAGATCAAGCTGGTGTTCTAATAGTCTCTCTCTTGGCATTGTCTCCAATTCCGGTTTCCACATAATGACCTTTTCCATTCTGTCTCCCTTTCTTTTTAAAAAAAACTTTAAGTGAGTAAACTAATGTGGCCTTAAACCCCAATAAGGATTCCGTTCAGTACTTCTTTTATTCTTTGGATAATTGATCCCCAATTCCAAGTGACAACAATCAGTACCTGTACTCATCTTTTTGCCATTACACACCCTTCTTTGATGATCATTCGAATCCGACTTTTGTCCTTCAAAATGCTTATATCCTGAAGTGGGTCTCCCTCAACAACCAAAATATCTGCCCATTTTCCTTCCTCTAAGGTGCCTGTCTGTTCTTGTATCCCGAGAGCTTCAGCTGCCACTTTCGTTGCACTTGAGATCGCACCATGTGGAGACATTCCCGCCTCAACCATTAATTTTAGCTCCAAAGCATTCTCCCCATGGCACATCGGCGGGGCCCCACTGAAATCTGTTCCGCATGCGATGCGAACCTGTCTCTGCATTGCTAAATTGAAAGTGTTTGCAGCCACCTTATTCAGCTCTACCCCTTTCTTCATGGCCCAAGGGCTCATGCCATAACTGGCTGCCTCTGTGGCAATTTTATGCATAATAGACAAAGTTGGAACAAGGAAGATACCTTGCTTAACCATTAGATCAGCAGTCTCTTCATCAAGAAAGGTTCCATGCTCAATAGTGTCGACACCTGCACGAACAGCACTCATGATTCCATCAAGGCCTTGGGCATGAGCAGCTACTCTCTTTCCATGATCATGTGATTCTTCAACGATGGCTTTAAGTTCGTCGGGGCTGAACTGCACTTCTCTTGGACTTGTTCCTTGAGACATGATGCCTCCCGTCGTGCAGATCTTAATGAAGTCCGCTCCCTCCCTTAGTTGTTCCCTCACTGCCTTACGGCAATCGTCCACTCCATCAGCTAAACGAAAATTTCCTTTCATCATTCTCACTTGATCTAAAGGAAGAAAATGAAGATCATAATGACCTCCAGTGATGCAGATTGCCTTGTAGGCTGTTAAAATCCTCGGTCCTTTGATTGTTCCCTCTTCAATCGCCTTGCGAAAATGAATGGACTTATTTCCACCTGCCTCCCTTACTGTTGTGAAACCAGCTTCGATCATGGCCTCTACGTCTTTAACAGCACGGATGATATTGAGCTCATCTGGGACGAGAGCCCGATGGAGGTAATCGAGTGTCCTTGCTCCCCAGAAGTGAACGTGACAGTCGATCAACCCAGGCATTAGAGTGCAGCCTTCGAGGGAAACGACTGTTGCCTTTTCCTTTTTATCTAGGGGAATCTCTTCTTCCTTTCCTATGAAGGAAATCTTTGATCCTTCGACAAGGAGAGTGGAGTCTAAAAAAACTTCTCCAAGTTTTCCCGTAAGGATCCTTCCTCTTTTAAAAAGGAGAAATGGACTGTCTTGGGATTCTATCTTCATCTATAGTTGCCCTTTTTAAAATATCCCCCTTGATAATTCTCAAACGCCTTCTAAGAATATGTTAGATTCCTCGTTTTTAATTTTATTGCTTCACATAGCCTAACTCCTTAAACAAAGCCTCAATATTGGTTTTATACTGTGCAATGCCATTACTAAAACTTTCAGTACTTTCATATGTGATGGACATACCCAGATCTCGAATCTTTTCCGTAAATGCAGAATCATCCTTTACTTTCTCGATAGCCTTGTCAAGTTTCTTCACAATGATGTCAGGAGTTTCCTTAGGAGCAAAAACACCAAGATAGGGATAATAGGGGAGTTTGTAACCCAACTCTGCAATAGTTGGGACTTTGGGTAAAAGTTCGAGCCTTTTTTCCAAGTAAATGGCCAGTACCCTGATATTTCCTGCTTCAACTTGCGATTTCACCGCTACAAAATGTGGTAATCCAAACGGGATATGACCACCTAGAATTGCGGTAGCCACATCTGAATCACCAGGGAATGTAATGTGAGTAAATTTCACCCCCTCAGCTTTTTCGATGGTTACCATCATGGTATGAGGGGAGGAACCTAGGCCTGTTGTTCCGTATTTTATTCCTGGGTTCTTCTTAGTATGGTCAACTAAATCTTTGAGAGATTTCCATGGGGCGTCAGCTTTCACACTGATTGCAGCGACAGGTGAGATCACTCTTGAAACAGGTTTTAGGTCTTTGCTCGTATAAGGAGCTCCTAAGAAGTAGGAATAAGATTCAGGAATGCTGGGAGAGAGTGGCAGAAAGCCCAGTGTGTAGCCGTCGGGTTTTGCAGTGGCTACAACATTTCCTCCCACAGTAGCTCCCCCTCCAGGCCTATTCATTATCACAACAGGCTGGTTCAGGGATTTTGAAAGGAAGGAAGCCAAGGCTCTTGCACCCAGATCTGTTGAACCGCCAGGGGAAAAAGGAACGATAATAGTAATAGTCTTAGTCGGATACTCCTCCTGGGCAAACAGTGGAAGGATAGCAAAAGAACTCACGAAGTACGCGATCATCAATATTTTCAACCATCTTTTCATGTAAACCTCCTTTTTATCCCAGCAATTTTAGGTTCCTCGGTCGTGTAGCAAGCAAATATAGGCCTTCTTTGGCATAAATATTCTCTGTCTTGCAGCAAGCCCGCGTAATTCTTCAGCCCATAACATCGCAAAAAGATCTTTTTAAGGGTATATCTCTTTTTGAAAAACCAGAGGATCATGCCCAGGAATGACCCTCGAGAAATCATGCTTCACCAACTCGTCAATCAATTCGAAGCTCCTCCACATGGCAACCATATCCGTGTAAATCCCGCCCATTAAATAGGGAAGATGTTTATTCGGATCCCCCTTTAAGTTACCATACTTCGGAACAGCATCACCCGCAATCACATAGGGGCCTTCTTCGGTTTCCACGACCACACCCATCGAACCTGGTGTATGGCCTGGAAGGGGTATCAACCTAACCCCTTCCACAATCTCTTTTTCCTTCATATCTACCGTCTTCATCCTGTCGATGATTTTTAAATACTTCGGTTCCATCCCCAATTGAAGCGCTTCGTAAGGGAGATAGAGGCAGGGAGGTGGATCCAGGGCAAACCGCAACTCCTCTTTTGAGACGATAAACAAAGCATTCGGAAACTTGGCCACGTCGCCAACATGATCCCAATGTAAGTGCGTCAATAGAACGATTTCAATTTCCTCTGCCTTCACACCAGCCTTTGCAAGTTGAGCGGCCATTTCCTGTTCAGGCTTGCGGGGTTTCGACTTCGAATAGGGGTGGTATTTTAAACTGTGCTGAAGATCAGGAGGCCCGGTATCAACTAAGATCTTCTTTTGTGCCCCACCGATATAGGCAGCAACCCGTTTCCCGTGTTCTTCCTCCCCCATTCCCATTCGTAAGTAGGATAAGCTTCTGTCGGTTGTGGAATCCCCTAAATCCAGGGGAATGATATACCTTCTACCCATGAAGGCCTCCTTTTTAGAGTTTATCATTTCACATATCCCAACTCCTTAAACAGGGATTCAATATTTGCCTTGTACTCGGAAATGCTGTTCCGGAAATTTTCACTGTTTTCATATGTAATGGGGATGCCGAGATTCTTAACCTTTTCAACAAACTGGGGATCGTCCTTGGCTTTCTCGATGGTCCTGTCGAGTTTCTTCAGAATGGTGTCAGGAGTTGCCTTAGGAGCAAATATCCCGAAATAGGGATAATAGGGGATCTTATATCCCAATTCTGCAAAGGTGGGGACTTTTGGTAGAGGGTCATACCTCTGCTCTGAATAGACAGCAAGCACTCTGATCTCTCCGGCTTCGACCTGCTTTCTCACGATCACAAAATGGGGTAAGCCAAACGGTATGTGGCCGCCCAGGATCGCAGGAACAATTTCTGAGTCACCAGGGAACGTGATAGGGGTGAATTTCACCCCTTCGGCCTTTTCGACTGTGGCGATCATAATATGCGGGGAAGACCCCAGTCCCGTAATTCCATATTTTATTCCGGGGTACTTTTTCGCATGGTCCACTAATTCCCGAACAGATTTCCATGGAGCATCTGCCTTCACACTGAGGGTTGCTACAGGGGCCAGGATCCTCGAAACTGGCTTCAGGTCGCCACTCGTATAAGAAGCCCCTAAGAAGTAGGAATAAGATTCCGGAATGCTGGGCGAGAGAGGGAGGAAGCCTAAGGTATAGCCGTCGGGTTTCGCAGTAGCGACGGCATGCCCTCCCACGATAGCCCCGCCTCCTGGCTTATTCATGATGACAACGGGCTGACCGAGGGACTTCGAGAGGAACGAAGCCAGGGCTCTTGCTCCCAGATCTGTCTGACTCCCGGGACTGAAGGGAACGATGATCGTAATGGTTTTGGTTGGGAACTCCTCCTGAGCAAATAGTGGAGGAATAGTAAAAGAACTCACGAAGCAGACGATCATCAATATTTTCATCCATCTTTTCATGTGATCCTCATTTTTATTCCAGAGATTTCAGGTTGCCATGGTCAGATCTCAAAAACCTTTTGAGATTCGATTTTCGTTTGAAGGACCTCCAGTGCTTTTTGCACAAGCCTTCGTCGAAGTTCCTTCTCTCTCTCTCGGGATAATTCGGGGTTCCCCACGGGATTTGTGATGGCGACACCCTGAACAATCCGGTTAGCCCCTACAGTTAATGCAGCAGGAATCAATGTTGTGATGAGAACGCACGGAATTCCCGCTCTTTCAATCTCTTTTTCAAGCACTGCCCCGCAGCGCGTTCCAGTTCCTCAGGTGGAAGTGAGAATTACTCCAGCAACCCCGGACTCTTTTAGTTCTTTAGCAATGGCCTTGCCTATCTTTCTGCTGTTTTCCACAAAGGTGGCTACGCCTGTGGTGGTATAGAAGTAAGAATAAAGCTTTCCTATGTCTCCTTCCTTCTCCAAATCTCTCATTACGTCAACTGGAATCAGTCGGTTGGGATCTTCATTGACGAAAGTTGTGTCGTAACCTCTATGGATCGATTCGAATCCTTCCGGATCAAGACGATTTAGACCTTCGAGGCTGTAATGCCCATATTTTGTAGCACGATGGCTCTCGATATGATCAGGATTCCCTTTTGGGATAAGACCGCCTTCTGTAACCAGAGCAATCGTCGCCTTTGACAGCCTTTCAATCGGGGGCGCTGGTGGCACTTGGTCGAAAGTAGGTTTTTTGATCTCTGTGTGGAAAGGTTCTCCTTTGATCTTGGCCAAAAGGGCTCGAATAGCCCTCTCTGAGGCTAAATCTTTTGAGATTATATTTCGTTTGATACCCCGTGGGATATAACCCTCTTCCTGGGGTCGACCTATGGGTGCCTTCGAGATCAGTCTTAATGCTAACTGGACCATCTTGGCCATGGCTTCGGCCATGCCTCGGGCAGATGGTCCAGTCTCAATGATGTAAACCTCATTTTTACACAACTCTACTCCTGGATTTTCTGTATACATCCCAGTCACAGCCTCTATACCGAGTTCACCCTTAGATAGCTTACAAACTTCACCACATGCAATGCCATATCGACCTGCATTAAATGCAGGCCCTGCCACAATTAGATCAGGTCTGTAAGGAGAGATGAGATTGAGAACCTCCTTTTTCGCTTTCTCAATTCTATCGTTAAAATAATTATCACCACAGACAATGGTAGCGATCACCTCACCTTTCTCCCCAAGAAGACTCTTCAACAGAAGGCCTGGTCCGATGGGACCTTCCTTAAAGAAAGGGGCTATATCTGCCTTCTCTTCTCCGCCAATCTGGCCAAAGAATTGGTTAATATAATGGACTACCCTCACTTTTGATTCCATCTTTAAAATTCCTCTGCAGTTATTTTTGTAAGCCCGACCTGGCTGATCGCGTTAGGAAGCATTCGGATGGGAATTCTCATGGGCCCATCAAAGGGACCCTGGATATCGATTGCCATCGTTTTTCCACCAATCACTCGCTCCATAGAGGGGAGGTTAACCATTTCATCAACATTCCCTACACTTATAATGCAATCAGCATACTTAGAAAAGGCGATCATAGAGTAGATGCCTGTGCCATCCGGGCTCAGCATTTCGCTGTTAAGAAGACTCGTCTTAACTCCTAAGAGTTCGCATTGCTCACAGCACTCCATCAAGTCGATATCAGGATGTCCTCCGCCCTCTTTTGTGATCAAGACGCCATCGGCACCCAAAACGAATCTTACCAGCTTGGCGGCCATAAGGGCTGATCGTTTCTTATCTGCAAGAACCAAAGGGGCGTTGGCCACTATGACCCCCGTAAAAATGAGTTCCTTTCCATGCCTGTCATAGAGGCCTTCGATGACAGGGTTGTTCATGACAGAATAGGTAAAATTCTTTAGCCCCGGAGAGTAGTCATAGGTGCATGAAACCATGGCTCCATCCATGAATTCATTAGGGTGAAAGATGGTTGGGAAGTAGCGTCGGGGATTATCGCCGTAAATGAAAGGTTCCTTCAATATCTCATGACATTCAGTAATATACAGGTAGGCGATGCGAGGTAATTCCATGTTCACTGTAGTCTTATTCAAGGGGGGGATCTCGTAAACCCTCAACTCATCGGGTTGTAAGGAGATACTGGTTTTTGCTAAGTAGGTTGACGCTCTCAGTCCCGCCGTTTTTAGGGCATGGCTGTACTCAGCCTGATTAATACCGGGTGATGGAGCAGTAATGAGTACGATATGGTGGAGTTTTGAATAATAAGTTAATTCCGCGCCAGGCCCGTTCATATCCAGAATGGCACCATAGAAATCATTCATTAAGCCAACCTCGATGACACCAATACCTTTAAGTGCATAAGTTTTTCCCATCCCTACAATGCCCATTTTCCCAACCCATCCTGGAAAGGCTTCCCCTCCTTCCACTTTAATCCTAGGCTCAATCGCGTCAAGGACATTGATAATCCTTACATCGTCACCAGGATGGACAACTTCAATTTCAATTCTCGAAAATCTATGGTCGGCGGCAATGACCTGTTTCAATTCGTTCAAATCAACGAATAGTGTATGATTTTGAAAGTATGTACGATCATTGGGAATGATATTCTCAATATTAAACAGTCCAAGTCCGAGCTTCATTGTTCACTCCCTAAATCTATTCCTCTACTTCTCTTGTTAGGACTTCCCTCCTCTTTCGGATGGAAGGCATCAGTGGGGTGAGAAGTAAAATGATCGACGTTAAAAGACATACTGCAGAAATATTTCTGTTTATAAAGATCAGGAAACTTCCATCGGAAAGGATCAACGATTGCCTCAAGGATCTTTCAAGCATAGGACCTAATACATATCCTAAAACGAGGGGGGCAAATTCATATTCAAATTTTCTCAGGATATATCCCACTAATCCAAAGAATACCATAATGAGGATATCAAATGTTGTAAAATTTATTGAGTAAGAACCGATGAGGCAAAAAAGAAGAATCATCGGAAATAATGTTGGATAAGGGATTTTAAGGATTTTAACCCATATTCCTATTAAAGGAATGTTTAAAAGAAGTAACATTCCATTGCCTACATACATGCTTGCGACTGTACCCCAGAAAATATCCGGATGCTGTTTTAATATCAATGGTCCGGGTTGAACCCCATGGATCATCAAAGCCCCCAGTAGCAATGCCATCACGACATTTGGAGGAATTCCAAGTGAAAAGAAAGGAATAAAAGCTCCCCCTATCGCAGAATTATTGGCTGACTCAGGACCTGCTACACCTTCGATTGCCCCTTTCCCAAATTTCTCCGGATGTTTGGAGACTTTTTTTTCCACTGCATATGAGACAAATGAGGATATGATAGCACCTCCACCTGGTAATACCCCTAAGAAGAAACCGATGAGAGTTCCACGGACAATCGGCCATTTTGAATCTTTCCAATCTTTTAGGTTTGGCAGTAAACCTTTGATCTTAGTTTCAAAAATCTGCCGGGATAGAGTTTGCTCCACATTGAGAAGGACCTCAGAAACTCCAAATACACCCATCACTAACGGCACCAACCCTATCCCATCTGCCAGATCGATGATGCCAAACGTGAAGCGTGGCGTTCCGACCATGACGTCCATTCCCACAGAGCTCAAGAAAATCCCTAAAACTGCCATTTGCAAAGCTCTTATGACTGAGCCTCGGACGAGATAAGTAACGATGGTTAGACCTAAAACCATAAGCCCAAAATACTCGGGGGGGCCAAATTTTAAAGCAACTTTAGCCAGAGGGAATGCTAAAATCATGAGGCCAATCAAGCTGAAAGTTCCTGCAATGAATGATCCAAAGGCTGCTATGCCTAAAGCAGGCCCAGCTCGGCCCTGTCTGGCCATCTGATAACCATCTAGACAAGTGACCACGGAAGCGGCTTCTCCCGGAATATTTACTAAAATAGATGTAATTGATCCTCCATACATGGCTCCGTAATAGATTCCAGCCAACATGATAATCGCTGAGACAGGGGAAATTCGAAATGTGATTGGGATGAGGATGGAAATGGTTCCTGCGGGACCAATCCCTGGGAGAACTCCAATAAGCGTTCCTACGAATACTCCTACAAACGCATAGAGAAGATTAACTGGAATAAAAGCAATCTTGAATCCTTCCAGTAATTGAATGAGGACATCCAATGATCATCTCCTAAAATCCAAATATCCCTTTGGGTAATTGGCACTCAAGCCACTTATCAAATACTAAATAAGTTACCCCTGTACTGAGCACTGCTTTCACAATGATAACCACCCATTTTTTATTTTCTGGTGTCCAAAAGAGAAACATCATAAGAAGGAAAGTTGTTATGAGATAACCTAGCTTGGTGAGAATCAGTGCATAGACAGAAAGGGAAATGATGGTAGTAATGACTCTTTTCCAATATGGTCCTGCCCAAGGAACTTTTTCCTTCTCCCCCCCACGACTCTCCCTGAACCACGCCAAAAGTGAAAAGAAGAGCAGAAATAAACCTGTTCCGAATGGCATAAATCCAGGTCCCGGATCTGTTAGTGTTCCTAATTTTAATTGAATTGACGCAACGCATATTGTCATACTCGTAAGCAGCCATAACACATTACAGAAACGTTGATACTTTTTCCTTATCGTCACTATTTCCATTACCCCAATCCCTTAAAAAGGGTTTCAATGTTGTTGTTATATTGAATTGTTTGCGACTACATGTTGTTCCGGATACTTCCCAGCGACTGAGGCACAAGTTATTGCTTTACATATCCCAACTCTTTGAATAAGGCTTCTATATTAGCCTTATATTGTGCAATGCTATTCCTAAAACCTTCAGCGCTTTCATATGTAATGGAGACGCCCAGATCCCTAATCTTCTCTGCAAAAGTAGGATCATCCTTGACTTTCTCAACGGCCATGTCGAGTTTCTTGACAATGACGTCAGGAGTTCCTTTAGGGGCGAATACCCCAAGATAGGGATAATAAGGGATTTTGTAACCCAACTCTGCAAACGTTGGAACCTCGGGCAAAAGCTCAAGCCTTTTCTGTAAGTAAACGGCCAACATTCTGATATCTCCAGCTTCAATCTGTGATTTCACCGTCCCATAATGTGGTAATCCAAAAGGGATATGACCACCTAAAACTGCAGTGGCTACTTCTGGGTCGCCAGGAAATGTAATGTGAGTAAATTTTACTCCTTCAGCTTTTTCGATGGTCACTATGATAGTGTGAGGAGATGAACCCAGGCCTGTTGTCCCGTATTTTATCCCAGGGTTCTTCTTCGCATACTCAATTAGATCTTTGAGAGATTTCCATGGTGCGTCTACTTTCACACTAATGGTGGGGACAGGGTTGATGACCCTCGAGACAGGTTTCAGATCTTTACTTGTATAGGGAGCTCCTAAAAAATAAGAATAAGATTCTGGAATGCTGGAGTTAAGTGGTAAGAAGCCTAATGTGTAGCCGTCAGGTTTAGCTGTAACTACAGCATTCCCTCCAACGGTCGTTGCACCTCCAGGCTTATTCAATACCACCACAGGTTGGCCTAAGGGTTTTGAAAGGAATGAAGCTAAGACCCTTGCACCCAAATCAGTTCGACCTCCAGGAGTAAAGGGGACGATAATAGTGATGACTTTGGTAGGATAATCCTCCTGAGCAGACAGTGGTGATACAAAAAAAGAACCCATGTAGCAAAAGATCAGTAATATTTTCATCAGCCTTTTCATCTAAGCCTCCTTTTTACTTCGGATCCATTTACCTTTCCTCTGCTGTCAGTCGTGTAAAACCAGCCTGACTGATGGCATTTGGTATCATTCGTACAGGGATTCTCAATCGACCCTTGAAATTTCCTGACAACTCAACCATGGATCCTCCCCCAATGACTCGGTCAACTTCTGGAAGTTCGATGATTTCATCAATGTTCCCGACACTGATTATGGCATTAGCCAGAGGAGAGAAGTCCAAGAGGGAGAAGATTCCACTCCCATCGGAACTCAACATTTCATTGTCGATGAGAACGGTCTTTACCCCTAACTTTTCACAAACCTCGCAATTTTGCATCATGTCGATATCTGTATGTCCGCCGCCTTCCTTGGTTATAATAACTCCATCAGCACCAAGAATTTCACGAATTAATTTTGCCGCCAATACTGCAGACCTTTCCTTCTCTTTCAGCGAAACAGGTTCATTTGCGATCACAACCCCTACGAAGTCCAGATCTTTTTCGTGCCTCCCATAAAGACCCAAGATGATGGGGTGGTTCAAGAAAGTATTGGTCATATTTTTTAGTCCAGCCGAAATATTGTAGTGTCCACAGATGATGGCCCCGTCCAACATTTCATTGGGATGCATAACTGTAGGGAAGTATTTTCTTGGATTATCTCCATAGACGAAAGGTTCGCGAAGATCCCCATGGTTGTGAAGGAGACAGAGATAAGCCACCTTTGGGAGCCGTACTCCAACTTCTCCGATCGAAGGGAGCTTGAAGATCTTTACCTCATCAGGGTCTAAGCCATTGGTAACCATTGCTAGATAGGTTGTGGCTTTAAGACTGGCCATTTTCGACGCAAATGCATATTCTTTCTGATCAGCCCCTTCAGTGGGTCGGGTGATAACGGCGAGGTTATGTAACATGGAAAAAGGGGTCATTCCCTCCATCCCTATCATATCAATGATTCCGCCAATGAAACCCGCGTCCTCACATACTTCCAAAATGGCCAATCCCTTCAGAACTTGAGTGTTGCCAAAGCCGGTTAAGGAGAGAGGTCCAACCCATCCAGGGAAATAGGTACCTCCTCCTTTAGCCCTTGGTTCCAAAATATCCATGATGTTAACGATCCTGGTTCTCTCCCCACACCGGGCGATTTCGAGGTCAATTTTAGAAAACCTATCATCCTGAATAAGTGCTAATATTTCCTCCCGGTTGATGGACAGGATGTGATGCTGAAGAGACGTATTTTCTCCAAACCGGATATCCTTCACATTATAGATAGACATCTCTAACCGCATCTCTCGTCAGGTCCTGTCATTACAATTCTAGCAGCATCTGCCGATCCACTTTACCTGTTGTTCTCTTCACTTCGTTCCCCCCCCTCGAAAAGCAGGAAGGTCGGAAGACCCATTACTCGGGGTTCAAGGCATAGCCTGCGATTCTTTGACGCATCCACCTTCACCACCTTGATCAATCCAGCATAATCGGAATTAAGAGTTTCCACTTCGGGCATCAGTTCCAAACAACTTCTGCAGCGAGATCCCCTCACGTCGGCCAAGACTGGTATTAGTGACTGCAAAACTTCAAACTTAAAATTATCCTTACCGACTGAAAGAATTAAATAAAAAGTCCTCCCATTCTAAACAGGGATACCATCTTAAACTGTTTGTACCAAGCTATTGATCTCCCTTTTCTTTTAATCCCATCAGTATCTTTTCTGGAAGGATCGGGAGAGTTTTTACCCTCACTCCCGTAGCATCATACACCGCATTGGCGATGGCAGCCACCATCCCTGAAACATATCCTTCTCCTACCTCCTTTGTATGATAAGGAATATCTTTTTCGTACTTTTCTGTAATGACATCGATATACTGAGATTCGACCATATC